>Ga0207684_10001577_pt1 | contig 24320 bp, 22 predicted proteins | sample KBSK5501metaG_FD_184342 | JGI IMG/M metagenome (GOLD analysis project Ga0207684, IMG submission 184342) | Corn, switchgrass and miscanthus rhizosphere microbial communities from Kellogg Biological Station, Michigan, USA - KBS K5-50-1 metaG... | ecosystem: Host-associated > Plants > Roots >...
GACGAGACCGGCCAGCCGCAGGCGGTCACGTTCATGGACTACCGGATCCCCACCGCCGCCGAGATCCCGCCGATCGACGTGCTGGTGGCCCAGCAGGTCCCGGCGCCGGGCAACCCGCTCGGTGTGATGGGCGCGGGCGAGGGGGGCATCAGCGCGGCGGGCGCGGCCGTGGCCGGTGCCGTGCGCGACGCGCTCGGGCTGGCAGGCAGCGTCGGGCGGCTGCCGCTGACCCCGGCGCGGGTCGCCGCCCTGGCTGAACCGGATGCCGCCGCTGGCATGAGCCCGCGATCCGGGCAACCCCGCGTCCCGAGGCACCATCCGTCATCTTCGGGTCGCGTCACGCCGCAGCCGCCGGGCCGAACAAGCAACGCTGCGCGTTGCGAATCCCGGCGCCCAGCGGTGCTGGCCCGGGGGGGCGACCCCCCGGAACCCCCCGGCCCGGGGGACCCCCCCGGAACCCCCGTGCCTCCCGCACCGCAATTTCGCGCGCCTCCGGCACGACCATGGAGGCCCCAGGCCGAGCGCCCGCGAGGGGGGCAGTGAAATGAGCCCCGTGCGACCTGCGCCGTTGATGCCCCCGGGCCGTGTCGAGGGGGCGCCGGGCTACGTCAGCAAGACCGACCTCGTGGCCGCCCTGATCCGGGAGCTGATCATCACCGGGGAACTCGCCGCGGGCGAGCAGTTGCGCCAGCGCGAGGTGGCCCAGCGGTTCGGGGTCAGCCAGACCCCGGTGCGTGAGGCGATGCGCAGGCTGGAGTCCGAGGGCCTGGTCGTCGGGGACGCGCACCGGGGCTTCACCGTGGTCGAACCGGACGACGGACCGGTCGAGGAGAACTTCCAGATCCGGGCCGCCCTGGAGTCGCTGGGCGCCTCGCTGGCCGCGCGCAAGATCGACGAGCGGGGCCTGGCCAGGCTGCGGGCGCTGAACGACGAGATGCGCGCGCTCCCCGACGACGACCCCCGCTACGCGGACCTCAACAGGGAGTTCCATTTCACCGTGTACTCCTGTGCGGGGAGCCCGCTGCTGCTGACCCTCATGCGGCTGCTCTGGGCCTCGCTGCACGGCGGGCCACGGGTGCAGCGCAGCCACGCAGAGTCCGCCCGGCAGCACGACGCCATCCTCGACGCGCTCCGGGCCGGGGATGCCGCCGCCGCGTCCGCCCGGACCTACCAGCACATCATGGGCGCCGCGCACTGACGCGGTGCCAGCACCGCACCTGCAGCAAACGAAAGGCCGACATGCCCACGATCATGACCGGCGACGGCGTGGCGCTCCACGTGGAGAGCACGGGGAGCGGTGCGCCGCTGCTGTTCGTCCACGAGTTCGCCGGCGACCACCGCAGCTGGGAGCCGCAGGTGCGGTTCTTCGGGCGCGGCTACCGGTGCGTGACCTACGCGGCCCGGGGGTACCTGCCGTCCGGGGTGCCAACCGACCCGGCCGCCTACTCCCAGCAGCGGGCGGTGGACGACGCCCTGACCGTGCTTGACGGGCTGGGCATCGGCCGTGCCCACGTGGCGGGCCTGTCCATGGGCGGGTTCACCGCGCTACACCTCGCGCTGCGTAACCCGGACCGGGTGATCTCCGCCGTGGTCGCGGGCGTGGGCTACGGCGCTCAGCCGGAGCGGGCCGGGGCGTTCCGTGCCGAATGCGCGGCGATCGCGGCGGCGTTCGAGGCCGAAGGCGCGCCGCTGGTGGCGCAGCGGTACGCCGTGGGCCCCGCGCGGGTGCAGTTCCAGAACAAGAACCCGCGCGGCTGGGCGGAGTTCGCCGCCGCGCTCGCGCAGCATTCGGCGCTGGGCTCGGCGCTGACCATGCGCGGCGTGCAGGCGGCCCGCCCGTCGCTGTACGCGCTGCGCGACGAGCTTGCCGCGGTGCGCACGCCCGTGCTGCTGGTGGTGGGCGACGAGGACGATGGGTGCCTGGAGACCGCCCTGATGCTCAAGCGGACGATCCCCTCGTCCGGGCTGGCCGTCCTGCCGCAGACCGGGCACACGGCCAACCTGGAGGAGCCGGAGGAGTTCAACGCGGTCGTGGACCGGTTCCTTGCCGCCGTCGACCGCGGCGCCTGGCGCCAGCGCGATCCCCGTTCCCTGTCGACCTCCACCACCGGGATGAGTTAGCGGCATGGGGATGGGCGCCGCGAGCGCCTGAGGCCAGGGGCCCGGTGCCTCAGCGAGGCCGGTGCTCATCAAGGCCGGCTGTCCGCGGCGGCGCGTAGGCTCCGGCCATGGCCAACTTCGCGGTGCGCCTGGTCCACGGCCCTGGCTGGGACGCGTCGCGCCAGATCCGGGAGCAGGACGGCTGGGACGCGCACGCGGCCTTCATGGACGGGCTGGTCGACGATGGTTTCCTGATCCTCGGCGGGCCCGTCGGCCCCGGCGAGCAGACCCTGCACGCGGTCGAGGCAACCGACGAAGCGGAGGTGAGGGGGCGCTTCGCCCGTGATCCGTGGGCGAAGGCCGGGCTGCTCGAGATCGGCTCGCTGGAGCGCTGGGCGCTCTGGCTCGACAGCAGGCCGAGTACCCCCGCGCCCTGACCGGCCGCGCCGACCGCCCTGCGCCCGCGCCCGCCCGCGGCCCCGGCCTGCCGCGCCAACCGCCCTCCTCCCGCGGCCCGGGCCTGCCGCGCCGGCCGGCCTCCGCCGCCCGAACGCCCTCCCGCAGTCCCTTGCCGTCTGGGACCGGCATCCGCGTCCCTCCCGGGCGCACCCGCCGCCGGAGCCGGCAACCTCCCCTCGCCCCTCCCCCGTCGGCCGGCACCGGCATCCGCGATCATGGTGGCGAGGCGAGGAGGGCGGATGGTGGTGACATGGCCGCGGCCGAGGGCGTGAGCCTGGCGGACCGGGAGGACCTGGTCGCCCACGCGCGCCGGATGGCGCCCGACGACCTCGCGCCGGGCACGTCGGGCAACCTCAGCCTCCGGCGCGGCGGGCTGATGGCCATCACCCCGTCCGGCATGCCGTACGAGCGGATGACCCCGGCCGACATATCCCTGGTCCGCACCTCCGACGGCGCGCCGGTGTCCGGCCCGCGGCCCTCCACCGAGACGCCCATGCACCTGGCGCTCTACCGGGCCAGCCACGCGGCGGCGATCGTGCACACCCACTCGCCGTTCGTGGTGGCGCTGTCCACCGTGCTGGACGAACTGCCGGCCGTGCATTACGCCATGGCCGACCTCGGCGGGCCGGTCCGGGTCACGCCGTACGCCAGGTTCGGCACCACCCAGCTCGCGGACGGCGCGGCGGGCGCGCTGGCCGGGCGCAGCGCGGTGATCCTGCGCAACCACGGTGCGCTCACTTGCGGGCCGACGCTGGCCCGCGCCTACGAGCGGGCCCGCACGCTGGAGTGGCTGGCCCGGGTGTACTGGTACGCCAGGCTGGCGGGCACCCCGCAGACCCTCGGCGAGGCGGCGCTCACGGAGGTCAGCGACGCGGTCCGCGCGCTGCGTTACGGCGAGACCGTGACACCGGGCGAGGCGGTGCCGCCAGGCGAGGCCGTCCCCTCGCCCGGGGCGGTCCCGCCACCGGGACCGTGAGGAGGTCAAGACAGTGACCAGCACCGAACCCCTGCCAGGCCCGCACGCGGCGACGCCGGCCGGCAAGCCGCGGGCCCGGTCGCTCGGCATCCCCTTCGCCGGGACGCCGGGCCCGTGGAACGCGATCACCGACGTGCCCGGGGTCGAGGTCGGCTACGCCACCCTGATCGAGGGCGACACGGTACGGACCGGCGTCACCGGGATCCACCCGCGGGGCCCGGCGGGCGCCGCCGACCCGGTGGCGGCGGGCTTCTTCTCACTGAACGGCAACGGCGAGATGACCGGCGTCTCCTGGATCGGGGAGTCCGGCACGTTCTCCCTGCCCGTGGCGATCACCAACACCCACGCGGTCGGCGTCGCGCACGCCGGCATCATCGCGTGGACGGCCAAGCACCACCCGGAACTCGGCGACGAGTGGCCCCTTCCGGTGGCGGGGGAGACCTGGGACGGCTACCTCAACGACGCCTTCGGGCACCACGTCACCGAGGCCACGGTGCTGGACGCGCTGGAGGCGGCGCACGACGGGCCCGTCGAGGAAGGCTCGGTGGGCGGCGGCACCGGGATGATCTGCTACGAGTTCAAGGGCGGCAACGGCACCGCCTCACGGCGGGTGTCCTACCGCGGGGCCAGCTACACCGTGGCGGTGTTCCTGCAGGCCAACTTCGGCTCGCGGGAGGAACTGACGCTGGCGGGGGTGCCGCTGGGGCGGCTTCTCGCCGACGGCGGCCCGGCGTCCAGCGCGGCACCGCGCGGGGAGGGCACGGCACCGCGCGGGGAGGGCACGGCACCGCGCAGAGAGGGCACGGCACCGCGCAGAGAGGGCACGGCACCGCGCGGGGAGGGCACGGCATCGCGCGGGGAGGGCACGGCATCGCGCGGGGAGGGCACGGCGCCGCCCGGTGCCGGCTCGGTGATCGCCGTCGTGGCCACCGACGCGCCGCTGCTCCCGCACCAGTGCTCGGCGCTGGCCCGGCGGGTCAGCCACGGGATCGCGCGCACCGGCACCGTCAGCTCGCACTTCTCCGGTGACCTCTTTCTCGCCTTCTCCACGGCCAACCCGGGCGGGTTCAGCGGCTACCACCCGGCACCGGACGCCGGGCCAGACTACGACCAGATCCGGTTCGTTCCCTGGGCACGAATCAACCCGTTCTTCACGGCCGTCGTGCAGGCCACGGAGGAAGCGGTGGCCAACGCCCTGGTCGCGAACGAGGACATGACCGGGCGCGACGGTCACCAGGTCCCCGCGCTCCCCCGCGACCGCGTCGCCGCCCTGTTCGCCGGCCGGCGCTAGGCGCGGGCCGGAGCGCGCATGAGTGCGTGAGATCACCAACGGGCCGAGGCCAGGCCCGCCACCAGGGGTGTCCGGGCTTGTCCGACAGTTTCCCGTTCACCCCCGAAACGGCACGTGGGGCGACACACTGGGTAAGTGCCCGGCGGACCGCCAGGCACAGGCCCCGTCACGAATGTGACGGTCGCTGGCTCCCCGTCTGGGGGCGGGCGGGCCATTGTGGGCTGGCGCAGCCGACGTGCATGGGACGCAGGGGGGTGCACCGAGGCTTGCCCCTGGCGGAGGGACCTTCCGGGGCGGTCCCTCCGCGGGGGGTGACCCCGCCGCGGCCGGGCTTGACAACGTGAACCGGCGTAAAATGTCACGCTCATCTGTGGTCTGACTCCCGGAGGGCCGGTCGTGACCCGTGCTGAGCGATGAGTGAGCACGCCGCGCTGCACCGCACCACCGAGCCCAACTATGTGCCGCACGTATTAGAGTTCTTCGCCCGGATGGGCCCGGCCGAGGCGATCGTGCAGGGCGAGCGCAGGTATACCTACGGCGAGACCCGCGCCGCGGTGCTGGCCATGGCCACCGCGCTGACCGGCCGCGGGGTGCGCGGCGGCATGACCGCGGTCGCGGTGACCCGCAACCACCCGGAATCGATCATCCTGCTGCTGGCTCTGCACCTGCTCGGCTGCCGGGCCGGGTTCCTCGCCAGCTACGCCTCGCATGAGGACCAGCTTGACTTCATCGAGCGCGCTGACCCGGACCTGCTCATCCACGACCGCGGGCTCGCGACCGACCTGATCGGCGACTACCTGGCCAAGGCCGCCCGCCCGGTGCTCGGCCTCGGCCCCGGAACAGGCCGGCCGGACCTGCTGGCCGAGATGGTCATGGCCGCCGCGGGCAGCCAGCCGAACGGCGAGGCGGTGCAGAGCGCCGCGGCGGACCACGAGCCGCGCTCGCTGTTCCACACCGCGGGCACGACCGGCCGGCCCAGGCTCGTTCAGCACGGGCAGCGTTGCTACCGTGCGCTCTTCCTCCGCGGCCAGCTCCACCGCGCCCAGGGCGAGCCCGCCGGCCGGCACCTGAGCGTCTCGTCGTTCGCGACCACGAACGGCCAGGTGGCGGCGCTGCTGGCGCTGTTTGGCGGCGGCACGGCGGTGCTGATGACCGAGTTCCGCGCCGCGGCACTGCTCCGGGTGATCGAACGGGAACGGGTCACCGGCATCCTGCTGTCCCCGCCGCGGCTGCGCGCGGTGCTCACCGACCCGGCTCTCGGCCACGTGGACTGCTCCAGCCTGCGCTCGCTGAGCTTCACCGGCAGCGCCGCGCCCGCCACCGACCTGGCTCAGGCCATCGAGCGCTTCGGCCCGGTGCTGAGGGCCGTCTACGGCATGACCGAGATGCCGTTGATCAGCGATTACCCCCACATGGACCTCGACCCGGAGCACCCGGAGCGGCTGCGGTCCTGCGGCAAGCCGCAGGGCACCAACAAGATCGAGGTACGGGGCGAGGACGGGAGGGTGCTGCCCGCGGGCGAGGTGGGCACCATCTGGGTGGCCGGGCCCCTGGTCATGGACGGCTACGTGGGGCAGCCCGAACTGACCAGCGACGTCCTGGTCGGCGGCTGGCTGTGCACCGAGGACATCGGCTACACCGGCCAGGACGGCTACCTGTACCTGGTGGACCGCGCAGCGGACGTGATCACCACCGGCACGCCCCCGGTGCGGGTCTACTCGGGGATGGTCGAGGGCGTGCTGACCGGGAACCCCGGGGTCCGCGCGGCGGCGGTCATCGGCGTGCCGGACGCCGCACTCGGCGAGGCCGTGGCCGCCTTCGTGGTGCGGGCGCCGGGGACCGGCGTCACCGCCGCGGAACTGCGCGAGCTGGTGGCCGGCCAGCTCGGCGAGGGGCACGCGCCGCGGGATGTGGAGTTCGTGGCCGAGCTGCCGATGACCGACGAGGACAAGATCGACAAGAGGGCGCTGCGTGTCCGATATCACCATCACTAGCCCAGGCCGGGCGGCGGCCGGCGTGGCAAGCTCCGAAGCAGGACGCGGCCGCAGGCGAGGAGGAGGCCCCATGGCGGACAGCCAGCGCATCAGCTACGTGCCCCTGGAGCAGATGGATGACGAGATGCGGGCCGAGATGGACCGGTGCGCCCGTGAGGGCACCCCGCGGCCGGAAAGCTCCGCGATCCGGGCCCACGTCCCGGCCTGCTTCTGGTTCTTCGCCCGGTCGTGGCACGACATCTTCCGCAACGGCGTGTGTGACCACCAGCTCAAGGAGCTGTGCCGGGTCTACATCTCCCGCACGGTGCAGTGCGAGTACTGCGGCAACCAGCGCTCGGTCGCGGCCGCTGCCGCGGGCCTCACCGAAGGCAAGTACGACGAGCTGCTGAACTTCGAGACGTCGCCGCGCTTCAGCGACCGGGAGAAGGCCGCGCTCGCCTACGCGGAGGCGATCGCCTGGCACCTGCCGACCCCCGATGAGTTCTGGGACCGGATGCGGGCGCACTTCAGCGAGCCGGAACTGGTGGAGCTGGGGTGCTTCGTCGGGCTCACGTTCGGCCAGCAGAGCTGGCTGCGGATGCTGAACATCGGGCACCACGAGGTCATGCCGGGGACGGAGGCGTCGATGGCGCCGGGCTTCGAGACCCCGGAGGCGATGGCGAAGACGCTGGCCTCGGACGACTACTGGGCCAAGCGCTAGCCTGCAGGCCGGCTCCGCGCTCGGGCCGGGCGGCAGGGTGCCCCGCGCGTCGGCTATACCTGGGTCATGGACGTGGACCTGCCGATCTGTGCGACCTGCGGGGTACAGTACCCGGCCCCACGCGAGGACTGCCCCATCTGCCTGGACGAACGCCAGTACGTCGGCTGGGACGGGCAGCGGTGGACCAGCCTCGCCGAACTCACCGCCGCCGGGCACCGGGGACGGCTCTACGAAGAGGGGCCCGGCGTGCTCGGCATCGGCGCCGACCCCCCGACCGCCATCGGGCAGCGCGCGCTGCTGGTCACCACCCCCTCCGGCAACGTGCTCTTCGACATGATCACCTATCTGGACGAGGACCTGGCCGCCGAGATCCGCGCCCTGGGCGGGATCTCGGCCATCGCGATCAGCCACCCGCACTTCTATGGGTCCATGACCGAGTGGGCCCGCGAGTTCGGCGCGCCGGTGTACATCCACGCCGCCGACCGGCGGTGGGTGGCCCGGCCGGATCCGCTGATCCGGTTCTGGGAGGGCGAGACCGAGGAGATCGGGGACGGCCTGACGCTCATCAACGTCGGCGTGCACTTCGAGGGCGGCCAGGTGCTGCACTGGGCCGGCGCGGACGGCGGGGCAGGCGCGCTGTTCTCCGGGGACATCATGACCGTGGTCCAGGACCGGCGGTACGTGTCGTTCATGTACTCCTACCCGAACCTCATCCCGGAGCGGCCCGAGGTCATCCGGCGCGGGCTGGCGCGGCTGAAGCCCTACCCGTTCGAGCGGGTCTACGGTGCCTGGTGGCGGCGCGTGGTGCATGCCGACGGGACGGCGGCGGTCGCAAGGTCCGCGGACCGTTACCTCCGCTTCGCGCTGGGGGAGCAGGGCCCGGCAGAGCCGGGCGGGCTTGGGTAAACACGGCGGAACCGATAGGCTCCGGCCGACGATCAAGGAACGACCCGCGCCCGTCGGCACGGTGGGGAAGTGATCATATGCGGCGCATCATCGTTGCGGCGGCCGCCACCACGCTCATCGGCACCGCCGTGGCGGCCTGCGGTAGCACCTCGTCCAGCAGCACCGCCAGCGGCGGAAGTACCAGCGCGGCGGGCTCGGGTTCGAGTTGCTCGCACGCCAGCATCCAGAACGAGCTGTACACCAAGGGCGTGCTCACGGTCGCGACCGACAACCCGGTCTACACGCCGTGGTTCGTGAAGAACAAGCCTTCCAACGGCCAGGGCTACGAGAGCGCGGTCGCCTACGCGATCGCCGCCCAGCTCGGCTTCAAACCGTCGCAGGTGGTGTGGGTCACCGAGCCGTTCAGCAGCTCCTACGCGCCGGGGGCGAAGAAGTTCGACTTCGACATCAACGAGATCTCCTACACCCCGCAGCGCGCCCAGGCGGTCACGTTCTCCGCCAGCTACTACGACGTGCAGCAGGCGATCGTCGCGCTCAAGGGCTCGCCGATCGTGACCCACCACACCCCGGCGGACCTGAAGAAGTACCTCTACGGCGACCAGGTGGGCACCACCGGCCTGACCTACATCACCAACGACATCCAGCCGACCGCGCAGCCCAGGGTCTTCGACACGCTCAGCGAGGTGTCTGCGGCACTGGAAGCGCACCGGATCGACGCCCTGATCACCGACACACCCACCGCGCAGTACATGGCGTCGGCGCAGCTCAAGCACGCGGTGCTGGTGGCGCAGTTCCCTGCGGTGGGCGAGCACTACGGGCTGCTGTTCCACCTTGGCAATCCGCTGGTGAACTGCGTCAACAAGGCCATCGCGGCGCTGAAGGCGAACGGCACGCTGCACCGCCTGCAGCAGAAGTACCTGCAGATCTATCTGACGTTCCCGACCATCCAGCCCTGAGCCGCTGGTGGCGGTGAGCGGGAGCCCGCCCCCGGGCTCGCTGGGCGGCAGCCCGCCCCCGGGCTCGTTCGCGCGGACCGGGCGCGGTGCCAGGCTGCTCGGCGGCGGGCGCGGCGGGACGGTCATCTCGACCGCCAGCACGCTCGTGGTGCTCGGGGCGCTGGCCGCGATCTTCCTGCTGGCGCCCGGCGCGCGGGCGGTCGAGCACGCGTTCTTCAGCCCGCAGCACATGTGGCAGTCGTTCATCGGGAACCCACGGCAGGGCTACTATTCGGTGGGCGCGGCGATCTGGCTCAACATCCGGATGTTCGTCATCGCCGAGATCCTCATCCTGGCGCTGGCCCTGCTGATCGCCCTGATCAGGCAGTCCGCCCATCCCGCGCTGTTCCCGATCAGGGTCCTCGGCACGGGTTACGTGGACTTCTTCCGCGGCGTGCCGCTGATCCTGGTGATCTTCGCCATCGGCCTGGGCATCCCCGCGCTGAGCCTGCCGGTGCTGTCCACCCAGTCCAACGCGGTGTACGGGGTGGCCGCGCTGGTGGTGTCCTACTCCGCGTACGTTTCCGAGGTATACCGGGCCGGGCTGAACTCGGTGCACCAGAGCCAGGTCGCGGCGGCCCGGTCGCTCGGCCTGCCCCACCGGCAGGCGCTGCGCTACGTGATCCTGCCGCAGGCGGTGCGCAACATCATCCCGCCGCTGCTCAACGACTTCATCAGCCTGCAAAAGGACACCGCGCTGGTCGGCGTGCTCGGCACCATCGAGGCCAACAAGGCGGCGGACATCTACAGCGAGCAGGTGTTCAACTTTTCCAGCTTCACCGTGGCCGCCATCTTGTTCCTGATCCTCACCATCCCGCTGGCGCGGTTCACCGACGGGCTGATCGAGCGGGACCGCCGCCGCCGGCTCGCCGGAGCCACCCCGTGAGCGCCCCCGGCCCGGCCGCGGGCGGCGAGGCGATCAGGATCGAAGGGCTGCAGAAGTCGTTCGGCGCCAACGAGGTGCTCAAGGGGATCGACCTGACGGTCGCCACCCACGAGGTGGTCTGCCTGATCGGGGCGTCCGGGTCCGGCAAGTCCACGCTGCTGCGCTGCGTGAACCTGCTGGAGCCGATCAATTCCGGGCGGATCACGCTGTGGGGACAGGAGATCACCGCGCCCGGCATCGACCCGAACCTCGTGCGGCGGTACGTCGGGATCGTGTTCCAGTCGTTCAACCTCTTCCCGCACATGACCGTGCTCCGCAACGTGACGCTGGCACCGGTCAAGGTCCGCCGCATCCCGCGGGCGGAGGCGGAGGCGGAGGCCCAGGCGCTGCTGGCCAGGTTCGGCCTGGCGGACAAGGTGGCCGACTTCCCCGACCGGCTGTCCGGCGGGCAGCAGCAGCGGGTAGCGATCGTCCGGGCGCTGGCCATGAAGCCGCAGATCATGCTGCTCGACGAGGTCACCAGCGCGCTCGACCCGGAACTGGTGGCCGAGGTGCTCGACGTCATCAGGGAGCTTGCCGCCACCGGCATGACCATGGTCATCGCCACGCACGAGATGGGTTTCGCGCGGGACATCGCGCACCGGGTGTGCTTCCTCGAAGAGGGGCGGATCATCGAGGACGCCCCGCCCGCAGAGCTGTTCACCAGCCCGCGGGACGACCGCACCCGAAGGTTCCTGCGCCGCATCGTGGACGCCGGCCGGCTCTGAGGCGCGGGCCGCCACGGCGACGCGCGGGCCGCCACGGCGACGCGGGGCAGCCAACGGCGACGCGCGGGGTTAATGCGTTGATGTCCGGGCGCCGTGCTGGGATATACAGATACCGGTGGATCCGGGCCGCCCGGCCGCCGAAGCAGAACACGAATCTAGATGCGGGGCATGGACGGAGAGCCGCAGCGGCTGAGCCTGCGGGGCGACCGGTTCCTGGCGCACAGGGGCCTGATCGCGTTGTGCTGCGGCACGGCCATGGCCGAGGCCTTCCTGCTGATCGTGCTCGCGCCCGCCGCCCGCGCCCTTGCCCCTCAGGTCACCGCGCTTCCCCCGTTAGCGATCTTCCACGACCTGCGCTGGCTGTACAGCACCCAGCGATCCTGGCTCTGGTTCGGCCTGCTGCTCACCGGGCTGCTGGTGGCCCGGGCCGCGCTGAACACGGCGCTGATACGGCTGGCCTGGCCCGCCCACCTTGCCCCGCCGTCGCTCGCCGCGCTGCGCGGGGCGCTGGCCGTCACGACGCTGGCCTGCCTACTGATATCCCCGCTGGTCAGCCTGACATTCGGGGTGGCCATCCTGCCTTTCTCCTGGCCGTTCCTCGCGCTGCTGCCGGCCATGCTGCTGATCGCGCTGCCGCTGAGCCACGCCGGGCTGGCCGGGACCTGGTGGCGGACCCTTCCGCCGGTCTCGGCGGCGTGGTGGCTGCTGGCGGAGTTCATCGTGCTCTCGGCCGCCGCCGCGGTGTGCACGGCGCTGCCGCCGCCGGACGCGGTGCCCGTGGCCGGGCTGGCCGGCCTGGTGAACGCCCGTGCGTGGTACGGGCTGACCGCCGCGATCGCCCGGGCCGGCGCGCAGGCCCCGGCTACGTCGGCCGGCCCGGTGCCCGCCGGGGCCGGGGCGGTGGCCGGGCTGGCGGCCGCGGCGCCCGCGGCGCCCGCGGCGGACCTGGCGTTGCCCGCCTTCCACCGGGTGCCCTCCGGTGCCATGGCCCTGGCCGCGGTGATCGTCACGGTGATCGGCCTGACCAGGCTCGTCTTCGCGATAAGCGGCCCGGCCGCGACGGGACACCCCCAGGCCGCCGTGGCCTGGGTGACCGGGACCGGCGGGATCGCGCGCCCGAGTGACACCGTCGTAGACGCCGGGCACCACCCGGTGCTGGAGGTCGCGGGATTCGGGTCGTGGTGCTGCGGCCAGGACCGGGCACTGGCCAGGGCCCTGCCGGGCACCGTGGTCCAGCAGTTCTCCTACCTGGGGACGAACAGCCGCGGCCAGCCCCTGCCGTACGGCGCGAAGGCGAGCAACCTCCCGCTGCCGCAACTGGGCGACCGGATCGCCGCGCAGGTGTGGCGGCTGCACGAGCGGACCGGCAAGCCGGTGGACATCGTCGCCGAAAGCGAGGGCACCCTCGGCTTGGACGCGATGCTCGCGCGCCACCCCGACGCCCCCGCGGGGTCGGTGGTGCTGCTCAGCCCCATCGTCGCGCCCGGGCAGTCCGGTTACCGCGGAGACGGCAGCGGAATGGTGACCAGGGACGAACTGCACGCGGTGATCTGGTTCGTGGGCGGCCTGTCCCCGTTCGGCAGCGCCGGCGCGCAGACCCTGATCAGCTCGGTAAACAGCGTCGGGGCTCGGTTCGCGGCGGCGGCCGGGCACGCCCCGGTGCGCCTGCTTGAGGTCATTCCGCTGGCCGACGCCGTGACCCTGCCCGCCTGCCCGCTGTCGCACAGCGTGGTGGTCATTCCCGCGTTCCACGGCGAGCTGCTCGGCGACCCGGCGGCCCTGCGCGCGGTCCGCCGGTTTCTCACCGACCAGCCGGTCTCGGCGGTACCCGGCCTGCGGAGGACCGCCGAGATCATGGCCGCCGCGGCCACCGCGTGGCGGATGCCGGAGACCGCCGCGCCCTCCCCGCCGTGTGGCTCCCGCCCCGGCGTGCGCGGCCCCGGGCACCACCGCGCCCAGTAGCCGGCCGGGTACGCCGAACGGCCGTTCCGCGCCGCCTATCCCGCGGCGCGCCACCGGGCGGGTGGCAATAAAGCGCCGGCCCGCAGGGCGTGGGCCGGATGCCTGGCCTCCCAGCGCCCCTGCTGGAACCGCAGGTCGAAGCGCTCCAGCTCGGGGCCCTTGGCACCGAAGCCCGCCACGGAGTCCAGCAGTTCCTCGCGCGGCAGCAGGAGGGCGGCGAACCGGACCTCGGGGATCTCGGCGCAGTCGTACAGCGGCACGCCCCTGGTGCTGCCATCGTGCACCCGCAACTCCAGCCGGCGCACGCTGGGGTCCACCCGGCCCAGCAACGCCCGGGGGCCCTCCTCGCTGCCGCTGGTCGAGATGTTCAGCAGGCGGCCGGGGTACAGCGGCGGCCCGGAGGCGGCCCCGACATGGATGATTCGCCCACCGGAGTCGGTGAGCCTGATCATGCTCAGCAGGTCCCCGTCGCGCGGGGCATCGCGCCGCGCCCAGATGACCCACGACACCCCGGCGTCGTCGGTGCCTTCCGCGACCACGAATCGCCCATCCATCTGGCCCTCCAAAACCCCCCGCGAGCCATCTCCTGAAGTGGCAGTTTACCGTGAGTGACAAGGGTTTTGGTGCCAAAACTTCGGCCGGTCTAGAAAATGAGCAGCTGACCTGCTGGTTTACTAAATGCGAGGATAGCGAAGCTTTTGCGCTCCGTAATATTCTGGCGGCACTGCAATGACAGTTAGTGATCAGCGCACGCGGCGGCGGACACGCAGCCCGAAGCCGATGAGCATCAGGCCTGCCAGCACGACGAGGGGTCCGACGACCGCCCACAGCCTCGCCCCGCTCATGAAACTGCCGCCGACGTAGCCCAGCCCTTGCAGGGTCCAGACCACGCCCGCCAGCACGGCGGCCGCGCCGGCCACCACGAGCACGACCTGCCTCATCGCCGCCCCTTCCCGCGCGCCTTGCGGGCGCTCAGGCCGCCCGCGAATTGTCATCCACCAGTGTGAACGGCCCGGCCCCGGCGCCAGTTCAAAAGGGGCAAACCGCAGCGGGCCGGCCCGCTCATCGCCTGGTGGCACGGTCCCAGGCCAGCAGGCGTCATGGGCGCGCTACACCGTGCGCAGCGCAGGTCAGCAGCGCGCGACCGGTGCCCGGCCGCCGGGCGAGAGCGAGGCCCCGCCGCGGCGCGATATCGTCGTCCTCCACACCCGGGCGGACGCCCGGCTCGCCCGCCCCCGCCCGGGTCGCGGGGGCAGTCAGGGAGGTGCGAGGAATGCTCACCGGATTCAAGAACTTCCTCATGCGGGGCGACGTCATCGTGGTGGCCGTCGGCCTCGTCGTGGCGCTCGCGCTCAGCACCTTGATCAAGGCTTTCACCGACAGCATCATCAACCCGATCGTGGCCAGGGCCGAGGGAAACAGCGCCATCGGCCTCGGCGTTCAACTCGGCACCGCCAACAACAAGGCCACGTTCGTCAATTTCGGCGCGCTGATCTCCGCGATCATCTACTTCATCATCTTTATGGCGGTCGTTTACTACGTGATCATCGTCCCTTACCGGGTGATCCAGGCCCGGCGCGGGATCACGGCGTTCGGCCCGGCCGCCCCGGTCAAGACCTGCCCGGCGTGCCTGTCGAGCGACCTGCCGGCCGCCGCGCTCAAGTGCAAGTACTGCGGCACGGACCAGCCAGCGCCCTCCGCCGCCTGACCGCGACCGGCCGGCCAGTGACCCGGCGGCGGGCCGGACGGCGGGCACCCGGCGGGCACCCGGCCGCGGGTGCCTCACTTAGCGTCGGCGTAGCTGGTCACCACGGCCGTGGTGACCGGGAACCGGACCGGGGTCGGCCCGAACACCAGCCGGCCCGCCTCGGCCGCGGCCTCGCCGACCGCCGCGACCACCTCCCCCGCCAGTCCCTCCGGGCAGTGCACGATCACCTCGTCATGCTGGAAGAACACCAGCCTCGGCCGGGCCGCGCCGCCTCCGCCGGCTGGCCGCACCCCGGGCGCAGCGTCCGGGAGGACGGCCGTCCCGGTTCCGTATGGCAGCGTCAACAGCGCCAGGCGGCGGCGCAGGCCGGCCAGGAAGACAACGGCCCAGTCGGCAGCGCTGGCCTGCACGACAAAGTTGCGGGTGAACCGGCCGCGGGCGCGCACCGACCGGCCCGCGCGCGGGTCGTCGGCGCCCGGGTCGTCGGGGTCGGCGGTGAGGCCGCGCCAGTGGCTCGACGGTGGTGGGCAGGTCCGCCCGAGCCGCGACCGGACCACCTTGCCCTCCTCCCCCGCCCTGGCGGCCAGTTCCACGTACTGGGCGGCGCGCGGGAACCGGTGCCGGAGCACCGCCAGCAGCTGCCTCGCCGGCCCGGCTGCCCCGCCGTACATGGCGGACAGCAGCGCGATCTTGGCCTTGCCCCGTTCCCCGCCGAACGCGTCGGCCAGCGCCTGGTAGAGGTCGCCGGTGCCGGCCGCGGCGGCCAGTGCCTCGTCCCCGGCGAGCGCGGCCAGCACCCGCGGCTCAAGCTGCGCCGCGTCGGCCACCACCAGCACCCAGCCGGGGTCTGCCACCACCGCCCGGCGCAGCACCCGGGGGATCTGCAGCGCGCCACCGCCCCGGGTGGCCCACCGGCCGGAGACCACCCCGCCGACCACGTACTCGGGGTGGAACCGGCCGCCGGTCACCCACTCCTCCAGCCAGGACCAGCCGTGCGCGGCGTGCAGCCGGGCGAGTTCCTTGTACTCCAGCAGCAGCGCGGCGGCAGGGTGGTCCACCTCGCGCAGCACGTGCGCGCGCGTGGAGGGCACCCGGACACCGTCGGCCGCGAGCGCCCGCAGGACCTGAGCGGGCGAGTCGGGGTTCACCGGGCGGCCGCCCAGCGCGGCGGAGAGCCGGGCAGCCAGATCGGCCAGCCGCGGCGGCCGGAGCCCGGGCCGTGGCCGGTCGCCGAGCAGGCTGGTCAGCAGCTCTGAGTGCACGTCGGCGCGCCACGGCAGCCCGTGGAAGCCCATCTCCGCGGCCACGAGGCCGGCCGCCGACTCCGCGGCCACGAGCAGCGCGAACCTCCCCGCGTGCTCGTCCACCGCGATCCGGCGCAGCTGATCGGCGTGCACCGCGACCAAGGCGTCCAGCGCCGCACCCGGGGCAGGGAAGGCCGGGTCGGCGGGCTCGAACAGCACCGCCTGGCCGGCCGTCGTGGGCCGCCCGGCCGCCTGCGCTGCGGGCGCCGCCGCCCCGTGCAGCCGGGCCCAGGCCGCCGCCAGCGAGGCGGTCTCACCCTGCTGCCCGTCCCTGGCGAGCAGCAGCGCCTCGGTCAGCGCCACATCGTGGCAGCGCTGCACCGGCACCCCGGCGCGCAGCAGCGCCGGGTACACCTCGCCGCAGGCCGCCCACACCCAGCGGACGTCGCCGGCCCGCTCACGCTCAGCCACGGCAGCGGCAAGATCGTCATGCTTAACGATTGGACCGTGGCCGGTGCCGTCCTCGGCGCACTCGGACATCAGGCAACCCTGCCCGGGACCGCCGACCACCGCCATGCGCACGCCTCTAGATTGTCCACCCTGCCTGCGACAGCCCGGGCGCCAGCGCGCTGCCGGCGCGACCGGTCGCCCCGACATGGTTGCGCGCCCGGCGCCAAGCTGGGCGCCGGGCGCGCAGGCCTTGAGCCGAGTTGCGCGGCCTAGCGGACGCGCTCGGTGCCGACGCCCGCCGCGCCCACGTCGGAGCTGTCGCTGCGGCGGTATCCGGGGGCGGGCACGCCGCCGATTGCCGCCCACGCGGCAAGGCGCGCCGAAGCCTGCCCGGGCAGTTCCCCGGCGGCCCAGCCGGCCAGTTCGGCCGCGATGGTATCGGTGGCCACCGCGGGGCGGGCGGTCCGGGAGTCCTGGCGCGGCGCGGTGGTGAGGATGCTCCCCCCCGGCGGCGTAGCGAGGAACTCACCCGCGGCCACCCCAGCACCGACGTCGAGCGGATCCGGGCCGAAGCCTCGCGGCAGGTCCCGCTGGCCAGCCCGGGCCGGGGCGTCCTGGGCGGCACCGGCGTCCCGTGCGGGACCGGCCTTCGGGGCTGAGCTGGCGTCCCGCGCCGGGCGCCGGCCGGTGCCGGACAGGCCGCCGGGGTCCTGGTCCCGGAACAGGCCCGCGGCTGGCGCCGGGCCTGGACGGCCGCCGTGCCCAGCACCCAGGCCGGTGTCGTGCCCGGAACCCAGGCGGGCGTCCTGCCCGGAACCCGGTCCGGCGCCGTGCCCGGAACCCGGTCCGGTGTCGTGCCCGGAACCCGGTCCGGTGTCGTGCCCGGAACCCGGTCCGGTCTCGCGCCCGGAACCCAGGCGGGCGTCCTGCCCGGAACCCGGTCCGGCGCCGTGCCCGGAGCCCAGGCCGGTGTCGTGCCCGGAGCCCAGGCCGGTGTCGTGCCCGGAACCCAGGCCGGTGTCGTGCCCGGAGCCCAGGCCAAAGCCTGCCGCACTGGCGTGCGCGGTGCCGCCGTTCGCGGTTCCGTCGTATCCGGCGCCGTCGTATCCGGCGCCGTCGTATCCGGTGCCGTCGTATCCGATGCCGTCGCGCGGGGCCGCCGTATCGTCCCGGCCCGCGTCCCGTGCCGGATAGCCGGGTGCGCCCGGAGCGTGGTCATGACCGGCGGCCCGATTGCGGCCGATGTCCCAGAGTTGGTCCAGACCCGCCACGTCGCTGCGCCCGGAGCCCAGGTCGCGATCCTGGCGGGAGCCCGCCGCGATATCCGGCCCGGCGTCCCAGGAGTCGTCCTGGCCAGCCGCATCGTGCCAGTCTCCGGCACCGGGGTAGTCCGGGTCGGCGTCCCCCGGGTAGTCCAGGTCCGGGTCGTCGGCGTCGTCCAGGCCCGGATCGATGTCCGCCCAGCGGTCGTCCCCGGTCCGCGCGTCGCCGACGTCTGCCGGGAACTCCGGACAGGGTGCGGCCAGGTAGCCAGGTTCCATCTCGATGTCTCCCCGGGCTCGCTGGGGCGCACGGTCCCCCGTGGCGTCCGCTGGGTCCGGGTCGGCGGGTTCCGGGGCACCCAGGTCTGCGGCAGCCAGGTCTGCGGCGGCCAGGTCTGCGGCGGCCAGGTCTGCGGCGGCCAGGCCCAGGCCGGCCACACCGGCATCGGCGGCCCCGGGGGCGGCCTGCCCGCCGTCCGGGTAGCCACCGTCCGGGTGCCCGCCGTCCGAGTACCCGCCATCGGGATACCCGCCGTCCGAGTACCCGCCGTCCGAGTACCCGCCGTCTGGGTGCCCGCCATCGGGGTACCCGCCGTCTGGGTGCCCGCCGTCCGGGTATCCGGCTTCGGCGTACCCGGCGTTTGCGTAGCTCGCGCCGAGACGCCCGGCCTCTGCGTGGGCAGCCTCTGCGTGGGCAGCCTCTGCGTGGGCAGCCTCTGCGTGGGCAGCCTCTGCGTGGCCGGCCTCTGCGTGGCCGGCATCGGGGCGCCCGGCGTCGGCTGTCCCTGCGTCGGTGAGGCCGTTGAGGCTGACCGGCTCACCGCTGGGCTCCTCGCCACGGCCGGCCTCCGTGGCGTCGTCCCTGCCCAGGTCCCGGGATTCGCCCTGGCTCCGGTCCGCCGCCGGGCCACGGGCCGGGCGAGCGCCCCGGGCGCGGCGCTCCCTGCTGGCCTTGGTGACGTCGTAGATGCTCTTCGTCTGGGTGCCCCGCCGGCCGGCGGACTCACCGGAGGCGGCGCTCGAAGTGGCGGCATCGTCCACGACCGGGATGGTGTCGACCGTGGTGATGTCCGCGGGAAGGCTGTCTGCCGCGGTGCTGTCCTTGCTGCCCGCGGCGCCGCCACCGGGCGCGCGGCTATCCGGTACGCGGCTGCCGGTCGGGGGTGTCTCTCGGTCCGGCCGCGTGGGGCCGGCGGATCCGGTCGGCCGCGCCCGGCTGGCCGATCCGGCCGACCACGCCGCGCCGGCCGGGGTGCTGTCCGCGCCCTGCGCGGTGGCGTCCGTGGGGACCGCGCCTGCGACCGGCTCCCTTGTCCCGGACCACCGCTGGCGGCTGGCCGCGCGCCGCTCCCGCCGGCTGGGCCGGCCCGGTTCGGCGCGCCGCCCGCGGCGCTGGTCGCCGGCCTGCCCGGTGCTGCCCCCGTCGTCGTGCCTGACCAGGCCGGCCGCGCCGTTCTCCGCGCCCGGTTCGATGGCCGCGGATCGGTCGAGGTAGCGCAGATCGTCACCGTCGGGGGCCGCATCAGCGTCGTCCGGGCCCTCCGCACCTGCCGGTGTGACGCCCGGACCGTGGTGCTGGCGGGGCCGTTCATCGTGCCGCGCCCGCTCGTGTTGCCATGGCTGCTCGCACCGGGGCTGCTCCTCCGCCGCCTGTGCCTGTGCCGGGATACGCGGCCTTGCCTGATCGAGGGTGCCGGCTGGGTTCCCGGACACGCCGGGCCCGAAGCTGGCCTCGGCCGGGTCGGCCTGATAGAACGGCCCGACGCACTCGTGGTGGTCGAGAAGGGCGGCCAGCAGTTCGGCCTCTCTCGCATCGACCCCGAACACTACCCGGGGGCGCCCCCATGGCTCTTCAATCGAGTAACCGACGTAGCTGGACACCGGCGGCATGGGTTCTGCCGACAGGCCATGCATCGCGCGCCAGCGCTCCCAGGCGCGCTCCAGCGCAACCGCAGCCCGCTGCGCGCGGGTGACCAAATCCGGATCACGCATCTGGGATCCTCCCCTGAACGGCGACGCCGCATCCCGCGCCCGCGGAACCTCCTGTGGCGCTGCCGAAACTCCGGGCACGCGCCGCAGCGCTTGCCGTCATCTCTGACCCCGGCTCAGCCATGCCGCCGAGTGTGGGGCACCTCCCCGCAGGTGCTCGCGGCCTAGTATTGCCGACCCCCGTGCGATGCACCTGCGATTACGAAAAGTTGTCTTTCGATTACTTGGAGCAATCAGGCGTTTCGGGCATCTCCGGCCGCAACTCACCTACCTGGCGGTTCAGCCCTCTTCCCCGCAGGCCTGGATTCTTCCCCCGCACGTGGCCGGCTCCCCGCCGCGGCCCGAAGCGGTGCCCGGCCGCCGGTGGCGCTCCGGCGGTCCTGGCCGGGCCTGCCCGCCCGATGCCCCCGGGCGACGGAGCGACCCCCGCGACGTCTGGCCGGCCCATCGCTTGTGCGGTGCGGCCCGCGAAATGGCGCCCAACGCGGCCGATAACCGCCTGGGCCGGCCCCCCTCGGTACTGCTCCGGAGGACGACCCCGGAACCTATGCCGCAGCCAATCGCTGGACCGCGGGACGACCCCCCTGAATTCCCCCCGTGGCCGGCCCGCTCATGCGTCGCCGGGCCGGCCATCGCCGGCCTTCGTCACTGGGCCTGGCCGTGCTAGTGCTGGCGGACTGCCTGGCAGTCCGGTTGCGGCACGCCTCGCTCGCCTGGCCGGGGACAATCGCGGGTCCGGCCGCCGCGGCGTGCCGCAGACGAGCGGCAACTACTCAGAACGCGGCTGCGGAATGCCCGCGAGCAGCGCGCGAACCTCCGTCTCCCGGTAACGCCGGTGGCCGCCCAGGGTGCGAATGGACGTGAGCTTGCCGGCCTTCGCCCACCGCGTGACGGTCTTCGGGTCCACGCGGAACATCGTGGCAACCTCGGCCGGTGTCAGAAGCGGTTCGGCTTCGGGTGTACGTGCAGACATGTGTACGGCCTCTCCTCCTGGACCAGTACTGCGATCCTGCGTTTTGTAGCTTTCCTGGCTCCGAGGTGGAGCCTGCCGTGGATGTCCTATATGGCCCACTGAGACCATATTGCCATCACCAGCGGTGACAAGTCGACCACCGGGAGCAAAGATTCTGCGACACGTGTCCCCGTTGGTCCACTGATCTGAGTCACGCTGCGTGATTCTAGCGATACGTATAGTTGCGACGGCGGAGATTCGGAAAAGTCATCTCGTGCCGCTCAGGAAGCCTGTTCGAGCGCTTCCAATGCCCGCCAGCGGCGCAGGAACCGCTGGTACATGGCGGTCGCGAACTCGATCTCCCCGGAGGCCACCGCGCTGATAGACGCCGACACCTCGGCAACGGACTGGTCGGCGCAGAGCGCACCGTCGTCGAGCAGGTGCACCAGCCCGCCGTAATCGAGTTCCACCAGGGAGTGCGGATGAAACTCCTCAAGCCACGCACCGACCTCCCTGAGCTCGGCGAGCAGCGCCGCGGGGTCGCCGCCCCACGGTGCCGCTGACCTGGGGCTCCGGGCCGGGCGGATCACTCCCAGTGCCTTCGCCACCCGGGCGCGCGCCTGGGTCATCGCCGTCGCGTAGACGAGCGTGCGGGTGCCGGCGGCGGTCGCCCTGCCTCCCTCACCCGGCTCGCTGGACGCACCGAGCACGAGCCAGCGCTCGTCCGCAGCGAACGGGACGAACCAGGCGAACGGCACCGACCAGGTGCTCGCCTGGATATACACCCGCGGCGCGTACACCTGGCTGCGCCAGCGGGCGAAGTCCCGCACGGCCGCGTCGGCATGCTGGACGGAGAAAGCGGCCTTGGTCAGCGAGGGCGCATCGGTCCGCAGCCGGGACAGCACCAGCCAGGACCGCAGCCGCGTCTGCCAGGGGCAGATATACGTGGTGCCCTCCGACCACCGGACGTAGGCGTGGTCACTCTCCCGTTCCGGAGCGGGCCGCGGCGGGAACGTGATCGCCCTGGCCAGCGACTCCGCCCGTTCCGCGGCGAGCGCCCCCGCGCGGCGCGGCCGGCCCGCCGAAGCCGCGTACTCGGCCCAGCGCTGGCCGTCAGCCTCGGGGAACGCCGAGAGGGGTTCGTAGACACGCAGGTATGCGGCGTAGGGAAGCACCCAGGAATCCTGGCACGCAGTGATCGCGGGATATAGACACGACACGTAACGAGATAATCACCGGACCCTGGGCACTCCCTGGGAGCGCCCAGTCCCGGCCGCTCCGCCGGGCCGGCCGGCCACCGCGAGGTAGCAGGGAGCCACCCCCGGCTGGCACCGCTACGGGATCGGGATGGGGTTCGCCGTGGCCGCCCCGCCGAGCGGTGCCAGCCCGTAGGCGTCCTCGATTCCAGCCAGCACCGAGTAGTGCGAATAACTGGTGCTGTCCGAGCCGGGCGTGACGGCCGGGCCGGTCTCGATCGCGTACACCGGGCTCAGGGTTGCCGCGCAGCACTCGTCGAACGTGATGAACACCGTCGCCCCTGCGGCCGTCAGCTTCGGCACGATCTGGGATAGCCACTGGTCGGAGCGCTGCTCCAGCGCGTCGGAGCCCTTGAGGCATTTGGCGAACCCGGTGCCGGTCAGCTGGGTAGCGGTCAGCCCGTGCATGTCGTCGCACGTGTTCGGCGTGATGAAGCTGACCGAGGGCAGGCTGGTGTAGTCGAGCGCGGTGAGCGGCTGCACCTGTTGGCATTCGGCGCTGGTGTAGACGGTGCCGTAGGGGACGCCGGGATCGTGCCGTAGCAGGTACTGCCCGTTGGTCACCGGGTCGTTGTAGCTGATGAGCGGCGAGCACGCCGTGGGCATGCCTTCCTCGAAGATCCCCCAGGACACACCGGCCTGGGTGAGCTGGTCCCACAGCGCCGGGCCCGCGTACTGGCCAGGGTGCACCGAGTCGGAGGTGGCCTGGGTGAACCCGGAGGTCATGCCCAGGTAGTTGGGCAGGCTCGGGTGCGCCAGCGCGGCGTAGTGGGTGAAGTCCAGGCTGCCGCCATCGCGCCACAGGCTGTTCAGATACGGCATATCGGTCTGGTCGTTCAGTACCGGATGCAGACCGTGGTTCTCCATCATGATGATCACGAAGGAAGCCGGAGCCGTGCGTGCCGCTGAAGCGGCGTCGGCCGCCCGGACGGCGGTGCCCAGCGCGGTCAGCAGGGCGGCCGCGGCCGCCACGGTGCCCGCCAGCCTGGCCCAGGGCCTGTTCATCTGGATGCCTCCCCGCGCCTCATTGTGCCCGGTATCCATGATCACGGGCGCTTCTGGGCGTTATTCGCCCAAACCCGCCCACGAGCACGGGCCGTGGGCGCACCGTCCGCGCGCCCGGTGCGCGCAGGGAGTGGGCATACGCTTGTCGCTAGTCCGCGTCAACGAGGACGCGGGTTGACGCCAGGAGAGTCACCACAGTGACGAACGTCTTCGCGAGCAACCCCAGCGGCCGCGCGCCCGCCTACCCGGAGGACGCGCCCGCGCCCGCGGCCGCCACCCGCGGCGGGCACGAGCAGGTTGTTTTCTGCCAGGACCCGCAGAGCGGGCTGCGGGCGATCATCGCCATCTACTCCACCGCGCTCGGCCCGGCGCTGGGCGGCACCCGCTTCTTCCCCTACGCCTCGGAGGAGGCGGCCCTGACCGACGCGCTGAACCTGTCCCGCGCGATGGCCTACAAGAACGCCCTGGCCGACCTCGACCTCGGCGGCGGCAAGGCCGTGATCATCGGGGACCCGGTCCGGCTCAAGACCGAGGCCCTGCTGCGGGCGTACGGCCGGTTCGTGGAGTCGCTCGCCGGACGGTACGTGACCGCATGCGACATCGGCACCTTCAGCGAGGACATGGACATCGTGGCCCGCGAATGCCGCTACGTCACCGGGCGAACGGTGCTGAACGGCGGCGGCGGCGACTCCTCCATCCTGACCGCGGCCGGGGTGTTCCACGGGATGCGGGCCGCGGCCGAGCACGCCTGGGGCTCCGACAGCCTGGAGGGCCGCCTGATCGGGGTCGAAGGGGTGGGCAAGGTCGGCCACCGGCTGGTCGGCCACCTGATCGAAGCCGGCGCCAGGGTGGTGATCTGCGACGTCAGCCGCGCCGCGGTGCGGCGGACCCAGGCGGCCCATCCGGGCGTTCAGGCGGTCAGCGGCCAGGCCGAACTGCTCGCCCGTCCGATCGACATCTACGCACCGTGCGCGATGGGCGGCGCACTCACCGACGAGTCGGTGGCGGCACTGTCGGCCAGGATCGTCTGCGGCGCCGCCAACAACCAGCTCGCGCACGCCGGGCTGGAGAAGGTGCTCGCCGACCGCGGCGTCCTGTACGCGCCCGACTACCTGGTCAACGCCGGCGGGGTCATCCAGGTCGCGGACGAGCTGGCCGGTTTCAACTTCGAACGGGCCAGCGCGCGGGCCGAGAAGATCTTCCTCACGGCCAAGAAGATATTCGCGCTGGCGGACGAAGAGGGCGTGCCGCCCGCGGTGGCCGCCGACCGGCTGGCGGAGCGGCGGATGGCCGAGGTCGGCCGGCTCAGGGGGATCTGGCTTCCTTCCTGAGCCGGCAAAGGTACCGGGGCGGGGCGGCGGGAGTGAGGAATACAGTGCGGGCGGCGGGAGTGAGGATTACAGCGCGGGGCGGCGGGA
>Ga0207684_10001578_pt1 | contig 24315 bp, 28 predicted proteins | sample KBSK5501metaG_FD_184342 | JGI IMG/M metagenome (GOLD analysis project Ga0207684, IMG submission 184342) | Corn, switchgrass and miscanthus rhizosphere microbial communities from Kellogg Biological Station, Michigan, USA - KBS K5-50-1 metaG... | ecosystem: Host-associated > Plants > Roots >...
CTAAAGGAGATTGTCTCGCTGGCCCCGGGGAGTGAGATCGTCTTCACATACCAGGTCCCCGAACACTCGCTGGGCACACGCGACCGTCAAATGCTCAAGGTGCTGACTGCGCGCGCCGCCGCCAGCGGAGTCCCCTGGCTGACCTCCTTCGATCCGCTCACTCTGGCGGCCCGGCTCAAGACCTTGGGATTCTCCGAGGCGGTGGACTTCGGGCCGGAGCAAGCCCGGACGCACTACTTCGCCGACCGTACGGACGGTTTGTCCACTCCAAGCCTGAGTCACCTCATGAAGGCCCGCGTCGGCGGAACCTCGGAGCCGCGATGAGGTTCGAGAGCCTCTGATCCGGAGGATTCAAAATGATCAAGCGGCGCGTATTTCTCGGCAGCGCTTTCAGCGCGGTCGCCCTCTCCAAGACGCACGCGGCTCGCGCCGCAACACCGAAGGCAGCCGCACAGACGCCTGAGCCGCTTGTCTGGCCGGTCACCACCCGACTCCAGACTGGCATCCGATCTTTCGCCGGTCACACAAACACGGTGCTGGACATCGTCGGCCGGATCGGCACACCGCCGAGCCTCGTGATCTTCAGCGAAGGCAATCACCTGATGGCGCTGCTCAGCGAGGAGATCGTCGGTGCATTCCCCACGTGGGCCAAGTCCCAACCGCAATATGCCGATCTCGACTTGGATAATGTCGTAGTCGTGACGCTGCCCCAGCCAATCGTCGTTCAGCTCGTTCGCACGGGAGCGCTTGCGCTCGGCAATCTCACGCTCGACATGAGCCGCGTCTCTGGCCTCTACCCCGACATCGTGATGGGTGGGCCCGCTCCGTTGCGCGAATTGCGCACACTCGGAGTTCTCGAGCGGGAGGCCCGCTACTTCTCGAAGAATCGCGGCCGCGCGCTGCTTGTCCGCCGGGGCAATCCCCTCGGCATCCATGGCCTCGCCGACGTGGCGCGTACCGGCGCTCGTGTCGCGCAAGCTGATGCGGTCGAGGCGGGAGCGCGCGCGGGCAACCGCGCCGCGATCGAAGGGCTGATCGGCAAGCCGGCGGCCGACGCCTTCTTCGCAAAAGAGGTTGAGCACTTCCCCGGCCGCCTCGGCATTACGCATCGGGATGTGCCCGAGATGCTTGCCCGTGGTTACGCCGACGTCGGCCTCACGCAGTACCACCTGATCTCCTATTGGGCGCGCACATTCCCCAATCATTTCGAACTCGTACCCATCGCGGGAGCGGAGCGGTTCCCGGTCAAGATTGGATTCGGCCGTGTCGTCAGCCCGCTGCGTCCCCGGGCGCTCAAGGCGTTCGAGGAATTCTTCTTTGGCCGGGCCAGAGACGTCTATCCTCGGTATGATTTTGCGCGCATGACCGACGACGAGTATGGCGCAGGTCTGGCGCTCGATTGATTGGTCCAGCGGCCGGATCGGCGCTTGCCGACGCCGAACCCGGGTGTTAGGCAAGAGAGAGGCACTTTAGCAAGAGAGAGGCACTTTAAAATGAGCGCCAGCGAACGAACGGATCCGTCCATCAGGACGGCCCAGCAGGTCCTCAACGACCTCTGGGAGGAGCACGTCCACGATGAGTTCGTCAGCCGCGACACGGACGCAACGCTCGCCACCATGGTGCCCGATGCCTACGTGAACCACGTTCCGGTGATGACGGGCGGGGTCGGTCGCGAGGCCTTGCGCGAGTTCTACTCGCGGCGCTTCATCCCCCGGATGCCGCCCGACACGGACATCGTACCCGTGTCCCGGACCATCGGCACCGACCGGCTGGTGGACGAGATGATCTTCCGTTTCACCCACTCGGTGGAGATGGAATGGATGCTGCCTGGCGTGCCTCCCACCGGCAGGCGAGTGGAGATCCCGCTGGTGGTGGTCATCCATTTTCGAGACGGAAAGTTGGCCCACGAGCACATCTACTGGGACCAGGCTTCCGTCCTGGTCCAGCTCGGGCTGCTCAGCCCTTCCGGATTGCCGGTCGCGGGAGTAGAGACGGCCCGGAAGGTCATGGACCCCACGAGGCCGTCGAATGAGCTCATCCGCCGAGCAGAAACCCAGTAGAGCTACCGGCGACGGCCATTGAAGGAGAAGAGCATGAGCGACGAGAAGAAGACCCTCTACGACCGCCTTGGTGGTTACGACGCGATCACGGCAGTGGCGAATGACCTGCTGCCCCGGCTCCAGGCCGATTCGCAGCTCGGCCGCTTCTGGGCGCATCGCGGAGAGGACGGCGTCAAGCGTGAGAAGCAGCTCCTGATCGACTTCCTCTGTGCGAGCGCGGGCGGACCCATGTACTACCGCGGCCGGGACATGGCGCTCTGCCATCGCGGCATGCGCATCAGCGAGAGCGACTGGAGCGTGTTTCTCGGTCACGCCGCCGCGACCCTGGCGAAGTTCAAGGTGCCCGAGGCCGAACAGCGCGAGGTTGTTGCGTTTGTCCAGAGTCTCAAGAAAGAGATCGTCGAATAGCCGCTTCTGGCCCGAGCGGAGCCAGTGGCCGTACTGGCATGATCTACGCCAAGTCGTTCTTTGATCTCCAACTCCAGTTTGCTCGCAAAGTCGCCGTCCTGTCCGGACTACCCTTTGCACGCGCGGTACTCGAGTACACCAATCTCTATGTCCGGTTTGGCCTGGGCCGTGACTTCGATGCCGCTCATCCGATCTGGCGCGAGTACCTGGCGGGCCTGCAGGGCACGACCGATGATCGCGAGTGGACCTATCGTTTCTACTCGGCGCGATCCGAGGCCATGGCTGCGCCACCTACCGTGGCGACTTTTGGCTGCTTTGCTTACGCTCGCTTGAGTAGTGACCGCATCCGCCTCCACTTCCAAAACGCCGAAACGGATGGACACTCCCCGTTGGGGATCGACCGCCGGGCCCACCGCTTGGCCGACCTGACCGCCCTCTTCGAGCATGTCAAACGAGCCGAACGCCAGCCTCTACACGTGGTCGGGGCTTCGTGGCTCTACAATCTCGCGGCCTATCGTCGTCTGTTCCCGGCTCCGTACCTGGCGACCGCTCGCGCGATCGGCCAGCGATTTCAGCGCATGCCCCTGTGGGGGCAATTCCTGGACCGGGATGGTCAAATCAAAGAGAGCATGACCCGTCCGTTCCTGGAACGTCTCGAGCGCCAGTCGAGTCTAGACCGCCTGGACCAGTGCTTCCCTTTTCAAGTGCTCTCGGTTGAGGCGTCGGCGCTGGAGTTCTATGACTTCTACGGGATAGAGTGACCATCTGATCACTGAAGGTGCCGCCCGCTGAGGCACCGGAGGCTCGGGGGTGCCTGGTCGGTGAGCGCGCACGAGACTGATCTCGCTGGCGTCTCGGAGGCCTGGGCGCCGCAACTGGCCGCCGCTCCTCGCTGAATCCCGGCGCGGTCGATTCATCGGCCGCCTGGCACGCCCTCTGCAGATTGTTGTCGCGAGCACTTCATCGCACCGTCGCGAAATCAGGAGCGCTGTCGCAGTAGGATGACGGCGCTCTTTCTTTCATGAGGAGGAACAGGCGCGATGACCGATCGGACAAGAAGCGCAGCGGTACTGCGAACGAGCCTCGCCGCCGCCCTGATCGGGCTCGGGCTCGTCTGCGCAGTCATGGAGGTGCAGGCGGAGCTCCTTCCGCGCAACACTCGGCGCCCGGCCGTTCGGGCCCAGTTCGCCTCGCGAGCCGGGGCTGGGAGGGCATGATAGCGGTGGGTGATGGCTCGACCGACGGGATGCGGTGGACGGGCGAGGCGTTCGCGGCCCTGGGCGACCGCGCGGTGGCGAGCCGGTGCTTCCGGCTCGCGGACGAGCTGGCCGCCGGCCGGAAGAGGACCTAGACGATGACCCAGAAGCTGGCCCTGATCGCGCACGACAACAAGAAGGTCGACCTCGTCGCCTGGGCGACGTTCAATCGCGACACCCTGGCCGGCTTCCCGCTCGTCGCGACGCGGCACACCGCCCGCCTCATGCGGGACAAGGTCGGGCTCGACGTCGAGGAGCTGCTGAGCGGGCCGGAGGGCGGCGACGCCCAGATCGCGGCGGGCGTGGCCACCCGGCAGATCGACGCGGTCTTCTTCTTCGTCGACCCGCTCTCCGCCCAGCCCCACGATCCGGACATCCGCGCCTTGCTGCGGGTGTGCAACGTCCACAACGTTCCGGTCGCGACAAATCTGGCGACCGCCGATCTCATCATCGCCGCGCTCCCGGCTTGCTCCGCGGCGCCGGGCCAGGCCAGCGCGGAGATTCGCTGACCGACCCGCCCGTCGCGTCCGCCCCCCCGGGGCTTGAATTTCCACAACCGCCGTGGTGCACTCCAGGGCCTGTGGCCTTGCGCGTCGTGAGACTGGGGACCCCGCGTGGTCCGGGTGAAGGCCTACGCATCGGGACGGTTCGCCGCCCGCCGCGTGGCGTGCGCAAGGAGCACTACGCCTCGCGCGACTACTTCGACGCGTGGCTGCCCGAGCTGGCTCCGAGCGCGCCGCTCGTCTCCTTTGCCCTCTCCAAGCCGTTCACGCCCGAGCGCTGGGCCACGTACGCGCGGCGCTATCGGCAAGAGATGCGGGCGCCGGCCGCGCAGCGGCTCATCGCCTTGCTGGCGGCCCTGTCGGCCCGGACGAACGTCGCGGTGGGCTGCTACTGCGCAGACGAGAGCCACTGTCATCGGTCGCTGTTGAAGACGCTCCTGACCGAGCACGGCGCGGAGCTGGCCAGATGACCGTCGACCCGTCTGGCGATGGAGGACCGCTGAAGGACGAGAGTTGCCGAGAGCGGGTGACGTGAGTATCGTGGCGCTGGCCGACCGGTAATCCCAAAGGAGGGGCCCATGAAGTACGGCGTGGTGCTTCCAATCTGGCAGCTCACGGTCGCAGAGGCGGAGTCGCTGGCGTTGCGCGCGGAGGAGCTGGGCCTCGACGGGGTGTTCGTGCCCGATCACATCCTGGCCAAGCCCGCCACCACCCAGCACTATGGCGGCCACTGGCCGGACCCGTTCTCGCTGCTGGCCTTCCTCGCGGGCCGCACCCGGCGCATCAGTCTGGGCGCCAGCGTCATCGTGCTCCCCTACCGCAACGCGCTCGTGGCGGCCAAGTCGGCGGCCACCGTCGACCAGGCCTCGGGCGGCCGCTTCATCTTCGGGGTGGGGGTGGGTTGGGACGAGGCCGAGTTCGTGGACCTGCGTCTGCCGTTCAAGGAGCGCGGCCGGCTGAGCGACGACTACATCCGCGCGATCAAGGCAGCATTTGCCGCGGACATCCCGCAATACAGCGGCAAGTACGTGAGCTTCGCGGGCGCGACCTTCTCGCCGCGCCCGGTCCAGCGGCCGCATCCACCCATCTGGGTGGGCGGCTCCCCCGGCAGCGTGTCCGGCCCCTCGGTGCGGCGCTGCGCGGAGCTGGGGGATGCGTGGCATCCGCTCGGCCTCGGCCTCGACGAGATCGAGAAGGGCTACGCGACCTTGCGTGACCTCGCCAGCCGAACGGGGCGGCGCGATGTGCTCGGGCTCGCCCCGCGCAACCTGCTCGACCTGACCGACTCCGCCAAGGGCGCCGGCCGGGCCGCGTTCCAGGGCTCCGTGGCGGAGGTTGCGGCCGACGTCAAACGGGTGAAGGGCATGGGCGCCGAGTGGATGACCTTCGACCTCCCGCGCGCGGGCATCCCGGAGATGACGCGCGCGATGGAGCGGCTCGCCCGCGAGCTCAAGCCCGCCGCGGCGTGACCCTCACGATCCGCGACGCCCGCGCGGCCGACCGCGCGGCCATCGAGGCGGTGACGCTGGCCGCGTACGAGCAGTACGCGACCGTGCTCGCCGCGCCGCTCTGGGAAGCGTACCGCCAGAACATCGTCACGACCCTGACCAGCGTGACGCCGGCGACGCAGATCGTGGCCGAAAAGGAGGGTGCGCTCGTCGGCAGCGTGCTGCTCTATCCCGCGGGCGGAGACATGCGCGTGCCCGGCGGCGGCAAGGCGACGACCCTCGCCTGGCCGGAGGTCCGCCTGCTCGCGGTGACGCCGGCGGCCAGGGGGAGCGGTGCCGGCCGACGGCTCATGGAGGAGTGCATCCGGCGGGGGCGTGCCGCGGGGGCGACGGCCCTCACCCTTCACACCACCGACATGATGCGCGTGGCGATGCAGCTCTACGAGCGCATGGGCTTCGAGCGGGCGCCCGACCTGGATTTCTCGCCGGCGCCCGGGATCACCGTGAAGGGATACAAGCTTGCGCTCTGAACCACCCCACCCCTCACCCTGCCCTCTCCCCTGAGGGGAGAGGGTGCGCGGAGGTCACTTCAGGCGGACGCCGGAGAGGTCGTAGGGGGGTTGGGTGAGGAGGATGAGGCGGTCGACGCCGAGGCGATCGAGACGGGCGCGCTCGGGCGCGTCGGGTCGGAGCCAGCGCGCGCTCAGGCCGGCGAACACGCTCAGGCTGAAGCGCGCCGGGTCGCGCCCGGCCGCGGCGTGCGCCTCGCGGGCCACGCGGCCCAGCTCCGCCAGACTCGGGTGCATGGCCTGGGTGTTGAAGCCGTCGGCATACCGGCCCGCGATGGCGGCCATCCGCGGGCCGAAGCCACCGACGATGATCGGCGGCGGCGGATCGGGTCGCAGATAGCCGGACGGGCGATCGAGGGTGAACTGAGTCCCCGCGAAGGCCGAGGGATCACCGCTCCAGAGCCGGCGCAGAACCTGGGCCGTCTCGGCCACGCGGTCGGCCCGCACCCGGTCGGACGCCACCACCATGCCGAGCGCCTCCTGCTCGCGCGCGTAGGCCATCGAGCGCGTGGCCCCGGCGCCGAGCCCGAGCAGGAGCCGGCCGCCCGAGACCTGCTGAAGAGTCGCGGCCATGTTGGCGAGCAGCCCCGGATGCCGCAGGCCGGTGTTGAGCACGAGCGGGCCGAGCGTGACGCGCCGGGTGGCCTCGGCGAGCGCGGTGAGTACCGTCCAGCACTCGGGCACGCCGGTCTCCGCGGTCTCGTCGGGATCGCGCAGATGATCCCAGGTCCAGAGCCCGTCGAACCCGGCCTCCTCGGCGGCGAGAGCGGCCACGCGCATCTCCTGGTAGCGTGCGCCCACGGGGATGAGCAGAAGATCGATCTTCATGTCAGCGGATCGAGATGATGGGCACCGCCGACATGCCAGGCACGAGCAGGTGCTGCGCGTTCTCACCGCGCTCGAACACGAGCTTGACCGGCACGCGCTGCACGACCTTGACGAAGTTGCCGGTGGCATTCTCGGGCGGCAGCAGGGAGAAAACGGCGCCCGAACCGGCCTGGATGGAGTCCACGCGCGCCTTGAAGGTCTTGCCCGGGTAGGTGTCCACCGTCACGGTGGCGGGCTGGCCAGGGCGCACGTGGGTCAGCTCGGTCTCCTTGTAGTTGGCCAGCACCCAGACGTTGTCGAGGTCCACCACCGCGAGGAGCGCCTGGCCCGCGGTCACGACCTGGCCGACCTCGACCGACTTGCGGCTCACGCGGCCGACCATCGGCGCCCGGATCGTGCAGTAAGACAGGTTCAGCTCCGCCTGCTGCAGGTTGGCGAGGGCCTGGGCGAGACGGCCCTGCGCGGCCTCCACCTGCGCCTGGCGTAGCCGCACCTGCTGGCGCTGGCTGCGCGCGTTCTCGAGCGACGCGCGGCTCTCGTCCACGCGCCGCACCGACTGGGCCACCGCGGCCTGCTGCGTCCGCAGCGAGGCCTCGGCCTGGACGACCTCGCTTCGCGCCTGGTCGAGCCGCTGGCGGGCGGCGTCGAGCGCGGCCTCGGCGGTCCGGTAGGCCGCGTCGGCGTGGTCCATCTCCTGCTGGGCCACGAGCTTGTTCGTCACGAGCGCGGCGACACGATCGCGGTCCGCCCGGCTGCGCTCGTAGTCGGACTGCGCGGAGCGCACCGTCGCCTCCGCGGCGGCCACCGCCGCCTGCTTGGCCTGGATCTGGCCGCGTCGCTCATCGAGATCGTGCCGCGCCATCTCGGTCCCATGCTCGGTGGCGCCGAGCGCGGCGTCCGCCTGCTGCACGAGGCTCCGGGTCGACTCGTCGGTGAGCGGCACGTTGGCCGCCGCGTTCTCGAGATCGCCCTTGGCTCCCGCGACCGCCGCGCGCGCCTGAGCGACCGCGACCTCGTAGTCGCGCGGATCGAGCCGCAGCAGCACCTGATCGACCTTCACGTCCTGGTTGTCGTTGATGAGCACCTCGACCACCGTGCCCGGGATGCGCGCGCTCATCGGAGCGATGGGGGCGGTGATGAAGGCGTCGTCGGTCGAGATGTGACGGCGCCAGTAGCTCCAGGCGTAGACGCCGTAGCCGAGGGCGGCGAGGACCACCAGCGCGACGCCGAGGAGCGCGAGGCGACGGCGCGGCGGCGCTTCCTGATAGGTGGAGAAGCGGGCCCGCAGGCGGCCGGAGATCCCCTCCTGATCGAGATCCGTCATGGATTCGCGCTTATAATGGCGGGCGGCATCGGACCCGTCAAGCACATGGCAGACCAGAACCCGCCGGCCGCTCCCGCCGCGGACACCGCGGCCGAGTGGCGCCCCCGCTCGAGCCCGGTCCTCATCGCGCTCTCGGTGATGCTCGGCACCTTCATGGAGGTGCTGGACACTTCGGTCGCCAACGTGGCGCTGCCGCACATCGCGGGCAGCCTCTCCGCCACGCCCGAGCAGGCGACGTGGGTGCTCACGAGCTACCTCATCTCGAACGCGATCGTGCTGCCGGTGACCGCGTGGCTCAGCGCCGTCTTCGGCCGCAAGCGCTTCCTGCTCGCGTGCGTCGTGATCTTCACGCTCGCCTCCGCCGCGTGCGGCGCGGCCACCAGTCTCGGCATGCTGATCCTCGCGCGCGTCGTGCAGGGCGTCGGAGGCGGCGCGCTCCAGCCGATCGCGCAGGCGATCCTGCTCGAGAGCTTCGCGCCCGCGCAGCGCGGCCGCGCGATGGCCGCCTACTCGATGGGGGTGATCGTGGCGCCCATCATGGGGCCGACGCTCGGCGGCTGGATCACCGACAGCTACTCGTGGCGCTGGATCTTCTACATCAACCTCCCGGTGGGATTCCTCGCGCTCTTGATGACCCAGACCTTCATCGAGGATCCGCCGTACCTGCAGCGCAGCGTGCTGCGCCGCATCGACTACTGGGGGCTCGCCTTCATGGCGATCGGGCTGGCCACGCTCCAGGTCGTGCTCGACAAGGGGCAGCAGGACGACTGGCTGGCCGCTCAGTGGATCCGCTGGGCCCTCACCATCTCCGGCGCGGCCATGATCGCCTTCATCGTGCGCGAGCTGGTGACCGACGAGCCGATCGTCAACCTCCGCATCCTCGGCGACCGCAACTTCGCCCTCGGCACCATCCTCATCACCGCCATGGGCGTCGTCCTCTACGCCACCACCGCCCTGCTTCCGCTCTTCCTACAGACGCTGCTCGGCTACCCGGCCCTCGAGGCCGGGCTCGCCATCAGCCCGCGTGGCCTCGGGGCCCTGCTGTCCGCCATCGTGGCGGGCCGCCTCATCGGCATCCTGGACACGCGCATCCTGGTCGTGGCCGGCTTCGGCTTGCTCGCCCTCTCGGGCATCTGGCTGAGCGGGCTCACCTTCGACGTGGCGTGGTCGAACATCGCCTACGTCACGTTCCTGAACGGCCTCGCCAACCCGCTCATCTTCATCGCGCTCTCCACCATGGCGTTCTCCACCCTGAGGCGCGAGCAGATGGGCGGCGGCACCGGCATCTACAATCTCATGCGCAATCTCGGCGGGAGCGTGGGCATCTCGATGGCCGCGACGCTGCTGACCCGGCGCGCTCAGGTGCACCAGAACGTCCTCGTGGCGCGGATGACGCCCTACGATCCCGCGTACCAGCAGCGGCTCGAGGCGATCCGGCGCTCGCTGATCCCGAAGGTGGGGCCCGCGGTCGCGGCCCAGCAGGCCCTGGGGATCCTCTACAAGACGGTGGTGGCGCAGGCGACGCTGCTGGCCTTCGTGGACAACTTCCGGCTGATCACGGTGCTCGCCGTGTGCAGCATGCCGCTCGCGATGCTGCTCAGGCGGGCAAGGGGTCGCCCGCCGGCTTCGGGGGCGCACTAGTTACTTGGAGGGCTTCGCCGCCTCCTGAGGGTGGAAGTTGGAGAAGTCGGCGAGGGCCTGGGGGGACTGGACGCCTTCGCGGCGCGCCTCGCCCATGACCCAGGTGGGAAAGGACTTCACGCCGGCCTTCTGGCAGAGATCGGGTCGCGCGTTGACCCCACCCGGATCGCACTCGACGTAGGGAAGATCCTTGGCCGCATCGCCGAAGAGCGCCTTCTGGTCAGTGCAGTGCGGGCACCAGTAGGCCCCGTACATCACCGCCCCCTTCTCCCGCAGGTGCCGGGCCAGCGCCGCCTCGAAGCCGGCGCCGGGCCCCGCGGGCATCGCGAAGACGAACGCGGCGCCGAGCGGCGCCAGCACCGCCGCGGCGACGGCGCCGGGGAGCAGCGACGCGAGCTTGCGGCGGCCCGGCAGGACGGTCCGGCGCCACAGCAGCGCGAGCAGGGTGGCCCCCATCACCGCGGCCGAGCCCAGGCAGTAGGCGCACGTTACCCGGAGGACGAGCACCGAGATCGCGGTGAGGTACAGCGAGACGCCCACGCCGGCCGCGGCCAGGTAGAAGGCCCAGGTCCAGCGCGGGGCGGTGAGGCCCACCGCGGCGAGCGCGCCGATGGCCACATAGAGCAGCGCGCCCCAGAGCGCGGTCGGGACGCCCAGCAGCGCGCCGTAGCGGCTCGCCTGCACGACGTCGCAGCCGCTGCCCGACAGGCAGAACGCCGCGCTCGTGCCGGACCACTTGAGCCAGGTGAGGTAGAAGGCGATGGCGAAGCCGGCGGCGGCCAGCCCGAGCACCAGGACGTCCGGACGCGAGGGCGCCGCCACGACCGGGTCGTGCTTGCGTGACGCCATATGCGCTCAACAGTACCACAGGGGTCGGCGGCCGCCCCCCGCTCACCCGAGTTGCGCCGGCCCACGCGGGGGCGCTAGGCTAGGCCCCGTGTTTCCGCTCCCGCCTCTCACGGACGAGCAGCGCCAGGTGGTGGAGCGCGTGGCCGCGCTCTCGCGCGAGCGGTTCGCCCCGCGCGCGGCCAAGTACGACGCCGATTCCACGTTCCCCTACGAGAACTACGCCGACCTGCACACGGCCGGCCTCCACGCGCTGACGGTGCCCCGGCAGTACGGCGGGGTGGGCGCGGACCCGGTCACCTACGTGCACGCTCTCCGCGAGATCGCGAAGGGCTGCGCGGCCACCGCGCTCACCTTCAACATGCACTCGACGGTGACCACGTTCCTGGCCGCCCTCGGCACCGAGGAGCAGAAGCGCCGCTACTTCGGCGAGGTCGTGGGACGCGGGGCCCGGATCGCCTCCATCACCAGCGAGCCGGAGCAGAGCTTCCGCGACAAGTTCGTGCTCAACACCGTGTTCCGCCCGAGGGACGGCGGCGGCTACCGGGTGGCGGGCGTGAAGCAGTTCTGCTCCCTCGGGGACGCGGCCGACTATTTCTTCGTGACCGGCATCCTGGAGGGTAAGACCAATGCCCGGGAGGGCGTGATCTCCGCGATGATCCCGAGCCGGGATGCGGGCGTGAAGATCGAGGGCACCTGGAACGCCACCGGCATGCGCGGCACCATCAGCCACACCATCCGGTACGATTGTGCGGTGGAGGCGGCCGACGTGGTCGGCCGCCCGGGCGAGTACCTCACCATCGACCTGCAGGGGTTCGCACTCGGCTACGCGGCGGTCTACCTGGGGATCGGCGAGGCCGCCTTCGAGTACATGACCGAGTACGCGCGCACCAAGACCCAGCGGCCCTCCACCGAGCCCATGAGCCACCATCCGCTGGTGCAGCGCACGGTGGCCGAGGTGGGCATCCAGATCCGGGCCGCGCGGCTGCTGTTGCACGAGGCCGCGTGTATCAAGATGGCGGGCGACCGGGAGGCCACCATGCTCGCGGTCAACCAGGCCAAGACCTACGCGGCCGACGTGGGGTTGATGGCCACCGAGCGCGCCCTGCGCCTGGCGGGCGGGCGCGGCATTCTCAAGGAGATGCCGCTCGAGCGCTGGCATCGCGACTCGCTCGCGGGGCCGGTGATGCCGCCATCCAACGACCGGTGTCTCGAGACCGCGGGCAAGCTGCTCTGCGGCCTGCGCGCGGCGACCCTCGAGTTCCAGTAGCGGTGCGCCTGGACGTCTTGCGGAGCGAGCTGGCCCAGGGCGCGGAGACCATCCGCGGTCTCCTGGCGGGCGTCTCCACCGCGGACGCGCGGGTGAGGCCGGCGCCGGACGCCTGGTCGCTGCTCGAGGTGGCCTGCCACCTCCAGGACGAGGAGCGGGAAGACTTCCGGCCGCGCCTCGACGTGGTCCTGCACCGGCCCGAGGAGGCGTGGACGCGGATCGATCCCGCCGGCTGGGTGACCGCGCGGCGCTACAACGAGCGTGACCTCGAGGAGGTTCTCCGGGGCTTTCTCGCCGAGCGCGAGCGGTCACTCGCCTGGCTCGCGAGCCTCTCCGCGCCGGACTGGAGCCGCGAATACCGCGCACCCTTCGGCCCGATCACGGCCGGGGACCTGCTGGCCTCGTGGGCCGCGCACGATCTCCTGCACACGCGGCAGCTCGTGGAGCTGCGTCGCGCGCGCCTGCTCGGGCAGACCGCCGGGCACAGCACCCAGTACGCGGGTGATTGGTAGACTCGAGGAGAGGAGCCATGTCCGAGCACAAGGCGACCGTGCGCTGGGCGCTGCCGGGAGGCGCCGATTTCCTCAAGGGGCGGTACTCCCGCGAGCACACGTGGACGTTCGACGGCGGCGTGACGGTTCCGGCCTCGCCGTCGCCCGGAGTGGTGCCCGCGCCGTACTCCAATCCGGCCGGCGTGGACCCCGAGGAGGCCTACGTCGCCTCGATCTCGAGCTGTCACATGCTCACCTACCTCTTCGTGGCCTCCCGCCAGGGCTTCCTGGTCGAGCGCTACGAGGACGAGGCGGTGGGCGTGACGCGCAAGAACGAGCGGGGGGCGATCTGGGTGAGCGCGGTGACGCTCAATCCGAAGATCGTCTACGGCGGCGAGAAGCGCCCCTCCGCCGACGACGAGGAGCGTCTGCACCACCTGGCCCACGAGCAGTGCTTCATCGCCAACTCCGTGAAGACGGAGATCACGGTGGCAGTGAAGCCTCCGTGACGGCCATCTGCTCTCGGAGGGCGGTTTTCGCCTCCGCCTCAACGTCATCGGCCGCCGCACCTGGCTCGACGAGCGAGGCCGCTAGATCGGCACGGCTACTTCGATTGGTGCGCCTCCCGGAAAGCTGAGAACGACCGCCGGCACCCGGAGCGCGTCGTCGGGCTCGTAGATTTCGCGCAGCGTCTTCCAATGCGGCTCCTGATTCGCGGTCAGCGTGGCGACGGCGTCGAGGCGCGTTGCCGTCGCCGCCGAGACGGGGACGCCCGGCCTCAATTCGCGCGCGATTCCCCAATAGTCCCACGGGAGCATCTCTCGCTTGTTGAGCGCGGCGAGATCGCGCACCACGCTGCCGGCGACAAACCAAGCGCCCGTGATGCCGACGCTCGCGACCCCGCAGGTCGCTGGGTCGATGCGGCCGGATCGCACTCCCAGCCACGCGGAACCAGCGGTGACGAACCGATCGCGCGGTACGTCGCACGAATCGAACGTGATACCGAAGTGACGGCGAACCCCGCGCGTGAGTTCCGCATCCATCAAGCGCCAGCGGCCGTCGTCCCAGTACTCGGTGACCCAGTGGTCGTCATAGAAGCCCGCCTCGAAGTACCCGGCGAAGCCGACGCGCACGCGGGCCGGCACGCCGTGGTGCCGGAGAGCGCTGCAGGCGAGCAGCGCGTAGTGACGACAGGCCCCGATGAATCGCTTCTCCGGCGGCCGCGCGGTGGCGAGCGGCGCCGGGTCGCGCGAGAGAATCCGCGTCAGCATCGCGGGGACCGGCCGGCTTTGGGCGTCGTCGGCGGTCTCAGGCGGACAGATAATTTTGAGCGGCCCTACGAAAGCCCTGTCAAGGACCAGTCCGCTGACGGCATCGACGATCTGCGTTGGGTCCTTCGGCAGAGAGGCGAGAAGCTCGCCCATCTCTCCTGGATCGGACTCCACGCTGTGGCTGGTGTAGTAGAGATGTTCGTCGGGCGTCATCGTGAGCCTCCTTTGCGCGCGACGGTCCGGGCCCGATACCATAGCTCCGTCAGCCGAACTCCACAACGGGGGCTTCTAGGCACGGTGGCCACTGGCCGGACTACGCGGCGCGCCCGGAATCCGAGAAGACTCGCGCGAACTTGAGCCGATCGGCAATGCCAGTCTGTCGCGCCTGCGCCGGGAACAACGCAACCCGTGCATCGCGATCGTGCGCGTGACGATGGCGCCGGCCGCGCGCTCGTGGCACCATGCCGCTATGCCGCGAATCGGCCAGCAATCTCGAATTCCATGCTTCCCGCCAATGGGACGCTCCGTGAAGACGGAAATCCTGATATCCGGCAAGCCTGGATCCCATTGACCATGCCGGCGACCCCCTACATCAAGCCCGGTTTTTTCACCACCCGCGTCTTCAACCCGGTCGTCAGCTTTCTCGCCGGTCGGCTCGGGCTGAGCATGAAGGGGGCGCGCGTGCTCTCGGTGCAGGGTCGCAAGAGCGGCGAATGGCACCGCACGCCGGTCAACCCGCTCAGCTTCAAGGGCCAACGCTACCTGGTCGCCCCGCGCGGCGAGACGCAGTGGGTACGCAACATCCGCGTCAGCCACGCCGGACGACTCACCGTCGGCGGAAAAACCGAGAGTGTGCGCGTAGAAGAGGTGCCCGACCACGAGAAGCCGCCGATCTTGCGCGCCTACCTGGAGGCGTGGGCGTGGGAGGTGAAGCAGTTCTTCGGTGGCGTCGGCGCGGATGCCCCGGAGGCCGAGCTCGCCCGCATCGCGCCCAAGCATCCGGTCTTCCGCATCCTATGAGCGGCCTCACCGTCCTGTTCGACCTCGACGGCACCCTCACCGACTCGAGCGCCGGCATCACCGGCTGCATCCGCCACGCGCTCGGACGGCTCGGGCGGCCCTGTCCGAAGGACGACGAGCTCGCGGCCTACATCGGGCCCCCGCTGCGTGGCACCTTCTCGACGCTGCTCGGGACCACCGACCCGGCGCTCATCGACACGGCCCTGTCGCACTACCGCGCGCGCTACGACGAGACGGGGCTATACGAGAATCGCGTCTACGACGGCGTCCCCGAGATGCTGGAAGGAGCCGCGCGGCTCGCGGACGCCATGTTCGTGACCACCGCGAAGCTCCAGCCCGCGGCCACCCGCATCGTGGCCCACTTCGATCTCGCGCGTCACTTCGCCGGCGTCTACGGCGCGGGGCTCGACGGGCGCTTCGACCGAAAGGTCGACCTGCTCGCTCATCTCCTCGAGACGGGCGTCATTCGCGCCGAGAATTCGATCATGGTGGGGGACCGCGGGCTCGACATCACCGCCGCGAAGCTCAACGGCCTCCGCTCGATCGGCGCGCTGTGGGGATTCGGGGACCACCGCGAGCTGGCCGACGCGGGCGCGGACGTCTTGTGCGAGAGCCCGCGCGCGCTCGTCGCGTGCCTGGCACGGGCCGCGGGCTGACCGCGATGCCGCCCACCTTCCAGGCCATCCCGATCTTCGGCATCATCGCCAAGGGCTATCGCCTCATGCGCCCGGGCATCGAGCTGGCGCCGTGGAACGCCAGGGTGATGGAGGTGATCGATCCCTTCGGCAACCGGCTGCGCTTCAACGAGCCGGTCGAGCAAGGTGCCGCACCCTGATCCGATTGACACGGCCCGGACGGGCTCCTATGATACCGGCCACCCGTCCCCCCGAGGGGCGCGCTCACTCAACGACTGAGGAGGACCCCCCATGGATCGGCGCTCATTCCTGGCAACCACCGCGGCCGGCGCCGCGGCCCTATCCTTCCCTGCGATTCTGCGGGCCCAGTCCAAGGATCCGATCCGGATCGGCTTCCCTCTCCCGCTCACCGGACCTTTCGGCGCTCTCGCCGCCGACCAGCAGGGTCGGCGCCACCCTGGCTATGGACGAGCTGAACGCCAAGGGCGGCGTCCTGGGCCGCAAGGTCGAGGTCCTCTTCCGCGACGACCAGCTCAAGCCCGCCGTCGGGGCCCAGCGGACCAAGGAGCTGATCGAGAACGACAAGGTTCAGTTCATCGTGGGCGGGCTGGCCGCGCACGTGCAGATGGCCATCAACGAGCAGACCAAGAAGGCCAAGGTGCTCTTCATCTCGGTGAGCCAGTCCGACGAGATCAGCGCCAAGCCGGACACGAGCCCGTTGACCTTCCACGAAGCCCTGAACCCCACGATCACCAGCCGCGCGGTCGGGACGTGGATCGCCCAGAACCTCGGCAAGAGGTGGTGGATCATCTACGCCGACTACGCCTGGGGCAAGCAGAACAACGCCGTCCTCACCGAGACCCTCGCCAAGCAGGGCGGCACCCTGCTGGGCTCGACGCCCTACCCGCTCGGCAGCGCCGAGTTCTCGGCCCACCTGCCGAAGATCCAGGCCGCCAAGCCCGAGGTGCTCGTGTCGATGACCCCGGGCGCGGACAACATCGCCTTCCTCAAGCAGGTCGTGCAGGCGGGCATGAAGAAGCAGATGAAGATCGCCCAGCCCCTCGTCTGGCTGCCCCAGCTCAAGGAAGGTGGAGGCGACCTCTACGGCGACGTCTACGGCGGCACCAGCTTCTACTGGGAGCTCGAGGACACCAATCCGTCGGCGAAGCGCTACGTGGAAACCTACCGGAAGAAGCACAGCGCGCCTCCGGGCGACTACGGGGCCTATGCCTTCAGCGGGGTGATGGAGATCGCGCGCGGCTGCGAGCTGGCCAAGTCCACCGACTCCGAGGCGGTCGCCGACGCGCTCCGCAAGAACCCGGTCTACGACCACTACAAGGGCAAGCAGTGGTGGCGGGCCTGCGACAACAAGTCCTTCCAGGACCTCTGGATCTGCCGGGGCCGGGAGCCGGGCAAGGTGAAGGGCGAGTGGGGCTTCGTGGATATCGTGGCGAAGATTCCCGCCAACGAGGAGCTGGACCGCACCTGCAAGGAAAAAGGGCACGCCTAGCTCGTGCCCGAGCTCTCGACGCTCCTAGCGCAGGTCTTCACCGGCCTCGTGCTGGGGATGATCTACGTCCTGCTCGCCATCGGCCTGTCGCTGATCTTCGGGCTGATGACGGTGGTGAACTTCGCCCACGGCGCCCTCTACATGCTGGGGGCGTACTTCGGGGTCTTCCTGCTCGGCTATACCAGGAACTTCTGGGTCGCGCTGATCGTGGCGCCGCTCATGGTCGGCGCCCTCGGGCTACTCATCGAGCGCTTCCTCATCCGGCGGCTCTACGGCCGCTCGCCCGACGATCCGCTGCTGCTGACGTTCGGGCTCTCGCTGATCCTCATCGAAGGGGTCAAGGTGTTCTGGGGCAAGATCGGCCTCACCCTCGATCCGCCGCGAGCCCTCGCCGGCGCCGTCGACCTGGGCTTCATGACCTTCCCGGCCTACCGGCTCTTCCTGGTCGCGGTCATCGTCGCGGTGCTGATCGCGCTCTACTTCTTCCTTGGGCGTACCAACATCGGGCTCATCATCCGCGCGGGCTCGCGCGATCCGCTGATGGTCCGCGCGCTCGGCATCGACCTCGGGCGCGTCTGGCTGGTCGTCTTCGGCCTCGGCACCGCGCTCGCCGGGCTGGCCGGCATCCTGGCCGGGCCCATGCGGGGCGCCTACGCCGAGATGGGCGTGACCATGGTGATCGAATCCTTCGTGGTCATCGTGGTGGGCGGCATGGGCAGCCTGCTCGGTGCGGTGGTGGCGGGGCTCCTGATCGGCCAGGTGGTGGGGCTCACCACGCTCTTCGTCCCCAAGCTCGCCGAGATCATGGTGTTCATGGTGATGGCGGTGGTGCTGCTGGTGCGGCCGAGCGGTCTCTTCGGCGAGGCGGGGCTGCTGGAATGAGCGCGCTCCGCGCCTTCGCCGCCCGCGTGGGCGCACGCCCGGTGCTCGCCTTCTGGGTCTTCTTCGTGGTCTTTCCCTTCATCGTGCCCAACCGCACCATGGCCACCCAGGTGCTGATCTTCGGCCTCCTGGCCATGGGCTTCAACCTGCTCTACGGCTACACCGGGCTCCTCTCTTTCGGCCACGCCGCCTACTACGGCCTCGGCGCCTACGGGGCCGGCATCGCGCTCGCGAAGCTCCACGTGGGCTCGCTCTGGGTCGGTCTCGCCTCGGGGCTGCTGCTGGCCGGCCTGGGCGGAGCGGTCATCGGCTTCTTCTGTCTCCGCCGCCGCGGTATCTACTTCGCCATGCTGACCCTGGCCTTCGCCCAGCTCCTCTACTTCGTCGGCTTCCACCTGGCCGACTGGACGGGGGGCGACGACGGCCTCCGCGGCATTCCCCAGCTCACCCTGGGGCTAGGGCCCTGGCAGTACTCCATCGAGACCACCCTCGGCTTCTACTACTTCGCCTACGTCCTGGTGGGGCTGGCGGTGGCGGCGCTCAAGCGCATCCTCGACTCGCCCTTCGGGGCGGTGCTGCAGGCCATCCGCGAGAACAGCAGCCGTGCGGTGGCGTGCGGGTACAACATCGACCGCGTCAAGCACCTGTCCTTCGTCTTCTCCGCCTGCTTCGCCGGGCTCGCCGGGTCACTGGACGCCCTGCGGCTCACCGTCGTGCCGATCGAATCGCTCTACTGGACCACCTCGGGCCAGGTGGTCATGATGACGCTCCTGGGCGGCGCCGGAACGTTCTTCGGCCCCTTCGTGGGCGCCACCACCTTCTTGGTGCTGGAGGAGCGGCTGAGCCTCATCACCGAGTCCTGGCCCATCGTGATCGGCGCGATCTTCTCCGCGTTCGTCCTGTTCCTCCCCAAGGGGATCTGGGGCACGCTCACAGGAGGCATCTATGGCCGTCAAAGTGCTTGAGCTCCACCATCACGGCATCCGCGTCGGTCCCTCGCCCGCCGAGGTGAAGAAAGCCTACGGCTTCTACCACGACGTACTCGGGCTGACTGCCGATCAGGGCCGCCCGGTCATTCCCACCATCGACGGCTACTGGATGGACGTGGGCGGAACCGCCCAGATCCATCTCATGGGGGTTGACGGCCAGTCCAAGTTCGCCCAGGGGCCGGACAAGGATCCCTCCCGCCCCCACGTGGCGCTGGCGGTGCCCGACATCCAGGAGGCCAAGGCCGAGCTGGAGCGCATGGGCGTGGAATTCTGGGTGACCACGGGGGTGGTCGGCCCGCAGTCGCAGCAGATCTTCATGTACGACCCGTTCGGCAACATGATCGAGCTGCACCAGGCCGGCACCTGCCGTTGCGTCACCGGGAACCGCAAGCCGGTCGGGGGCATGAGCTAGGTCTCTTGTACACCGCGGCCCAGAAAGCCATCCTCGACCGGGTCGACCGCTTGACGCGCGAGCAGGTCGCGCCGCGGGCGGCCGAGTACGACGCGGCCGGCGCCAACCCCGTCGATAGCTGGCGCGTGCTCGGCCGGGATGGCCTTCTGGGCTCGTGCATCCCCCCGTCTTACGGCGGCCTCGGCCTCGACATGCCGACCTACATCGGGATGATCCGGACCATCGCCCGAGGCTGCGCCAATACCGCCATGACCGTGCACATGCACTCGACGGTCATGCGCTTCATCGACGCGCTCGGCACCGACGCCCAGAAGCGCCGCTACTTCGACGAGGTGGTGACGCACGGCAAGCTCTTCGGGAGCTGGGGCAGCGAGCCCGCGGTCAGCCTCTCCCGCACCTTCCTGATGGAGACGGTCGTCCGACAGGACGGCGACGCCTACGTGGTGGATGGCGTCAAGCATTTCTGCACCATGGCCCTCGGGGCCTCCCACTACATGGTCTGGTGCGCGCTCGAGGGCGGCACCGACATGGGCAAGGCGCTGCTGCAAGTGCTGGTTCCGGCCGACGCGCCGGGCATCGCCACCGACGGCAAGTGGAACACCCTCGGGATGCGCGCCACGTTCAGCCCGTCGGTGACGTTCACCGGCGTGCGCGTGCCGCAGGGCGCCGCGATCGGCGATCCCGGCGAGGCCCTGCGGGTGGGAGTGGTCGAGAGCTTCGCCCTGGGCTACGCCGCGGTCTATCTCGGCATCGCCGAGGGCGCGCTCGCCTTCGCGATCGACTACGCCAAGAAGCGCGTCGTGAAGCCCGAGAACATCGCGGTGGCCCACGACCCGACCGTGCAGCGCCACATCGGCGAGCTCTCCGCGCATCTCGATGGGGCCCTGCTCGTGCTGGCCGACACCGCGGAGCGCTGGGAGGCCGCCGACGTGCTGGGGCGCGGGGTCCTCGGCAGCCGGGCCAAGTACCTCGCCACCGAGGTCGGGCTGGCCGTCACCTCCAAGGTCATCCAGGTGGTGGGCGGCCGGGGCGCCTACAAGGACTTCCCGGCCGAGCGCGCCTTCCGCGATCTCCGCACCTCGACCCTGATGCCGCCCACGGTGGACCGTATGCTGGAGGGGATCGGCAAGAGCGCCCTCGGGATCGAGGGCGCGATGTTCAGGATCGCCGAGTAGAAAGTTGCACGCGATTCGCAGCGACGTAGTCGGCAGCCTGCTGCGACCGGACAATCTCAAGGCCGCCCGCGAGCGCTGGGAGCGTGGCGAGATCTCCGCGGCGGCGCTGAAGCGGGTCGAGGATCGCGCCGTCGACGAGGCGGTGCGCCTCCAGGAAGAGGCCGGCCTCGACGTGCTCTCCGACGGCGAGCTGCGGCGCTACGCCTTCTTCGGCCATCTGATCGAGGCGCTCGACGGCTTCGACAAGTTCGGCGGCTGGGCGATCCCCTTCCACAACGACGCGGGCGAGCGCCTCGTCTTCAAGCGCCCGGTGGTGGTGGAGAAGCTCCGCTGGCGCCACAGCATGTGCACCGAAGAGCTGGTCTACCTGCGCGCCCGCACGCGCACGCCGGTCAAGGTCACGCTCATCAGCTGCCAGCAGGCGGCTGCCTACTACGACCCCGCGAAGTCCGCCGGCGCCTATCCCACTCGTGACGCCTACCTCGCCGACGTGGTGGATCTCACGCGCCGCGAGGTCGAGGAGCTGGTGCGGCTCGGCTGCACCTATATCCAGATCGACGCCCCGCAGTACGCGGCGCTCCTGGACCCGGCCCTTCGCGAGGGCTATCGCGAGCGCGGCAGCGATCCGGACCGGCTGATCGACGCCTGCATCGAGATGGACAACGCGGTCATCGCGGCGGCGCGCCATCCGAGCGTCACCTTCGGCCTGCACATCTGTCGCGGCAACAACCAGTCCATGTTCTATGCGAGCGGTGGCTACGAGCCGATCGCCCGCGTCTTCACCCGGAGCCACTTCCAGCGATTCCTGCTCGAGTACGACGACCAGCGCTCCGGCGGCTTCGAGCCCCTGCGCGCGATGCCAGACGACCGCGTGGTCGTGCTCGGGCTGGTGACCACGAAGACCCCGCGGCTGGAGACCGTCGAGACGCTGCGGGCGCGCATCGCGGAGGCGGCGACCTTCCTGCCACTCGAGCGCCTGGCCCTCAGCCCCCAGTGCGGCTTCGCCTCCACCATGGAAGGCAACCGCATCTCGCCGGCCGAGCAGCGCGCCAAGCTACACCGCGTCGCCGAGACGGCCCGTCTCGTCTGGAAAGGAGATCACTGATGAGAATCCTGGCTCTGCTGGCCTTAGCCCTGCTCGGCACGTCTCCGGTCGCCGCCTGGGGGCAGTCCCTCAAGATGGGCGCGGTGGTGCCGCTCACCGGCCGTTACGGCGCCGGCGGTGCCCAGATCCGCGCGGGCTACGAGTTCGCGGTGGAGCACCTGAACGCGACGGGCGGGGTCCTGGTGGGCGGCGTGAAGATGCCGGTCGAGCTCGTCCTCCTCGACGACGAGTCCGACGCCACCAAGACGGTGGCGCGCCTCGAGACCCTGGCCGCCCAGGGCGTCGTCGGCTATCTCGGTGGCTTCGGCTCCGACCTCCACGCCGCCGCGGCCTCGGTGGCCGAGAAGAACCGCATCCCGTATCTCGGGGTGGCCTTCGCGCTCCAGAAGATCCACGCCCAGGGCTTCCGCTATCTCTTCTCGCCGTTCTGGAAATCGCCCGACATCGGCCAGGCCACCCAGGGCCTGCTGACCCTGATCCCCGCCGCGGACCGGCCCAAGACCGTCGCGATCTTCCAGGAGAAGACGGACTGGGGCCGTGAGATGGCGGCCGCGTGGACGGAAGCCGGGAAGACCGGCGGCTACCAGGTGGTCGTGCACGGCGAGTACGCGCCGGGGGCCAAGGACTTCTCCGACCTGATCCTGAAGGCCAAGAGCGCCAACGTGGAGGTGGTCCTGGCGCTGCCCACCCCGCCCGACGGCATGACCATGGTCAAGCAGATGAAGGAGCTGGGCTATACGCCGAAGCTGTCGCTCTTCATCCGCGCCCCCGATGCCCAGATCTGGTCCCAGAACCTCGGCAAGGACGGCGACTACATGGTGCTGGCCGCGGGCTGGCACCACGCCATGAAGGGCGCGGGTGTCCGGGAGCTGAACGACGCGCACCAGAAGAAGTTCGGCCGCCCCGCCGATCCGCTCGTGGGGCCGGCCTATGCGTGCGTGGAGATCCTGGCCGCCGCGGTCACCCGCGCCGGGTTCCCCGACCGCGAGAAGGTGCGCGACGCCATCGCCGCCACCAACCTGAACACCGTGATCGGGGCGGTGAAATTCCGGCCCGACGGCACCGGCATCGTCCCGCAGGCGCTGCTCCAGTGGGTGAGCGGCAAGCAGGAGCTGGTGTGGCCGAAGGAGACCGCGACCGCGCCGCTGGCCTTCCCGGCACCGCCCTTCGCCAAGCGCTGAGCGGCGCCTGAGCGAGCGTGGCCCTCCTGGAGGTCGAGCGGCTGACGAAGGGCTTCGGCGGCGTTCTCGCGGTGAGCGACGTCAGCTTCAGCCTCGAGGCGGGCGCGCTGCTCGGCATCATGGGCCCGAACGGCTCGGGCAAGACCACGCTCTTCAACGTGATCGCGGGCGCGCTACGGCCCGACACCGGGCGCATTCGCCTTCGCGGCCGCGACATCGGCGGCTGGGCGCCGCATCGCATCTGCGGCCACGGTGTCGCGCGCACCTTCCAGCTCGTGCGGCCCTTCGCGGGCCTCTCCGCTCTCGACAATGTGCTGGTGGGCTGCCTCTACGGTCGCCGGCGCTCCCCGGCCACCGCGGAGGCCGACGCCCAGCGCCTGCTCGACCTGGTGGGCCTCGAGGGCCGGGGCGCGGTGCCGGCCTCCGCGCTGACCCTGATGGACCGGAAGCGCCTCGAGCTGGCCCGGGCGCTCGCGACCGGGCCCGAGCTGTTGCTGCTCGACGAGTTCATGGCCGGCCTCAATCCGGCCGAGACGGCGGCCGCCATGGCCCTCGTCCGGCGTCTGGTCGCCGAGGGCCTGACGGTGCTGATGGTGGAGCACATCGTGTGGGCTCTCATGGACCTCGCGCAGCGGATCATCGTCCTCAGCGCCGGCGAGAAGATCGCCGACGGCCCGCCCGCCGCCGTCGCCGCGGATCCTCGGGTCGTCGACGTCTATCTGGGAACGGAGCGGCCCGGACTGGGAACGGAGCGGCCCGGAGTGGGCGCGGAGCGTCCCGGAGCCCCGCATGCTTGAGCTGCACGACGTGGACGCCGCCTACGGCGACGTCCGCGTCCTCTCCGGGGTGACGCTTCGGGTGGGTCCGGGCGAGATCGTCGCGCTCCTCGGTCCCAACGGCGCGGGCAAGAGCACCCTGCTCGGCTGCGTCGCGGGGCTGGTGCGGCCCCGCGCGGGTGCCATCCGCTGGGAGGGCCAGGATCTCCGCGCGCTGAGCCCGCACCTCATCGTCGAGCGCGGCCTCGCGACGGTGCCCGAAGGCCGGCGGCTCTTCGCGAGCATGACGGTGGAGGACAATCTCGAGCTCGGCGCCTTCTCGCCGCGCGCCCGCGCGACGCGGCGGCAGAGCCTCGACCGGGTCTTCGCGCTGTTTCCGGTCCTTCACGCGCGGCGGCGGCAGATCGTCCGGTCGCTCTCCGGCGGCCAGCAGCAGATGGTGGCGGTGGGACGCGCGCTCATGGCGAGCCCGCGCCTCCTGATGCTGGACGAGCCCTCGCTCGGCATCGCCCCCCAGCTCGTCCGCGCGATCCTGGACGCGCTCGCCGAGATCAACCGCGCGGGCGTGGCGATCTTCCTGGTCGAGCAGAACGTCCGCGCCGCCCTCACGCTCGCCCACCGCGCCTACATCCTCGAGGGCGGACGGATCGTGGGTGAGGGCAATGGCTCAGCGCTCCTCCAGGATGCGCACGTCCGCCGCGCCTATCTGGGGCCC
>Ga0207684_10001580_pt1 | contig 24288 bp, 21 predicted proteins | sample KBSK5501metaG_FD_184342 | JGI IMG/M metagenome (GOLD analysis project Ga0207684, IMG submission 184342) | Corn, switchgrass and miscanthus rhizosphere microbial communities from Kellogg Biological Station, Michigan, USA - KBS K5-50-1 metaG... | ecosystem: Host-associated > Plants > Roots >...
GTTCGCGACGCTGTTCCGGCTGGTCTGCTTGCATGCGCCGTTGGCGGATGATCTCGTCGACAACGGCATGCAGCTCCCGGCGGGCGGCGCGCAAGCGCCGTCGCTGTGGTGTGGGCAGCGAGAGCAGCCCCGGCACGTACAGCGCCTGGGTGAGCAGGTGGTTCGCGGCGGTGAGGGCGCTGCCCACGCGCGCTACCTCCACTGGCGGCAGGTCCGTGCCGAAGAGCGCCTGACAGACGATGGTCAACGTCAGCGCGCCCATCTCGTGGGGGATGTCCAGTGGTCGGTCCGTGCCGCCGACTCCGGCCGCCTCGCACTGGTCGAGCCAGGCCTGCGTGGCGTTGGTCATCAGCGGGCCAAAGGCGCTGACCCGCTCCCGGTGGAACGCCGGCTGGATCAGGCGGCGCTGCAGCCACGACGCGCCGTCGTTGGTGAGCAGTCCTTTGCCAATCAGCAGGCTCAGGACATGGCAGTCAGGGATGTCTTTGTTGTAGTTCAGGTGGTGCTCTTGCAGCACATGACGCACGCCATCTGGATGGAAAATCATCGTGATCGTGCCCATGAGCGTTGGCACGGAGACCACATCCCCGTAGCGCTCACGCAGCGCGCTACTGGTGCTGAGCGCGTCGCGCAGGAACCGAATTGTGTTGCTAATAGCGGTATACCAGGGCGGCCCTGGCAGGCGTCCCGCAGGCCGCTCTCGATGGGCAGGACGCTGTTCCGTGGACTTCGGTGAGATGCCGGTGGTGGGAGTGGCAGTCATTGCGATGCCTCGATTCCTCGATGGATCTGCGAAAACGCGAGCAGACGTGGGCCGGAGAGCGGCAAGAACAAGCGGGCGCAGCGCTCCGCTACACCTGCTCATGCGCTAGCTGGTGCTCGTCTTGTTCACGCGTAGCGGGGCAGATCGGGCCCCCTGTCGTGGGTGGAGCGTCAGCGTCCCGACCAGGGCGCCGAGCGCGAGTGACACGATCACCGCGACAATCGAGACCGTCAGGCTCGGCTTGTTGGTCATCAGAAAGACAATGCTGAGCGCCACTGCGACCGACGTCTGCATCGAGACCCACAGCGTGGGGTCATCGATCCCGGCCCGCAACACTGCCGGAATGACGTCGGTGGTGGTTTCATTGGTGGCACGCTGGATGGCCTTCAGTCGGCGGCCAACCACGCCCATGCCGAGGATCAGCATGATCCCCATCGCCGCGAGGGAGACGTCAATCCAGCTAGTCAAATTGCTCCAGGCGCTCGCGGTCATGTAGATGCCCGCGCCCAGGATCAACACGCCGGAGATGGACACCAGTCTATTCAAGCCCGTGGCGAGGCCGCTCCATTCGCGCACTTGGGCAACGGAGCTCGCGCGCCGCAAGCGCAGCATGATGAACCATTGCAGCGCCAGCGTGCTGAAGAGCGTCAGGACGCCCACGATATGCGCAAAGAGCGCCAGGGCATACCAGTTCATCGTTCATGGCTCCTTTCGCTAGTGATGGAAGCTGAACTTACGCGCGTTGCCGCCAGTCGTCGCCAACTCCTGCTCGCCCCCGGCGACGGTGGACGCGTCTTGGGCTTGGTGCGCCTGTTTGGGCTGCTGGATGATCGCCAGGGCCAGCACCGACCCGAGCAGGGCGAGCGCTGCCGCGCCCAGGAACGCCAGCTGGAAGCCAGCGGAAAGTGTCGCGGAATGCGCGGCGGCGGTGTGGACACCGACTGCGGCATCTGAGCCAACCCGCGCGACCAACACCGCCACCAGTGCGGAGATGCCGATGCCGCTGCCGACGCGCTGCGCCGTGTTCATCAGCCCTGAGGCCAGGCCCGCATCGGCCTGCGCGACGGCGGTGAGCGCGGCAATGTTGACGCCGACGAAGGTGGCGGGCAGGCCCAGCGCCATCAACAGACTGCCAGGCAGGATATCGAGGGCAAAGGTGTTGGGAATCGGCGCGCGCGAGAAGAGCACCGCTCCCGCGGCCAGCAGGAGCATGCCGGCGGCCAGCACGCGCCGCGCGCCCAGGTGGTCGAGCGCGCGCGGCACCAGCAGAATGCCGACGGGCAGGCTCAGCACCGCAATGGGCACGATCGCCAGTCCAGCGGTGAGCGCGTCGTAGTGCAGCGCCTGCTGGAAGTAGAGCGAGAGCAGGAGGAACATCGGCGCGTGGGCAGCGCCCACGAGAAAGCTGACGATGTTCGCCCCGTTGGCGTTGCGCTTGCGGAAGACACGCAGCGGCACGAGCGGAGACGCCGACCGCGCCTCGACGGTGAGGAAGGCCAGCAGAAGCGCGACCGCGAGCCCAAGCGACCCGAGCGCCTGAACGGAGGTCCAGCCTTGCTCCTGTCCGGCGATCGGCGCGTACGCGATCAGTAGGACCGCCGTTGTGGCCGAGAGTGCCCCCGCAAGATCCAGCCGCCGCACGTTCTCTGCGCGGCTCTCCGGCAGCAGGCGTGGGCTGAAGAGCAGTGCCACGGCTCCAACCGGCACATTGATCAGGAAGATCCAGGGCCAGCCGACCAACTGCGTGAGCAGCCCACCCAGCAGGATGCCGAAGAGCCCGCCCGCGGCGCCAATCGCGCCCCAGATGCCGAACGCCCGGTTGAACTCCGCTTTCTCGGTGAAGATGGTCACGAGCAGCGACTGCTCGGCCGGCAGCACGATTGCCGCACCGACGCCCTGGAGCCCGCGCGCCAGCAGCAACGCGCCGCCTGTTGGGGCGAGGCCCGCCAGCAGTGAGCTCGCGGTGAACAGACTGAGGCCGATCAGGTACAAGCGCTTGCGGCCAAAGAGATCCGCGGCCCGCCCGCCCAGCAGCAGGACGCCGCCAAAGACCAGCAGGTAGGCGTTCTGAACCCAGGGCAGATCAGCCTCGGAGAGATGGAGGCCCGCCTTGATCGCGGGTGTTGCGATGTTGACAATCGCGGTATCGAGCAGGATGATGAACTCGACCGCGGCGAGGAGCACGAGCGCCCTCCAGCGCTGGCGCGCCGCATTCTGTGTTACGTACATGGCACAACCTTCCTTTCTGGGCTTGTCAACGCATGGACTCGCGTGCGTCAGGGAATGCCGCCGCCGCGCGTTCCCGAGCCAAATAGTTGTACGGAACAACTTAATGGTTCGATGATACAACTATATAGTTGTGCGATGCAACCCCAAATGTGCGAAGATGGAGGGGTATGGAGAAAACGTCGTTCGACCAACTGTTGATGGATGTGTTCCGCGAGATGGGCGCGCACCGGCCAGAGCAGGTGCTCCCAGGCTGGTCGCTCTCGCTCTCAGAGCTCTATGCCCTCGACATTCTGGCAGAGCGCGCGCCGCTCTCGCAGCAGGAGTTGGGGGCCGCGCTCTCCTTGGAGAAAAGCAGCGTCAGCCGTCTTGTCCAGCAATTGGAGCAACAGGGCTGGGTGCGCCGCGAGCGTGACGCCCGCGATAATAGATTGCGCCTGCTGCGCCTCACAGAGGCAGGCGAGCAGACTGCCGAACACCTGCAGCAGCACATGTCCGCGGCGCACGCCGCGCTCTTCGAGCGCCTCACGCCACACGAGCAAGCGGCGCTACTCGAAGGGCTGAGCGCGCTGCGCCGCGCTTTGCAGGGTCCGGACTGGCGATCGCCCGTCGTCGCGGACGGGCAGCAACTGACACGGACGCGATGATCGCTGGGAAGCAGTACGCTAGAAGGACATCACCGGTCTCCAATCGTGCGTGCAAACTCCTCGACCCGCCCGGCGATTGCGTCTTGTATCTGGTGGAACACCGCCAGCCGCCCCTCCGCGCCGGTGGCCGCACTCGGATCGGGGAAGCCCCAGTGCTCCTGGCGGCGCACGCCAGGGAAGAACGGGCACTGCTCGGTCGCGTCGTCGCAGACCGTCACCACCAGGTCCATCGGCGGCTGACCGGTGAACTCGTCCATCCCCTCGGCGCGGTGGCCGGCGGCCGCCGAGAGGTCAATGCCCAGCTCGCGCATGGCCTGGATCGCTAGCTGATGCACGCCGCGCGGCTGGGTCCCGGCGCTGCAGACCGGGATCTGTGCGAGGAGGGCCGCCGATAGCCCGAACGCGTGGCGCCTTTGACACCAGCCGAGGAGAACACTACGCCAGAGGGAAAGCGCATGCATCAGGATGGACGAATGAGCGTCTGGGCGGAGGGCTCCTATGGGCAGCAGGCGGCGGCGCTTCGAAAACGTGGGTAGGGGCGGACGGTCCGAGCAGTCCAGGCTCGCGTCACAGCACGATCATGACTTGAATACGGGCGCGTGGGACGAGGGCGCCATCCCCGCGGACATCATGGGTGCTCCTTCTGGCTCACACCGAGCACTCACTCGTCAGCCCGAGCCTGAGCCCCGCTCGCTCCAGGTCGGCGGGGACGCACACGATACCGTGCCCGTCATCATCACCGGCACTGGCATCTCGATGGGCACGCCGTTCCTCACGCGCCGCGAGCGCCCTCTGACCCTGCGTATCGCTGTCCTGACGCTGATGGTCTGCATGCTCGTAACAGGACTGTTCGCCATCACGCCCCTCGGCACCGGCGCCTCCGGCGACGACGGCCAGTCTGGCTTCCAGGCGCTGGCCGGCGCCGTGGTCATCTCGCGCACCGTCACCTTCCACGTCTATATCGTGCAGTGGGGCGACGAGGTGGAGACCATCGCCGAGAAATACGGCGTCGAGGTGGGCGGCATCTACCAGCTGAACAACCTGCTCGCCGGGCAGGATCTGGGGGTCGGCACGCCGCTGAAGATCCCCGACGATCCCTACTATGGCAAGAATTATCGCCCGCCCACCTATGTGCGCACGGGCAGCGGCTCACGGTTTGGTGACGATTATTGGACCTCGCTCGCCGGCAATCCGCCCTACGAGTCGCCCTGCGCACCCAATGGCAATGGCAATCCGCTGGGCTATCACCTGCAGCCGCCCAATCCCCACGCTGCCTGGGTGCGCGGTTTCTCCTGGTACCACAATGGCGATGACCTGGCCAACCCCATGGGCACCCCGCTCCACGCCGCGCAGGCCGGGCAAGTGATCTGGGCGGGCTGGAGCGTGGGTGGCTTCGGCTACTCGGTCAAGATCGACCATTGCAATCATCTTTCGACGCTCTACGGGCACATGGAGCAGCTGCTCGTCAAAGCCGGCGACTACGTGGACGTCGGCCAGGTGATCGGGTTGGAAGGCTCGACGGGGTGGTCCACTGGCCCGCATTGCCACTTCTCGGTATTCGTCGACAACAACTTCGTGGACCCGTTGGCGTACTTTGGCTGGAGCATCGCAGCGATCACCGCGTAGCACGTACTGAGCGGCCATCTCTACACTGCTGTCCTCATACTTGGACCGTCCGGCCCGGCCCGCCAGGGTGTTGCGGCGCACGAGCTCCTAGAGGTCGTCTCATGGCTGGGCCGATTGCCACGTGGGTCGTCGCGAGTCGTGGGCCTACAGCCTCGTGCCGGTGGTGGGATTCTGATGCCGGGCCATCCTGGCTGTTCATCATTGGCTGCATCATCGCGTTCGTCGTGCTGATCGTGCTCTTCAATCGCTTCGGGGACCGCTTCTAAGTGCGTCCCGCGAGTGGACGCGGACAGAGCAGTCGCCGCCGAAGCAAACCTGATGTCGGGATGACACAAATGCCCTCTCCAGTAACGGAGGGGGCGTTTTGCTGTTATCTGGCCTCGGCTAGCACGCGCCTTCGGGCCGGTATTGTCCTGTACTCGATATGCCAGTCTATGGTGCTGGCCTGAGATACAACTCCAATTCGTCAACGCTCACAAAGAAGCCGCGCGTAGATGGCATCGTGTAGCATGTGATAGCGCCGTCCTTTAGCAGCTTACACAGCCACGTCTTACTCTTGGCCCAATTACGGCATGCTTCGCTGAGTGAGGAATAGTCCTTTGGAATGTGCTTAGCCTTCAGCGGGTCCGACACATCCTGCTGACCCTGAACGCCGCGGGTATTGTCTGCAGGCGACAGGTCAACTGGGCCGCTCTCGGTCGCATCGCGCTCGGCACGTTCGCCACCGCGGCACTAATGGCCGCGGCCAAGTACCTGAAGGCGCAGCACGACATGCCGCTGGCGGAGCCACTGGCGACGGTGCTCACTGGCGCAGCGGAGCAGGTGGCGGCCAGGACGGGGCTGAACGATGTGAAGTTGGGCGTGGCGCTCCCTGCCTTGAGCGTCGCACCATCGACTGATGCCACCGTCACCATTAACGGCACACCTGTCGGTAGCAAGCCGACACCTGGCGCACAATCCATCGAGACGCACACCGGCCCGAGGGTCCGCACTCAGCGGCTTCGGGCCGGTTTTGTCGTGTGGGGGCACCGCGCTGAATCACGGCATGCTCTCGGCATGCTCGGCGTGGCCCGTTTCTTCTCTCTTTTGCCTTCGAAGAGTGCTGTCGTGTGGACGGCTACGGCCGATACTACGCATAGGGACGTCCCGCGGGCTGCTGCTACCCGCTCATCCTGTGGGTGAGGGTGTCAACGCAGGAGGTCCTATGGAAGGCAGGCTATTTGCCGTCGTTCATGAGCTGCCCAACACCCGCCTACGAGGCAGCGCGTTGCTGCACTCTTCCCGTGGTGAAGGCTGATGCGGAGTGCCTATGCGGGGTACCACGTCTGGCGCCACTGGATCATCTGGCCAATCTCAGCGCTTTGCGCATTCACAATCGCCCGCGCGATGCGCCTAATATCGGGGTTGCTGCTGCGTAGGAGAGCAACACTCGCCATCGCAATGGCGGACGCATGATGGGGGAGCATAGAATCGATGAACGCCCGATCAAAGGGGTGTTGTTGGGCGAGCTGAGCGGGCATGAGCATGCCGGTATTGTCCATCTGCACGGGGTTCATCATGGTGGGCGTCGCAGCGGTCCCATACAGCCGTTGCTTCAGCGCTTGCAGTTCGGTGATCTCCTGGCCCTGCGTGGTGATGATGGTGGCGGCAAGCTGCTTGATCTGGGCGTGTTGCGCCTGCTTTTGGGCGAGCTGGGCCAGCTGAATCGCCAGCAGATGGTGTGGGACCATCATATCAATGAAGCGCTCATCGGAGTACTGGCCGTTCTGGACCAACTCGGCAGGAGCCGTCATTCCTGGAGAACACGGCCCCATCCCTGTCGGACAGGGCATCGGAGTCCCGGTGCCCGGCATCATCGTCGGACAGGGCATCGGGGTGCCCATGCCAGGTGTTCCTGTTGGACCTGGAGAGGCAGATCCAAATGTGACCCCTCCCGCGCTGGCCGAGGCGCCGCTCCAAGCGGCCAGCAGGACGACCAGCATGCCGAGAAGGCCAAGACGTATCCAGTGCTGTCTCCGCAGGCGCCTAGGCATCGCGCTCACCATTTTCTCGGGCAGTCCCCAAGGAGGGGTGCATCACTGGCTGCAAGAGCCGTCTTCGCGGGGCCACGGCACCGCACGACCGTGTTCGATCCATCGAGGCTGAATCGTGGATGCAGCGTAGCGCCAAGGCGTTACGCTGCACGTGCGCGGCGTGACAAATCTGGAACGATTGTCTTCGTGGGAGGCAGCTTCCGGCAGCTCGCACGCTCGCACACGTGCCAGCACCGCGTCGACAACCAGCACGGCGGCGGCAAGCGGCAGACCCAGGCGCGTGGCGGCGCAGCCAGGAGGAAGATGCCTGTAGGCACGAAGCGTTCTGAGGGAAAGCGGCACCTCGCGGCGATCCAGTACCTCGCAGCGATCCAGGCGACCAGCTTCAGCACCGTCTGCGCGGTCCCCTGCGGGAAGAGCCGCTTCCCGCTGCCCGCGATGATGGGATGCACCATGAGCCGATACTCGTCGACGAGGTGGTGCTGCAGCAGGGTGTGGAGCAGCTGGCCACTGCCGAACACCAACAGGTCCTGTCCCGGTTGCTGCTTGAGCTCGGGCACGGCCTCCGGGACCGATCCCTTGATGACAGTGGCATTCCATCCGGCCTCGTCCAAGGTCCTGGACGCCACGTACTTGGGGAGGCTGTTCATTCGCTCGCCATAGTCCCCCGTCCCCTCCATGGTGGGCCAGGCCTTGGCGAACCCCTCGTACGTCACGCGCCCCAGCAAAAGGCCGTCGCTGGCGAACAGCTCGTCGTGTTTGAAGTCGGACGCTTCGTCACTCCAGAAGGGGCCGGACCACAGGCCCGTCAGGGAGTGGTGGCAGTGGCTGCCGTGATGAACTGATATCAATTCCGTCTTGGTCCTCGTCGTTTGTGGATCTGCTTAGGCCACCAATGGAAGCAGGTCGTCGAACGGATGAGATCGGGCCGCGCCTGCAGGGCAGCGCAGTGGGCGAATTGGGCGTCTTCGAGGTCCTCGATGCTGGCGAAATGCTGGTTGACGAGTGCAGCGTTGGTCAAGGGCCAGAGATGTTCGGCGGGCTGCAATTCGGGCGAGTACGGGGGCAGAAAGAGCAGGTGGACGTGCTCGGGGACCCGGAGGTGGACGCTGGTAGGTTTCCAGCCCGCCCGATCGAGCACCAACACGATCTGCTTGTCGGGGCCAGCACCCGCCTGGCGCGCGAACTCGGCAAGCTCCACTGCAAACACGGGGATGCTGACGGTGGTGGCCAGATGAAAGAACGTCCGACCGGAGGCGGGATGGACGAAGCCGACGAGGTAGCGCCAGGCAAAGCGGTGCTGCACCACCGCCACCGGCCGCTGACCGATCGGCGCCCAGACGCGCCGCAGGAGCGGCTTCAGGCCGATGCGATGCTCATCGGTCGCCCACAGCTCGACCTGGGCGTGGGGGAACGCCGTCGCCACTGCCTGCAGCAGCGGCCTTACTTTTTTTTGAAGCTGTCTTGCTGCTCGGTGTCGACCAGCGCATGGCGGGGGCGCGGCACCTGCTGAGTGTGCTTCAGCCGTTGCAGGTAGTCCCAGCCGCGCTGGACTTGCACGGGGCGGCCGAGCTGGGCCGCCATCCAGTCCGCCACCGCCCGACAGCTCCAGTGCTTGCCCCCGTCGGGCGCCCGACCGGCCAACGCTGCCCGCAGCTCCTCCTGCTGCTCAGCCGAGAGCATGCGTGGGGCGCGCCAGGAGGTCGTGCGCTGCCGGTTCACCATGCCCTCAGGACCCTCGGCGTTGTAGCGTTTCGCAATCTGCCCGATCCACGTGCGGGTGTAGCCGGTGCTCTCCGCGATGTCCTTGGCCAGCTGCCCCCGCGCCAGGAGCCAGAGGATCTGCCACCACGTCCGTTCGTGCGGCTCGTGGGCCGCCCGATACCGTTGCTCCAGTTCGTCGACACTCAGGTGCGTCGCCAGATGAATGCGTCTTGCCATGGACCCATTCTCTCAGGCCCGTCAAGGAATCCGTATGAGAAGCCCACGGCTAAAGCCGTGGGGAGCATGTAACGGGCCGCAGTACCTCAGCGGCATCACGGCAGGCTCACGACGCGCCGCTCGTGCGTCACGGTTGCATCGCGTTTCACCGCAGAGTGCCCGGCGACATATAGGAGGCATGGCCAGGTGGTATGCAGACCAGACTACTTCGATGAGCGGAGCGAAGCCACGGTGGCTCAGGCAAGCAAGTGCAGGCGGTGGGCGGCGCGCTCGAGTTGCTCGCGAAACTGCGGCGCGGCAGTGGCAATGAGGGCCCGCGCACGCTCGGCGAGATCGCGGCCGTGTAGCGCCGCGACTCCATACTCGGTCGCCACGTAATGCACGTGCGCGCGGGAGGTCGTCACCGCCGCGCCAGGGGCCAGCAGCGGCACGATGCGCGAGGTCAGGCCATCCACCGGCTGCAAGGCCAGGACGTCGTCGGGGGTCGCTGAGTCCAGTTGTGGCGCGCGGACTGTCGCCGGTAGCGCAATGATGGGCCGGCCTCGCCGGGAGTGCGCCGCGCCGCGCATGAAATCCATCTGGCCGCCAACGCCGCTGTAGAGCTGTGTCCCAATGGATTCGGCGCAGACCTGGCCGGTGAGGTCGATCTGGATGGCGCTATTGATCGCCACCATATGCTCGAACTGGCGAATGATCAGTGTGTTGTTGGTGTAGTCGGCAGGCCGCAGCTCGACCATCGGATTGTCGTGGATAAAGTCCAGCAGCCGGCGCGAGCCGACGACGAAGCACGAGACGATCTTGCCCACATCGCGTGCCTTGCGCGCACCGGTGATGACCCCCCGCTCGACCAGATCGAGCACGCCATCCGAAAACATCTCGGTGTGCACGCCCAGATCGTGCCGGTCGAGCAGGGCCTGCAACACCGCGTCGGGAATCGCACCGATGCCGAGCTGGAGCGTTGCGCCATCCTCGATTAGCTCCGCTACATGGCGCCCAATACGCAGCTGGAGCGCTGTTGGATCCTTGCGTGGCACCTCATACAGCGGTGCATCATGGTCCACCGCGCGAGCGATGCGCGCGAAGGGCAGGAAACTATTGCCGTGGGTGCGCGGCACCTGAGGATTGATCAGGGCGACGATGTGGCGCGCATGATCGACTGCCGCTCGCGTCACATCCACTGAAGGGCCCAGCGAGCAGAAGCCATGCGCGTCCGGTGGGGAGACCTGCACGAATGCCACGTCGATGGGCAGCGGCCCAGCGGGCTCGAAGAGCGCCGGCACGTCCGAGAGGAACACCGGTGTGTAGCTCGCACGTCCTTGATTGACCGCCTCGCGGATGTTCTCGCCAACGAACAGAGCACGGAGGTTGAAATGCTCGGCCCAGCGGGCGTCGGTATAGGGTGTCGGCCCGTAGGTATGCAGATGCGTGATCTCGACGTCGTGCAGCTCGTCCCCGCGCGCCACCAGCGCCTCGAGCAGCGGCGTCGGCGTCGCCGCGGCGCCCTGCACGAACACTCGATCCCCAGACTGGACGATGCGCACCGCTTCGCGTAAGGTGCAGCACTGCTTCATACCGATCTCTGCCATTTCTCCCACTCTCTGCTATCCCATCGGCATGCGCAGCTGGAGCACCGGCGCGGGACGCGGCAGCGGCGACTGCTCAACCAGACGCTACATCAGCATACTCCTCACATCAGTGAGCGGCAACAACCAGGCCACCTGCGCCACTACGAGCACATCACTACGCGCAGCGCGAACTGGCGCCAAGCGACACGCGACGGCTTGCGAGCAGACGAGCGGATGGCGCATCGTCGAGCATACTGGATGTGTGACGACGGCCCGTGTGAGGCTGCTGTGACGAGTGGATACCTGCGCGTGACGATGTCGTGACGCACGTCGTGTATGTTCAAACAGGCGACAGCCTGACCTTCTCCGCCACTGCAGCCTGCTGCGAACGAATCCAGCACGGGACAGCGAAGCGCCGGTTGGTGTCGCTGGAGGAGTAAGCGATGTACAGCCACATCCTGGTTCTGCTCGATGGATCGCCGCTCGCGGAGCGCGCCCTTTCGATGGCGACACTTCTAGCCCACCGCACGGGCGGCTCTATCACGTTGGTGCGAGCCACTCCCATCCCGTCCGTGGCCAGTAGCTCATCATCCTGGATCGAGAGGGATCGAATCGCAGCGAACGCGTATCTCACGCGCATTGCCGGCATGCCCGAGTTGAGCGGCATCGCAGTCAAGACGCACGTCCTCATGGGAGCGCCGGCTGCCGCCGTTCTGGACACCGCGGAGGCAGTAGGAGCCGATGTGATCGTCATCAGCAGCCACGGCAGGACCGGCCCTGCCACCTGGCTGTCGGGCAGCGTCGCAGAGCAGGTTGCCCACCACGCCAAGATGCCTGTGCTCGTACTTAGGGCAGGGGTGCTGGGGGCGAGGAAGATGCCCTCGGATGCTACGCGGTCGCTCCGCGTGCTCGTACCGTTAGACGGCTCGACCCTCGCCGAGTCAGCGCTCGAGCCGGCGGCTGCATGGCTGGCTGCGCTGGCTGTACCTGAGCCGGCGCTGCATCTCGTGCTGGCACTCGCGCCTACTGCGGAGGACACGCACAACATGCCCGAGGTGCTCGCACTTGAGGGTGCTCGTGCCTACCTGAGCCAGGTGGCGGATCGCATGCGTGCCGCGCACCCGCAGCTTGCGATTTCCTGGACCGTCACGGCCCGCTTTGACGTAGCGGAGGCAGTGATCCGGGCAGCTGGAACTGGCGACCGCGATGACGGCGATTTGCCTGCGGGTGCCTGCGACGCCATCGCCATGGCTACCCATGGGCGCACGGGTATTACTCGGTGGGTACTGGGGAGCATCACAGAACGCGTTCTGCACGCGACAAACCTGCCGCTGTTGATCGTGCGCCCGACCCAACGTGTGAGTGCGCAGGCAGCTGTTCTCTTCAACGAGGGTGCAGCGTCGCAACGCCTCAAGGAGGCCTGATATGTTCCAGCGAATCGTAGTTCCGCTCGATGGTAGTCGCTTTGCCGAAGCAGCCTTGGCTCCGGCATGCGAGTTGGCTCGCGCCTTCGGCTCCCGCATCTTCGTCATGCGCGCGGTGGGTCCCCTGGACATGCTCTATCCTAGCAGAGGCGAGAGGCAGCACATTGATATCGAGCAGGTAGATGAGGCGGACGCGTACCTGCATCGTGTGACTGATCGGCTGCGGCGGGCGAGCTACGACGCCGACCTGCTGGTCACGCTTGCCAGTACTGGCGCCGGGATCGCTCAGAGCGCAGCCGTCGAGCGGGCCGATCTGGTCGTCATGGCAGGCCATCTACGCTGGAAGGTGCCGGCCTCCAGCACTATCAGCGCAAGCCTGAATGTGCTCGTGCAGTCACACGTGCCACTGCTCGTGTGGCGGGTCGGCGCGACGGAAGAATGGGATGGCCGCGAGGGTGAGCAGGGCGCTCCACTTCTCGCCAACGCCGACATGCCGCTGATCGTTCCGCTGGACGGCTCGCCCCTCGCCGAGCAAGCCCTTCCCTACGCCGAATCACTCGCGCGGGGGCTCGGGCTCTCCCTCGTACTGGTACGCGCGACAAGCCAGGCAGACACCGGGTCGGAAGCGCAGCAGTACATGCGGCGCATCGAGACGGAGCTGGAGCAGCGCGGCGTCCATGTGACCTCCGTCACGCACGTGGGTGACCCGCTCAGCGTCATCGAGATGGCGTGGCGCAAGCACTCCGGCGAGCTGATCGTGATGGCCAGCCGCGGCCAGCCAGGCCCACATGGCACGTTCTTCGGCAGCCTTGCCGCGCGCATCATCGAAGAGGTTGAGGCGCCGGTCCTGGTTGTGCGCCCCCCTGCCGTGGCGAGCAACGGCCGCGACGACGCACGCGACTGGATAGCAGAGCCGCCAGACGCATGATGGCAGGACAAAGAGGCACGATCACAGATCATTCTGGTATGGAACGACGAGAGGGCGCTCATCGAGCGCCCTCTTCGCCGGTGCGCCACTTCCCATCACTCGATCAGGCACGCAGCCGTCTGACACTCCGCTTGGGCTGAAGCCCAGCGGGTTCTCGCGACCGGCGGGGAAGCCGTATCGGTGGCACGGGCCCCACGGCTACCGGGACTGCTTGACGCGACGGCGGTGTCCCCGCCGAACCGTCCTGGCGACAGCAGGACAGTCTAGGAACCCGGTCTACCGGAGAGTGCCCGCAACAAAACACCCTGCCGCTGGAACGAGTGTACCCTACCCGCCGGCCAGAAGCACGGGCTCAAGCCGGAAAAGCCCGCCTCACGACTGGGGCTAAAGCCCTGACGCTTGCGGCGGGCTATTTCTGTCAAGGGAGTGCGGAGCCGCCGTCTTACCACACCCGCCCACGCGGGATGAGCGAGCAGCATGCCAGCCTACTCCGCTTCGGGCGAGACGAAGCGGTGCCGCTGCAAAGCCTCGCGATCGGCAGCGACAAGCCGCAGGAGCGCGGCACGCGGACCCTCCTCGCGTGGCAAGATCACCGTGAGCGGACACTGACTCAAGTACAGCGCACGGACAACGGCAGCCGAGGCATCGACGACTTTCATCACCTGCCCCTCGATCATGAGTGTTCCAGACACTGCATCTGCCGCGAGCGCGCCATGGCCTGCGACGACAACATCTGCCATGATATCCGCTCCTTTTCACCCCAACGGCTGGGGATTACGAACCGCACCTCTGGAATCGAGGGTAGCATGGCCCGCTCACAGCCACCCCTCACCTCTGCCCGTTCGCTTCACATCCCCATCACAAGGCCACACGCGATAGCCAGCAGGTCTATCCGCTGATGCGACGTGCCCGTGACAGCGGGCGACGGTGCCGTGACGCGTCTGTGATGCTGCCCCTGCACGCTTAGGTGGTGAGGAGCATCAAAGGAAGCCGGCCCCGCGAGTCCGGCGCAGCGGGTGACATAGGTGCCTGAAGGAGGCGTATATGCGCGGCGAGTGGACGACGGTCGAAGGCAACGAGGCGGCTGCGAGTATCGCGTACCGGCTCAGTGAGGTCATCGCGATTTATCCCATCACACCTTCTACGCCGATGGGCGAGTCTGCAGACGCCTGGGCCGCGACCGGTCGCACGAATCTGTGGGGAACGGTCCCGACCGTTATCGAGATGCAATCGGAAGGCGGCGCCGCCGGCGCGCTGCATGGCGCGCTGCAGACCGGCGCTCTCGCCACGACGTTCACTGCCTCGCAGGGCCTTCTCTTGATGATCCCCAACATGTACAAGATCGCCGGTGAGCTCACCCCTGTCGTGTTCCATGTCGCGGCGCGCTCGCTGGCGGCGCAGGCGCTGTCGATCTTCGGTGATCACTCGGACGTCATGGCGACGCGCGCCACCGGCTTTGCCATGCTGGCGTCGCGCTCCGTACAAGAGGCGCACGATCTGGCCCTCATTGCCCATGCGTCCTCGCTGGCCTCGCGTATCCCGTTCCTGCACTTTTTCGACGGCTTCCGCACCTCTCACGAGATCAACAAGATGGAGTGGCTCAGCGACGATGATTTGCGCGCGCTCATCGACGACGATGACGTACGCGCGCACCGTGGGCGCGCGCTCTCTCCCGAGCATCCCGTGATTCGCGGCACGGCGCAGAATCCCGATGTGGCCTTTCAGGCGCGCGAGACGGTCAACCCGCGCTATGCCGCGTGCCCGGAGATCGTGCAGCGCACGATGGACCGCTTCGCCGCCCGCACGGGACGGGCGTACCATCTCTTCGATTACTTTGGTGACCCACAGGCCGAGCGGGTGCTCGTGCTGATGGGCTCTGGCGCGGAGACGGCGGAGGAGACGGCGCGCGCGTTCAACGCGCGGGGCGAGCAGGTGGGGGTGGTGGTGGTCCGGCTCTTTCGTCCGTTCTCTGTTGCGCACTTCTTGCGTGCCCTGCCGCCAACCGTGCGCGCCATCGCCGTGCTCGATCGCACGAAAGAGCCAGGGAGCGCCGGTGAGCCGCTCTTCCTCGATATCGTGGCGGCGCTGGCCGAGGGCCGGGCAATAGGAGGACACGGGAAGCCAAGAGGCGAGCCGCGTGTTATCGGCGGCCGTTACGGTCTTTCCTCCAAGGAGTTCACGCCGGCGATGGTCAAGAGCGTGTACGACGAGCTGGCAGTGCCCGCGCCCAAGCAACACTTCACGGTGGGCATCGCCGACGATGTGTCGCACACGAGTCTGGCCTACGATGCCGCCTACTCCATCGAGCCGGCGGAGACGATCCGCTGTGTGTTTTGGGGGCTCGGCTCCGACGGGACGGTCGGCGCGAACAAGAACTCCATCAAGATCATTGGCGAGCAGACCGACAACTACGCCCAGGGCTACTTTGTGTATGACTCCAAGAAAGCCGGCTCGGTGACCATCTCGCATCTGCGCTTCGGCCCACAGCCGATCCACGCACCCTACCTGATCACGGAGGCCAACTTCGTTGCTTGCCACCAGTTCTCCTTCCTGGAGCGCTTCGACGTGCTCCAGCACTTCGCTCGCGGTGGCGTCTTCTTGCTCAACAGCCCGTACCCCGCCGATACCGTCTGGGAGCATGTGCCGCCCGCCGTCCAACGTACGGTTGTCGAGCGGCGCCTACGGATGTACGTGATCGATGCGAGCCGCGTCGCGCGGGACGCCGGCATGCCTGGCCGCATCAACACGATCATGCAGACCTGCTTCTTCGCCGTCAGCGGTGTGCTGCCGCGCGAGGAGGCAATCGCGGCCATCAAGGCCAGTATCAAGAAGACTTACAGCAAGCGCGGCGAGGCGACGGTGCAGCGCAATTACGAGGCAGTTGACCAGACACTGGCCCACCTGGAGGCCGTCCGCGTGCCGGACGTGGAGCTGGAACCTGCGGCCTCCAACGGCACGCGCGCCGAGACGATGGCCCTTCCGGCGGAGGCACCCACGTTCGTCCGCGACGTGCTCGGCCCTATGATCGCCGGGCTGGGCGACACGCTGCCGGTGAGCGCACTGCCGGAGGATGGGACGTTTCCTACGGGCACGGCCCGCTGGGAGAAACGCAACCTCGCCGAGGAGATCCCCGTCTGGGACCCGGAGCTGTGCATCCAGTGTGGCAAATGTACCTTCGTCTGCCCGCATGCTACCATTCGCATGAAGGTCTACGACGAGGTAGCACTCGCGGGCATGCCCGACACGTTTCAGTCCGTGCCCGCGCGCTTCAAGGAGCTGCCTGACAAGCGCTACACCTTGCAGGTCGCCCCAGAGGATTGCACGGGCTGCGGCTTGTGCGTGGAAGCCTGCCCCGTCAAAGACAAGCGCGAAGCCGGACGCAAAGCGATCAATATGGCCCCGCAGCCTCCACTGCGCGAGCGGGAGCGCGCCAATTGGCAGTTCTTCACCGCGCTGCCCGAGGTCGACACCAGCCAGCTTCATCTGGCGCAAATTAAGAACTCCCAGCTCGCGGAGCCGCTCTTCGAGTTCTCTGGCGCGTGCTCGGGCTGTGGCGAAACACCCTACATCAAGCTCATTACGCAGCTCTTCGGTGACCACATGATCGTCGCCAATGCGACCGGATGCTCGTCTATCTACGGGGGCAATCTGCCCACGACTCCCTGGTGCACCAACCGCGCGGGCCACGGTCCAGCCTGGTCCAACTCACTGTTCGAGGACAATGCCGAGTTCGGGCTGGGCATGCGGGTCACGCTGGACAAACAGCGTGAGTTCGCGCTCGAGCTGCTCGGGCGGCTCGAACAGGAAGTCGGCGAGGAACTGTGCACGGCGCTGCGTGCCTCGGACCAGAACGCGCAGGCTGGCGTCAACGCCCAGCGTGACAATGTTGCCCGGTTGAAGCGCCAACTCGCGGAGCTGCACGAGGTGCCGGATCCAGCGGTCGCGGATCTGGCAGACCAGCTCCTCTCACTCGCCGACGCGCTCATTCACAAGAGCGTCTGGATCGTCGGCGGCGATGGCTGGGCGTACGACATTGGCTTCGGCGGCCTCGACCATGTACTGGCGTCTGGTCGCAACGTCAATGTGCTGGTGCTGGATACTGAGGTCTACTCCAACACGGGAGGGCAGGCCTCGAAGTCTACGCCGCGCGCGGCGGTCGCCAAGTTCGCCGCTCGTGGCAAAGGCGTGCCCAAGAAGGATCTCGGCCTGCTAGCCATGGCGTACGGCAGTGTCTACGTCGCCCGCGTCGCTATGGGCGCCAACGACGCGCAAACACTCCATGCGCTGCTCGAGGCCGAGGCCTACGACGGTCCATCGCTCGTCATCGCCTACAGCCACTGCATCGCCCACGGCATCGACATGCGCAAGGGCCTGGAGCAGCAGAAGCTGGCTGTGCAGAGCGGGTACTGGCCGCTCTATCACTACAACCCCGAGCTGGCGGCCACGGGCAGGCACCCGTTGGTGGTCGACTCCAAGGAACCGACGGTGCCGCTTGAGCAGTTCGCGTACAACGAGACGCGCTACCGAGTACTCAAGCAAGTGGACCCCGAGCGAGCGAGTCAGCTGATGGGGCTCGCGCGCGCGGACGTGCAGCGACGCTGGGAGGAGTACAAGCAGCTGGCCGAGTTGGCCACCCACGACGGCGCAGCGGAGTGAGCGTGCCGACCGCCGCAGCGTAGCGGCCACGCAATCACCTATCACCCTGGGGCGAGATGACTGTTCCGAATGAAGGGAGGGCGAGCAATGCCGGATCTCACGACCTCATATCTAGGGCTATCGCTGCGCAATCCGCTCGTAGCCTCGGCCTCTCCACTCGCGGAGCAGGTGGACACGGTCCGCCGCCTCGAGGACGCCGGGATCGCCGCGGTGGTGATGCCCTCACTCTTCGAAGAGCAGATCACCCACGAGAGCCTCGAGCTCGATCACTACCTGCACGCCACTGCCCACACCTACGCCGAGAGTCTGGACTTCTTCCCCGACTTCGAGCGCTATGAGATTGGCCCTGGCGCGTACCTCGACCATGTGCGCCGACTCAAGGACGCCGTGCAGATACCGATCATCGGCAGCCTGAATGGGGTATCTTCGGGCGGCTGGATCGAATACGCCCGCAAGATCGAGGAGGCAGGCGCCGATGCCCTCGAGCTGAATATCTATTACCTGCCCGGCGATCCCGCTACGAGCGGCGAAGACATGGAGCAGACGTACGTGACTCTCGTGAGCGATGTCTGCGCGGAGGTCTCGATTCCAGTGGCGGTGAAGCTGACACCGTTCTTCACGTCGCTGCCGAATATCGCGCTCCGCCTGGCGCGCGCCGGCGCCCGCGCATTGGTGCTGTTCAACCGCTTCTACCAGCCGGACTTCGACGTGGAGACACTCGAGGTCGTGCCGCGGCTTGAGCTCAGCCGCTCGCAAGAGCTGCGTCTGCCGCTGCAATGGATTGCCATGTTGTATGGCCGAGTGCCGGCAGACCTGGCGCTGACGTCAGGCGTGCACACCGCCGAGGACGTCGTCAAAGCGATGATGGCCGGTGCTGCTGTCGCTATGATTGCCTCGGAGCTCCTGGCACACGGCCCCGCGCGGGTGGCGAGCCTGCTCGAGGAGCTGACTCGGTGGCTGGACGAGCATGAGTACCCATCCATCGCGCACATGCGCGGCAGCATGAGCCAGCACGCACTCGATGACCCAGGTGCGTACGAGCGCGCCAATTACATGAAAGTCCTGCGCTCCTACCGCCAGTTGCCCTAGCTCCGTGCTCGATCGCACAGCGCGTGCACCACTAGCCAACTGTGCAGTGACGGCGGGCACGGCTACCGTCTCTACACGCGAACGAAAGCTCAGGTTGGCCGCTGTGCGCGAATTGCGAGGCGACTGCACGCGATTGTAACGGCACTGTGATGCGCCTGGCATATCACATGGGTGGTACCACGTTCACGACGCTCATCACATGAGTAGGTAATGCCATGCAGACGATGCCCGATTCCGCCGACGTACGCACGGCGCCGGCGAACGCCTCTAATCAGCCGCCGGATGATGCGGGGGCCCAGCCCCCATCCCAGCCCCCATCCCAGCCCCAGCCCAAGCGCCTACGGCGGCTTGCCAGGCTCATATGGTGCTATCCAGTGCCCGCCGCTGTGCTGCTCCTGTTCGCAGTTGCCAGCGTATTCGCCCTCGCGGGCCGCGGTGACCTGGCGCACTGGGCGCTACTTGGCATCATCGTGATAGGCGGCCTCCCGCTGCTCCGAGACACGCTAAACCAGCTCGTGGCCCGTGAGTTCGGTGTGGATGTGATTGCGATTCTTGCCATCGGCGGATCGCTGCTGCTGGGCCAATACCTGGCCGGCGCCATCATCGTGCTGATGCTCTCGGGTGGGGTGGCGCTTGAGGCATTTGCGCTGCGCCGTGCGCGCAGCTCGCTTGAGACGCTGGCCGAGCGTGCGCCGCGGCACGCCCACATCCGGCAGGGAGACGCCCTCGAGACGATCCCGGCGGATGCCGTCGAGCCGGGGATGGAGGTCGTGGTGCGTGCCGGCGAACTGGTTCCAGTGGATGGCGTCGTGGTGCGAGGCAGCGCCAGTGTCAGCGAAGCGGACCTCACCGGCGAGCCGTTACCGGTGCGCAAAGAGCCTGGGGCGCTCGTGCTCTCGGGCAGCGTGGATCTGGACGACATCCTGGAGGTGCGAGCCACTCGCCGCAGTGTCGAAAGCCAGTACGCGCAAATCGTCCGGCTGGTTGATGAGGCGCAGCGGCAAAAGGCGCCTATCCACCGGCTGGCCGATCGCTATGCCGTCTGGTTCACTGCCGTCACCCTCGTCATAGCTGGAGCCGCCTGGGTATTCTCAGGAGACAGCGTCTCTGCGCTGGCGGTGCTTGTCGTGGCGACGCCATGCCCATTGATTCTGGCCACACCGATCGCCATCATGTCCGGCGTGGACCGGGCCGCACGCAAGGGCATCATCCTCAAGAGCGGGGCGGCAATGGAACAACTGGGCGAAGTGGATGTGGCCGTCTTCGACAAAACGGGAACCCTCACACTGGGCATGCCAGAGCTGATCGAGCTCGTCCCGGCTGGGAGCGGCAAGGTAGCACCCTACGGCGAAGAGAGGTGCCTGCGCCTGGCCGCCTCGATCGAGCAATACTCGCCACATATCCTGGCACGTGCCGTGGTCGCCGCCGCGCGCCAGCGCGAACTCGCCTTGCTGCCTGTTTCAGGATTCCACGAGGTCGCGGGCAAGGGCGCCTCTGGCATAGTGACCGAGGACGCGGCTGGCGAGCAGGTGGAGGTGGCCGTCGGCAACCGCACGTTTATGCGCTCACTCGCGATCCCATTGCCGCAGGTGCTGCTGCAGGAGCGCGAGCGTCGGGCCCAGCAAGGCCAGATTGCCAGCTTCCTCGCACTCGCGGGCCAGGTCGTCGCTCTGCTGGTGTTTGCAGACGTGCCCCGACCACAGTTGGCGGAGCTCGGTCCGGAACTGCGCAACGCCGGTATCCGTGAGGTCGTGCTGCTGACGGGAGATGGAGAAGCCGCGGCGCGGCGCGTGGGGCAGCTGGCGCGGGTGGACCGGGTGATTTCCCAATGCCTGCCGGACGAAAAGGTGCGCGTCGTCGCGGACCTGCAGAAGCAAGGCCGGCGCGCGCTCATGGTCGGCGACGGGGTCAACGATGCGCCGGCGTTGGCGCTGGCGACCGTCGGGCTGGCGATTGGCTCCCAGGGACTCTCGGCCAGCACAGGCATTGCCGACGCCGTACTCCTGTCGCCAGACATCCTGCAGGTGGTCGGCGTGGTGCGGTTAGGCCGCCGTGTCTTGCGCATTGCGAAGCAAGGCATCTGGGTCGGGATAGGGCTGAGCCTGCTCGCCATGGCATTCGCCGCCGCCGGCTACATCCCGCCCGCGGCCGGCGCTATCTTGCAGGAGGGCATCGACGTCCTCGTCATCCTGAACGCCCTGCGTGCGGGAAGCTCCGGCCTCACCCTGCGTCGCTAGGGCGCGGTGGGTTCTCCAGCGGCAGGTGAGCTGATGTCGAGGGTCACATCCGCCTCGCCCCCTTCAAAGCGCGCACGTTCAGGGTAGCCGGCGTTGCGCAGCACCTCGAGCATGCGCGCGTTGGCTCCCATCGTGAAGGCCTCGAACTGAGTAATGCCGTACCTGCGCGCGTACGCTGCCAGCCGGTGCAGGAGGGCGGTGGCGATGCCGTGCCCCTGCCAATGGTCGTCCACGATGAAGGCAACCTCGGCGGTGTGCGGGCCGATGCGGTCGTAGCGGACAACGCCGAGAATCTCGGCATTCTTGGTGGCGCCGCGTGTGGCAACAAGTGCCATGCGATTCTCGTAGTCGACATGAGTGAAATGCTCGGCCGCCGCCGCGGGCAACGTTGGCATATAGTGGAAGAAGCGGAAAATGATCGTATCTGGCGACTGGCGGGCGTGGAACGCGCGCAGGCGCTCAGCATCATCAGCGTGGATGGCACGCACGTGCACCGGGTCGCCGTCGCGCAGCGTGAGCGCCCCTTCGAGCCATGTGAGCGGTGTGCGGACCGTTCTGGGTATCGGCCGAGTTCTCCGTGGCCACGGGATGACGTGTTGAACGTGCGTCTGCATGTCTGCCACCTCTTCGATCTACAACCGCTGGCACTGTGCCGCATCGCCGCATCAGCAACCGTGTATTCTCTGCCTCATGTGGTCCTCCGCTTCTGGTATACGGTGCGCTGCACACAGCGAGATCACGAAAAGGTGAAAATGCATCACATGTGCCTCTCGCGCACACCACAGTGCCTCTGCCCAGTGCAGAGCGAAAAAGGCACGTTTTCACAGCCTGGTTTGTAGCACGAGAGAGCACGAGGCCAATGCGCGTCAAACCAGCGCATCTGGTACACGAATGGGGGAGCGCTCGCAACACCAACACCAGGAGGCGATCGCGACTGAGCACCTCGATGCGTCCATGCTGCATCTGGATCGCCCCTGCCACCTCCAGCACTTTTAGCGCGCGGCCGACCATCTCGCGGGCTGTACCCGCCATCGCCGCCATTTCCTGTTGCCTGACACTCCGCACGCCCTAAAGGGCGGCGGGTTCTCGGTTCATTGCCCCAGCCAACGCCGGGACTCCCCGAAGGCGCTGTCCGCGCCATTGAATAGTTCTGGCCGCGTTCACATCGCGGTCGAGTACCAGTCCGCAGTTCGTGCAGACGTGGGTGCGCACACTGAGGCTCTTTTGTATGCGCTCGCCGCACCCGCTGCAATCCTGCGTGGTGAACGCCGGGTTGACCGCTTCCACTCGCTTTCCAGCGCATGCTGCCTTGAAAGTGAGGATGGACAGGAAGTGGCCCCACCCGGCGTCTTGGACGCTTTTGTTCAGGCCCGCCTTGCGGCTGGCCCCGTTAGGGAGATAGCCACCGTTCCCATCCGGGACGGGCGCCGCGCGACGGCTGAGGTTGGTAGGCTGGATGGCCTCGTGATAGATCGTGTCGAACTGACGAACGAGCGCGAGTGCCGTTTTGTGGTGAAAGTCCGTGCGCTGTCTGCGGACGTGCTGATGCTTCTTGGCGAGTTGGGCCACCGCTTTCTTCCGGCGCCTGCTCCCCTTCTTCCGACGACTGACGCGCTGTTGGGCTTTCTTCAACTCGCGCTCGGCTTTCCGGTAGTGGCGAGGGTTCCCTATCGGTTCGCCCTCGGCAGTAACTCGGCAGTAATCAGAAAGACTCTGAGTCCCACGTCTATGCCGGTCTCGTGTCCGGTAAGGGGCAGCGGTTCTGTCGGCACGTCAGCACAGGAGAACGAGACGTACCAGCCGTCCGCCTCTTTGGAGATCGTGACGGTCTTGCTGCCGCCCTCTATCGGGCGGGACCAGCGTACCGCAATACGCCCGATTTTGCTCAAGACGAGATAGCCATTATCGAGGCGAGCCCCGTTGCCGTACTCCTTGTAGGTGAAGCTGTGGTAGCGATTGCAGCCCTGGAAGCGCGGGAAGCCCGCCTTCTCTCCTGCCTGTACGCGCCGGAAGAACGCCTGATAGGTCTTCTCCAGGCGGGCCAGCACGTCTTGCAGCACATGGCTGTGTATGGCCGCGTACTCTGGCAGGTCCGCCCGCAGGGCTTTCAACTCGGCTTCCTGCTGAAAGCGCGTGAGGGACACGCCGCGTTGCCGCCACAGTGTGATGCGTTGCTCAAGAGCTGTGTTATAGAGCGTGCGGCAGCGCCACAAGACACGCTCAAGCTCCCGCTCCTGGGAGGCCGTCGGCTTGAGCTTCTCCTGATAGGTCTTACGGCACGTCGCTACCGACTCCACTGCTATACCCCTGCCTGTGCAGCAATATACCGCTGAATGGTCTCCTGGCTCACATTGGCGGCGGTGGCGGCGAAATACGCGCGCGTCCACATGGACGGCAGCTTGCGAAGCTGCGGAAACTCTGTGCGGAGCGCGAAGGAGGTGATGCCCTTGCACTCCTTCACCACGTCGGCGGCGCTATCGCTCGGCCACACCCGCACGAACAGGTGAATGTGATCGGGCTGGATAGCCAACGCCAGGATGGCCCATCCACGCTCAGCACACTTGCCTTCGAGCAATTCCCGGCAGCGTGCCGCTACTTGCTCCACCAACACTGCCTTGCGGCGCTTGGGACACCAGATGAGGTGATAGACAATCAGGTGGACGCGATGTTCGTCTCGTTGATACTCCATGTTGAAATAATAGCGCGTGACAACAGAGAATTCAACATACACCCACCGAACGGCGGGTTGAAACCAGGAGAAAAGCCCGCCTCACTACCGGGGCTAAAGCCCCATAGCTTGCGCCGGGCTATCGCTATGTCAACTGCACGGACACCGCGCGACGCTTGCTGCCCTGCCCCTGAGGGCGAATGAGCAGCAGGCAAGCGCCCGGAGATGTGCGGATGCCGCACACTCATCCATTGAGCTCAAGTGGCCTTCGTTCTCCAGTCGCCTGGGCTTTGGAGAATGTGGCACCCGCCACAGCATGTCATCCAGAGGCTCTGCCATATTAGCCGAGCACGTACGCGTTAGTCTGTGGTCGCCCACGAAGCGGCTGTGTCGCTTGCGCTAGTGGCAGCTGCGGACTCCTTAGGGTGCACGACCAGGACCGCGCACTGGGCGTGGGTGGTGACTTTGGTTGAGGTGGATCCCAC
>Ga0207684_10001581_pt1 | contig 24279 bp, 21 predicted proteins | sample KBSK5501metaG_FD_184342 | JGI IMG/M metagenome (GOLD analysis project Ga0207684, IMG submission 184342) | Corn, switchgrass and miscanthus rhizosphere microbial communities from Kellogg Biological Station, Michigan, USA - KBS K5-50-1 metaG... | ecosystem: Host-associated > Plants > Roots >...
GCGATCTGGCTGAAGACGACGCCAACGTGACTCACCGCCTGGGCCGGCAGGCCCACGACCGGGGTCAGCCGGAAGAGGCGGCGCGGTACTTCGACGAGGCGTTGGCCATCCGTCGACACGCAATGCGGTTCTACGAGGAGGCGATGGCCATCCGCCGAAAGGTGGGTGACCGTCCTGGCGAGGGGACGACACTCAACAGCCTGGGCGCCCTGGCGCACGACGTGGGCCTCCTGAAAGAACCCCACGACGTGCGCCTCCTAGAAGAGGCGAAGCGGTATTACGAGCAGGCGCTGGCCATCTTCCACGAGGTGCGTGATCTCACGAGCGAGGCGCTCGCGCTCAACAGCCTTGGCGCTCTAGCTGACGACCTACAACTCAAGAAAGAGGCGGCGCGGTATTACGAGCAGGCGCTGGCCATCTTCCGCGAGGCGCGTGATGCCAAGGGCGTGGGGACGACGCTCAACAACCTTGGCGTTCTCGCCGACAATCTGGGGCGCTTGGACGAGGCGCGTCGTTATTACGAGGAGGCCCTGGCCATCTTTGAAGATACCGGTGATGTGGATGCGTCGCGTATGGTGCAGAACAATTTGCAAAATCTGCGGACATCACCACCACCGCAACCAGAGCACGACGATACCATCATGCCTGCAGAGCCGTCGCCGAGCGGGCAAGATCAAGCAGAAACTGCTCGTGAGGTGGCCACTGCTCAAACACCCGCATCCTCGCCAATACCCATGTCCGCACCCCTATCCCCTCAGCGCGCCCCACACCCGACATATCCCACCCCGGCCGACTATTCGCCTCCGCCGGTACGCCCACTGTCGGCTACGCCGTCAACGCCCCCCCAGCTGACCTCAGTCGGCGCCTCGCGGCGCGCTCTCCTGGTGGGCGCAGGGACAGCTGCGAGCATAGCAGTCGTCGGTGGCATTGCGTTTCTTGTTCGACAAGGGGCAGGTGGTATAGCGAACATTGCGCCGACGGCCACCTCTACACTCCAACCGTCAGCACCGGTGCTCACGCCTGCGCTGCCGTCAGGAGCGTTGCCTGCGAGTCTGGCAGCGCTGGGCTTCATTATGAAGGCGAGCGGTAGCGCGTCCTACATCACGCCGCCAATGCGTGACATCACCGCAGGCAGGTTTCTGATGGGGAGCAACACTGCCAGGGATGCAAACGCTCGTCAAGATGAGACGCCTCAAGCGTCGACGCTGATCTCGTTGGCCTATCGTATCGGGCGCTTCAACGTCACCGTGGCCGAATACGTGTTGGCGATCCAGGCGGGCGTCGTGAGTCGTCCACCCGATGTGCCGCTGGTGTCATGGCAAACCCAGCTGGGTCACCTTGATCATCCAGTGCTGGCGGTGTCCTGGTTTGATGCAGTGAAGTATGCGCAATGGATGAGTTCATTGACTGGCCAACACTGGCGCTTGCCAACGGAAGCAGAGTGGGAGCGGGCCGCGCGGGGAACCGATGGGCGAGTCTATCCGTGGGGTAATGGGTGGGACAGCAGAAAAGCCAATACGGCGGAACGTGGTAGTGGTGGTACCACACCGGTTGGAGCGTATAGTGCGGCTGGTGACGCGAGTCCGTCAGGATGTCACGACATGGCAGGCGATGTGCGGGCGTGGTGTAGCACGATCTATGACCAGTCACGATTTCCCTATCCATACAAACCCAACGATGGGCGCGAAGATATGAGCGATACGTCAAGCAGTCGCGCGCTGCGAGGTGGAGCTTGGCATGGATTTGCGGTCGACTCACGGGTCGCGTGCCGGTTCCTCAGTATTGGACCCTCCTTTGTGGGCAACGACATTGGCTTTCGTCTCGTGCTTGCCAGCGCATGAGCGACGGAATCGAGCAGGCATCTCAGGTTCTTACAAGGCCGGCGCCTCTTCCGCAACAAGTCTCACACACTCTCGGTCTTGCCGCTCACCGTGACGCTCATCTCCGCCTGGGGCGCGGGACGCTGGTGAGTTGGGTGCAGCAGGCAGCGCAGGCTTTGGAGCCGGTCGAGCAGCACATCAAGACCGCGCTCGCGTGTGCGCCAGTCCTCCATCACGATGAGACCAGCGTCCGCCGGGCGGGCACACTGGCCTGGGCGCATGTGACGAGCACGAGCCGGCTCACCCACTACGCCATCCACCCCAAGCGCGGACGCGAGGCGCTGGAGGCCATCGGCATCTTGCCGACCTTCCAAGGCGTGAGCGTGCATGACGGCTGGGGGAGCTATCGCGCCTACACCGCCTGTCGCCATGCGCTGTGCACCGTCCACCACCTGCGCGAGTTGACCTTCCTCGAGGAGCAGTATTAGCCAGCGTGGGCCAGCGAGATGAAAACCCTGCTGCGTGAGATGAAGACCGCCACCGCCCGGACGAGCAAAGACGTCTGCCTGCCCCCCGCCGAGCGCGCCGATTTCGTCGCTCGCTATCAGGCCTTGCTCGCCGCAGGTCTGGCCGCCAATCCGCCGCCAGAGCACACGCGCCGAGAAGGGCAACGCGGTCGCGTAGCGCAATCGCCCGTGCGCAACCTGCTCGAGCGGCTCCTCTTCCAGCAGGACCAGGTCCTCGCCTTCCTCGACGATTTGACCATCCCCTTCGACAACAATCAGGCGGAGCGCGACCTGCGCGGACTCAAGATCCAACAGAAGGTCTCGGGCTGTTTCCGCAGCGACTGGGGATCTGAGGCCTACGCGACCATTCGCGGCTATCTGGCCACGCTGCGCAAGCAGGGCCACGCGCTCCTGGCGGCCCTCACCTCCCTCTTCGCCGGTGAGCCGCTCTATCCACTGTCTGCCTGACCTCACCCGAAAATGAGGCTCTCAGGATCCTCCAGAGGGGACGAGACTGGCCGCGGGTGTCAGGGCGACCTCGAAGCCCAAGTGGCCGAGCTGACGGACCAAGCGCTGCACGCGTGCTTCGGGATCAGCGCGACGCAGATAGACCTCTCCCAGCTCGTGATAGGGCTCACGGCGAGCGATGACGTGATACGCAATGACCAAAATCGTGTGGGCCAAGGCGAGAGTGGCGCGTTTCGCCCCGCGCCGCGATGCGACGGTAGCGGGACGCCAAGGACGTATGCTTCATGTGCGCGGCGGCCTGAGCGGCTTGCACGAGCACGGAACGCAGCCAGGTGTTGCCCTTGCGTGTGCGCCCGCTGTGCTGACGGCCCGCGCTCGCATTGTTGCCCGGAGCCAGCCCCGCCCAGGACGCCAACGCCGCGGCTGACGGGAAGCGCTGCATGTCGGGCTCAAGAGAGTGCCCTCCTTCATCTAACTCCGAGATGGGATCTGCGCGGCTAACCGCTTGACGACCTCAGGATCATCGGGAATGAGATACTGACCAATCACTGGATGGCGATGAGCTGGCAGCAATCCTTGCTGGATCTTGGCATAGAGCCAATTGCGGTCCACGTGGAGCGCACGAGCCAGTCCCCAGGTGGTCCAACATCCGTCCAGTTTCTCCCGGCTGCGAAACTGGGCCGTGACCGAGACGATTCCTCCTACCCGGCGCAGCCGCGTGACCAGCGAGGGGAGCACCGTGGGACTGCGGGCAGAGCGGAATCCTTCTGCGGTGAGTTGGGCGGCGATCTCTCTATCATGATATCCCTGCTCACTCAAGGTACGCAGTCGCACCAGCATCTGGTCATAGTCCCGCAGATCTCGGGTGAACTGCACGGGAGGGCGAATGGAGAGTCGTGACATCGCCCCACTCACCTACACGACTGTGGCATCGACCTCATCGGGTTGAGGGCGAGTCAGGATGGTGCGCCGAATGAGGCTGCGCAGCAACGATTTCTGGTGCTCAAGGGTCAATTGCCCCCTTGACCACAGCTCAGGCAAATATTGGCCCATGGCAGTCAATTCCTCGCGTACCACCGGATCTAGGGCTGGAGTGACACCTGGTGTTGCCTGAAAGTGGTGCTCGGCCTCCTGCGCTTCCTCCAGTGCCCGAAGGGCGAGTTCCCAGCGCCGTTCGAGCTCCGCAGCCACCAACCGGTTGTCTGGATCGACCGCCTGGTACTGGCGCTGCGCCAGATGAGCCTCGTAGGTGGCTCGTCGAACCTGGTCGGCGTGGTGCTGGGCCCACCGTTCCTGTTCGGCTCGTTGGTGAGCCAACACCTCTTCCAGCAGATCGAGTTCAGCGGGGGCCAGAGCTGCGAAAAAGGCGGCCACCACCGCCTCGTCGATACTGGGGGCATCGACATGCAGGCAGATGGAAGCGCCGTACTCTTTGCCTAAGGCCGAACAGACATAGCGCGGATGCGTCTTGTACTCGATATGCAGTTGTCGGCCACAGCGCCCGCAGACGGCAATCCCGACCAGCAAGGCAGCGCCAGAACGCGCGGCGCCTCGGGTGTACTGCCGATAGTGATTGGCATTGTCCGCCAGACGCGATTGATTGGCCATAAAGGTCTCCCAGGAGATAGAGCCTGGATAGACATTGTAGTGGATGGTCGGCCACTGGTCCATCGCCTGCCGGTGACGTCGGTCTCGTTGCTCGATGGATCGCTCAGGAGGAGCCGCTCGACGTCCATACACGAAGGCTCCGGCGTAGGCGGGATTGTGCAGGATTTCGTAGATCACGGCCTCCGACGGCGCTTTCCACAAAATCGCCCCGGCATCCGCTCCCCCGGTCTGCCGACGCGGGACCCGTACCCCCATATCACGAAAGCGCCGCAGCACTTTCTGGCAGCTACCCACCTCAGCAAACAGTGCAAAGATGAGATCCAGCGTGTGCTGCACCTGCAGATCGGGGTCTTTGACCACGCGTCCATCCGGCAAACGTACCAAGCCCGTCGGGAGTTGTTGGCGATACTCGCCTCGCTCGATCTGGCGGAGCCGTCCTGCCTCCATGCGCAACCGTAGCAGATGCAGTTCCGCTTCGCTCAGCATCCCCCTCAGCCCTAAGAGTAACCGATCATTGTAGCTGCACGGGTCGTAGACGCCGTCGGGATCAGCGATTAAGGTGTGGCGGAGCGCCGCCAGATCGAGGAGGGCATACCAATCGGCATTACTGCGAGCCAAGCGACTCGCTTCATAGGCCAGGATGACGCCTACCCGCCCCAGCGAGACTTCGGCTACTAAGGCTTGAAACCCTAGTCGTCTGCCATCTTGCCCAGAGCATCCTTGATCCGCATCGATAACCTGCACGCGCTCAGCTGGCCACCCCAAGACCTGCGCTCGCTCCACCAAGGCCTACTGATTGTGTTGACTTTCCCGGTGATGCAGGACTTGCTTGACGCTGGATTGGCGCACGTACACATACGCATGGCGCTCGTACTGGTGGGCAGTGATTTTATCTGTGCTGGTTCGCATGACGTATCACCTCCTGCAGAATCTGGATCAGTTGGTGTCGCAGATCGCTCTGCTGCTCGTAGGTCAAGGTGTTCCAGACCTGCGTCGGACTGAGCGGAATCAAGTCGAGGGAGCAGGGAATGGAGAGCTGTTGCTGAGGACAATCGAAGGGCAGCACAAGTTGGTGCGGGGGAGAGCGGTGAGCTGGTTGCTGAGTCGGCATGAAGCACCTCCTGAAGCGATATCGGGAAGGATGCTACCACCCTCAGGAGCTGGGCAATAGCGGCAACCGACAGACGACACTGGTGAGCAGGAGGAATCAGGCCGCCAAGATGCGTCGCAGCGATGGGAATCTGCCGATGCACCTGCTTACCAAGCACGACGACACACACGCGTCCGAGGCGGGGATGGAGTCGCACCTCGTGCAACGGGAGGCGCAACCCGTAAAGAGAATGCGACGGATCGGTGATCTCAACCCACTCGACATCACTGGCAGTGCTATCTTTCGGGGTATCATCTTGGGATGGATATGTCCGTCCCGATCTCGGCGACCAGGATCTGCGCCGCCGTGGGAGCCACGCCAGGAATCGTGTCGAGCAACGCGACGACCACGGCCTCGTCGGCTACGGCAGCGCAGGCGATCTGGATCTGCGTGTCGAAGCGCGCAATCGTCTCATCCAGCGTATCGATCTGGGTGAGCAAATCGGCCAGCACGAAACTCTGGTGCGGGCGCAAGTGCCCCTGCAGCGCCTGCGCCAGCTGCGCACGCTTCTTGCGCAATTGGCCCCGTGCCAGCTCAGCTAGTGTCTGCGGGTCGGTCTCTCCTGCCAGCAATGCGCTCAGGATCGCGCGACCAGAGACGCCCATGACATTGGTGAGCACTGAGCACAGTTTGAGGTTGGTGCCCTCCAAGAGCTTCTGCACCCGGTTGACCAGTGTCGCCCGCTCCCGCACAAAGCTCACCCGGTAGCGCGTCAGATCGCGCAGGTCGCGTTGCTCACGCAGGGGAATGAAGCTGGGGCGGACCAATCCTTGCGCCAAGAGTTCGGCGATCCATTGGGCATCCTTGACATCCGTCTTGCGACCAGGGACGGCCTTAATATGCTGTGCATTGAGGAGCCACACCTCGAAGAGGCCCTCCAACACATTGAAAATCGGTTTCCAGTAGTCTCCCGTACTTTCGAGGCCAACGTGAGTACACTCTCCTTCCGTCAACCAGTCGCAGACTTGCAGGATGTCGCCGGTCGTCGTGCCAAACGTCCGTGTCTGCGCACGCCGTTGCCCCGTCTCGTCCACGCTCAGCCGACAGACCACGAGGACGCGCTTGTGCACATCAATCCCCGCGCAGCGCTCAACCACCACGTCCATCTCTATCTCTCCTCGCCCTCAGGTGCTGGCACACTTCGTGCGACAGCAGTGGAGAAGAGGGCAGTGACGCCGCCATACTCAAGCATCTCACCCACGCGCTCTTGGTCCCACTCAGGACACTGGCAGCAGCTTCTGGTTCCTGCCGGCGTCGCGGTCATACTGCTACTCAGGTTCTCAACACCCAGGTCAGATCGACCTGTGCGCCACTCTTCTCTGGGCCAGCCTACTCCATTTTCATGCCTGCCGGTGAGCAGATGCCCATGACCACCGCTACGAAAAATCACCGTGGTCCAGGATAGTAGAGTTTGGCTCGGTGTCGTCTGGCCCTCCGGCTATGCTGGAATTGGCATTGCGAGGGTTTTTTGGGACAAACCAGAGAACGAACCCGATGAAACGTCCGATGAGTCCTGGACTGCACAGACGCTCTATTTCGTGATCCAACCAGAATAGACCGGTGGCCCGAAGCAAGGCGAATGTACACGTATTGGCGCTCTGGACACTCCCAGCTGATACCCATGTGATATTGCCTCCACTTGACGCCACGTCGTCTCGTAATAACACATGGCTCCCGTTGCATCAGGCGCTCTGGTGTTCAGGTAGGTCACGCGCCTGTCCATGCGACCGCTAATTGACTTAGCTTACACTTTAAGCCACAGCAGAGTGCCGACGGAGGGCGAATCCGTCGGCTGCAGAGCCGCTCTGGTGGTGCAGAACCCGGCTCAAGACGTCAATTTGATCGCGGGAAACCGCTGGGCGTGACCTACCTGCACAGCAGAGCGCCTGATGCAGTTTCTTGGTGGTGAGTCGAGTTGATCTGAGCGACGCCGACGTGGGGCGCTCATGCGTGCCTTGTTGTGAGGCCACCCGCGATGGTAGACTGCGACTGCTCGCACTACTTCCGAGTTTCCGGGAGCGCTGGCGGCGCTCTCCCTGCGGGGGCGGATATGGCCCTGAACGCCACAATGGAACCGCGCAGCGAACAGGCGCGCCCAACGACATTTCATATCTGCACTATGACGCGGGGGCAGCGTCCCTACGAAGCAGCGGTGAGGAACTGGCTACTTGAGCAGGGATACTCCATTCTCACCTCGTCGGACGATCCGCTGGAAGTCAAGCTGAGGTCCGCACGCTCCTGCGACATGTGCTTGCTCATCCTGGGTCCCGAGTTTGGACCGCGAGAGCCACTCTCATCTTTCTCGCATACTGAGCTGGAGGCGGCGGCGGCAAGCGATAGCGCGTATGGGCGACTCTTCTGCGTCGCGCAAAAGGAAGTGGCCGACCTCGCGCGTCCCGCCTCGCCGCTCGCGCCAGAGCAGTTGGAGTTCATCCGCCGCATGACCGCATTTGTGGGCGGGTATTATATCGATCCCGACGCGGCGAAGTCTCCCGCACATCTCGTTTCGCTGCTCCCACGCCTGATCGAAAAATGGCGACCGCTCGTTCAACGTGCGCCACTTGACCCCATCGTCAATCCAGCAGCGACGATGATCAGTTCCATTGGAGCGTTGCATGACGAGCGCGGGATTCTCCGGCGTGTACTGGACGAACGAGGTATCGCCATCATCGATTACCAACGCACCACGTCCGAGCCGGTGGCGCCACGAGATTGGGTGGTGGAGAGCGCACGTCAGTGCCGAGCGCTGTTGCTCATTTTGGGTCCGAAGTATGGCTCGGAGCCGCCGATCGAAGGGTTGGGCGCTACCGAGTTGGAGTTCGTGATAGCGTATCAGGCGCAGCGACCGATCCTGGCGTTCATTCGTGACGATGCGCCCGATCCCCTCAACCCTACCAGCGTAGATGACGCCGATGAGCGCCAATTCATCGATCGTGTTCGTCAGCTGTTACCTGCCCAGTGGATCTCTGCATTCGGCAGCGCCGAAGCATTGGCTGCGCAAGTCCGCAAGGGGCTTGATCTCCTCGCCCTCGGACAGGCCGTCGTCCACGGCGCTGTCGTGGCGTCAGACACGCAGAGGCGCTGGTATCGCCGTCAACTCTCACGGTGGCTGGGCAAGACCCCACATCTGACGCAGCCAGGAGGCATGCCGCTCAATCGAGTGTATGTCTCGCTGCAGACGCGACGCATGGAGCCACTGGCTTCTACAGGTAGCGGGGGGAATGGCGGAGATGACGACCAGCGCGCCTTCGCCAGAGATGAGGGGCGTGTTCCCGCCGAACAGGCCAGTCGCAGTATTGATGTGGAGACGGCGCTCCAGCGGTTCCCACGGCTCGTGTTGCAGGGCAATCCTGGGTCAGGCAAGACGGTGGCGCTGAAGTGGTACGCCATCACCGCGCCCGCAAACGTCACCCCGATCTACATTCGGCTCGCCAGTTACGCGCGCGCGCGGCGCGAGGGGCGGACACCCTCGTTACGCGAGTTCATCGAACATGAGGAGCGGCGGTTCACGCTGACGCGGGACGACGCGCGCTCCACCTGGATGCAGGCGATCGCGGCTGGACAGGCGATGCTCCTCCTCGACGCGCTTGACGAGGCGCCGAACGTGGCCGCTGACCCTACGACAGGAGGCGGCGCCACGCTCCAGGGTCAGGTGCGCGCCGACATCCTCTCGCTCGCCGCCACAACGCCGCTCACGACGCCTATCGTCGTGACCACGCGCAGCGCGGGCTTTGACCCACGCGCGCTCGAGCCGGCATTTACCGTCACTGAGGTACAACCGCTCGATACGAGCCAGCAACGACAGCTCATCGGGCAGTGGCTGCGCGCCTCGCGGCCGAGATCGCTCAGCGAAACGAACGCCATCACGCAGACGATCCTCGAGACGCTTCAGCGAGAAACGCACCTGAACGCGTGGGCGCAGACTCCGTTGACGCTGACGTTGCTCACAGCGCTCGCCGACGCCTCTGACAGCTCCCTCGGCTCCGATGCGGACACGCAGGCGCTTACCCTGGCGCGCGTGTTCCGCCACGCGCTGCGGTTGTTGCTTGGCCAGTGGGGCGCGCTCGATCAGCGACCAGGCGGACGATATCTCGAGGCGAAGGAGCGCTTGCTGCTTGCGCTGGCGCGCGCAAGTTTGGAGGGTCCCCGTCAGGAGTTATTCAGTCGAGCGGACATTGTTCGCGCCAGCAAGGCGATCTTTCCTAGCGCAGAAGAGGACGTGGGCGAGGCGCTCCTGAACGAGCTGAGCGGAGTGGATGGATTCCTCGTTGCGTTCGGCGAGGATGAGTACACCTTCTATCATCCCATGTTCCAGGAATATCTTGGAGCGACGTGGCTGGGGTCACTTCCAGCGCAGGAGCGTGACGACCTGGTCAGGCGACGCCGCCTTGACGCGCGGTGGGAAGAAGCGCTGGTCTTTCTAGTGAGCGAGCTGGACCGGCTCGAAACGAATAACGGCGCCGATCACGTCGTGCAGACACTCGTACACGCGGATGCACAGCCAATTCACAACCATCGCTGGAGCGATCCCACGCATCGGGCGCTACGGCTTGCGTCGCGCTGCCAGGGATCGCGGGCCGATGCGCAGGCGATCAATGAAGCTGGACAGCAGGTGGCGCAGGCATGGGCGAAGTTGCTGCTGCAGGATTACCGGCATCCAGCGCGCGGACGGTATACCCTCAAAGGGATTGGCGAGGCGATCCTTGCGCTGGGCCAAGCGGCGAGGTCCATCGTTCCACAGCTGCAATCGGTGTTGGACCAGTATCACCCAGCGCGCGCGGCGGTCATCCGCGCGCTCGCGCAACTCGAGCAACCTGAACCGCAGGAGTACCTTCAGCGCCTGTGGAAAACGACCTATAAACCTGAGGAGCGCGTCGCGTTGATCCAGGCGCTTCGACGACGGAGCAGTATCTCAGAAGCAAGCCGTCAGACACTCTTCTTTTGCATGAAGGACACCTATGACGCGCCACTAGCGGCGGCGGCCGCTGAGACCTTGTGTCGTTTCGACTTGCGGCTGGCCGAGGACGATACGCTGCGTGACCTGCCCCCGCCGGTGCGCGCGGCGGCGCTGCGTAACGCCTATCTACTGTCCGCCGCTGAGGCGATCCACATGATCCGAGACGAACTCCCTCTGTTCTCGGTGAGTGACATTACTCGTGGGGCTGAGGCACGGCTGGCGGCGCTGGAGGCGCTCGATCGCTATGAAGACGATGAGGTTGCGCCTGTACTGGACGATGTTCTGCGGATGGTGTTGATTGATGTCCCGCGCAACCAGGCGGTGGCGGAGGACGCGCTGCTGGGCCGCGGACCAGTGGCGGCGCCAGCGATCCGCCGCTTCTTGTTGGACCCCACACGACATTTTCCGCTGCCGCGCCTGGCCCATGATGAGAATGAGTACTCTTATGGCTCTGGGTGGCAGGAGCGAATGGAGGCAATGTCGGCTCGATTCGTGGTCCATCCTGAGGCGCTCGCGGCGCTGGATCGCTGGAGTGTGGCCGACGATCCAGAGGTGGTGAGTGTCATGCGCGCGACATTTGCCTCGTACCGGCAGGAGTGGGTGGCTCTTCATTCAGCGAACCCCGCCTCCGGTGTGGTCGAGCGCTTTCTCGAAGACCTGCGTCGCTACTCGACCGAGGAGGCTACGCAGAAGCTGCTGGCGCTCGGCTCTGATCGTATTGAGGTCGTCGAGCGACTGCGCGCTGATCTTGAGCGCGACCCCTCATGGGAGTGGGACGGGTCGCTCGCGCGGTTAGGCAAGTTGGGGCCGCTCGCAGCGGCGGCGATTCCCGCTATCTGCGCCTTAACGCAGACCGACGAGTATCGAACGAACGCTGAGTTCCGAAAGAGGGTGTTGCAAACACTGACGGAGGTGGGAGCGAGGTCGGTGAGCGGCGTCACCGTGGAGATCCTCCGTCGCACGTTACTGGCCGAGGTCGACTGGATTAGCCGTTCACGCGCGGCGGAAGTGATTGGGCAGCTCGACCTGGCGACTGAGCCGCTGGCGCAGGAGGTCCTGACGGCGCTCCGCCAGGTGGTGAATGATCGCAAGGACAGTTTGCGAGATCGGTTGCGTGAGGCGAACAAGGAATATGTGCGCGAGCGGGCCATAACAGCGCTCGGGGCTTTATGGCCGCTTTCGACGTCATATCTGGAGGACATCCGCGCCGCGCTGCTCGACGACCCACACTTCGCGGCGCGCGCGGCTGCGGCTGCGGCGCTGGGACGGCTGGGAGCAGCGGCCAGTTCGGGACTAGATGCGCTCAATGAGGCGTTGCATGACCGGAAGAACGCGCCATTTGGCGAGACACTCGCAGTCATGTTCAACGCGCTTGATTCCATTCTGGCGACTGTCGATGACGCTGGGTGAAGTGTACCTCTGGTACGGGCTGGGTTGACGAAACTGAGTCCTTGTGTTCGATGGGAAACGCTTGCGACACGCACGCGGCGACGAGAGTTATAATGAGTGGAGACACTGAAGCCGACCGCCGCGTATGTTGAACTCACTCACGTGGATCCACCCGCGACGCCCTATAAGATATGACTTGCAGAATACTGTGACGGACCTTCTTTCGCGTCAATTGGTGTAGCTGTGCTCCGTCGGGTCAATGACGAGGCGCGCCCTGCTCCCATTTCTACTTGACAAGGGGCGCTCGGCGCACTAATGAGCGCATTGGGCCGGTTGACGCCTTGTGCCTCTGTACCGGTGAGGGAGGCTGACCATGGCTCCTGGACACGACAGGCCGTATCGCTCGTTGCACGCGGCATTGTGAAGCCGCGCAAGGGACTCGATACGGAGTCTATGCCGAAATTGGCGCTCAAGATCCCAAGAAGCGCTGGATGATCTATGTCACGAGTTCGCCAGGTGGATACGTGGTTGACGGCAGAAACAGCGGACTCGGAGGTCTACCTGACCAGACCAAGAACGTCCGTACAGAATCCGAGATCTTGAGCGTGCTCGCCAAAATTAGTAGCGACGCAGCGGTCAGCAATACTGCGACCTGGTGGGTTTACCAGACGAGGCCGTGGTGAAGATTCAGCAGGATCGTGGCTTGCCTCACAGTTCACCGGGAGCGTGTAGTAGCAAGTAGCCTTGGCCGTGTGCGTGACTGCTAGCGTCGGTCGCGCTGATACAGAGACCATACTGTCGCCTGCGAGCGAGGCGCCTAAGTCGCTTGGGCTAGAGGCTCAGGGTCGGCGAGGTGATTGCTCAACAGTAGGAGAACAACATGGGCCAGGAGGATCGTGACATGGAGGATCGACGCAGTATATGTAAGCAGGCCGATGAAGTTCGTCGCAGCGCTGAGCGCGACTTTCGAGCGGGTAAGCCAATGGAAGCCTACAGCGGATATGGGTTTGCCGCTCAATTTTATTCTCTTGCTGAAGACTCGAAGGGCTTGGCGGAGATGCGCGAGCAGCAGGCGGCCCTCTACCATGCGAAGGGAGAGAAGCGCTCAGCGGCGCAGTTTCTTGGCTACGCGGCTGACACATGGGAGCGGCTTGGAGACAGCTTAGCCAAGGGAGAGAATCGAGGAGAATTCAAAGCAGCATACCGCCGCGCTATCGAGGACTTCGATAGCGCTCTTGCTGAAGACTTCACCTACCGACCAACGTTCTCGGCGATCACGGGAGGCGTGTTGGAGCGAAAGGCGCGACTGGAAGAGAAGATCAGCCAGCTCTGATGGGCAGCTCTGCGCGTCTGGAGCAATGCGTAGGCATGATATCAGAGATTGCCAATCAGTATAAACAGGCGCTTAAGCAGTCCACCTATGATAGACGCCATCCGGAAGACGACAAATAAGCCGATCACAGCTAAATAGTACCAGTCAGCGAGTGTGTTGGTTGCAAGTGTTACCAGTCCCAACAGTGTCCCGGCGGCAAGAGCAAGGATCCGCACGGATAGCCCCCCCAAACTGACTATCGAGTACACCCAGTTCCATGGGGTAACGTCGTGTAGGCCGTAGGTCTTGAGGCTGAGATAAGCAAAACGGCTTAAGGTCGCGAACGGGAGAAGAAACGCGCCGAACAGGAGGATGGCACCCAGTCCTGCCACAATTGGATTGCCCAGAGAGAAAATCAGCGCTATCAGCCCTAAAGAGATGGAAACAGTCGCAAACATGGCGAGAAAGTTCAACACAGCGCGAGAGGGACGAATACGCCCAAAGTAGGTGGCCGAGCCAAACAATTTCTTTGCGCTTACAGGCCGAGACTCGATACGAACGCGACGATACAGAAGGTCCTCGGGATTCTCGATATAGGCGGGGGCTCCTCCGCGCTTAATAAAGGTGATCGCGGAAAGCCCTAACTCAGCCCCAACGATGTGGATGTGATGGGATGTCGGATCGGGGCTAGGGGTGACGAGAAATCCCCTTTTCTCAACGACATAGACTTCTTGACGGGATATCGCCGTGCCGCTGAAAAGAACTTCCGAGTTCATGAACGATCATCCCTGCTCAACACAGCTCGCCAGCACAAGAACCAAGTAGGGGAAGACCTGTGCCTGGAGTATATCATAGAGCAGGTGCGGTTTGGAGCAAGTCTCTGCAAGCCGAGCTGAACCTTGGGTCTCTAGTAGCCAAGGGAGGTCGACACCAAAGGCAGCCAGGTTTTCGCTGGCGCGATCCATCAGCTCTGGCGGCCATCGATGACGCCGGGTGAATCGCGCCTCAAGCCAAAGCGGCTAGCCATGCGCCTCCAAGCGGTATCCGCAACGGCCCCGATGCCGCATGGTGGCGCGCCGCAGTAATGAGTTCGGCATAGATGAGCATCCATTCTTTCGCGCCATGGTGCAGAACGACCCGCCTATCACCCACAGTGCCCCCATGGGATCGAGGTTGCATGCATGGTTGTTTGCAACCTATAGTGCCTCACCGTGCTGTCAACAGGGCAAGCGCGAAGCAGTTGTGCGCTGCAAAACCAGTGCTTGGCAGTACCTGTCTAATGATGAGTACCAAATACGAGCGCGATCTGATTCGTGAACGGACGCTGGCCGGCTTGCATGCGGCGCGCACGGGGACGCCGCGGCGGACGGCCACGGCTGTTAGGCAGCGCCAAGAAGGTGGCGCTGGCGCAGACGATGCATGCGGACAAGACGAACACCATCGACGAGATCTGTCAGACGCTGCACATCTCGCGTGCGACCTTGTACCGCTACCTCAAATTGAACGAAGCGACTCATGACGGCGCAAGCACGGATTCATGAACCGTTCCGCCGCCCTTGACGACGCTGACGCGCCTCTTTCAGGAGCGCTTCGGCGACGCATTTACTTGCCTTGGTGACGCCGGCTCCTCTCGCGCCTGATCCCTGATGCCGTCTCGCGTGCTGCCCAACGCTCAACCCCTTATGTCTATTTTTGATCATATTGCGGTGGAACCCGAATATGGCGACGAAGACGCCATTAGGTCCAATGCCGACGACGGGCGGCATCGAGCGCGGCAGTGTGACGTCAAGGCGTTCCATCTCCCACTCGGTATGATCCCAGAGCACATCGCGCTGGCGCAGGACGCGGTCGAGTGATGCGTCGACAGCATCCGCTGGCATGAAACGCGAAGGTTGCAGTGGGAACACGCTATGGAAGCGCACTACTGGCAAACCTTTGAGATTAGTTCTGCACTTACGGCAAATCTTTGGCACCGGTTACTCTCATGGCAAGACGATGTAGATGATGCCAGCCCTGAAAAGCGCATCACGACGAGACTCACTCTGGCAAACCTATGGTGTTCGTATCTGGCAAGTTTATGGGATTAGTGACACCTTACTCCATCGTGAGGGGCTCTTTCGTCCTCCGCTGTTTTCTGGCCTCCTCGCCGCATTCAGCGCGCCAAGCGCTGGCGTGTCAGTCAGTTCGATCACCCCATCATCGTCGTACACCACCACTCGCTTGATGAACGCCGCCAGAAAGCGTCGCCGTAGCGCCACATCACCCTCGTGCATATGTGCCACGAGATTGCCTGCATATTCGCGGGCGTCCGCTTCAGTGACTTTGAGCGGACGCGCCTGACGACGCTCAGTGCGGGCAGACTGTAGGGCTGCAGACGCGAGCTTCCACTCGCGATCCGCCACGCGATAATGCTTCTCGATCACCGGATTGCCGCCATTGGTCGCGATAAAACGCGCGAGATTCTCAAGCGCGTTCCGTGCGCGTGCCTCAGCCGCCTCAAGCAAACGCAGCTGTCGTTCCCTATCCCCTCCACGCGCAGCGAGCATGGCATTTGCCCGCGTGACCTCAGCGCGAATGTATTCTGGGGTAAAGATCTCTCCGGCGACGCGCTCGAAGATCGTGTCTTCCAACAGCCAGCAGGGCACTGAGCGCAATGTGCACGCAGAGCCACGCACGCGCTGTTTGCGACCACATCGATAGGAACTGAAACTTGGGCGGCGCGGATCCGTCCAGCCAGCAAGTGAAACCTCCTGGCCGCGTTTCAGACAGACTCCACACACGGCGAGGCCAGAAAGAAGATAGCACGAGACACGATTCCGCGGATGCTGCTCTAGTCCTGGGCCGCGACGTTGCGACCACGCGCGAGCGCGTTCGCGAACGGCGTCGAATTGCTCCAGGGTGATGTAGGGCTCGCAGAACCGATCACCGGTCGCCCAGGTGGCGGGATAGCGCTTGCCGCCGTAGTCGAGTACGCCCGCAAAGAGCGAGTGCTGGAAGAAAGTTGAGTAGTACTTGCTGCTGTCGTACAAATGGACGGCGTCATGGATATCGCGATAGGAGGCTCCAGCCAGACGCAGCTCCCAGGCGCGTTGAATACGGTCGGCGACTGCGGGATCTTTCCGGATGCGGTTGCCGTAGCGAGGCGCGCCGTTCTTGCGATGGCCGAGCAGTTCCTTTTCGCTGACGTACCCGATGGGAAGCGGACCGCCAGGCCAGTAGCCTTGGAGCGCCAGATATTCAAGACCGCGTTTGGTATCAGCGCCGATCACGGCGAGGTCTTGCTGGGCCTTCCACTCGAGCATTGACTCAAGCACGGGCGCGAGAGGAGACTGTTCGATCCCGTCCTCTTTGCCGAGGATCACGTACCCGCGACGGCGGAGGTCGGCTTTGTAAAATTGGCTGTCGAGCTGATCGCGTCCAAACCGACTGGTGTTCCACGTCACAATGCCTTCGACAGGGCGCGGAGTTTGATGAAGGAAGGCGAGCATCGCCTGAAACGCCAACCGGTCATCACGACTGCCTTCGATTCCTTCATCATAGAACTCGCGTGCGACCAGCCAGCCACGCTCTTCAACCCAAGGGCGCATCGCATGTGCTTGTGAGTCAATCGATTGGCTTTCTCCCGGCGAGTGACGCCCATAGATGACGACACGCGAGCCTTCGGGCAGTTCGCGCCACACATGCCGCTCTTTCTTCCATTTCTGCGTGAGTTCGAAGCGTGGCATGATGACTCTCCCCTGCAACACAGTAACGACTACCAGACGCCAGCAAGCGAATTAGGCGCTGCGTGACGATTCATCCTCCTGGGTCAACTCTGCTTCTTGTGCGAGCTTGGGTCTGTTTAGGCGGAGTTGCGCTGCGGGTATAGCATGGCACCAGAGGAGCGCATTGCCGAGTTAGAAGCGGAGACCGCCAGGCTGCGGGCGGAGACCGCCAGGCTGCGGGCGGAGACCGCCAGGCTGCGGGCGGAGACCGCCAGGCTGCGGGCGGAGACCGCCAGGCTGCGGGCGGATAATGCCGCGCTGCGGGCGCAGATCGAGGAGTTGGCTGCCCAGCTCGAGGCGGTGCAGGCGCGACTGGCAAAAGATAGCCACAACAGCAGCAAACCACCGTCCAGCGATCCGTTGGGCCGCAAGCGCCTGCGCAGCCAACGACAGCGCAGTGGCAAGAAACCGGGCGGGCAACTGGGGCATCACGGGGAGACGTTACCGCTCGTGGCGGTCGCCGACGAGGTGGTCGAGCACCGACCTGCGGAGTGCGTGGAGTGTCAGACACCCTTGGATGAGACGGCATCGGTGGTCCTCTACGAGCGACGGCAGGTGCGTGAGCTGCCGGCAGTGCGCCTGCTGGTGCGGGAGCATCGGGCGCTGCACGTGAGATGTCCGCGCTGCGAGCAGGTGAGCGTGGGGCTGTTCCCGCCTGAGACGTCGAGCCGGGCGCAGTATGGGCCGCGACTGCGAGCGCTGGCGGTGTATCTGCGGGAGCAGCAACTCGTGCCCTATGCGCGTGTACGTGAGCGCTTCGCCGAGTTGCTGGGTGCGCCGGTCTCGCTGGGTACCCTTGCGCGGTGGGTGCGGCAGGGCTCCCAGACACTGCGGCCCGTCGAGGACGCGATCAAGGTGGCGCTCGTGCGCGCGCCGGTGCTCCAGCCGGTGCTCCAGCCGGTGCTCCATAGTGATGAGACGGGAGTGCGTCGTGCGGGCAAGCTCGCCTGGGCGCAGGTGGCGAGCACGAGCCGGCTCACCCACTACGCGATTCACGCCAAGCGCGGCAGCGAGGCGACCGATGCCATCGGCATCCTGCCTGGCTATCGCGGCGTGAGCGTGCATGACGGCTGGAAGCCTTATCGCCACTCCACGGCGTGCCGCCATGCGCTCTGCAACATTCACCATTTGCGCGAGCTGACCTTCCTCGAAGAGGCGTACCAGCAGAGTTGGGCCAAGGACCTCAAGGAGACGCTGCTGGAGATGAAGACCGCTGTGGAGCAGGCGCGTCTGCGTGGAGCCGACCGCTTGGGCGATGCCGAGCGCAGCGCCTTCGTCAGCCGCTACGAGGCGCTCCTCGCCGCGGGGCTCGCCGCCAATCCCCCGCCGCAGCGACGCGTGGGACAGCGGGGACGCGTGAAGCAGTCTCCGGCTCTCAATCTGCTCGAACGCCTCTGCTTCGGGCAGCGGGAGGTCCTTGCCTTCCTGGACGACTTCACCATCCCCTTCGACAACAACCAGGCGGAGCAGGACCTGCGCATGCTCAAGGTGCAACAGAAGATCGCCGGCTCCTTCCGCGCGGACCATGGCTCAGAAGCGTTCGCTCGGATCCGTGGCTACCTCTCCTCGATGCGCAAGCAGGGCGTGGCCCTCCTCGCCGCGCTGCAGACCGTCTTCACTGGTCAGCCGCTCTATCCTGCCTTGGACTGAACAGACCCGCGAGCTTCCACTCTACCAGCAAAGCGGCAAATGCGCCAACGGGCGAATGCTCGATAACGTGGCGCGCTATGTGTTCGCTTGTGAACGAGCGGAATTCTATCTCGGTGCGCAGTGCACGTCTCGAGCGCCTGCGGCGAAGCGGTGAAATTGTCATGGTGACCTCCTCGCTTGACTTCAAGCGACTAGAATACCGAGTCGGGTTGCCTTCCCTTCTCTCACTTGCTCGAAACTCACGCCTTTTTCCTGGAGGTAGCGCTCCAGCCAATCCCAAAACCAAATGAGAAAGTGCGTCCCGTCATCGCCAGACGGAAGCACTTCGGTGAGGAATGCGGCGGCACTGGTGGAGCAGCCTGCGATCATCTGACAGAGCAGCGTGAGATCCCCCGCTCGCCGACGCTCGCGCACAGCTGGTGTGCCGTCGCAGAAGAAGCTGGCTTGCTGGATCAACTGCCAGACAGAAGAAATCGGCCATCGGGCTCGGTTCGGGTCGCCATTCGGGATGGTGTGACGTAGCCACTGCTTCGTGGAGTACGCCCAGAGAGACGGGACCTGATCAAGGAAGGTATACGCCTCTTCGACCTTCATCTCGCGGAGGCATTCGCGCTTGTTGCGAAACTCCACACGGGTGACTCTGCTCTCGCTGTCCCACCCATTGGTCGTCCACACCGCCTGCATCCAATCCTTGCGCGAGACAGCAATCTCCGCCGTCTTGTCGTAGAGACAGCAGGCATGCGGCGCGCCTTTGCTGAAGTCGAGAGTCGCCAGCCGTCGGCCCGCGAATTGCAGCCGCAGCTCGGTGGGTGCTGTGAACAGGCCCGCTGTTTCCAGGCTGGCGTCTAACTCCTCATCAGCTGCTTCGGAGCCCAGCCGCAGGCCTCTGCTACGGCTACGGGTGATGAACGCAGATATGTCGTCGAGCGACAGTTCCCAGCCGACCACGTCCACACAGAGATGGACTTCACTGACCTGCAGGGTGAAGGGGACTTGGAGGAAGTCGGCGAGAAAGCCGTAGAGGAGGGTGAGCGCGGCCCCAATCTCGTGCTCCCACAGAAACGCCGAAGCGAGGCGCGCCTTCGCCACGATGTGCGTGAGCCTGCCAAGACCAACATCGACATGGATACTCGGCGAGTGCAGAATCCATCTCCATTGCCGACCTGCCCCGTGCGGCTTGATGAAGAGGACTTCACCGGCAAATTGCCAGGGCGGTGGCAGGTCTTCCTCTGCCTCCTGACTGCGCCGCTTGAGGTCCTCTAGTTGACCGGCAAGGTCGTCGGCGAAGTCTCCGTTGAGGCGGGCATTGCCAATGAACGTATCGATGTTCTGGCCCACAATGATTGGGTGAGGCATCGCAGGTCCTTTCCGTGGGGAAACTGGAGGATGCGCTTGGCATGGCGGATGGGCTACACTACAGGGGCGTAGCGACACCGCAACGTGAGGGAGGGTTTACCATGATGACCGAGCATCTCCAGCGGGTGATGGAGCAAGTGAGTGCGCTGCCTGCTGAGGAGCAGGAGCGCCTGGCGCGCTTGCTCGAATCGTTGCTGGAACAGCCAACGGTCTCGTCTGGTGTGGTGCGCCCTGAGGTCATGGAGGCGGCGCAGGCTGTCATCGCGGAGACCACGGCGGCGCTTGACTATTTGCGCGACAAGTAGCCCGATGCCAACGCTCATCTACCTCACAGCGGAGGAAGTTATCCGCATCAATGAGCAGGTGCTGCGGCAGGCGGGGCAAGTGGCGCTGCCAGCGCGAGATCAGGGTTTGTTGGAGAGCGCGCTGCAGCGACCACAACAGGCAGCCTTCTATGAGGATGCGGATATCGTGACGCAGGGCGCGTTGTACATGGTCGGCATTGCCATGAACCATCCGTTTGTGGATGGCAACAAGCGCACCGGATATGTCGCTGGCTTCACCTTTCTGCGTCTGAATGGCTATCAGGTGGCGCAACCAGACCCAGCCGATCCGCAGCTGGCGATCTGGTTGGAGCAGGTGGTGACGCATGCGCTCAGCTTCGAGGCCTTTGTTGAGCGTGTGCGTGAGCGGTTGCAGGGCTGACTGTGGGATGATCCGTCGGTGTCGGCTCTGTATATCAGAGGGCGCCTGTTAGTGAGTTCGCGCCCTCGTGCTGGCGTGCGATGTGGAGTACAGAACGGCTCGCGCGCGTCGGCATCCGTGCCTTGCGCGCGAGCCAGGAGGATGTGGTCAATACAGTATCGTGCTAGGTGAGAAATTCCATACTCCAAGGGATAGGGTCCGATAGTAGGGAATGCCCCAGTTTTCCCTCTCGCACGGCGTGTCCCCCGCTTCCACTCGTGGCTCGTCCGCAGCCTACCAGCCCGCCCGCGCCGCTGCAAGGTCGCTCCGTTCCGCTGCTCTCCACGCCGCTCCCTGTTCCGCGGCGACGGGACGGCCTGGTGGCGGTCATGCTCTCGTACGCGGACTTTCACCAAATGCCCTCGCGTCGACGCCAGGCGATGGAGCAAGGACTTCACACGTATTTGGAAATTCCTTCGGATATCAAAATCTATCTAGACAATGGGGCATTCTTCTTCCTTGGAAGAGAAGGTGAGACTCCGAGCGATGAGTATGAAGACTTCATTCAGCAGGCGAGGCCTGATTGGTGGCCAATACCCCAAGACTTTATCCCGACACCGCAGATGTCGAAGGACGTGCAACGAGACTGCCTTCAACGAACAATGGCCAACAACCTGAGGTATGAGCAGGATGGCTTTGTCCCAGTAATCCACATCAGCCAGGTACTAGCGGAGTACGTGGGAGAAGTCATGGCTTCGCCCATACTCTCACGGAAGTCTCGTATCGCGTTGGGCGGTACTGTGCCAAATCTGCTGCGCGCACCGAAGGCCATGCCATATGCGGATATCCTCGCCAGTGTAAGAGACGTGCGTGCTGCTTTCGCGGACAAAGAACTACATGTCTTCGGCATTGGAGGGACCGCGACGCTCCATCTGGCGGCGGTTCTTGGTATCGATTCTGCAGATTCCAGCGGTTGGCGGAATCGCGCCGCGCGTGGAATTGTCCAGTTACCCGGCGGTGGGGATCGTGTCGTGGTGAAAATGGGCAGTTGGCGGGGTCGACGGCCAGACGAGGACGAGTGGGAACGCTTGCACATATGCCAGTGCCCGGCCTGCAAGGCTTATGGCGTAGACGGTCTCACCGCGAGCGAGTTATATCAACTTCTCCTGGGACCCTGTCGTTTCTTGAGGCGGTGCGGCCACCAATGGAAGAGGGTGGTGGAGCGGATGCGCTCCGGCTGGCGTTGGAGGGATACGCAGTGGGCCAGTTGCGCCTCCTCCAACTCCTCCAACTCCTCGATGCTGGAGAAATGCCGGTTGATGAGCGGCGTATTGATGAGCGGCGTATTGATGAGCGGCGTATTGATGAGCGGCGTATTGATGAGCGGCGTATTGATGAGCGGCCGCAGATGCTCGGCGGGCTGCAGTTCGGGGGAATACGGCGGCAGGAAGAGCAGATGGACATGGTTGGGCACACGCAAGCGCTGTGAACTGTGCCAGCCCGCCCGATCGAGCACGAGCACAATCTGTTTGTTGGGCCCTGCCCCCGCTTGGCGTGCAAAGGCGGCCAACTCCGCCTCAAAGAGGGGGCTGCTCACACTGGTGGCGAGATGAAACAGCGTCCTCCCCGACGCTGGATGGACGAAGCCCACGAGGTAGCGCCAGGCGTAGCGATGCTGGACGGGGGCGATGGGGCGCTGGCCAATGGGGCGCTGGCCAATGGGGCGCTGGCCAATGGGCGCCCAGATGCGGCGGAGGAGTGGTTTGAGGCCAATGCGATGTTCATCGGTCGCCCACAGTTCCACCCTTGCACGCGGAAACGCCGCCGCGACCTGCCGCACGAGGGGTCTTATCTTTTTTTGAAGGCTTCCTGCGCCACCGGATCCGCCTGCACATGCTGGGGCCGCGGCGGCTGCTGGCTGTGCTTGAGCCGCTGCAAGTAGGCGTAGCCCAGCGAATAGGCCACCGGACGACCGATGCGTTCGCTGATCCAGGCCGCGACGTCATAGCCCGTCCAGCGCGCGCGTCGCGCCGCGGCAGCCGCCAGGGTCGCGCGCAACTCCTCTTGCTGCGCGAGCGTGAGCGCTGGTGGCGCGCGATGCGAGGTGGTATGGCGGCGATTATGCATGCCGCTGGGACCTTCGGTGTTGTAGCGCTTGGCGATCTGGCCAATCCAGTACGGCGAGTAGCCCGTCACGGTGGCGACCGCACGTCCGGTGCGGCCCTGACTCAGCAGCCACAGGATCTGCCACCAGCTGCGTTCATTGGGCTCTTTGGCGGCTCGGTAGCGCTGCTCAAGCTCAGCGCTGTTCAGATGCGGTTGAAGGGTGATGTGGGCTGGCATGTCCCTATCATACAACCACCTAGGTCAAGTTGGTATGAGATCCCCATTTGACACCACCAGGAGCAACACTGTAGCTATATGAGTGCGGCGCATTTGATGATGGACTTCCTGATACAGCAGCGGACTTCCGTCGCCTACGTCCAGTCAACAGCAATCTGGCGATATTGCTTATTATCCGTCGACCTATGTAGGGGAGCAGGTCAGTCGCGCTCTTGGGGCCCTGCGATCGAAATAGAAGCGATAGTTCAAGTTATTTGCGAGCCGGAACACAAGCGAGTATGTCCTGGATTGGCAATAGTATTTCGCCACCCGACTCTTGCAGTAACAGCTTGAGCAACGCGTGATACAAATCCGTTTGCCAGCTCCTTGCCCGTACTCCCTGGCGGGTCAACTCCGCTGCTATCGTCGCCCTTCCGGGATCAGTGTGCAGTACAGCCAGCCCTGCATGAGCGAGAGCATGGATCGTCTGCGAGCCTAGTTCCAGGCGTCGGAAGCTTGGCGCGAATGAGTAAGATGGCATGGTCCCTTCTAGAACATGCGTCAGAACCTGAGTAGCAGCCTCCGATTCGCCCGTTTTGATTAGCAGTACGCCTATCCAAAAGCCACTGCTCGACCAGTCGTGTTCTCTCGGTCGAGGGTCCGGCGGGAGCAGACTGCGCGCGTCCTGAAACTGGCCGCCAAGCAAGAAGAGCAGACTGAGAAACGACTTTCCAAAAGCAACGGCGTGTGGTAGCGCAGTGGCAGCGTCGCGAATGGTCTGTTGGAGCAAGTCGATACCCTTGGGAGCATCGCCTGCTAGGGCAAAGGAGAGTGCGGTCATGCTCACCCAGAACATCAGGTCTGCGGTCATGGGTACACCTGCAAACTCGCGCGTGATGGCGATGGCTTCTTCAATGCACGTCCATCCGCGTTCACTGTCGCCCATTGAAACGCAGAGACGCGCCAGGCCCCCATAAGCGCGGCCGAGGGCTTCGAGGCTGCTGCTCGCCTGCGCAATTCCTATGGCTTCTTCCAGGACTTGTCCCGCGTGTTCAAACGCTCCCAGACTTTCGTAGGCAGCGCCCAACAGCGTCAACACGAAGCTCAAGCTGCTGTTGTTACAGAGGTTTCGCTGAATATCAGCTGCGGCCAGTAAGCAGCCAATGGCATTCTTGGGTTCAATCTGTACGAAAATTGCCCCGAGGCCACCAAGCGCATCAGCCTCACCGCGCCGATCACCAATCTGTCGGTACAGGGCCAGCGCTTGTCGGTGGTGCTCGATCCCCTGCTCTA
>Ga0207684_10001582_pt1 | contig 24254 bp, 32 predicted proteins | sample KBSK5501metaG_FD_184342 | JGI IMG/M metagenome (GOLD analysis project Ga0207684, IMG submission 184342) | Corn, switchgrass and miscanthus rhizosphere microbial communities from Kellogg Biological Station, Michigan, USA - KBS K5-50-1 metaG... | ecosystem: Host-associated > Plants > Roots >...
CATCACAACGTGGCCGCTCTCATGGGCTCGAAGCTGTCCGACCGCCAAGCCGACCTGATCGGAACCTACTTCGATCGAGTCATCCTCATGCTTGACGCCGATGAAGCGGGGAAAGCCGCCACGTCTGCCGCAGCGACAACCCTCTCCTCGAGCCTCGCAGTGCAGATCGTCGAACTCGCCTCAGGAACTCAGCCAGACCAACTGGCTTCAGAAGAAATCAATCAACTCTTAGAGCCTCTAACAAAACCTTTCCCGAGTGTTCTCTAGCAGTGTTGCCCGAAATCCACAAGCAGTTGAAGCTGCAAAATTGCTCAAAACCGGCTTGACAAGTCGGGCGAAAGAAACGCATGATTTACCCTGCCGAAATCTCGCCAATCTGTCCGGAGGTGCCCAGTGTCCAAATTCGGCATGCGGGGTATATACGAAAAACCGAGGGTAATCGGTCTACTAATCATCGCCGCCGCGTTCTCCATGCCAGCATACGCGGACACAATAACAAACTACACGATAAATTTCACGACCGCGTCTGGCTCTCCCACCCCCTTATCAGGGTCGTTCACCTACGATTCGACGCACCCTCTGTTCACAAATTTCCTGGTCGCGCGGAACGGCAAGACATTCAATCTTACAGCAGAAGCCAACAGCCCCACCACTGCAGGCTCCGGATGCACGGGTGAGGCGTCCACCCCGGCATACGGTTTCGGTATCATGTCAATGTCGTTGCAATGTGGTGGCCTGACGTCCTACGTGTGGAGTGGGTTTGCCGGTCAGGGTACTGGTGGGGCGGGCATATTCGACTTTATCGCGGGGACGCAGGTGGGAGACGACTTCATCTCAGCCGGGGGTATTGGCACGGGCACACCTACCGCCGTTGGCCATTACAGCATTACAAGCTCTACCGTTCCTGAACCGAGCACCATGCTCCTGCTAGGAACCGGATTATTGTCGGTACTCGGGGCAGCACGTAGGAAGCTACGGGGCTGACCCTCAAACGTTTCTCCAATCGAGCCTGGGTTTCTCCATTGAAGATGGTTTTGTTAGACCCTCTTAGGAGGCTTTGCTCATGACGTTCCAACTCCAGACCGATAAAGACCCTTCCAATTCCACATAATCTCTCTGGGAATGAATCCGCGCGCGGGCATCTCCGCCAGCACCAAGGAAAGCATCCGCGAGATTCGCCGCCGTGTACCTCGATCTCGATGAAGCCGCCGCAGCATCGTGCCATTCGTACCGACGGCGACACGCCCGTCCCCAATTTCGTGCCCGCCACTTCTCCTGAAAAGAACCAGGTGGTCTGGCGCGTTGACGGTCTCTGACCAAGAACAGGGCTCACCACATTCGCTGCAGAAACAGCGCAGATGACGGTCTCGTTTTTGCAACGCGGCAACGTACGCCGCTCGACGCAAGACTCGGTGGCGACGCCAGCTCCATTCGATTTCGCTACAAGCGGGACTTGGCTTGACTGATTGGCATTCCTTGCGGCACGCGCATGGAACGTTGACGAACAAAAGCGAAGGAGTGAAATCGCTCCGAATACACATGTACCGTAACGCGACCTAGCAGGCAGTGGTGGCAAGTGCAAGAATGTCGGCGCAGCTCCGGTCCTGCTGTCTCAACTAGCGGCGGCCTCCGCGGACGTCTCTGCCTGCGCCTCCGTTGTCGTGCCGACTGACTTGGCCGTAATTTCGAGTCCATTCTTGTTCATATCGAATCTCTGCTTCCGGTCCAAGCCTTTGACAAACTCACGTGCCGCCTTACCGACCGCTCCAGGAAGACTCGATGCCTCAACTTTGACTGTCGATTCCACGGTTCCTTCATTTCGATCTGAATAGCGAAATCTCACCTCAAACGCTTTCATGTTCCAAACCTCCCTTTTTCTGACGATGAAAACAGAAGCCGCTTTGCGCACTCCAAACGCGCCCTAAATTTAACGTGACATTTAGCTCCGACGATGTTTTCGACTCGCAGCTTTCCTTCCGGAGTGCTTCGCTTTCCGGGGCTTCATCTCTGCCTTAAGCTTTTCGTTCTCTTTCGTCAACGCATCGCGAGCAGCCGTCATTGTTTCGAGTTCGTTTCCCAATTGGCCGTTCTCCTTCTGAAGTTCCGCCACCTGGGCCTTCAATTGCTCGTTCTGTTGCAGGGTTTTTGTGTCTTTGCAGGCAGTCAACGGCAAACTCAGCATTACTGCTACAGCAAGTCTCGCCCAAGTATTTTTGCGTATCATACGTCATCCTTCGTTTGACGAGAATTTGAATTGCAACTGGAACAGCCGATAGTGGGCTAGGAGGGAAGAAACCGCTGGCACTGGGCCAGCGTAATGGAGTTTTTTAGATCGCGCAAGCCCGATAAACCACCGTGTCGTTAGCACACGATATGTCCGGTTGAACTAGCACACGAAATGTCCGCTTTTAGCGAGCCGCTAAGGTAGAGCTACCAGGCTGGAGGGGAGGCATGGAGACCTACCCGAGGGCGGCAGTGGAGCGGGCGATGAAGATTCAGGAAGTAATTTTGCAAGCGGTAGCCAAGAAGATCAGCTGGACGCAGGCGGGAGAGATCATCGGGCTGTGCGAGCGACAGATGCGGCGCTGGAAAGAACGCTATGAAGAGTTCGCTTACGATGGACTTTTCGCAACTCGCCCGCTTTCGCCCACCACGATACTCAACGTAACTTTTCCCTCGACACCCTTCTTGCGCGCTTGAGGAGTTTCATTTAGCCCCCAGATCCTTTCAATCTTACAGTCAAATGAAGACTCAGGCTATGGAGGCAAAAACCGTTAGTGGACGAGGCACGCTGTTGCGCCGCCCAACATGAACCAATGTTGGGTGAAGACAAAAAGCAGGAAGAATAGGCCCGAGAATGTAAGTAATTCACAGGCCGACATGCGGAGCACTAACGGGCGAGAATACTCAATGCGCCCATGAACTCCGCCTGTGTTGATAATTGCGCGAAAAAGAACCAGATTGCGAAGGTGCCGTACGTGAATCGCCAGTTGCACTAGGACCATTGACCCCAAACCGAAATTGTATAGTCCCGACCACGAATGCCTGGCAAGGACCCAGAAACCTGTCAGCATGACAGCGCCCCAAACGAGCATCGCCAAGAAGCGTGGACTGACTAGAACCCATCTCATAAATGCCTCAGCAGAATCAAGCAGCAGGCAAGGTGAAGCATTCCGAGAAAGTTTTCGGCGTGACGCTCATACCGCACGACCAGGCGCCGAAAATTCTGCAACCAGGCAAATAGTCTTTCGATTTTCCAGCGCCGACGGTATCGCCTCAAACAACGTTCGTCTTGTGTTTTGATTCTTCGGTTGCTGCGGTGCGGGGCAATTACTTCAATGCCGTAATGTCTGAGCTGGGCATCAAGCTTGTCTGAATCGTACGCGTTGTCACCAATCAAGTGACCGGGCGCATCGGGAACCACCATCTGAACTAAGGTGGAAGTGGCCAGCTTCACCTCATGCGGCGTGGCGCTTTCGATGCAAATGGACACTGGAAGACCATGGCGATCTGCCACTGCCATGATCTTGGTTCCTTTGCCGCGTTTGGTTTTACCAACTTTCAAGCCCCCTTTTTCGCCGGCGCAAAGCTCGCGTCGATGAAAGCCTCTCGCACGTCGATAGCACCTCTTAGTTTCAAGTCTAAAGCAAGCTCCTTCAGGATTCCCTTCATCACTCCGGAGCGCACCCATTGCTGAAAGCGACGGTGGCAGGTCTGAAATGATGGGTACGCCTCGGGAAGATCGGCCCAAGGAGCGCCAGTGCGCAGCACCCACAGAATGCCGTTCAACACCGATCGGCGGCTCTTCCACGGACGCCCGCGGCCGTCACTCCGTCGTTTCGGCTTGGGAATCAACCGATTAAGAACTTTCCATTGGTCGTCGCTAAGATCTCGCGCAGTATGACGCATATGTTTGTTGATGCGACAACCGGTGCCTGCGGCTACTTTCGACTTAGGGGTCACTGCCGATCGGTTCGGGCAACACTAGCGCGTTTCTCGGTACCAATCCACAACTGACATTAACTTTCGAATAGCCGGTCATCCGATCGGAATGGCCGGCAGGAGCAATATGACCCCACGAGTTTGCTGCTCACGATGTACAGAAGTCAGCCATGGCACGTTTAAGCGCTACGGTCTTAAGAGGGCTGAGGCTGTTCTTGTGTGCGGAGAAGTATTTGCCAACCGCTTTCTCGATGTCGGTGCGACATGACGTGCTCGCACGGATTTCTGCGGCTTCTGTTAATTTCGCGATGAGTGCCGCATCCTCCTTGTCTAACTCCGGACGAATCTCTCTGGCCAGACTGACCGGTGTGTGATCCGGTGCTTTGCCCTGGCGACGCCATTCTGCCAACAGTGAGTACTGAAGAAGCTTGTTGGCTTCGATCTGGGCTTTGAAGAAGTTTGATACCCACGCCGGGTCTAAGCCTCTCGACTCTCCCGCCTTAGTAGCGCTGGCAATGACCTGTGCCTCGCGAGCTGCGTCCTCGACCGGTGTCCCACTGTCCCACTTTGCCAGTGCGACTTGCTCTGCAAAGGCAAGCCGCCGAGCGGACGTTGCCACCAGTGGCTGGAGCTTATCTTCTACGTGCTCGGGGTATGCCCTGCCTTCCGTACAGATACTCCAGGCTACGAAGAATGCTAGTCTCTTGCTGAGCCGCATCATTCTCATTCTCGGTTCCTTGTTTTCGTTCGGTGTTGTGATGAACTACGTGCGATTCGATGTAGCTCCATAAATCAATGGAGGCGCAACTTGGACCTTTGCAGATCGAGTTGAACAAATGCGACTTTGTTAGGCTCTGGTGTCAAGCGTACTCCTTCTCCTCTCTCCATTGGGCAATGGAAATCTTTACATTCCGCTGTTGCGGTGCTCAGAATTAGAACACCTGGCAAGGCAAGTTATTCCCAAATGGCCGCAGCGGCAAGGACGCGAACCTTTAGTTGCGAGAGGCTGAAGCCATTCATTACCGACAAATGTCCCTTCGTGAACCTGCCGGAGACTGGACGCGCCAGATGGGGCGAGATTTTGGACGCCGAAAAGAGTGTGACGTCGGCCAGATCAACCTTGGCGAATAGACGCGCGTGGATTACTTCCGTGCCGCCGACGATCCAGTAAAGATGTGTGCCAGCTCGTTTTCCGGACAGTCAACGGTTTGCGAGGGATTGAAAACGTGAGCTCGTTTACCTGGCTCAGAAACCTACCTTCTACCCACACCTTGGGAATAAAGCTCGATCATGCGGGTTCTTTATAACGAGACACAATTAGGGAAATCATGACCGCATCAGCGTCGTCAGACAATCGTCCTTTCGATGCTCTGGAGAATCAGCATCATTTGACTGGCAACGGAGGCAATGCAGTATATATCGATCTCTTATTAGCCCGCTTAACGGATGCGGGCGAAACGCCAGTGTTGCGATACAAGGGCCGGGATAACACGGCGGCTGATCTGTTGAAATCGATTTACCAATACGCCCGCGCTCTCGCCGAGATTGGCATAAAGCGCGGCAGTCTAGTCGCCCTGTTCGCGCCCAACTGCCCCGATGCGCTCGCGATACGCTACGCCGTCCACTTGCTCGGACTGGCATCCTTCTATCTCTCCGCGCCCTCCGATCCGCAGCGCCGAGCGGACCTACTGGCTCAAACCAACCCGGATATGTTAGTTCTGTTTCCCGAAACAGTCGATCTGCTGCCTGCCGGGCTTGCGATGCGAGTGGCCTCAATAGGCGCCGATCTGACCGGCTCGTCATTGCGCCTCGACGAGCGCGCCGCTTCGCAGCCTGGCGCTCCCGTGGCGAGCCGCGCCCGCCCCGATGATCTCGCAGTTGTCATCTCCTCCGGGGGCACAACGGGTGTCCCAAAGGGCAGCGCGCGCAACTTCGCTACCTACACGGCCATGGTGACTGCTCCCAGCCCAGCCGGCCGCCGCCAGCTGATCAACGGGGGCTTAGCCTATTTGTCCCAGGTTCTGGTTGACATGACGCTGCTTGGCGGCGGGTCGGTAGTGCTGGAGGACTCTTACAACCCCGCAGACACCCTGACAGCGATCGAGTCCGAGCGAATCACCGACTTCTTTCTCGTCGAACCTCAGTTATTCGAGGTCATGGACCATCCTGATCTCGTTCACCGAGACCTCTCGTCGTTGCGAACGATCACGCATATTGGTGATCTGGCAGCCCCCACCTTACGGCGACGCGCGAGAGAACGCTTCGGGGCCGTGCTGGCTCATATCTATGGCGCCAGCGAGATGGGCATCGTCAGCGCACTCACCCCTCCGGAGCACGACCTTGCTCATCCCGAGCTGTTTACCTGTGCGGGCCGCCCCCGGCCCGGTGTGGACGTCAGGTTCCGCCGCGACGACGGCGCGCTCGCGGGCGCGGGAGAGATTGGAACCATCGAGGTGCGCTCACCGGCTGTAGCCAGCGGTTACCACAACCGTCCGGACCTGCAGTCATTCTTCCAGGATGGATGGTTCCACAGCGGCGATCTAGGATGTCTCGACGCTGACGGTTACCTGCACGTGCTAGGCCGCGCGGATGACATTGCCTGGATTAACGGCAAGATGGTGAGCGCTGCTCTTATCCAGGACACATTGTGCCGCCTGTCCAGCGTATGTTATGCCGCAGTTGTGATGGACGCCAAGCCGGGTTCCTGGGCGGCCGCGGTCGTGCCTTGGACGGGGTCGTCAGTCGACCTGACGCAATGTCGTGAAGCGATCGCGGCAGAATACGGCGCCGCATCCGTGACTGTCGTGCCAGTAGACCGCGTGCCGCTCACCCAACAGGGCAAGGCCGACCGAGTTGCAATATGCCAGCTAAAATATGAACCCGTGCTTTGATATAAATCAGAACGATCAAGCAGATTTTATGAACGATAGAGCATAGAAAGTTCACTCCTTTCTCATCGAAGTTCTAGATCTATGGAGGTAGTGATGCTTTGGCCCGCCGCACGTGCTAGCGACAATGCCAACCCCAATTGCTTGTCCCAACTCGACGGTTTCATAAGGCAGTGGTGCCCGACGCCATTCGGTTCCGAAGCTACGCAAGCGAAGCGTTGGCTATAGTGCTAACCATGATCCTATGTGAGACTCGATCGAGTTCTTCGAGCATCATTTTGCGAAGTCGGGTCATGAGGACCTCCTTATGACCCGACAACTTACTTCAGCCGTTCGCCTCACGCGAAGCGTCCGCCGCACGGGCGGCTTAGTTCTAAGTCGGCTAGTGTCAACTCTGTTGGCAAGATCGCCGGGACAGAGACGGAGGAACCCGAATCCGATTTATGAGATGGGTTCTAGAACCGGTCTCATAAATACCAGAACCCACTTAGCTATTCTCGTGGCGCAGGAAAGCGGTCAGAAGTGAGGGCATGAGCGGACGATGGGAACTCTGCGATGGTCAGTGGCAACTGATCGAGCCTCTCTTGAGACCGAAACGACGGGCTGATGGTCGTGGTCGACCATGGCAAGACACTCGGTCTGTGCTGAATGGCGTGTTGTGGATACTAGGCACGGGCGCTCAGTGGCGGGAGCTACCGAAAGCGTATCCGCCCTATCAGACGTGCCACCGCCGATTCCAAAATTGGGTCAGGGAAGGAAAGCTGGAACGAATTCTTCGTCAGCTAGCAGGGGAACTTCACGTCCGCGGGCGGCTGAAGTTGGACGAGGCTTACGTCGATGCCACCTTTGTGTCGGCTAAAAAAGGGGCTTGGCGGTTGGGCCAACCCGGCGTGGCAAGGGCACGAAGATCCTTGCCGTCGCCGATGTGCGCAGTCTTCCCCTGGCGGTCAGCGTACAAAGCGCCTCGCCGCACGAAAGCCAATTGGTTGAGGAGATCCTTGGTCACAGCTTCCTCGACACGCTTCCTCAACGATTAATTGGCGACAAAGCGTACGACAGCGACGCTTTGGACAGCTATTTGGCGCGGGAGTATGGCATCGAGATGATTGCCCCGCACCGTCGAGACCGCCGCCAGACTACGCAAGATGGTCGCCCACTTCGGCGCTATCGGAAACGCTGGCGGGTGGAACGGCTCTTTGCCTGGCTGCACCACTTTCGCCGTCTGGTCACCCGTTGGGAGTATTACATTGAAAACTTCTTTGGAATGGTCCGACTCGGCTGCATGAGGATTCTCTTCAGGTATTTGTGAGCGGACTCTCGGTCGCACCGCTCGGTAGATCGAGGCCCTCTTGCGACCCAGATTATCCGAATGATACGTCCGCACTTACATTACGCGACACCGGTAGACGCACAACTGTTCACCGGTTCGGGAAGCGTCGGGAGAGCCAAGATCCCAGTAAAATAAAGTATGTGGGTGATTGCGGAGCGTCGTTGCGATTTGTATCAGCGTCCACTTGCATCGTCTCTTTCACTGGAAACATCAGTTCGTGGTTTGCATTAGCAATAATCCCACTCTCAATGTTGTGTAGCTGACCACTCAACGCCTTTAGCCGCTGCATGGATTGGGCGACGGGAACCCATGGATCGGAACCTCCATAGAGAAAGAGCAGCGGAACCTTAGCCTTCAGAACAGCCGCCACCGGGTCATCATCCATCTCCCTGCGGATCGCCGGATCATTAGTGAGGTCAGACACTTTGGGCATGTAAGTAAGATCAAACCAAGGTTTGGATTGTGCCTTGGTTAGAGCATCGATTGCTACCGCACGTGGGTTTGTGCCCCGTAGATAACCGGTCCACGCCCTTCGCGTCTCAAGCATTTCTCGAACATCTTCCTGAGAAAAGCCGCGAACCGTGAGCAAGTTGCTCGTCGCGAATTGCATCTGTTCATCCGCGGTGACGAGGGGCGCTGAGACGGAAATCGCGAAGGCGGCGTCCCGGCTGCGCCCCGCCGCCAGCACGGCGAGCCAACCACCCTGGCTCAGTCCCCAAAAACCGATCTTGGCCGCATCAATGCGGGAAAGTTTTGCCAACGCGTGCTGCCCGGCAACGGCGTCGTCCGCCAGGGTCTCATAGTCAACACTCTGAAGGCTCCCGGAAGATAGACCACTCCCACGGCGATCATAGATCAGCACCGCAAACCCCAACGCAGGCAATCCTTCCCGTAGATGGCGGTAAAGAGCCGCTTCTCGCGTCGCTGTTCCTGCAGAATGCAAAACCACTACAGCAGGCAGGTGATCTCCAATGTTCGGAAGATAGACCGTCCCAACTAGATTTGCACCAGCGTTGCCGAATTGAACTTCTTGCGAAATGACTGTGGGAATTCCTGCTACATGCCAGGGATCCGAGGCGCTCGCGGAAGACTCGAAAGACACTGCATCAGATAGGCCAACCATCGTCAGCAGTATTGCCATCAACGCCATTCCCATTTTCATCGACGTAACCCTTTCTGCTTCATCGTTTCACAAGCCGAGTTCTTCAATCACGAAATGCCCCTGCAATTTGGACGCTCTTTAGACTATATCGTCAACGCAGTGTCCGGCCAGTCGTTCTGGTCATCCGTAACACAGGCGCCCAGGCAACACGTGGGACGAAGTATATTTCTCTTAACAAGGGAGTCGGAATAAAGGGAGGGCTTATTTATGAGACCGGTTGTAGTCTTGCACTATATCGGCAGGCGCATTCTCTTGAGAAGTTCGGTGTATCTCGCGTCGTGGTGGAGATTTTTGAATAGCGGATCGCTATTGATCTCAGTCAGTCCGGGATCTCGCTGTTCGTAGGCACGCTTCAGCCACTCAAGCGATTTGTCGGACTCCCTCCGATAAGCGTACACCTGAGCAATCTGATAGGCCGCACCAGACTTATACTGCGCGATAAGGGTGGCTAAAGCAGCATTCGAATCCTGTTCACGGCCGAGGGCGTGATAAACTAAGGCTCGACCTGTGAATTTCCCCCACTCAAGTGGCTCCTTTTCAATTTCTGCGAGCGCTTGCTGCGGCTTCCCCGCTGCGATGAGAATTTTACCCAGAGTGAGATGGACAAAGGCAGCCTGCGGGTTCAGGTCTAGAGCTTTTTTCAGAGCGGCCTGGGCTTCATCGTATCGGCCTCCCACGTACAGCAGGTATGCCAGGCCCGAATAAGAATTGGTACGAAGTGGGTCGAGCGCGACCGCCTGCTCATAAAGCCTGATGGCCTGGTCGAGATTGCCCAATACCCTGGATCGATAAGAACGAATACGGAAGATTTCAACGCTACCCGGTTCTAGGGCCGCTGCTTTGGTGAGGGAAGTGTCGGCAGCGTCCCAATCCCAGTCGCAGAAGATTTGCGTTCTCGCTAGCGCCAGATAGGCTGAGGCCAAGGTAGGATCGAGTGCAACCGCCCGCTCCGCGTCTTCGCGGGCCCTTCGAAAGCCTTCTGTAGGATCGGTCAGTGCGACCTCCGCCATCGCGTTCTGCACGGACGCTCGCAAAGCCCACGCTGGTGCATATTTCTCATCTAGCTTGATCGCCTTGTCGGTATAGGCGAGCGCTTTGTCGAGCTCTTCCTTGCTCTGTCCCCGTCCACTGAAGTATTCCGCTTGCAGGTAAGCCTCATATGCCCCCGGGTTCGCGTTGCCCAAGGTTGAAGCAACGGGCTGGCCGTGAGTTCCCAACAGCTTCAGTCGCAAAGCCTCGGTCGCGGCCCGGGCGATTTCATCCTGCACGGCAAAGATGTCTTTGATCTCCCGATCGTATGTCTGTGACCAAAGCTGAAAACCATCTTCCGCCTTGGTCAGTTCCGCGGTGATGCGTACATGATTGCCTTCGCGGCGCACACTTCCCTCAAGAACATTGGCCACACCGAGCTTCCGTCCCACCTCGCGCAGGTCTTCGTTCTTACCCCTAAACTGAAAGGCCGAGGATCGTCCGACGACCTTTAGGCCTGATACTTTGGCGAGATTGTTAATCAGTTGTTCGGCGAGCCCATCTGAAAAATACTCCTGGTCTTTGGCAGGGCTCATGTCCGCAAAGGGCAGCACGGCGATGGATGCATTGTTCAACGAGGAAGCATCCGCTGCACTTCTTCCGGGCCGGAAGTACGCACCTATCGCTGCCGCAGCAACGACCGCCAGCACCAGTATGATCGCAAGTTTCCACAGCTTGCCTTTACCAGAATAACTTTCGTGTTCTAAAGGAGTTCCTTCGGCTTCAACCGCCTTTTCTGTCGCCTGTTCTTCGGTTGGAAGTGACGTGGCCAACTCTGGCGGTTCGACTCCGTTCTGATCTATGACAGGAGCAACAAACCGGTATCCCCGCTTGGGCAGCGTTTCAATGAATTCCGGATTGTCGGGCCGGTCGCCCAAAGCTTTCCGGATTTCCTGAATGTTCTTTCTAAGAACCTCTGGATTCACATAAGTCTCTGGCCACAACGCTTCGAGAATTTCGTCTTGGGTCACTACCCGCCCCACGTGCTCGACCAAGTAGGCCAATACGTCAAAGCCTTTGGGAGTTAGGGGCACACGATCTCCATCGCACCACAAGAGATGGTTCACCATGTCCAGACGGAACGCCTTGAATGACTTCATGACACGCATCGTTGCACCGCTTATAACCACTAAACTAGGTGTTATCTGTCAGTTGCGGCGCTCACGCTTGTGATCCCGCTCTCACAAAAGATTCACAGGAACCTCACTCAGATTTCACACCTGAAATCTTTCCCCTCCATATTCTGGCAACACGATGCGCGAAGCTTTCATATTTCGGCTCTCACCTAAGGCGATTTCGGACGAGCTTCACAGAAAGTCGAACGCTTCTCAGTTGATAGTAGCGGCGGTGCTGTGGACTGCGGATCTACATTCCCGAGAACCGAAGCCAATTCACCGGCCAGGACATTAATCCAGGATATTAACGAAGCTCATTGCCAGCAGACTCCCCTGCAGGGTGAGAGTGGAGTTGAAACGAACGATGAGTTTTGGATGTTTTCCCCGACTTTGGGGGTTCACCATTTTTTGGCGTTCGAGAAGTGCGTTTATCAAAACGGAAGACAAGGAAGAGCTAAACCCGAAGACCCTACGGCGCTCTCAAGCCGACAAGCGCAACCGCAACCGCAGTTCGAGGAGAACAATACCAATGTCAATTGAGAATTGTAACGTGTCATTGCTGATGACGCCATGGATTAGTGTCCTGGGAACCGGAAACAACAAAGTCTTCGCCTTTACTCTGGCCGGCTCGGAACACGGAGGCGGGCACTCCGACAACCAAGGCCAGAATTAGCGGGGGGCGATGCCGTCGCTGTGTCAATGATTGAGCCTCTCAAATTCCAGCTTGGCTGGGGGTGGGCTTGACCTATTAACGACGCGTGTTGGTCACGAGACGCTGCACGCGGCACAACGAGTTGTAAACACAAAGGAGATTTGACAGATGAACACGTTACTGCGCTTTTGCGCGCGTACAGCATCGGCTCTTATCGTGAGCGCCACTTGCTTTGCGCAACACTACACCCAAACCAATCTTGTTTCCAACACGGCAGGAGTTGCTGCCGTCACCGATCCTCAACTGATAAACCCGTGGGGCTTGTCCCGAGGTTCTGGCAGCCCATGGTGGGTGTCTGGCAACGCGACGGGGTTCAGCACACTTTACAACGGCGCAGGCGCCAAGCAGTCACTGATCGTTACCATCCCGCCGGCCGATCCGAATAACAAGAAGACGCCCGCAGGCACACCAACCGGCACCATTGCCAACGGCAGTCAAACAGATTTTCTGCTGGCACCGGGCGAACCTGCGGTATTCCTCTTCTCCACCATTGATGGGACGATCGCTGGATGGAACCCCAACGTGGCTGTAGCACAAGGAGCTGTGCCGCCATCTACGCATGCGGTGACCGTGGTCAAAGCCACGGATGGGTCCAGCTTCACCGGCCTGACCAGCGCTTTCATTGATGGCAAACGCTATCTGTACGCAGCAAACTTCACCGTGGGCCGCGTGGATGTTTATGACAACGCATTTCACGCCGTAACGTTATCGAAGGAGCACTTCAATCAGGACTCCTCCGATCAGAACGGCCACTCCTCTGAAAATCCTTTTATGGACGAGCAGTTACCAGCCCATTACGTGCCTTTTAATGTGCAAGCAATCGGCAACGACGTTGTCGTCACCTACGTGCTCCACCAGGAGGGTTCGCAGTTTGAAACCGACGGCCCTGGCCTTGGCTTCGTCGACATTTTCAGTTCGTCAGGCCGCCTCTTGCAGCGTCTGGAACACGGTGCTTGGCTAAACGCTCCGTGGGGCGTGGCTCTGGCTCCACTCGATTTCGGACGCTTCAGCCATGACCTGCTGATCGGGCAGTTCGCCGGTGGTGGAGATACCCAGTCCAGCGGCTTCATTGCTGCCTACGACCTGGCTACCGGACAATTTGATGGACTGCTGCAGGATGCAAGCGGGAAGCCGCTGGCCATCAATGGCATCTGGACGATCACGCCGGGAAATGTCAGCCCGACCAACAGTGATGCCGCAGGCGCGCCTGCAGCGGAGATGTACTTCACCGCCGGACCGAATCACGGTTCGGGAGGCTTGCTTGGTTACCTGACTGCGGTTTCCACCGACTTAACCGAAGGGAATTCGCAGTAGTCCGGCCAACGATCCCAGCGCTGTTGGGTGGAGTGCATCATTCAAATCGCTGCCTTCCACCTAACAGTTATCTACGAATGTCAGACCGCAATCCCCTGCGTCGAAAGGCCACCGCCCCCCGGCGTGCTTCACAACGATTGTCAGTGAAGCGGGGAGCCGAATCGATCGAAAGATCTCCCCAGTAGGTCACCAGCCCTGGGGAGTACAACTCACTCACCGCGTAAGAAGGGCTCACTCAGCGTGCTCACGCGAACTGCAACACTAGCCAAAATTTGAGGTTTGCATAGAAATGCCGGACACAACTTTATACTCCTGCTACATCGACGGGCTGTTTGGCTACGCTATGGTTCTCACCCGCAACCCGACCGAGGCAGCCGATCTCGTTCAGGAGACCTATGTTCGCGCTCTCCAGGCAAGGGCCAGCTCGCGGCCCCGCAGTAACGTAAAAAGCTGGCTGTTCACGATCCTACGAAATATCTGGCTGAATCAGTTGCGCCATGAGCGCACTGCGCCTGAAATTGTGGAGCTCGAGGCGCACCAGGACATTGCGGAAGTGGCGATTGAAACATCCAAGGATCCTCATGCGCAGTACGTAAGTAAGATGGAGCAGGACATAGTGCGCAACGCCATCCAGCAGCTTCCGGCGGAATTCCGCGAAATCATTATCTTGCGCGAGTATGAAGAGCTTTCCTATCAGGAGATCGCCGCCATGCTGGACTGCCCGGCAGGCACAGTAATGTCCCGCCTGGCTAGAGCGCGGTCCAAGCTTCGGTTGATGCTTTCAGTGAATGAGCAATCTTTCCAGCGAAACGCGGGCCGGAAAGAGAAGGGACATTCCCAGGAAAGATAGTGTGCAGACGAGTCTGGTGGTAACAAAGTGTTGGATGGCGAGTCCACCACTCCGTATCTTGACACCAATATATCGATTGCGTTCTACCCAATGTCGCTCAGAAGGGATGAATTGTGTCAAATGTCAACGACACGTCCTTCCACACGATTCCTTCAAGTGCTTCGGAGCTGTCGCTGATCGCCCGCACTTTGACAGTGGCCCGATCATGAGGACTTGCGGCAACTGCTGCTATCGCCCGAGCAGTCACGATCATTTTGCTTCCTCTTATGAAGCTGACTTGAACTAAACCAGGCCTATCCCACTTCACTTCGTAATCGCCGGCACTCAGCAACGTGGTCCCGACCCACACTGCCTCCGTGATGGTAACTTGCCGCGCGTTTCCGTGACCTGCAGACATAGGGATCGGAAGTGCAAGTAGCAGCAATGGCAAAATGCACGTAACGAGGGGATAGGTTCCGGCGAGATACAGATCATGGAATGGTCCGCGGGCTTCGGCAATGTGTTGCAACTCGCTGGAACTCGTTTCGCTCGCTACAGAACTCCTTGAAGAAGCTCCTTTTTCTCTTGCAGCACCCAAATGCGCAGCCTCCGGCTGGTGACATAACACGGAGCCGATTTGCTTATTCCCAGAGGAATTTAGGGATGTCGCAGCAGAAACGCTCTGCAGCTTTATTACCGCTGGCGGATTTTCGTGCACAGCGAACAAACCGATCGCATGCTTGCTCCCGTTCTGCTGCCGACCACCCGGCGAGCAAGTGATGTGTCAGGACGAGTTTTTCCGGGAGTGGCCGTGTCCTTCCGCAACGAGAGAATGCCATGCCCAGGGGAATATTTTTCGAGCCTGGGTGTCTAAACTGTGAATCCTAACTATCGGTACCCGGGATGCTACCGAATGAACCCCTGCGATGACGCTGTTAACATCCTTCGCTATCTCGACAACGAATTCAGCGGCCGGGAATTGGAAACTTTTCGTGCACACCTGCAAAGCTGTCCGACTTGCAAGGCGCGACTTGAAGAAGAGCGCGCATTCTCGACCGTCTTGCACCGATCTCGTCCGCTGTACCAGGCGCCAGAGCAGCTTCGAAGCCAGGTGTCCGAGATCCTCAAGCAGCATCCTGCCGCAGGCAACGCAGAGCGAATCTACCTGCAGCTTTTAAGAATTCTGCAGCGGCCATTCCCGAATCGCTGGCCTTATCTCCCAAGTTGGGGCGTGTTGGTGACCGCGCTTATGGTGGCCTCCTTATTTCTTAGTTTCGTCCCGGGTGTCGTGCGGAGGGTGCATGCCGCAAGCTATGTGGAAACCGCGATAGCGGTACATCGCAGCTATCTCAATGGCAGCCTTGACCCCCAAATTCAATCAGATTCCCCAACATTGGTTAGCGCATGGTTTGCGGGCAAGGTCCCGTTCGACTTCAGGCTGCCAACCGCTCGCGATAGCAATCCTGTCTACCGGCTCGCCGGCGCTAGGGTGATTAGTTACAGAGAGCGCGATGCGGCGTTGGTCATTTACGAAACGCAAGGAGAGAAGATCAGTCTCTTAGTAGCGTCAAACAAGTACGCCACAATAGCCGGTGGAGATGAGGTCCGTTCCGGTAATCTCGTGTTTCACTATTTCAGCCGGGAAAAGTTCAAAGTTATTACCTGGAGCAATCATGGTCTTTCCTACGCTCTCGTGTCCTCACTATCAGCTTCGGCGCGACAGTCCTGTCTCGTCTGTCATCAGAACATGGCGGACCGCGATGTATTTCAGACTCGGCCGTAAAGTGTGCGTACACTTTCGCTTCTTAACTTCTGGAATAGAAGTGGCTTAATTGTGTCTTTACATATGCGCACGGAAAATAGCAACCGCAAATTCCAAAACAGTCGAGGGTTTTATGACGAAATCAGACAACTTCAAGTACGTGCTGAAAATCGTGCAGATCCAAAGGGCAGGGCCATGGAACGTGACCACCATCTTCAGGCTGCGCGCACCCGAAAGGATCCGGATGTGGGATGACTGGCGGCAACAGTCCGCGATATTCGAGGCCCGGTTTTCACGATGTCGTAACGTGCTCTACTTCCTTGCATGCCGTGTGCTCGAGAGTCCTGAGCAAGCGCATGACGCGGTGGAGAACTGCAAGATCACGGCCTCTCGGAATCCACCGAGTTTTGAATATGACGGAGCTTTCCGCAGTTGGCTGGTAAGAATTCTTATCGACGAAGCTTTAGCGATTGTCCGTCAGCGAAGGAACAACATGACCAAGGTCGGAACAAGTCTAGACCGAACGCAACAGATAAGGTGAGGGACCGACCAGCAAAACACTGACACGTCTATCGGGTAATGGCTCCCTCGCGAATGAAGTCTTCAAGCTCGGACCCTTTCAAGTTACCGGCATGACCTACTGGCATCAGACGTGTTCTGCAAAGATGGGACGCGATGAAATGTCGGGCGTTGACAGTAATCTTAAGGTTTATGGCATTGACAATCTTCGAATCGCGGATGGATCGATTATGCCGCGTACGACGGCGTGCAACACCATGGCACCCTGTGTCGTAATTGGGGAGCGCGCCGGAGAGATATTGAGAACAGCTCAGAAATCATAAATTTGAAATGGAAGTTATGAGGCCATCAACGCTTTGACCAACCACCGTTGAGCAGAGCTCATCCTGAAACTCCACAAAGCGGTCATTTATGAAAACGCGACGAACATTTGATTACGTTATCATCGGGGCCGGCATCCGCTGGATGCGTGCTTGCGTCTCGCCTCAGCCAGGACCGGAATGTCCGGGTGGCCCTGGTAGAGGCAGGAGGTCCCGACGGCGCGCCCGAGATCGATATGCCCATAGCCTTTCCGCAGCTGTTCAAGACCAAGTACGACTGGGACTTCGCGAGTGAACCGGAGCCGGGTTTGGGGAATCGACGGATCTATTTGCCTCGAGGCAAAACACTCGGAGGCAGTTCCGCCATAAACGCAATGATCTACATCCGCGGAAACGCAGCCGATTTCGATGTCTGGGTGAACGACGGTGCACCAGGGTGGTCATATCATGAGATGCTGCCCTACTTCATCAAGTCAGAGTGCAATGAGCGGGGCGACCCACGTTATCACGGCCATTCGGGACCTCTGGCTGTGCAGGACGGTCGGTCCATGCATCCGCTCGTCGATCACCTGCTTGAGGCGGGTGCGAAATCGGGCTATCGCTCCAATGACGATTTCAACGGGGGCCTCGCAAATGGGGATCGGACGCTTTCAGCTCACGCAACGCAATGGAGTTCGGTGCAGTACCGCCTCCGCATATCTCCACCCTGCGCGGGAAAGGGCGAACCTGCAAGTCTTCACGGATAGCCTTGTGCTGCGACTGTTGCTGGAGGGACGAAGGGCGAGCGGTATCTCAATCCATCGTCATGGCCAGGAGGAAACCTTGTTTTCGGAAAGGGAAATCATTCTCGCGGCCGGAGCCTATGGCTCACCTCAAATCCTCATGCTGTCAGGCATCGGGCCAGCTGACGAACTGAGCCCGTTTGGGATTCCTGCGGTTGTCGATCTTCCTGTTGGAAAAAATCTTCAAGATCATCCCCTACTGCCGATAAGCTATCTCACTGACGAGAGATCGCTCTTCGGTGCTGGATCATCTGAAGATATTGCGCTCTACAAAGATGGGCGCGGCCCTTTGACCTCTAACATCGCCGAGGGTGGAGTGTTCCTGTCAACGTGTGGCGAGGATAGCGTTCCGGACTGCCAATTCGAAATGGCTCCCGCGATGTACTTCAATGAAGGACTGTCCGCGCCTTCCGATCACGCTTTCACTATGACAACAACACTGCTGAAGCCGACAAGCCGTGGCAAGGTAACGTTGCGGTCGGCCCGTCCCGACGCGAAACCGCGTATCTACCACAACTATCTGACGACCGCGCAAGATCGGGAGACAATCATCGATAGCGTACGGGTGGCGATGGATATCTTCCGTCAGCCCGTTCTCTCGAAATTGCAGCGCCAACCCTTCTCCGTTCCAGCATCCGATGCGAACGCAGACATCGTCTCGTTTATGGAGCAGCAGATGGGCACGAACTATCATCCAACGTGCACTTGTGCAATCGGCCGCGTCGTTGACCCCGATCTTCGAGTTTTCGGCATTGAAGGCCTACGTGTCGTCGATGCATCTGTGATGCCCTCCGTCGTTCGCGGCAACACGAACGCCGCCGTCATCGCAATCGCGGAGAAGGCAGCGGACATTCTGCTCGCGAACGAGCCTGCAGAGGTGCGGTGATCAACCCGCGCTTCTAAGTCGCAACAAATCATCTCGGTTGGCTGGAACATGGGCGAGACTATTCTGTCCAACCAGATAGCAGAAAACGATGAGGAAGGCGCCACGGAGACCGAGGGTGCTCATGCGCTCGGCGTGATGGGCGGCAAGTTTTGCGTTGCTGTGGGTTGAGAGCCGCGGAGCACGGCCGTGGGAGAGAGACAAAATTCACGCTGGAGCGAAGATTGTACCCCATACCAATGAGAGACCTTAAGGTACCGGAATAAATAAGACGCTGGCGTGTTATTCGATCTGCCTAGCAGGAGGCGTTTTTATGTCATCACAATTCCCGATCGCGTTGGCGGTTACCTTCGTCCTAATCTTTTCTCCAAACGTCTCTACGGCGAGAGCGCAGCAGAAGAGCCTCACCTCCGAGGAGAAGCAAGTCGTCGATACAGTGAGCACAATCTTCATTGCAGCCCGCGCAGATGATGTGGCGAAATTCGAGTCCGTCATTGCATCCGACTTTTATATATTTGATGGCGGCGCGCGATTCAACGGAGACTCCATCATGGCATTCATCAAGGCCCAGCATGCCGCGTGCAAGCGTTATGAATGGAACATGACCGAACCTGACGTCCACATCAGGGGCAACACCGCTTGGATCGCGTACGTCAATAAAGGCAGCATCACCGACGCTTCCGGCACCGTGAACCAGAACTGGTTGGAATCGGCCTTCTTGGAGAAACGGGCCGGCACCTGGAAGATCGTCTTTATGCACAGCACCCGCGCTCCAATACCGCCTCAAGCGAGCCACGGCAAATAGCCAGCCCGTCCAACCGACTCTGATGGGTGATGAGCAGGTATATGACAGGCGAACAGAGTGTAGTCGTAACTGGAGTTTCAACGGGAATCGGATGGGGCATCACGAAGGTCCTTATCGCGAACGGCTTCACGGTATTTGGTAGCGTGCGCCAGCAGAGTGACGTTGATCGGCTTCAGCGTGAATTCGCAGAGGCCTTCACTCCGCTGATCATGGATGTAACGGACAGACAGGCCGTAGAGCGGGCTGCAGCTAAAGTGAGCGCACAGCTTGGCTCTTCCAAGCTGGCCGGATTGGTCAACAATGCCGGTGTGGCAGTTCCCGGTCCGCTTCTTCATCTGCCGCTGGAAGAGTATCGCCGTCAGCTCGAAGTAAACCTGACAGCCCCACTTTCTGTGACGCAGGTCTTTGCTCCTCTGCTGGGTACAGACTTGGCTCGGCAGGGGGCACCCGGACGGATCATCAACATCGGTTCGACCGCAGGAAAGATCGGTATCCCGTTTATGGGAGCATATGTTGCGTCAAAACACGGACTGGAAGGTATGTCTGAGGCGCTCCGGCGCGAAATGATGATCTACGGCATCGATGTAATCATGGTCGTGCCTGGACCGGTTGCGACCGCGATTTGGGACAAAGGAGAGGCTGCGGACCTCAGCGCGTATGGAGGCACGATCTACGGCCTGATAGTTGAACGCTTCCGTAGATACATGATTGAGGATGGCCGAAAGGGTCTAAAACCAGAGTGCCTGGGCGAAACTGTCCACGTCGCACTGACCGCCCGGCGACCCAAGACAAGCTACGCTGTAATTCCAAAACGCTTCAAGAACTGGACTTTGCCTCTGCTTCTGCCGAAGAGGATGCTCGACACGTTGATCGGAAGACAGCTGGGCCTGAAACGGACACGTCAGCAAACTTAAGTGTATGTGGGTCGGAGTCAGTAGAGACCAGCTACTACATAAAGGTGAGGCTCCCGTTGCTCTACTCGTCTTTGCAGTCCCGCCGGATGGGTTTTATGCGGCCTCCAGTTGGTCGGCCCCGAGCTGGCGTTAGACAGAACATTTGGAGAGTAAACGTGGATGAAGTTCTTGATGTCGTCACCCGTGCTTACGAGTATCAACGTGTACGCCCCGCCGTAGTTGGAACGACGAGCGGCCTTGAGACGGTGCAGCTTACTTTGGAGGGTAAGCTACCGACTCCACCGATCATCGCCACGTTGGGCATCTCGCTTGTAGAGGCGGCCGAGGGCCGCGCGGTCTTCGAGGGTTCGCCGGCCGAGTGGCAATACAATCAGCTAGGAACCGTGCATGGAGGATGGCTCTCCGCGCTACTCGACTCAGCGCTCGGATACGCGGTCCAAAGCGTGCTGTCCGCCGGTCGCGGCTTCACCACCCTCGATTTGCATGTTCGGTTCGTGCGTGCCGTAACCGAGGCAGTATCTCGATTACGCACGGAGGCACATGTAACCCACGCTGGAAACAGAACTGTAACCGCCGAGGGTCGCATCGTTGGCCCGGATGGGAAGGTCTACGCCACCGGAACCACATCGTGCCTCGTGCTGAAGATGGAGCAATGAAGCGATGCACGTCGAGGCTGTTCGAACAGATGGCGCGCCTAGCCGAACCGGGCTGGTGCGAGACTACATGAGGATCGAGTGCCCGCAGTGTTGGACGGCCTATCACCTCCACCACGACGGGCTGGAAATGAAACTGCTAAGGGGATATTTTCTGCGAGCTAATTGGCAAATCAGCGGTGAGCACCCTAACCACCGCCAAGTCATCGTCATGGAACTCTCTTCGGCAGTAGTTCGAGAGAAAGCGTCGTAGACGACGGCCTGAGGACCCAGCGATGCCGAGTAGTCGGGCATAACCCCCACCGCGCGTGATCAGTGACGGATTGGCGATTGACGTGACCACCTTTTGGACCGCAAGAAATCTTGCCTCTCGATTCGGTGTTTCGAACTCTCCGGAGAGTGGAAACTAAACCAAATTTCACACTTCGATCATCACTCGTTGGGGCTTGCAGCTAACAATTCCGTTCCAGGTTGCTGACCACTCGTCGGGACTTTCGCCGAGAATTCCATGAAACCCGTTCGGGATAGTTTCCGTATTGCCGACATCCATGTAAGTCTTTGTCAAGGGAAAACACAGTTCTCCTGACGCGCGCTTCGGAGGAGCGCGCACCACCGTTCTCGCCAGTATCCGCAGCTCGCACTTGTGCCTCTCGGCAGTGGTTCCTGCCTTCGCAGAACCGGACATCCATTCGCTGTCTCGGGCCCCTGAAGGCCGTCACAGAAGATTGAGTCTGTGCTCGCTGCCAGTCCTGAAACAATCCGAAGAGAGCCTCGGGAGTTTGATCTCCGTCGCTCAGTCGGCAACCGGCAGGACCTGGCAGCCTGCGCGCTGTGTGATCTTTGTGTTCTTCCCCAGGCGGAGGTTTCTAGGCCGCCGCTCTCTCGTAATTTTCTGCGGGCACGAAGTCCCGTTCTTCTCGATCTACGGCGAGCAGATACGCGACCATCTTTCGAGCTACGGCCAGAGTCGCTCGATTGGCATTCCCTTTCCTGCTTTTCTGTTTCGTAGACCAGAGCTAGATCGTGATCCTGTCTGGGCGCCAACTTCGCAGCTTCCACCAGCACCCGTTGGATATGCTTGTTGCGCTGTTTGGAAAGCGGGGTGCGCAGCACCTTGTCGGCGGAGCTTTTTTCCTCACCGCAGAGCCCGCAATAACTGATGGCTTGTCGGATCGAGCGAAAGCGCGCAACGTTCCCGATCTCCAGTGCCCAGGCCAGCGCAGTGATGGGGCCTACTCCGGGAACGGTTCTGAGCCGCTTGACTCGGTCGGCCAGCAAGGGGTCCCGCTGCAATGAACTGACCAGGGCATATTCCGTTTTCTGCAGTCGTACGACGGTGTCCCGGCTGAGCTTCAGCAGAGGACGGATACTCTCATGCACGTCCTCATTGGTCGAGAGTAATTCGCGAAAATAGCCCACTTTGTGCAGCCGCTGCTTGTTATAGCTCACTCCGGTTTCCATCAGCAGACCCGAGATTCGATTCTTCATCTGTACCATCTGCCGCACCAGCAGGTGGCGATAGCGCAGGGTTCGCCGTCGGTCCCGAATCTGGGTCGATGCCATGTGGCATTCCGGCAGGAAATCGCAGCGCAGGCAGTCAGCGATCTTGCCGGCATCAATCCGATCGTTCTTCTTCTTGGCCGCAGCGATGGCGCGCAGCATCAGCGGATGCGCTACCTTCACCTGCTGCGCGTGCGGAAGCAGATGATCGTAGATCCAGCCGGTGAAAATCGTTGCTTCCATGGCCATCGTCCGTGGTTGTGGAAGAGTCTTGATCCAGCTATCCAGTTCGCGCCGCGTTGCTCCCACCTTGCCTTCTTGATGGACCTGCCCGCTCGCATCTTTGACGCAGTAGCTGATCGTCTTCTTGTGAACATCCAGCCCAATGTAATACATGATGTCCGTTGAGGAGCCTCCGTGGTTGTTCTCTGAATCAACGTTCCGTTGAGTTCAGCCTTTTGTACACCACGCGCTCCTCGCTAGACTTAGCATTCAAACAATCGACTCGCGACTAATTCGATCTAAGATGCCGCCGCATCGCCGACGAGGGCTCGAACGGCCTTGGGCTGAGGACGCAGCAGCAAATAGAATGCCACGACGTGCGTGATCATCAGCGCGGGCACGTAGATGATCGGGATCGCGTACATGGCGCCCAACTGCCCCGCCAGCGCAGGAAGGCCAACCTGAGTGGCGTGGTAATAGTCGAGGATGAGATCGACGGGCCGTCCTGCCGAACTTGCCGAGCAGTTCGCCGGGCTGCTCTGGCGCGATTTGATGGTCAGCCAGCTGCTCGGCGTCGCCGAGCGAAGGTGCTCAATACATACGTACGAACCCCCGCGAAATCGCGGGGCGTGCCCGCGACGCCGTAGCCGCCTTCCTGCAATTTCATCCGCTACCGAATGACAAGCAAGCCGGAAGTTGAGGACGGGAAGCCAGGCTCGCCAGGAAGTCGGCTAATGAGATGGTCCGCCGGCTTGATCATCCTGACCGTAGGATGATCTCAGCCAGCAGCATATAGAAGAGGATCATCACATGCACATCGCTTCTATCGGGATCAATCTCGGCAAGTCAACATTTCACCTGGTTGCAGTTGGGGAGCAAAGCAAGGTAGTCGTCAAGAAGAAATTTTCGCGCAAGCAGCTGCTAGCCTACACCGCCAACCTGCAAAGTTCGCTGATGGGCATCGAAGCCTGCTCGGGAGTACATTTCATCGGTGCAACCCTGCGCAGCCAGGGACACGACGTGCGACTCATCCCAGCCCAGTTCGTAAAGCCCTACCTGAAGTAATAAGGATATGGTGGCCAGGGAGGGACTTGAACCCCCGCCGCCAGCCTTTTAAGGGGCTGCGCTCTGGGAGGAATTGGCGGCTCCATTCATGCTGCGTTCGAGCTATTGCCGCAGCAAAGCAATAACCTCGCTGGTCTTCCGCAAGATTTATCGCGTGTTCCTGCGGTCCCGGAACACAATGTGTGCCTGGATTGTGCCTCGAAGAGTGATGGCCAAATATGGGCTAGCAATCCTGCGACAGAAAGGAGATCTATGCAAAACGGAAGCTTGATACGAGCGGAGCGGCAAAGGCCATGACTTTCAGCCGTCGGCCTGAGTCTTGTCGCGACACTGGCCCATCCGTCTCTTTGAAGACTCTGCTCAACGCCTCTTTAGGCCAGGAGGCCGCCATCGATGTTGAGGAGCGTACCAGTGACGTAAGAAGCTTCAGGGCTCGCAAGGAACACCACGCCCGCAGCGATTTCCTCGGGGCGACCATATCGCCCGAGCGGCACTGTCGCAATCCAGG
>Ga0207684_10001583_pt1 | contig 24233 bp, 19 predicted proteins | sample KBSK5501metaG_FD_184342 | JGI IMG/M metagenome (GOLD analysis project Ga0207684, IMG submission 184342) | Corn, switchgrass and miscanthus rhizosphere microbial communities from Kellogg Biological Station, Michigan, USA - KBS K5-50-1 metaG... | ecosystem: Host-associated > Plants > Roots >...
TTCAGCCTCTCCGACTACTGGGTCGGCTCGCCTGGCCCGTTCGTCGGACTGACGAACTTCCGCGAGATCCTCGGCAACGACGTCTTCCGCCAGACGGTTCGGAACTCGTTCGTCTTCACCGGCATCGCGCTCACGCTCAAGACCGTGCTCGGTGTGTGGCTCGCCGTGCTGCTCGCGCGCGACGTGCGCTTCAAGCGCGTGCTGCGCGGCGCCGTCCTGCTGCCGTGGGTCATCCCCACCGCGCTGTCGACGCTCGGGTGGTGGTGGATGTTCGACTCCCTCTACAGCGTCGTGAACTGGACGGCGATCCATCTCGGCCTCATGAGCGCGCCGGGCCCCAACTGGCTCGGCCAGTCCAACTACGCGATGGCGGCCGTCATCGTGGTGAATACCTGGCGCGGGCTGCCGTTCTTCGCCATCACGGTGCTGGCCGGACTCATGTCGATCCCACGCGAGTTCTACGAGGCCGCCGAAGTGGACGGTGCCACCAGCCGGCAGCGCTTCTGGCACGTCATGCTCCCGCTGCTCAAGCCGGGAGTTCTACGAGGCCGCCGAAGTGGACGGTGCCACCAGCCGGCAGCGCTTCTGGCACGTCACGCTCCCGCTGCTCAAGCCGGTGCTCGCCGTGGTCGTGCTGTTCTCGACGATCTTCACGTTCAGTGACTTCAACATCGTGCAGGTGCTCACGCGAGGCGGCCCGGTCAATACCACGCATCTCTTCGCCACCCTCGCCTATCAGATCGGCCTGCAGGGCGGCAACCTCGGCCAGGGCGCCGCGATCTCGCTGTTCCTGTTTCCGATGCTGGCGCTCGTCGTGTTCCTCCAGCTGCGGTACATCCGGAAGGAGTGAGCATGGGGCGGGCGGCCAGTCAGCGGCGGGCGGCGTGGTGGCGGGCGGCGAGAACCTACGCCAACCTGGTACCGTTCATCTTCTTTGCGCTGTTCCCGTTCTATTTCATGTTCGTGACCTCGTTCAAGCGCAACGCCGAGCTCTACAATCTCAAGGCCGTGCCCTTCTGGATCCAGACGGGCGCGATCAGCGATCACTACACGTTCCTCTTCCAGAAGACCGAGTTCCTGACCTGGATGAAGAACAGCCTGACCATCAGCGTGCTCGCGATGACGGTGTCGCTCGCGATCGCGATCCTCGCGGGCTACAGCCTCGCGCGCCTGCGCTACCGCGGCGTCGCCTCGTTCGGCACCGCAGTGTTCATCACCTATCTCGTGCCTCCGACGCTGCTGTTCCTGCCGCTGTCGCAGGTGATCAACTGGCTCGGCCTCTCCGACTCGATCTGGGCGCTCGTCGTGACGTATCCGACGTTCCTGGTCCCGTTCTCGACGTGGCTGCTGATGGGCTACTTCCGCACCGTGCCGCGCGAGGTCGAGGAATGCGCGCTCGTCGACGGCGCCAGCCGGATGCAGACGCTCACGCGCATCGTGCTGCCGATGGCCGTGCCCGGCGTGGTGTGCGCGGCGCTGTTCGGCTTCACGCTGTGCTGGAACGAGTACATCTACGCGCTGACGTTCGTCTCGCAGAGCGGCAACAAGACCGCGGTGGTTGGCGTGACGGCGGACCTGATCCGCGGCGACATCTATTACTGGGGCTCGCTGATGGCCGGCGCCGTCCTGGCCAGCGTGCCCATCGTCGTCATTTACGTGTGGTTCCTGGATTACTACGTCTCCGGCCTCACCGCCGGCGCCGTGAAAGGATGAAGACCGACCAGCCGATCAGTCTCTGACCGCTGACCCGTTTATGAGCCAGCCGATTTGGTCCATAAGATACTGATTTAATTGGTCTCTACGCCTGGTACCGGCCTTGCTGTTACCGGATGGCGTGAACTTCGAATCGCTGACGAGCCTGGTTCTGGCGCATGGCTACCTCGTGGTGTTCGTCGCCGTCGCCCTCGATTGCGCCGCGCTGCCGATTCCGGGTGAGCTGCTGCTCCTGACGATCGGAGGGCTGGCCGTCCAGGGACGTCTCGATCCCGTATGGGCCATCTCGGTCGCCACGGCCGGCGTCATCATCGCCGACTCGATCAGCTACTGGATGGGCCGCCTGGGTGGCCACCGTGTCATCGAACGCGTCGGCTTTGGTCAGCGTTGGACACCCGGGATCACGATGCTGGTCTTCGGGCGGTTCATCGTCGGCGCGCGCGTGGTCGTGGCGCCGCTGGCCGGCGTCCGGCGGCTGCACTACGGCCGCTTCGTGCTCTGCAATGCGATCGGCGGCGCGATGTGGTCGGCGGCGTACGTGCTGATCGGTTATGGCGCGGGCGCCAATCTCACCGCGCTGCAGCGGCAGTGGGCCAGCATGACGACCACCTTTCAGATCGTCCTGGGTGCGGCGATCGTGGCGATCGTGGGCGTGAAATGCTTCCGCGCCCGGTGGCTGCGTGTGGTGGTGGGCGCCGCGCTGCTCGCGCTCTTTTCGGTCCGGGCGACCACGTTGATGCTCGAAGACGCTGAACCGGTCACCGTTCCCATCAGCCTGAACGGCTGAGCTCAGCTCGCCTCCGCCACCGCCTTCACGGCGGCCGGATTCTCGAGCGACGAGAGATCCCCCGGCTCCTTGCCCAGATAGGTCGCGCGGATCACGCGACGCATGATCTTCGCGCTGCGTGTCTTGGGCAGATCGCGCGTGAACAGCACCTTCTCGGGCTTGAGCGCCTTGCCCATCGAAGCGGCCACTCGATCGGACAGCTCACGGCGTAATGGCTCGCCGGGCTCGTGGCCGGGACGCAGCACGACGAAGCACACGATCGCCTCGCCCTTCACCTCGTGCGGCACCCCGATGACACCGGACTCGGCCACGGCAGGATGGCCAACCAGCACCGACTCGACTTCGGCGGGACCCAGGCGCTTGCCCGCGATCTTCAGTGTGTCGTCGGAGCGTCCCTGGATGTACCAGAACCCGTCGGCGTCGATGGTGGCCCAGTCGCCGTGCACCCACACGTTGGGCCAGCGTGACCAGTACGTCTCCTCGTACCGCGCGGGATCGCGCCAGAATCCGGCCGTCATCCCCGGCCACGGCCTGGTCACCACCAGCTCACCGACGGCGCCACGAACAGGACGACCGGCGTCGTCGAACACCTCGGCCGCCATGCCGGGGATCGGACCGGTGAACGAGCACGGCTTGATCGGCGCGATCGGAAAGCAGCCGAGGATGCCGCCGGAGATTTCGGTGCCGCCGGTGTAGTTGCTGATCGGGATGCGCGCTTTACCCGCGTTCTCGAAGAGCCAGCGATACGGCTCGGGATTCCAAGGCTCTCCGGTGGATCCGAGCATTCGCAGCGAGGAGAGGTCGTGCGTGTGGACGTGCTCCGGACCGTGCGGCATGAGCGCGCGCACGGCGGTCGGTGAGAGGCCCATGACCGTGATGCGATGGCGCTCGACCAGCGCCCACAGACGATCGGGCTTCGGGAAGTCTGGCACGCCCTCGAACAGCACGGCGGTTGCGCCCTGGGACAGGGCGGCCGTGATCAGCATCGGGCCCATCAACCAGCCGAGATCGGTCAACCAGAACAATCGGTCACCTTCGCCGACGTCGTGACAGTAGGCGAAATCGTGCGCTGCCTTGAGGAGAAATCCGCCATGTGTGAGGACGGCGCCTTTGGGTCTGCCCGTCGTGCCCGACGTGTAGATGATGAGGCACGGATGGTCCGCCTCGACGTCCAGCGCCGGACACACCGGGGACGCCTGGGCTACGGCTTCGTGCCACCACAGGTCGCGCCCGGCGCGCCACGGAACCTCGCGCCCCAAGCGCCGGTGGACGAGGATCCGTTCGATGCTCGGTGAGGCTGCGGCCGCCTCGTCCGCGGTTTCCTTCATCTTCACGACCTGGCCGCGGCGATGAAAGCCGTCGGCCGTGATCAGAACCTTGGCCTCGCAATCTTGGAGGCGCGAGGCGACGGCCTGCGCGCCGAAGCCGGAAAAGCACGGAGTGTAGATCGCGCCGATGCGAACCACGGCGAGGGTGGCGATGGCGGCCTCGGGCGACATCGGCAGGAAGATGCCGACGCGATCGCCGGCGCGGACGCCCAGGGCTCCAAGCGCGTTGGCGAGCCGGTTGACCTCGGCCGCGAGCTCGGCGTACGTCAGCGTGCGACTCGAGCCGTCGTCGCCCTCCCACACGATGGCCGGCTTGTTGCCGCGCCCGGCGTCGACGTGTCGATCGAGACAGTTGTCGGCGAAATTCAGACGGCCGTCGGGAAACCAGCGTGGCCACGCTGGGCCGCGCGTGGCGTCGAGCACGCGAGAAAACGGCTTCGTGAAACGGATGCCGAGGTCGTCGATCACGCCGCGCCAGTACCATTCGGGATCGTCGACGGAGCGGCGTTGCAGCTCCGCGAGGGTGGACACGCCCAGGCGCCGCATCAGTCGCGTGATCCGAGCACGTTCGACGTACTCGGGCGTCGGCCGCCAAACGATCTGCTCGCTCATGGGGACTCCTATGATATCCCTTCGCCCATGACCGACAACGTCCGTCTCGACCGCGAAGGCGCCCTCGCCACCGTGACGCTGAACCGCCCCGATCGGCGCAATTCGCTCAGCGACGCCATGCTGACCGACCTCGGTCGCGTCGTGGCCGAGCTACGCGACGACGACGCCACGCGCGTCGTCATTCTCACCGGCGCTCCGCCGGTGTTCTCGGCCGGCGCCGATGCCGGGCTGAGGAGCTCGATGTCGGTCGAAGAGCGCCGCCACGCGATGGCCACCCGCAAGTCACAATTTCGCCGGCTCTTCGAGCGGGTGAACACGATGCTCGAAGGGCTCGAGCAGATCACCGTCTGCGCCGTAAACGGCCATGCCGTCGGCGGAGGCTGGGGCCTCACGCTGGCCTGCGACTTCCGGATCGCGGCGGCGGAGGCGCAGTTCTGGATCCCCGAGGTCGATCTCGGTGTGCCGCTTGGCGTCGCGTCCACGACGCGCTTCGTCAGGCTCGTCGGACCGGCGCGCGCGAAGGAGATCATTCTGGAGTGTCGTCGATATGGAGCTGACGAGGCCCGCACGCTGGGGCTCGTGCATCGGGTCGTGCCGGGAAACGACCTGATGAAATACTCGAGGGAGTACGCGCAAACACTCCTGAGCAAGCCGTTCAAGCCGCTCGCCGAGATGAAAGCACGCATCAACGCCATCGCGAGGACCGGGATGCCGGAGGTCAACGCAATGACCGAGGGTTTCTTGCAGAGAGACTAGACTACTCGTCTTTTGTTTGGTATCTATCCGGCATGGATCTCCGGCGCCGGATGGAGCTGCTCGCCGATTCCGCCCTCGCAGATCGCGAGGGGGTTCCCCAGTTACGGCGTCCATCACCCGTCGGCAAGCATCCCCTGGCTTCCGTCGGGATCGCCGCCGTCCGACTTCCCGGGGGCGGCTGCACCAACCTCATGCGTGTGATGCAGACCAACGCATGCTCGCTGTCGTGCGGTTACTGTCCGACCTTCCGTGGCGGCAACGTCCCGAGGGTCTCGATCTCCCCGGATGAAACGGCCCGCACCTTCATGGACGTCCATCGCAAGGGCCTCGCGTCGGGACTGTTTCTGACGTCCGGCGTGCCGGGCCGGCCGGGCCGCGCCACCGATCGGATGCTGGCGACCCTCGATCTTCTGCGTCGGCGGGAAAACTTCACCGGCTACATTCACGTCAAGCTGCTGCCGGGCGCGGAGCCGGCTCAGGTCGAAGAGGCCGCAAAGCTGGCCAACCGCATCTCGGTCAACCTCGAGGCGCCCAGTGACGCGTACGTTCATCGATTGACATACGACAAGAGCTTCTCCGGTGATCTGCTGCCCAAGCTCGAGCACGCGGGCAGGCTGCTCGCCGCGCGGCGACGCGTCCCAGGAGCGCTGCCTGCGTCAGGCACCACGACGCAATTCGTCGTCGGCGCCGCGGGTGAGCGCGATCGCGAGATCCTGAGTGTCGTCGACGGACTCGAACGCCGGCGCCTGCTTCATCACGCCCACTTCAGCGCGTTTCAACCGGTGGTCGGCACGCCGCTCGAAAATCTGCCGGCGACGCCCGCGGCGCGCGAGCTGCGTCTCTATCAAGCCGAGCATCTGCTCCGGCAGTATGGCTTCGCGCTGCACGAGCTGGCGTTCGGCGGCGACGGCAACCTCGATCTCGAGCGCGACCCGAAGACGGCGTGGGCGCGCACGCAGTCGTCGTTTTTCCCGCTGGAGGTCACGCGCGCCCCGTACGAGGCCCTGCTGCGTGTACCGGGAGTCGGACCGGCGACGGCGCGCGCGCTGGTGGAGTCGCGGCGGACGACGACGCTGCGCGGCCGAGTCGATCTGGCGGCGGCCGGGGTCGACGTTGTGCGCGCAGGCTATTACCTCACGCTGCACGGCCGCCGGCTCGCGGCCGGACCGCCGCCGGAACAGCTCAGGCTGTTCGCGGCCGGCGGCCACCTCACGCAGGCGCCGTATCGGACGCCGGTGCCGCCCTGCGCCTACCGCTGAGCGACTACTGAGTGACGGTCGTCCCCGCCATCGATGTGCCGTCGGAGAACGTGACGGTCACCGTCACGGTGCGGCCCGGCGCGAATCCCTGGCCACCGCCGTAGTCCGACGCGAACAGCGTGAGGCTGCCACCGTCGGCGACGAAGGTGTTCACCGCCATGGTCGTGACGTTGTTCAGCAGCGCCGCGTCCAGCGTCGGCGCCACGCCGATTACCCAGGACGCGTTGGGCGAGACCGTGTCCCACGCGCCGCCGATCCCGTTCGACAGCTGTAGCGCCGTCACGGTGCGCCCGCCAGTCGCGCCCAGCGTCATCGTGATGGTCGCGTCCGCCGCGCCGTCGGCGCCGAGCGCGGTGTCACCGCCGCCGACCCTGTCGCGCAGCTTGCCGTTGTAGACCAGCGAAATCGTGACGGGGACGGTGACGGTGAAGCCCTTGATCAACGCCGCTCCGCTGTTATCCGGATTCGTCACGGTCACGTCCCGCGCGCCCGGAGTCGTGGGGCCGGCGATCACGAACGACGCGGTCAGCCGTGACGAGGAGACGAACGCGACGTTGGTCACGGTAATACCGGTGCCCGCGCTCACCGTCGCACCACTGACGAAGCCGCTGCCATCGATCGTCACCGGCACCGTTGCACCCATCGTCCCCTGGTTCGGAGTCACCGTGTTCACGGCCACGACGGTGCCGGGCACCGTCGCTGACGCCTGGACCAACGATCCATCCGAGAGCGTCACGGTCACCGTCAGCGTCCGGCCGGCGCCGAACCCCTGGCCCCCGCCGTAATCCGACGCGAACAGCGTGAGGCTGCCGCCATCGGCCACGGCGGCGTTGACCGCCATCGTCGCCGGATTGTTGATGAGCGCCGCGTCCAAAGAGGGCGCCACGCCAATCACCCACGACGCGTTGGGCGAGATCGTGTCCCACGCGCCACCGATCCCGTTCGAAAGCTGCAGGGCCGTCACCGTGCGACCGGAGGCGCCGCTCAACGAGAGCGTCATGGTGGCGTCGGCAGCGCCGTCACCGCCGAGGGCCGTGTCGCCTCCACCGACTCGGTCCCGAAGCTTGCCGTTATAGACGAGCATCGCCGTCACCGGAAGGTTGACGACGAACCCGTTCGTCAGCGTCCCGCCGGCGTTACCGGGGTTCGTCACCGTCACGTCGCGCGGTCCATTGGCGGCCGAGGCGTCGATCACGAACGAGGCCGTCAATCGCGCCGCCGAGACGAAGGCCACGTTCGTGACCGTGATCCCGGCGCCCGCGCTCACGGAGGCGCCGTTGACGAACCCGCTGCCGTCGATCGTGACCGCGACCGTCGAGCCTTTCGTCCCCTGGTTCGGCGTGACGGCGGTGACCGTGACACCCGTCGTCGTCACCGTCGTCGTCGCTTGCGCAGACGTGCCGTCCGAGAACGTCACGGTGAGGGTCAGGGTCCTGCCGATCGCGAATCCCTGACCGCCGTTGTAATCGGAGGCGAACAGCGTGAGGCTACCGCCGTCGGCCACGAAGATATTCACCGCCATCGTGCTCGTATTGTTCAGCAGCGTCGCATCGAGCGAGGGCGCGACGCCCAGTACCCAGGCGGCGTTGGGCGCGCTCGTGTCCCACGTTCCGTTGATGCCGTTCGAAAGCTGCAGCCCCGTCACGGTTCGGCCACCGGCGCCGCTCAACGTCAGCGTCATCGTTGCGTCGGCCAGACCGTCGGCTCCGAGTGCCGTGTCACCTCCGCCGACTTTGTCGCGCAGCTTGCCGTTGTAGACCAGCGTCAGCGTGACCGGCAGGCTCACGGAGAAGCCGCTGGCCAAGGACCCGCCGTTGCCGTTGGGATTGGTGATCGTGACATCACGCGGCCCAGTGGTTGCCGCGCCGTCGATGGCAAAGGTCGCCGTCAGTCGAGACGACGAGACGAATGCAACGTTGCTCACGGTGATGCCCGACCCCGCGCTCACCGTAGCGCCACTGGCGAAGCCGCTGCCGTCGATCGTCACCGGCACGGTCGAGCCCCTGGTGCCCTGGCTGGGCGACACTGCGCTCACGACGACGGAGGCGCTCGTCGTCGTCGTCGCCTGCGCCGACGTCCCGTCGGAGAACGTCGCGGTGACCGTCAGCGTGCGGCCCGCCGCGAACCCCTGGCCGCCGTTGTAGTCGGAGGCGAACAGCCGCACGCTGCCGCCATCCGGGACCGTCGTATTGACCGCCATCGTCGACGCGTTGTTCAGCAGCGCGCCATCGAGGGAGGTCGACACGCCGAGCACCCAGGCCGCGTTCGGCGCGGTCGTGTCCCACGTCCCGCCGATCCCGTTCGAGAGCTGCAGCGCCGTGATCGTGCGACCACCGGGCACGCTCAACGTCAGGGTCATCGTGCCGTCGGCCGCGCCGTCGGCGCCGAGCAGCGTGTCACCGCCGCCGACCCGGTCGCGCAGCTTGCCGTTGTAGACGAGCGACAGCGTCACCGTCTGCGGCGTCGTCACCGTGAAGGCCTTCGTGAGCGTCGAGCCGGCGCCGCCGGGGTTCGTCACCGTCACGTCCCGCGTGCCGGCGGTGGCGTCGCTCGCGACCGTGAAGGTCGCGGTCAGGCGCGTCGAGGACACGAAGGCGACGTTGCTCACCGTGATGCCGGCGCCCGCAGTCACCGTCGCACCGCTCACGAACGCGCTGCCGTCGATCGTCACCGACACCGCCGTCCCCGAGGCCCCCTGATTCGGCGTCACCGCCGTCACCGTCGGAGTCGTGCTGGCGATGGTCGTCGTCGCCTGGACCGACGTGCCATCGGAGAGCGTCGCGATCACGGTCAGCGGCTGGCCGGCCCCGAACCCGATCCCGTTGCCGTAATCGGACGCGAACAAGACGAGGCTGCCGTTGTCGGCTACCGTGGCGCTCACAGCCATGGTGGTGGCGTTGTTGAGCAGCGCTCCGTCGAGCGACGTCGCCACGCCGAGGAGCCACGAGGCGTTCGGCGACGTCGTGTCCCACACGCCACCGATGCCGTTTTGCAGGCGCAGCGCGGTGATCGTCCGCCCGCCGGTTGCGCTCAGCGTCATCGTGAGCGTGCCGTCGGCGGCGCCATCAGCCGCCCGGGCGGTGTCGCCTCCGCCGACCCGGTCGCGCAGCTTGCCGTTGTAGACCAGCGACAGCGTCACGGCAGGGTTCACCGTAAAGCCCTGGCTGAGGGTCGCGATGTCGCCGCTCGGAATCGTGACTCTCACGCTGCGCGGTCCGAGCGCAGCCGTCCCGGCGATCGTGAAGGTCGCCGTCAATTGCGTCGGCGACGCGACGGCCACGTTGCTCACGGAAATGCCCGCCCCCGCGCTGACGGTGGCGCCATTCACGAACCCCGTGCCGGTGATCGTCACGGGCACCGCAAAGCCGACTTTGCCGCTGCTCGGTGCAACCGCCGTCACCGTCACCACGGGCGGGACGAGCTCGGCCAGCGCGCGATCCACGCGGATCCGCGGCCGGGTCACCGGCGTGCCGCTGCGCAGATCGGTGATCGGGACGCCGGTCGTCTGCAATGCGTCGAGAATCTCATCGACCGTGGCCGTCGGCGCGGCCTGCTTCAGCACCGCCCAGGAGCCTGCGACGTGCGGCGTCGCCATCGACGTCCCGCTCAGCACCGCGAAGCCGCCGCCGGTGACCGAGGACAGGATCGAATCGCCGGGGGCGAACAACGACATGAACGGCGCGACGTCCGAGAACGACGACACCGCATCCGCCTTCGTGGTCGATCCCACGCTGACCGCAGACGAGATACAGGCGGGAGACGCGAGCGCGGTCGGCGTGCCATCGTTACCCGCGGCCACGACCGTGGCGATACCGGCGGCACGCAGCGTATCGATGATGGCCTTCTCCGGCTCGCCGTCGCAGGGAGCGCTGAACGACCCGCCGCCGAGGCTCAGGTTAACGGAGGCGATGTTGTGGGTGTCCTTCACAGCGTAGACGCGCTCGAGGCCGGCGATGAGGTCGGACGTATATCCACCGACGCACGGCGTATTGAACAAACCGCAGTCGGCGACCGAGGTGAATTTCGAGAACACCTGCACGGCCATGATCTGTGCGCCCGGGGCGACGCCCGAGAACGTCACGCCGGCGGTGGCGCCGTTACCGGTCGCGATTCCGGCCACGTGCGTGCCATGGAAACAGCCTTGCGCGTCGAGCGGACACGGCGCACCCGCGCCTGGGCCGACCTGCTCATCGGCGCCGTTGGGGCAGAAGCTCGTGCTGTGCCGGGCAACCGTGCTCGAGTAGCACGCCTCCTCGACGACCTTACCGACGAGGAACGGATGCGTGTTATCCACGCCCGTGTCGAGGATAGCCACCATCGCGCCGCTGCCGTCGAAACCGCGTCCCCATGCCACGTCGCCGCCGATGAGGGGCACGCTCTCGGGGAGGAGTGGCTTCTTCACTGAGTCTTCGAACACGCGGTCGACCCACATCGGCGAGCCTTCGATCTCAGCGAGCGCGGACGCGTCAATTTCGAGCGCCAGCAGCGGAACGTAGTTGTACTGATGCACGATCCGATAGTTGTACTTCTTGAGCTTCGCCAGCACGTACCCGCGCGTCTTGGCGATGTCCGAGCGCTGAATGGAGGCTGCCGCATGCGTAAGACGTCCCTCTGGAACGTGGCCGCCGCCAGGGAGCCGGATCTGGACGATGATACGCGCGCGTCCTTCGTCCGCGAGCTTCTTGCGGACTTTCTGTGAGACGTTCACCGTGGACGAGTCGCCTGCCCGCAGAGGCTGGGCGGCCGACGGGATGAGCGCAAGCACCACCAGCGCGACCACGACAAGAAGTCGGGCGTAACGGTTCATTGAAGCCTCCGCGGCGCATCGAGGCGCACGCGAATGACGGCGTCACAGAGCCGTTCCAGCGCGCGGATAGTGTCCGCGTCGGCGGGGATCGGAAGTGCAGAGCAGATGCCACAGCCATCACACCTACCGGATCAACGAGTTAGCGCGCTGACCCGTCGCCGACTGGTCAGCTCCTTGCCGGCCAATCTGTCAACCTCGGACGGGAATCGTCAGTCGATGACGACGGGAATCGGCCGGCTCAGGCGGCCGGCGAGACACCAATGGGTGTCATCTACGAGAGGGCGGGACGATCGGAGCTAGCGCTGGCCGAACACCTCGCGGAGCAGATCGGTCACGCGTGCGGTGGGATTCGTGCGAATCTTCTTTTCCTCGTCGCCGACGACGTGGAACAGCCCGTCGAGCGACTTGCCGACGACGTACTGGTCGAGATCGAACGCCTCGAGATTGAGGAAGGGAATCTGCTGGGCGCGCCCGAAGAGATCCTCGTACTGTTTCGTCACGCCGACCTCGGCCATCGTGCGATGCACGACGGGTGAAAACGCCGTCGTCAGCTGCCCGTTCGTCTTGGATTTGAAGTAGTCGGTGGCCGCCGTGTCCGGGCCCTTGAGAATGCCCTTCGCGTCGTCGATGGTCATGGCCCCGATGGCGTCCCAGAAGATGTTCTTGGCCGACGGCGCCGCCTGCTCGGCCGCGCGGTTCATTCGCAACACGAAGTCGTCGATCTGCCGGTCGTAACCGACCGCGCGCAACCCGCGCTCGAAGGTCTTGAGCTTCTCGGGCATGAGGATCTTGATCGCCTGGTTCTTGAAGTAGCCGTCGGTTTTCCCCGTGAGCTTCACGGCATTCGCGGTCCCGACCTGCAGCGCCTGCTTCAGCCCTTCACCGATCTTCACGTCACCGAGCGAGCCGCCCGCAGCCGATCCGCCAGTTCCGCCGGGCAGTTGCGGCAGCTGCTTGAGAAGCTGGTCGAGCTGGGCGGCGGCGCCCCCCGGGACGAGCCCCAGGGCCAGCGTGGCCAGGAGCGCACGGCGCGCAGGAATCATCAGCGACTCCGAAAACCGTCGAGTTGTTTGGCGAGCGCGGTACGGTCGGTGACCGGCAGCTCACAGACGTAATTGCGGCACACGTACGCCGTGGGCTTGCCGTCGACCGTGGCGCGCGCTTCGAGCAGCGGCACGCCGGTCGACGCCTCGCGACGGCCGTCGATCATTCCGGCGGCGACGAGGTTCGGTAGGAACCGCCCGAAGACCTCGCGCGCCAGCTCCGTCGTCTCCTCGAGATGACGGGGCGCCACCAGCGCGACCTCCACGCGCGGCCCGACGTGGAAATCGAGCGCGCACAGGAAGCGGCCGAACGCCGTGGGATGACGCCCGAGGAGATCGGCCATCGGGCGCAGCGCCGACAGCGCGTGACGCTCGTATCGCTCGTCGCCCGTCAGCGCGGTCAGGCGCAGCAGCACCTCGACGGCAACGGACGAGCCGCACGGCACGGCGTTGTCGTACAGATTGCGCGGCCGGACGATCAGACGCTCGTGATCGCTGCCGGTGTCGAAGAAGCCGCCGACGTTTTCGTCCCAGAACAGGCGCAGCATCTCGTCGGCGAGGCCGCGCGCCTGGTCGAGCCAGATTCTGTCGAAGGTCGCCGCGTACAGGTCGATCAACGCGGCGGCCACCATCGCGTGATCTTCGAGGTAACCCTTGAGCTTGGCCGTCCCGGCCTTCCAGGTGCGCAGCAGCCGACCGTCGGAGCGCATGCTGCCGAGCACGAACTCGGCGTTGCGGCGTGCGGCGGCGACGTACTCGGCGCGGCCGAGCGCGCGCCCAGCTTCGGCAAAGGCGCGCGCCATCAGACCGTTCCAGGCGGCGAGCACCTTCTCGTCACGCCCGGGCTTCACGCGCCGTTCGCGGGCCTCCAACAGCCTGCCGCGCCACGGCGCCGCGCGCTCGGGATCCGGCTGTCCGGGGAGCCACAGAATGCTCTTGCCCTCGAAGTTGGGGCCGCGGTCGACGCCCCAGTACGCCATCGCCGCGTCCGCCTCCGGACCGAGCACCGCCCGGATCTCGTCCGGCGTCCACACGAAGAACTTGCCCTCGTGGCCCTCGGAGTCCGCGTCCTGCGCGGAATAGAAGCCACCGGCCGGATCCGTCATCTCGCGCAGGACGTAGTCGAGCGTCTCCTCGCAGATCCGGCGGCACTCGGGGTCGCCCAACGCCTGCCACGCATGCAGGTAGAGCGATGCGAGCTGGGCGTTGTCGTAGAGCATTTTTTCGAAGTGCGGAACGAGCCAGAGCCGATCCACCGAGTAGCGTGCGAAGCCGCCGCCGAGCTGGTCGTACATTCCGCCGCGCGCCATCTTCACCAGCGTCGTGTGCACCATCCGCCGCGCATAGGGATTGTCGCTTCGGCGCGCAAACCGCAGGACGAACTCCCAGATCATCGGCTGCGGGAACTTGGGGGCGCCGCCCAACCCGCCGTGCTCCTCGTCGAACTGCGCGGACACGCCCTGAAACGCTGAGAAGAGGATCTCGTCCCCCAGCTGCGTGCCCGCGGCACGCAGGCGGGATTCCTGGCCCAGCGCAGCCACGAGCTGCCGCCCGTTGTCGAGAACGTCGGCGCGCCGATTCGTCCACGCCTCGGCGAGGGCCTGCATCAGCCGGGGAAAGCCCGGCAGCCCGTGGCGATCGACGGGCGGGAAATACGTGCCGCCATAGAACGGCGTGCCGTCCGGCGTGAGAAAGACCGTCATCGGCCAGCCGCCCTGCCCGGTCATCGACTGCACGGCCTGCATATAGATGTGGTCGACGTCGGGCCGCTCCTCGCGGTCGACCTTCACGCTGACGAAGTGACGGTTCATCACCGCGGCGATGTCGGCGTTCTCGAACGACTCGCGCTCCATGACGTGACACCAGTGGCAGGCGGAGTAGCCGACGGACAGCAAGATCGGCTTGTCCTCGGCACGGGCGCGCGCGAACGCCTCTTCGCCCCACGGATACCAGTCGACGGGATTGTGCGCGTGCTGCAGCAGGTACGGGCTCGTCTCGTGGGCCAGGCGGTTGTCGCTCACGATCTCCTCAGCGCGCGAACGGCAAGTCGCTGACCGTCGCCGGTAGGGTGCTGCCGGCGGCGCGTACGGTCACCCGCGCGCCGGGCGAGTGCTGGCGTTTGATGAACGCCAGCGCGATGGGACGCTGCAATCCAAACGAGCGCGTGGCGCTCGTCACCTGGCCGACGACGGCTCCGTCGGCAACGACCTCTGCGCCGCGAGACGGCGTCGCCTCCCCCTCCAGCAGGAGACCGCGGAGATGGCGATTGACGTGGCCACGGTCCCGTATGCGCACGACGACCTCCTGCCCCGGATAGCATCCCTTCGTGTGTGAGACGAGGCGCTCGAACGGAATCTCCGGGAGCAGTACGGTGGCGTCGACGTCGGCCCCGTAGCGCGGCGTCCCGGCCTCGATTCGCAGCGACTCCAGCGCGGCGGCGCCGATAGGCCGCGCGCCCGCCGCGATCACGGCATTCCAGGCCCGCGTCCGCTCCATCGACGGCACGGCCAGCCAGACTTCCCGCTCGTGGAGCTCGCCGCCGCCCCGAACGACGCGCGCGTCGATGCCGTCGAGCGAGCCCGCGACGTGCGACCACGCGGCGTCCGGAGGCGCCACGCCGGTGAGCCGCTTGATGGCCTCGTCGGCCGCGGGGCCGATCAGCATCAGCAACGCGTGCTGGCCGGTCACATCCGTGAGCGTGACCTTCTCGGCGAAGAGATAGTGGTCGAGCGCGGCGACCGTGGACTCGCCCATCCCCGGTGGCGTCAGCAGGACCATGCGATCGTCGAGCGCCCAGACGAGGAGCATGACCTGCAGCTTGCCGTGCACGTCGAGCAGCGCGGCTGCGCAGCCCTGACCGGGCGCCAGCGAGGCGACGTCGTTGCTCAGGAGCGCGTGGAGAAACTTCGCGCGATCGCGGCCGCCGACGTCGACCACGCCGAGATCCGAGCGGTCGACGACGCCGACGGCGTCGCGCGCGGCGCGGTACTCGGCGAGGCTGTCGTCGTGCGAGGGCACGGCGTCCATTGTACCCGCCACATGCTAGACTGCGCGCCGTGTCGCCTCCGCAGTCTGCCGTGCGCGCCTTCCAGCGTCGCTTGCTCACGTGGTACGCGCGTCACGGCCGCGACCTGCCCTGGCGTCGCACGCGCGTGCCCTACCGCGTGCTCGTCTCCGAGATCATGCTGCAGCAGACGCAGGTCGAGCGCGTGATTCCCAAGTACCGCGAATTTCTCAAGGCGTATCCGACGCTGCGCGCCCTCGCCGCGGCCGACGTCGACGACGTCCGTCGGCTCTGGTATCCGCTCGGCTACAACGTCCGCCCCGTGCGCCTGCACGCCATCGCGCGCGAGACCCTCGCGCGCTACGGCGGCCGCCTTCCCGACGACGGCGAGGCGCTCCGCGCCCTGCCCGGCGTCGGCCGTTACACCGCCGGGGCGATGCTGTCGTTCGCCTTCGGCCGTGACGCGGCCGTGCTCGATACGAACGTGCGCCGCGTGCTCGGCCGCGTGTTCCTCGGGCCTCGAGGACTCAAGCGGCTGCGCGGCGAGGCCTCGCTGTGGGCGCTGGCTCAGACCCTCGTACCGCGCGGTCGCGGGTACGACTTCAATCAGGCGCTCATGGATTTCGGCGCGACGTGGTGCACGCCGCGGCGGCCGCGCTGCACGCCGTGTCCGATGCGACGATTCTGCGCGACCTTCGCCGCCTCGGGCGCCGGCCGGCGGTCGTCGGCGTAGCGCCGTGCCTGCCGTCATCGAGGTCGCGGCCGCCCTCATCCGCGACTCAGCCGGGCGCTACCTGATCACGCAGCGCCAGCGGGGCAGCCACCTCGCGGGTCTCTGGGAGTTCCCCGGCGGCAAGCTCGAGGTCGGCGAATCGCCAGACGCCGCGTTACGCCGCGAGCTGCGCGAGGAGCTGGGCGCGGCCTTCGCCATCGGCAAGCTCGTGGAGACGGTGCGGTGGGAGTATCCCGACCGCACCGTCGTCCTGCATTTCTACGACTGTCGCGTGGAGTCCGGCCTCGTCGAGCCGCGCGAGGGCCAGGCGATGGCGTGGGTCGAGCCCGGGGAGCTCGGCGCCTACGAGTTCCCGCCGGCGGATCGCGCGCTCATCGAACGACTCGCAGCGCGACGCTAGATCCGCTCCCACATGAAGTGCTTCCGGGTCTTCGTGAACGGCCGCACCTCGCCCGGCCAGCGTCCGAGCTCGACCGCTTTGGCGAACTCCGGGCTCACGAGAACGGACGGGCTCTCGAGCTCGTAGAGCGCCGTGTAGCTCGGCTCACCCTCGATGACGATGGTCTTGCGCTCGCCGCCGATGATCATCTCCAGGGGGCGGCGCTTGAAGCGCAGGGCCGAGACGACGCCCGGCACCTTGAGGATCGTCGGCACATGCTCCCGGTCGTAGACCTCGTTGAAGAGCGCCTCCTTCGCGGGTTCGACATCCATCGATGCGGTGAACAGATAGCGGCTCGTGATCGGCATGGCGATCCTCCAGGCGGATGAGGGTTCAGTACCAGATGGCCATCGGCAACCCGCGCGCGTCACGCGGCGCGGGCCGCGCCGGCAGACACACGGCGTTGTTGCGCGCGACACGGGCGGCGCTCCAGGCAACGGCGTGCGCGTCGACGACGTCGTCGGCCGCGACGCCAGCCAGACGCCCTCGTAGCGCGCGCGCGAGACGCGGAAATACCGGACGCAGGAGCGCGACCCGTTTCGAGAGTCCGCGTGGCGAGCGCTTGGGCTCGCCCAGCCCCACGGTCGCGCCGGCGAGCGCCCGAAACGACAGCTCGGGGTGAATCTCGGTCACGCGCTCGGCCAGCGCGAGATCGGTGGTGAGCGCCTCGTCGACCTCGCGCAGACGGGGAAACAGGCCGAAGCACTCGATCGAAATCCCCAGGCGCGCCGCGCTGCTGGCGCGATTGGCCGAGAGCGCGCGGCGATAGCTCGGGCGGACGAGCGCCGCACGCACGGGCGGACTGAACACGGAGCACGCGCGGAGCCGACCCAGCAGCCGCCGCGCGTGGCGGTCGCACTCGCGGCCCCCCGGCGCCGCGGCGTCGAGGAGCCCGATCGGCATGTCGACCCCGATCACGCGCGCGTTGCGCGTGAGGTCGAGCACGCCGCGAAAGTCCGGCACCACCGCCACGTCCGCGACGGCGGCGGCGCCGCCGACACACGCGCTCTCCGTGAGGACGACCACCCAGCCCGCGCGACAGCCGTCGACGCCGGCGACGAGCTCGGCCACGCCGACGCCGTCAGGCGCGCCGCGGCGGCTGGCCCGCGACGAGCGCGTCGTGCACCATGGTCACGAGCGAGACGATGTCGAAGACGGGTCGACCGGTCTCGCGCTGGATGTCGGTGGCGTACGGCGGCATGTTGGTGCACTCGAGCACGATGGCGGTGACGTCGGGGTGCTCGGCGACGAGCCGGCGCGCGACGCGCACGTGCTCCTCGCGCGCGAGGTCCACGTCCAACTCCAGCTGGTCGTCGAGCAGCGCATGCGTGAATTCCTTTTCCGTCTCCATGCCCACGACCGCCAGCGGCACATCGGGACCGATGCCGGCGGCGGCGAGGTGCTCGGGTGTGAGCGAGCCGGCGTTGACGGTCATGAGGCCGACGCGTCCGCTGGGCGCAAGCATGCGGTGGACGAGCGGCACGAGCAGCAGGCTCGACGTGAACACGGGCACCCGCACCGCGCGCGCCAGCTCCCGCTGGTACTTGATGAGGAATCCGCAGCTGGTGGTGATGGCGCCCACTCCCTCGCGCTCGAGCGCCTGCGCGCCCTCGACGAAGGCGGGCAGCAGCCCCTCGGCGCCACGCCGCACGACGAGATCGGGATCGGCACCCGTCACGCGGTGGTAGCGGACGGGAAACGGAAACGTTCGCGCGTTGCCGATATCGCCCACGATGCGCGGGAAGCGCGTGTCGAGCACGAGAATGCCGACGGTGAGGCCGTACTGGTTGAAGCCGCCGCGCACGCGCCCGGTGGTCATGGGCCCTAACTTTACTCCAACTGCGCGGGGGGGCCATCCCCTCCTGGCGCTCGACGAGACGCTGAAATCGCGCCGCGCCGACGCGGTAACCGTCGCCAAGGGCTATGCGATGGGCACGGTGTTCGCCATCGCCAATCCCGAAGCGGCTGTGAGGATCCTCTACGAGGTCTTCCCCCAGACCAAGCCGACGGGAAAGGACGAGGCCACGGCGATCCGCGACGACGTCCGAGTGATCGGCGCACGCATCGCGAACTGGAAGCTCGACAAGGCCGGCGTGAAGCGCTGGGGCGAAAACTCTGAGGCCAACTACGCTGCCTACGCCGAGTTCATGCAGAAGTACGGCATCATCAAGGACAAGGTCTCGGCCAAGGACCTCGTGACCAACGATCTCATCGCCGACATCAACCGGTTCGATCCGGCGAAAGTCGCCGCCGAGGCCAAAGCGTTCAAGTAATCGGCGGCTCAGGCCACGCGGTGGCGCCGCGCCCAGAGCAGCAGCACGAGCAGCGTGAAGAGCTTCCGCGTGGTGGCGCCGCGCCCAGAGCAGCAGCACGAGCAGCGTGAAGAGCTTCCGGCTGTGGTCGGCCTCGCCGCGCATGTGCTCGTGAACGAGGTGCGTCACCGTCTCGGCCCTGAGGAGTCCCGCGCGGCGCAGCGCGCCCTCCTCGAAGATCTCGTGAACTAATGGGCGAAGCTCCGTGCGGAACCACCGCGCCAGCGGCACGCCGAAGGTACGCTGGGGCCGGCGCACGATGTCGGGCGGCAGACGATGGCGCACGAGCCATTTGAGCACGTGCTTGGTGGTGAAGCCGCGCAGCTTCATCTCGGCCGGCAGCGACGCCGCGACCTCCACCACGCGGCGATCGAGCAGCGGCACGCGCACTTGCAGCGAGCAGGCCATCGACGCGCGGTCGACCCTCTGCAGCACGCCCTCCGCGAGATAGCCCTTGAGATCCAGATAAAGGACGCGGTGCAGCCACGGCGCGGCCGGCGCCGCCGCCGTCAGCCGCTCCCACTCGGCGTACGATGGACCGTTCGGGAGCCGGGCGAGCGCGTCCGGTGTGAGCAGCTCACGCTGCTCGGCGGGCGTGAAGGAGCCCGTCCACACGGCATGGCGCGCGTCGAGACCGAGGTCGGCGCCGGCCATGAAGCGCTTGAGGTGGATCGCGGGCATTCGAGCGACCGCCGCGCGAGCCACCGCCCGCGCGACGCGCGGCATCCGCGCCCACGCGTGCGCGACCCGGTGCGCTCGATAGGTCGGATATCCGCCGAACACCTCGTCGCCGCCATCGCCGGACAGCGCGACCGTGACCGTCTTGCGCGCGAAGCGCGACAGAAGATAGGTCGGCAGGATCGAGGCGTCACCCAGCGGCTCGTCGACGAGGTCGCCGAGGGTCTCCACGAGGTCCAGCGCCGCATTGGGGCCGAGGACGTCCTCGTGATGTTCGGTATCGAGGATGGCCGCCACGCGCCGCGCGTATTTCGACTCGTCGAACGAGCGGTCGTCGAAGCCGAGCGAGAACGTGCTGAGGCGGCTCACGTGACGGCGCGCGAACATCGCGACGACGCTCGAGTCGAGCCCGCCCGACAGGAGCACGCCGAGCGGCACGTCGGAAAGCAGGTGCTGGCGGACGGAGAGGTCGAGCACCGCGCCCAGCCGCGCCGCGGCCTGCACTTCCACCACCGGCGCGGCGCCGTCGTAGCGCACGTCCCACCAGCGCTCCACGCGAGCCTCGCCCCCCGCGTAGACCAGCCGATGCCCTGGCGGAAGCTTCCGTACGGCCTTCAGAATGGACCGCGGCGTCGGCACCCAGTCGTGCGTGAGGTACGCGGACAGCGCGTCGATGTCGAGCTCGCGGGAAATGCCGGGGTGCTCGAGCATCGCTTTCAGCTCTGAGGCGAAGACGAGCCCGTCGGGCAGCACCGCGTAGTAGAGCGGCTTGACGCCCAGGCGGTCGCGCGCGAGCACCAGCGTGCGCGTGGCGTCGTTCCACACCGCGAGGCCGAACATGCCCTCGAGATCGTCCAGCGCGTCGGCGCCGCGCGCCTCCCAGGCGTGCACGACGGCCTCGACATCGGAGCGCGTTCGGAAGACGTGGCCGGCCGACGTCAGCCGCCCGGTCAGCTCGCGATAGTTGTAGACCTCCCCATCCATCGCGACCCACACCGTGCCGTCTTCGCCGGACATCGGCTGGCGACCGCTCTCGAGATCGATGACGCGCAGCCGGCGCACGCCGAGCGCAGCGGGACCGCGCACGACGAAGCCCATGTCGTCCGGACCGCGGTGCACGATGCGATGGGCCATGCGCTCGAGGAGGTGCTGGTCGGGCCGGCCATCCGGCCGTACCTGCACGAGACCGACGATCCCGCACACGGGCGCTACTCGACTCTCTGCATGGAGCGATGTTACCGCGCACCCGTGCTAGGCTCACGCCCACGAGGACATCCATGACCAAGAAGATCGCGATCGAGTCCACGGCCGAGGCCTATCTGGAGATGCTGGCCGCGCGCGGCGTCGAATACCTCTTCGCGAACGCCGGCACGGATTTCGCCCCGCTCATCGAGGCGTGGGCCAAGAGGCTCGCGCAGGGCCAGGCGCTCCCCAAGCCCGTGACGGTGCCCCACGAGACGCCGGCGGTGGCGATGGCGCACGGGTACGCAATGGTGACGGGCCGGCCGCAGGCGGTGATGGTGCACGTCATCGTCGGCGCCGCCAATGCACTGGCCGGCATCATCAACGCCTCGCGCGTCGGGGTGCCGATGCTCTTCACGGCCGGCCGCAACCCGATCACCGAGGCGGGCATGCCGGGCGCGCGCAACCGGCCCATCCACTGGGCGCAGGAGTCGTTCGACCAGGCGGGGCTCGCGCGCGAGTTCGTCAAGTGGGATTACGAGCTGCGCAACTTCGTCCAGCTGGAGACGGTGGTCGACCGCGCGCTCGCGATCGCCGCCGCCGAGCCACAGGGTCCCGTGTATCTCACGCTGCCGCGCGAGGTCCTGTCCGAGGCGCAGGAGTCCTTCGAGTACTCGCCCACCTCGCGCGCGCCGAGGCCGCTGGCGACGGTGGCGGCGCCGGAAGCGATTGCCGAGGCCGCGAAGATGCTCGCGGCGGCGCGGCGGCCGCTGATTCTCGCGAAGGCGGCCGGCCGCGATCCCGCCGCCGTCGGCTCGCTCGTCGCGCTGGCCGAAGCGCTCGGCGCGCCCGTGGTCGATCAGTTCCACACGCACATGAACTTCCCTCAAGACCACGAGCTGCACGCGGGCTTCGACGGCACACCGTACCTCGACGACGCCGACGCCATCGTCGTCGTCGAATCCGACGTCCCGTGGTTCCCCTCGCTCAAGGCGCCACGCGCGGACGCCAAGCTGATCCAGATCGGCGTCGATCCGCTCTTCACGCGCTACCCGATTCGCGGCTTCGGCGCCGACGTGGCCCTTCCGGGCGCGCCGCGGCTGACGCTGGCCGCCCTGGCCGACGCGCTGAAGAAGCAGCTGGACGCCCGCGTGGTCGCCGAGCGGCGCGCCAAGGTCGCGGCCGCCGGGCGCGAGCGCCGCGCCGCCGTCGAGTCTCGGGCGCGCGCGCTGAAGAACGACGCCCCGATCGACATGGCGTGGCTGTCGCGCTGCGTGGGCGACGTGATCGACGATCGCACGATCGTCGTCAACGAATACGATCTCGACGCCGGCCAGTGCTGTTTCCGCGCGCCCGGAACATACTTCGGCTCGCCGTCCTCCGGTGGCCTCGGGTGGGGCGTCGGCGCCGCCCTCGGCGCCAAGCTGGCGAAGCCTGACCACACCGTCATCTGCACGGTCGGCGACGGCGCGTACATCTTCGGCGCGCCGACCGCAGCGCACTGGGTCGCGCGCGCGTATGACGTGCCCGTACTCTGGATCGTCTTCAACAACCGGGCGTGGAACGCCGTCAAGCGCGCGGTGACGTCGCACGCGCCCGACGGCTGGGCCAAGCGCACCGGCATGCCGCTGACCGAGCTCGATCCGCCGCCGGATTACGAGATGGTTTGCCAGGCCTCGGGCGGCTGGGCGGAAAAGGTGGAGGATCCCGCGGCGCTGCCGGACGCGCTGCGCCGCGCGCTGAAGGTCGTGCGCGAGGAGCGACGCCAGGCGCTGCTGAACGTGATTTGCAAGAAGCCCTGAAAACGGAGCGAGCCATGAGCATCCCGGTCGTCGACGCCGACGGACACGTCACGGAGTCCAACGAGCAGGTCGCCAAATACTTCGAGGAGCCGTACCGCCGGCGGCCTCTCACCTTCCCGCTCTATCCTCAGGACGGCTGGGACCGACGTCTGCTCGGCACGCTCGGCAGCGTGGGCGGCACCGCCGAGCAGTGGCTGACGGCGCTCGACGAAGGCGGCATGGAAACGACGGTGCTCTACCCGACCCTGGGGCTCTTTCTGTCCTTCTTGAAGGACCGCGCGTGGGCGGTCGCGATCTGCCGCGCGTACAACACGTTCCTGCACGAGGAATTCATCAAGAAGAGCCCGCGACTGCAGGCCGTCGCGCTCCTGCCGCTCCAGGACCCGGAGGCGGCCGCCGCGGAGCTGGAGCGCAGCGTCCGACAGCTCGGGCTGGTGGGCGCGATGCTGGCCGCCGACGGCACTCACGTGCTCGGCGATGCGCGCTTCACGCCAATCTACGAGATGGCGCAACGGCTGAACGTGATGGTCGGCATCCACGCCTCGGGCTCGCACCTCGGCGGTGCTGGCGTCGAGCTCTTCCCGCAGTTCATCCAGGCCCACACGTGCTCGCACGCGTTCGGTCAGATGCGCCAGATCACGTCGATCATCTTCGAGGGCATTCCCGAGCGCTTCCCGGATCTGAAGATCGCCTTCCTCGAGGCCGGCTGCGGCTGGGCGCCGTACTGGATGGAGCGCATGGACGACGAGTACGCCAAGCGTGCTCCGGAGGCGCCGAACCTCAAGAAGAAGCCGAGCGATTACGTGCGCTCCGGCAAGATCTACTTCTCCTGCGAGGCCGACGAGTGGCTGCTGCCGCAGGCGGTCAAGCTCGTGGGCGAGAACCAGATCGTCTACGCCTCAGACTTCCCGCACTGGGACAACTCGTATCCGCAGTCGCTCCACGAGATTCGCGACCGCGGCGACCTGAGCGACGCGCAGAAGCGCAAGATCCTCAGCGACAACGCGCGCCGGCTCTATGGCCTGAAGAACTAGCGCGCGGGGATCGACGGTACCCGGGCGCGGCGCCGCGTGAGCGCCGTCGTAGCGAGCCGTATCGCCGCCCGAAGCGGAGGGCGGGAGCGAGCGCGCCTGGGACTCGTTCCTCAGCGCTTCAGCAGATACGGCACGTCGGCGACGACGGTGTTCTTGCGGAACAGGAGCGCGCCCTTCACGAGCAGCGCGGTCTGGTTGTGCAGCACGTGCTGCCACCACTTGGACGGCAGGAACTCGGGGATGACCACCGTCACCATGTGGTCGTCGCCCAGGGACTGCAGCGCGTCTAGGTACTCGATCAGCGGTCGCAGCAGCGAGCGGTAGGGCGAGTTCAGGATCACTAGCGGCACCCCGAGGCCCCAGCGCGCCCACTTCTCCTCGAGCTTGGCCGTCTTCGCGGGGTCCGTCTCCACGAAGACGGCGCGAACGGCCACGCTGGGCGCCGCCAGCGTCTTGGCGTACTGCACGGCGCGCACGACGCCGCGGTGCAGATCACCCACGATGATCAATACGGTGTGGTGCAGTTCCGGCGGGCCGGCCAGCCCTTCCAGCGAGAGCTGCCCGGCCACGTCGTCGTAGTGGCGGCGCATGGCCAGGAAGGTGGCCACCAGCGTCGGGATCACGAGCACGACGATCCAGGCGCCATGGGTGAACTTCGTCACCGCGATCACGATGGTGACGACCCCCGTCGCCAGAGCGCCGAGGCCGTTGATGGCGATCTTGTGCCGCCAGCCGGCCACGCGG
>Ga0207684_10001585_pt1 | contig 24219 bp, 24 predicted proteins | sample KBSK5501metaG_FD_184342 | JGI IMG/M metagenome (GOLD analysis project Ga0207684, IMG submission 184342) | Corn, switchgrass and miscanthus rhizosphere microbial communities from Kellogg Biological Station, Michigan, USA - KBS K5-50-1 metaG... | ecosystem: Host-associated > Plants > Roots >...
TGGACCTGCGGTCTCGCCCTGTTCGTGTGCTGGAACCTCGCCGTCGCGTTCGGTGCGCTAGCCGGGACGGCCATCGGCGACACGGGTGTTTTCGGGCTCGACGCCGCCTTCCCTGCCGTGGCACTGGCCCTTGTACTGCCCGCCCTGGCCGATCGCGGCACCCGCAACGCAGCCCTCTTGGGCGCGGCCATCGCGGTCGCCACCACACCGTTCCTGCCCGCCGGCCTCCCCCTGCTGCTGGCCCTGGCCGGGCTCGTGCTGGCAGGCCGGCCCGCCGCCACGGTGGAGCCAGACCCGGCTACGGAGGCACACTGATGCCGCTGGCCGCCATCGCCGCACTGGCCGCCGGAACCTACCTGTTCCGGCTGACTGGACTGATGTTCCAGCGACGGCTGCGCATTCCGCGGCGCCTGCAGCACATGCTGGCCGTTGCGCCGGTCGTGCTGCTGATCGCCCTGGCAGCCACCTCCGCGCTCACCGAGGGCCACGGCTTCGCAGGCTGGGCCAGGCCGACCGGCGTGCTGATCAGCGGAATTCTCGCGGCGCGGCGCCTGCCGTTCCCGGTGGTGGTCATCGCGGCTGCCGTCACAACGGCGACCCTGCGGATGTGCGGCGTGTCCTGATCCCTGGCCGCGCAGCCTCCTGGCCAGGTGCTCCGCCGGTCAGGCGGTCACGAGCCACACCCTCCGTTGGCGGTGGGCACGGTGACCCGGATCGGCCGACTGGCCGGTGACGTGCGCACCTCCAGGGGAATGCAGCCCCGGAGATCGGTGACATAACCTTCCCAGAACATTGTCAGCCCGGGCGCGTAGCTCTCTGGGATATGGGTCCCGGCCGGGCTGGCCGGGCAGCCGGCCAGCGTCAGGCCCGGTGCGCCCTCGGCCAGGGTGTAGGGCTTCCCGCCGCTGTTGAAGCTGGCGAGGAACCGGAAGCGTCCGCCCACCGCGGGGCCAGCCGTTACCACGGCCGTACGGCCGTTGCTGACCGCGATGACCATGGCGGAGGCGGTCACCTTCCCGACGGTCAGTCGCTGACCGGACAGCGGGTTGTTCTTGAGCCGCGCGTAGATGAACCACACCGGGCCGGCGTGCACGCTGGCTGCCTTCCAGTTCGAGCCCAGCGTGCCGTTGTTGTTGGACTTGCAATCCCGCAGCACGGTGCCAGGCGCCGCGGTGGCCGTGGTGGTCGGCACAGCCGACGCGATGACGGCCGGGTTGGTAGCCGTCGGCGCGGCCGGGCCGGTGCCAGCCGGGCCAGCCAGCATCCCACGCGTGACCAGCGGGGCCGCGATCCCAACGGCCGCCACTGCCGCGACGCAGGCGGCGCCGACCCGACGGACATGGCGCCGGTGCCGGCGGCGGATGCCATCCAGCAGCCCGGCGGGCGGCGGTTCGGCGGTCGCTGCCATGGCCGCCCGCAGCCTGCGCTCGAAGTCAGTCATGGTGCACCGTGCCTTTCCCGGGTACCGGTGTCCGGGTCGCCTGCCGCACCGGCACACTCACGCAGTCGCGCCAACCCACGGGCGGTCTGGCTCTTCACGGTTCCCACGCTGCAGCCGAGCATCGTCGCCGTCTGGGCCTCGGAGAGGTCCTCGAAGTACCGCAGCACCAGGACGGCCCGCTGCCTGGGAGGAAGTGCCGCGAGGCCACGCAGCAGGAGATCACGGTCCGCGACCGCCGCCGCCGTGTCCGCGGTGCCCGGGTCGGCTCCGGTGACCATCAGCGGAGCCTCCGGGTGGCGCCGCCGCCACCGCCACCGGTCGACTGACGCGTTGACCAGGATCTGGCGCACATAGCGCTCGGGGTCGGCCCGGCGGGAAATCCGCCCCCAGCGCCGGTAGGCACGCTCGAACGCACCCTGCAGCAGATCCTCGGCCTCGGCGCGGTGCCCGCCGGTTAGCAGCCTCGCCATCGTGAACAGGCGGGTTGACGAGCCGGCGACGAACTCCTCGAAGGATGTGTCATCCCAGCCGATGATGTCGGGCGGCTCACCCTCGCTCATCACCAACCTCGCAGCGCTTCCCACATAGTTATTCCACGACGCACCGGGCCAAAAGGTTGGTTGTTGTTCCATGGAGGATCCGGCCGTGGCCGTGGCCGCCTGATCCGGGCACATTTCCGGTACCAGTCCTGACCCGGCACCGGCGGGCCTGGCGATGCGGCGGTCCTGAAACGGCGGTCCGGGTGGCACCGCTGCCGCACGAATAATGCCGGTCGCCGGAGGGCGGTGCCGGGTACTCTGAGGCCCGATGACTGAGCCTGTCTACCCACGCGCCTGCGACGACCGCCCGGAACTTGTCGGCGATCGGGCCCGGATCCGCCCCGGCCGCCGGGATGACGTGGCGCCATTGCGCGCGATCTTGTCCGAGCCTGCGGTGGCGTGCTGGTGGGGTGAGCCGGATTCCGCCGATGAGATCGCGGCTGACCTGGTGGGTGACAGTTCCTCGGTGCTCCTCGTGATCGAGGTTGACGACCAGGTGGCTGGCGGCATCCAGTACCACGAGGAGGCCACCCCGATGTACCGGCACGCGGGGATCGACATCTTCGTCACCAGCGGCCAGCACAACCGCGGCGTGGGCACCGAGGCCGTCTGGCTGCTGGCCAGGTTCCTGTGCGAGCAGCGAGCGCATCACCGGCTCACCATCGACCCGGCGGCCGCCAACCAGCGGGCGATCCGGTGCTACGAGAAAGTCGGCTTCCGCCCGGTCGGCGTGATGCGCCGCTACGAACGCGGGCCTGACGGCGACTTCCATGACGGGCTGCTGATGGACCTGCTCCGGGAGGAACTGGCGCCCCGCCCGGCCGCGGAGCGGTCTCGGGTGGGATAGGCAGTTCCCAGGACGAGATGGGCAGTCCCAAGGTCACGGATTGCCATCCGGTAGCCCAGCCCGGCTGGAGTAGCCGGGGCAGGCGACTCCGTTGACGGTGCAGTCGGACGGGGCGCCGCGAGCCCAGCAGTCCCATTGCCGGGCGCTCTTCACGACACCCGATCCGCTCGGTGCCGTCAGTACGGCACCGGAGCCGCCCTAGTGCCGTTAAGAGGCGTCACCAAAGCGGCTCCGGAAATGGCCGCGGGTCGCGGCCGGTGATGCTCGGTCAGGAACTGTCCGCCGTTGCCCCGGCGAGGACCGGTGCCGCGGTGGCCGGCTCTGGATCGGCGACGTAGTGCTCGGGCTGAGTTTCATCCGTCCCGGCCGGCAGCCGCAAGGCCCGGAAAATCAGGGTCAGCACGACGGTGACCGCCAGGTTGATGACGAACGCCGTGACCGCGATGTACACGGTGTGCCCGATCAGCGGCACCGTGGCGGTAGACCCACCGAAATGCGAGCCTGGTGAGCCCGGCGTGGGGACCCGGTACGCCGCGATCGTGCCGAACACCATGGCCGCCGCCCAGCCGAGGACCAGGGCCCAGCGGTGGAACCAGCGGGTGTACAGGCCGGCCACGATGGACGGGAAGGTCTGCAAGATCCAGATCCCGCCCAGCAGCTGGAGGTTGATCGAGAAGGTCTTGGGCAGGGCGAAAACGAAGGCCAGGGCGCCCGCCTTGACCAGCAGCGAGACGAACTGGGAGACCCGGGTCTGGTTGGCCGCGCTGGCACCGCGATTGAAGAATTCCACGTAGATGTTGCGGGTGAACAGGTTCGCGGCCGCGATCGACATGATCGCCGCCGGGACGAGGGCCCCGATGACGATCGCCGAGAAGCCGACGCCCGCGAACCAGCTCGGGAACATCCGCTGGAACAGGAACGGCACCGACAGCTGGGCGTTCGCACCGTGGGACTTGACCAGCGCCGGCACGCCCGGCGCGGCGAGCGCCATGTAGCCGAGCAGCGCGACGAGGCCGAGCACCAGCGAGTAGGCGGGCAGCAGCGCCATGTTCCGCCTGATCACATTGCGCTTCCTGGCCGCGAAGACGCCAGTGATCGCGTGCGGGTACATGAACAGGGCCAGGGCCGACCCCAGGGCCAGCGTGGCGTAGGCCCACTCGCCCGCGGAGGGCAGGATGAGGCTGCCGAACGGCTTGCCCGTCTTGGGGTTGGTCTTGGCCAGGTGCGTGCCGGCGGCGTTGAAGATGTGACCCCAGCCGCCGAGCCGGATCGGGATGTAGATGACCGCGACGATGATCGCCACGTAGACCAGGGTGTCCTTGAAGAACGCGATCAGCGCCGGCGCCCGCAACCCGGATACGAACGTGTAGCCGGCCAGGATGACGAACGCGATCAGCAGCGGCAGGTCCTTGATGAAGGTATTCGACGAGTTGGCGCCTACCCCCATCACCGTGAGCACGGCCTGAATGCCGACCAGCTGGAGCGCGATGTAAGGCATGGTGGCGAGGATGCCGGTGAGCGCGACGGCCAGGGCCAGCCCGCGCGAGCCGTACCGGCCGCGCACGAAGTCAGCCGGCGTCACGTAGTTGTGCACCCGCGATACGGACCACAACCGCGGGGCGAAGACGAACACGATCGGGAACACCATGATCGTGTAGGACAGCGCGAAGAACCCGGCCGCGCCGGTGCCGTACACCAGCGCGGGCACGGCGATGAATGTGTACGCGGTGTACAGGTCGCCGCCGAGCACGAACCAGCTGACGAAGGTGCCGAAGCCACGCCCGCCGAGGCCCCACTCGTTCAGGTGCAGCAGGTTCTCGGCCCGGCGCCAGCGGGCGGCCGCGAAGCCGACGAAGGTGACGACGACGAACAAGACGACGAGGACGGTAAACGAGACTGTGTTGACGTGAGTCACAGCGCCCCCCCAGCGTCGTCAGGCCTGGTGCCGGGGGCGGCCGCGGCCTGCGGGCCGCCCGCAGCGGAGCTGGCGGCCCCGGCGTCGGAGGACCTGACCAGCAGGTAGCAGATCCAGGACAAGATCGCGACCAGGGGCACCCAGAGAAGCTGGTACCAGTAGAAGAAGGGGAAGTCGCCGAGTTTCGGTGTGCTGCGTGCGTAGATCGGCACCACGAGGGTCCCGGCCACCCCGATGATTAACAGGATCGTGACGAAGGCCCAGGCTACGAGATGCCTGCGGGGCGAACTTTGGTGCGCCATTGCGTCCTCTCCCACGGGTGACGGCGCGCGCACCGGCCGGGCAACTGCGCGGGCGGGGGCGCGCGGGTGACGTGTGTCACATTGCTGCCGTCCATGGTGCGACGGAATCGCGCGCGCTGCAATGGTTTGCTGTAGTCGGTGTACTGGATACAGCCGCTGAGTGGGCGCCGTAGACTCCTTGGTCACACGGCGACAGCCAGGTCAGAGCGTGGCTGACAGCGCCTTGATGGGCATGTGGAGCCGGTTGAGCATGTCGAGGTCCTGATGTGCTGGACGGCCCAGTGTGGTGAGGTAGTTGCCGACGATGATGGCATTGATGCCGCCCAGCATCCCGGCGTCCGTGCCCAGGTCCCCGAGGGTGAGTTCACGCCCGCCGGCGTATCGCAGCACGGTGCGCGGCAGGGCCAGCCGGAAGGCTGCGATGGTCCGCAGCGCCTCGGCGCCGGCGACCAGGGGACGGTCGCCCAGCGGGGTGCCGGGGCGGGGGTTGAGGAAGTTGAGCGGTACCTCGTCCGGCCCCAGCGACGCCAGTTCCCCGGCCAGCTCCGCGCGCTGCCGCACCGTCTCGCCCATGCCAATGATCCCGCCGCAGCACAGTTCCATCCCGGCCGCCGAGACCAGCTCGCAGGTGGCGTACCGGTCCTCCCAGCCGTGCGTGGTCACCACGTGCCCGAAGTACGACCGGGCGGTCTCCAGGTTGTGGTTGTAACGGTGCACGCCGAGCGCGGCCAGCTCGCCCGCCTGGTCAACGGTGAGGATGCCGAGCGAGCAGGCGACATTCACGGCCACCTCGGCGGTGATCGCCCGGACGGCGGCACCGACCTGGGCCATCAGCCGTTCGTCGGGTCCGCGGACGGCGGCCACGATGCAGAACTCGGTCGCTCCCGTGGCGGCCGTCTCCCGGGCCGCCGCCACCAGCTCAGCGATGTCGAGCCAGACTGAGCGCACCGGGGACTCGAACCGGCCGGACTGCGAGCAGAAATGGCAGTCCTCGGGGCACCCGCCGGTCTTCACCGACACGATCCCCTCGACCTCCACCTCGGGGCCGCACCAGCGCACCCGCACCTCGTGCGCGAGTGACAGCAGGTCGCCGAGGCGCTCGTCGGGCAGCTGGAGGCAGCGTAGGACCTGGCCGGGGTCAAGCCCGCTGCCGTCTTCGAGGACCTGGCCGCGTGCCTGGTCCAGGATGTCGTCGGTCACACCAGCTCCTTCGGCCATGCGTTGGTTTCCCGGAATACGGCCGGATCGAAGCAGCCACCGAGCACAGGGGCCAGGCCGCCGCGGGCCAGGCTGAGGAACGCGGCCTGGCCGAGTCCCCCCACGCCCGCTTTGAGCACGCCATATATTCGCCGGCGGGTGAGGAGTTCGAGGTCAATGAAGTTGTTTCGTTCTGCTAATCCTGGGTTCTCCGGCCATGATCCCAGGACGAGCCCGGCGAGCGTAATACCCCTGGAGGCCAGTGCTTCAAGTGTCAGCGCGGTGTGGTTCAGCGTGCCGAGACCGGGCGCGGCCACCACCAGAACCGGCGCGCCGAGGGCCAGCGCCAGGTCGGCGACAGTACCGCCCGCCGGATCATAACGAACAAGCAGCCCGCCAGCGCCCTCGACGAACACGCGCCGCCGGCTGGCCGCCAGTCCCCGCACGACATCGGCCGCGGTGGCCAGATCCAGTGGCGGCAGCCCGGCGACCCGGGCCGCGGCCTCGGGGGAGAGCGGGTCCGGGAACCTGGCCAGCTCATGGGTGTCGGTGGTCCCGGCCAGCCGGGACACGTCGGCCAGGTCGCCGTCGGCTCCGGGGGGCAGGCCGGTCTGCGCGGGCTTGACGACAGCCACGCTCTCGCCGCGGGCCCGGGCCAGCGCGGCCAGGGCCGCCGTGACCACCGTCTTGCCCACGCCGGTGCCCGTGCCGCTGACGATGACGACGGTGATGGCGCTACCTACCTCAGGTCCGAGGGGTGGCCGCCCAGGCCTGGGTCGCCTCGGTGATCGGCCCCGTGCTGGTCGGCCCCGTGCTGGTCGGCCCCGTGCTGGTCGGCTCCGTGCTGGTCGGCCCCGTGCTGGTCGGCTCGGTGCAGCCGGGTGACCAGCTTGTACCTGTCGCCACGGTACCTGGACTGGGCCCATTCCACTGGCGTGCCCGAGACGTCGAACGCCTGCCTGGACAACAGCAGGAGGGGCAGGCCCACGTCGACCCCGAGGAGCCGGGCCTCCCTGGGATCGGCGAGCACCGTCTCGATGGTCTCTATCGCCTCGGCGAGCTGGATCCCGTACGCGGTGGCCAGCGCCTCGTAAAGGGAGGCGTGCCGGTCGAGGTTGCGGCGCAGCCCCGGGAAGCGCCGGGCAGGCAGGTGCGAGACGTCGGTGGACATCGGCTCGCCGTCGGCGAGCCGCAGCCGGTGGATGCGCAGCACGCGGCTGCCCGGCCGGATGCCGAGAAGTTCGGCCAGCTGGTCGTCGGCCGGGACGTAGCCGGTGTCCAGGATCCTGGTCTGCGGGTGCAGGCCGTGTGCCCGCATGCCCTGGGTATAGCTAGCCAGCTCAAGCAGCTGAGCGACCTTCGGCTTGGCTACGAACGTGCCCTTGCCCTGCATGCGCAGCAGACGCCCCTCGACGACGAGCTCGGCCAGGGCCTGGCGCACGGTGGTCCGCGACGTGCCGTACTGCTGGGCGAGTTCCCGCTCGGGCGGGACCGGGCTGCCCGGGGCCATCGCCTCGGTCAGCTCCAGAAGCTGCCGCTTGACCGCGTAGTACTTGGGGATCCTGGGAACCTGTTCGCCTGGCAGGGGGCCGTCGGCCTCGCTCATCGCTGGGGAAGCGATCACGTCAGTTCCTTCCCGCCGGGCCGGCCATCCGGACATGTTCCTGCAGTGTGGCCAGCGCCTGCGCCACCGCGGCGAAATCCGCCTCGGACAGGCTCGCCCTGGCCGTGAGCCGCAGGCAGGAGTGCCCTGCGGGGACGGAGGGCGGCCGGAAGCAGCCGACCCGTATGCGGCGGGCAGCGAAGATCTGCTGCGCGGCCACGGCTGTCTCCGCCTCGCCGAGCAGCACGCTGACCACCGCGGCGGCCGGCCGTGACGCCCGCAGGCCCTGCCGTTGTGCCATGTCCGCGAGCCGCCTGGCTTTTTGGGCCGCGTCGCGGGCGATCTCCGGGCGCTCCGTCAGCACGCGGAGGGCGGCCAGCGCGGCGCCCGCGGCTGGCGGGGCCAGGCCAGTATCGAAGATGAACGATCGTCCAGTGCAGATCAACGTCTCGATCACCTCGGCCGCGCCGAGCACCGCGCCACCCTGGGCCGCCAGTGCCTTCGACAGGGTGACGGTGCGGACGACGTCCGGCTCACCCGCGATGCCCTCGGCCCAGGCCGCTCCGCGGCCGCCCGGGCCCAGCACGCCGAAGGCGTGCGCCTCGTCGATCACCAGCACCGCGCCGTGGGCGCGGGCCGCCGCGTGCAGCGCGTTGACGGGGGCCAGGTCGCCGTGCACCGAGAAGACCGATTCGGTGACGACAAGAGCCGCCGGCTCAGTCCGGCAGGCAAGCGCGCGGTCGACCGCGGCCACGTCCCCATGGCCGACGATCTCGACGCGCGCGGCCGACAGCCGGCAGGCATCGATCAGGGATGCGTGATTGGCCTCGTCCGACACCACCAGGGTTCCCCCGGGAGCCAGGGCTGTCCCGGGATTCAGGGCTGTTGCTAGCGCCGTCACGACCGCGAGGTTGGCCAGGTACCCGGAGGAGAACACCAGCGCCGCCGCTGCCCCGGCGAACCCGGCTAGCGCCTGCTCAAGCGTGGCGTGCAATCCGGTGCTCCCGGTGACCAGGCGTGACCCGGTCGCGCCCGCGCCCCATTGCCGCGCGGCGGACACGGCCCCCTCGACCACCTGGGGGTTCTGGCCCAGCCCCAGGTAGTCATTGGAGGCCAGGTCGATGATGCCGTCGGGTCCAGGGCCACGGGGCTGCAGCGAACGTCCCAGGCCCGCCGCGTCCCGGGCGGCAGCGGCCGCCCGGAGCGGGAGCAGCGGATCGCGGACGTCGGGCATGGGGGAATACTGTCAGCCAGGCGACACAGGCGCGGGCAGCGGCCCCGGCCCGGCCTCCTATGGGCCGCCGGTATGAGGTTCATGGGCCGCGAGGATGAGGTTCATGGGCCGTCAGCGTGACGGTCTGGTGGGCCGGGTGGGTCATGATGACAGGGTGCCCACTCTGACCAACCTGGCTCGCCGCCACACCGCTCTGACCGCGGCCGACCTTGACTGGCTGCAGGCTCTGGTGTCCGACTGGCAACTGCTCGCCGACCTGTCCTTCGCCGACCTCGTATTGTGGGCGCCGCTGCAAGACGGGTCCGGCTGGGTGGTGCTCGCCCAGATGCGGCCCACCACCGGGCCGACTACCTTCCACGACGACGTGGTCGGCTTGTTCGCGAGCACTGGGGCCCGGCCGTTTCTGGATGCGGCCCGGCAGGAGCAGCGGATCTGCCGGGAAGGTGATCCGGAGTGGACCAGGGGCGTTCCGGTCCGCCGGGAGTCCATCCCGGTGACGCGTGAGGGCAAAGTCATCGCGGTGATCGAGCGGAGCACCAACCTCAGTTCTGCCCGGACGCCGAGCCGGCTCGAGCTGACCTACCTGAAGGGTGCCGACGACCTCGCCCAAATGGTGGCGTCGGGCATGTTCCCCTGGCCCGGCCAGCAACCGGCGCTGGTCCGGTCACCACGGGTGGGCGACGGGCTGCTCCGTCTTGGGCGCTCGGGGAAGGTCAGCTACGCGAGCCCGAATGCCCTGTCCGCCTACCGCAGGCTCGGCCTGACCGCTGACCTGGTGGGGGCGGACCTCGGGCCGGTCACCGCGCGGCTGTGCGCGCCGGGCAAGCCCACCGACGATGCCCTCATGGCAACGGCCAGCGGGCGTGCTCCGCGCGAGACCGAGGTGGAGGGGAACGGCTCGGTCGTCCAGTTGCGCGCCATCCCGCTGGTCGTGAACGGGCTCCGGACCGGTGCGCTCATCCTGGTCCGCGACGTGACCGAACTGCGCCACCGCGAACGGGAACTGATGACCAAGGACGCCACGATCAGGGAGATCCACCACCGGGTGAAGAACAACCTTCAGACCGTCGCCGCGCTGCTCCGGCTGCAGGCGCGGCGGCTGGACGCCCCTGAGGCGCGGGCGGCACTGGAGGAAGCGGTGCGCCGGGTCGGGTCGATCGCGACCGTGCACGAGACGCTCTCTCACACGCCCGAGGAGATCGTGGACTTTGATGACATCGCCGACCGGGTGGCCGCGATGACGGCGGAGGTGTCAGTGTCCGAGGCCCAGGTGAAGCCCGTGGTCCTGGGGCGGTTCGGGGCGCTGCCCTCCGCGGTGGCGACACCGCTGGCATTGGTGCTCGCCGAATTGCTGCAGAATGCGCTCCAACATGGACTAGTGCAGTCTCTGGCCGGGGGGGCGGCGGGAAACCTCGAAGTGATGGTGTCGAGGCATCGTTCGCGCCTCGTGGTACGGGTCTGTGACAATGGCGTGGGATTGCCGGAGGATTTCGACCTGGACTCCGGCACCAGCCTTGGCTTGCAGATCGTCCGCACGCTGGTCGTCGCCGAACTGGGTGGCCGCCTTGAGGTTAAGCCGCGGCCCGGTGGTGGCACAGAGGCGGTCGTCGACCTACCGCTGGTGGCCCCAGCAGTAGCGTAGTCGTACGACCACTAGCTGGTACGCCGCTGCAAGCCTGTTACCGGCCGTCGCCAGGCCCCCGAGGGCCTGTTGCCGCCCCGCTGCCGAGGGCCTGTTGCCGCCCTGCTGCCGCCAGCCGGACGGCAGCCGGACGGCAGCCCGGACGGGTCAGGCGTGGGCGCGAGCCCGGATCCTGGTGGTACGCCGCTTCAGAGCGCGCCGTTCGTCCTCGCTCATACCGCCCCAGACGCCAGCGTCCTGGCCGCTCTCGATCGCCCACTCCAGGCAGGACTCAATTACCGGGCAACGTCGGCACACCTGCCGGGCTTCGTCGATCTGGAGCAGCGCGGGCCCGGTATTGCCGATCGGGAAGAATAGTTCCGGGTCCACGTCACGGCAGGCGGCGTGATGGCGCCAGTCCATGCGGTCCACTCCTCCTTCAGGCCGAGCCGCAGCCCGGATTCGCAGGCCCGGCTCGTGCTTGTGAATGATTTCACGAGCTAGGCCATATGTCGGGACCTGTACCAGTCCCGGGGTATACGCAAACGCTGATTACAGAGCCTGGCCCCTGCTGGGCTCCCGGTCCGGGCTTCTCGGATCACGGCAGTTACACCAAGACCCGCTTGGTGACGACGCGCTACCTCCGCGCCGCTTACCCGAACCGGGTTCAAGCCTGTCAAGCTGATGGATCAAACGCAAGGGGCTTAGGCAAAGGTTCGGGCGGATTTCAGTGTCAGATGGATCACATTATGTCCCGTTCCGGGTGTGTCAGACAATGACCCTCAAGGCATGTGGAACGGCACGAAACTGGACGGCCTCGTGCTCGCCTATGTACTCGCCGTCGACCTGGAGTGCCATCGGTCGCCGGGAGCGCAGTGTGAACGCCGGCTCGTCGTGCAGGCTGAGCACGTGCCTGCCCGCTGGCGGCTGGCTGCGGGCGGCGAGCATCTGGCGCAGCGCGTTCAGCATGCCCGCTGTGCCCGCGTGCCTGAGGGCGAACAGGTCGAGGCCGGTATCGAAGTCGGCGGCCGGGCTCGGGTTGACCGGGCGCCGGCCCAGGTAGGTCCACGGTGCGGTGTTGGAAACAATGCCGAGGAACACGTCGGTCGCCGGCTGTCCAGTTCGCTCCAGGGTGAGGGCGGGCCTGCGGCGGTCGGTGCCACAGTAGAACTGGCGCACCGCCGTCCGCAGGTACAGCGTGGGCGTGGCGACCCGGCCGCGGGCGCGCAGGCCTTCGATCGCGCGCACCACCTCGGCGTCGAATCCGAGGCCGGCGTTGACGATGAAATACCGGTCCCCGGCCAGGCCCAGGCCGATGGCGCGGTGGCGCCCGGTGCGCAGCGCATCAATGATCTGTCCGGTCGCGTCGACCGGGTCGGCCGGCAGCCCGAGGGCGCGGGTGAACACGTTGGCGTTACCGCCGGGCAGGGGAGCCAGGGCGGGCAGCTGGCCGTTGGCCGCCCCTCCGGCCGGGCCCGCCGGTGCGCGGACGATCCCGTTCACGGTCTCGTTGACCGTGCCGTCACCGCCCAGCGTGAACAGCACGCCATGGCCGTCCGCAACAGCGGCCGCCGCGAGGGCGGCGGCATGGCCCCGGTACCGTGTCTCCACGACCTCCAGGTCCGCCTGGGACGCCAGCGCGTGCGCGATGACGTCTCTGCGCAGCCGGGTTGTGGAGCTGGCGCGGGGGTTAACGATCAAAAGTGCACGCACGCGCTCAGGGTAGCGATGTGAGAAGGAAGGCAGAAATGCCGCATAGTCCGCCCAGCCTGCGCGGCGCGGCCGGGGTGCAGGCAGCAGAGGCGGTGATCGTGTCCGCGGCCACCGTGCTGGCCGGGATCGACACCGCGACCGGGCAGTCCTACCAGCTGGCGAGCGGGATCGCGCTGACCGTGATTGGGCTGGGAACGGCCGCGATGCTGGCCGTGATAGCGGCCGGGCTGGCCCGGGCCCGCCGATGGAGCCGCACGCCTGCGCTGCTCACCCAGCTCTTCACCGGCATCGTCGGCTTCTACCTGCTTCAGGGACACCGGTACGCGTGGGGGGTGCCGGCCCTGGTCCTGGCGGCTGCCGGTTTGACCGCGGTGCTGGCCCCTCCGAGCCTGCGGGCCCTGGCCGGCGAACGATCCTCATCCCCTGGCCCGCCGCCCCAGTCAGGCCATTAGTCCTCAGCCAGTCCCCGGCGCGTCCCTGGTTCAGGGCGTGCCCCGTGGATCTTCAGCCTGCTGCGCGTCGCCCGGAGGGCGCCTCGCGGCGTTGTCGTCGTCGCCAATAGCTCCGCTATTGGCTTCTCCTCCGCCTTGCGATGCATCCCTCCGGACGGCCGCTCGCGACGGCCAAGATCCACGGGGCACGCCCTAGTCCTCGGCGGTCAGCCCGTCCCTGAGCTGGGCGAGCGTCCGGGCGAGCAGGCGGGACACGTGCATTTGTGAGATGCCCAGCTCGCTGGCGATCTGAGATTGCGTCATGTTGCCGAAGAAACGCAGCAGAAGGATCCGCTTCTCCCGGCTGGGAAGCTGCTCCAGCAGGGGTTTGAGGGACTCCCGGTATTCCACGCCTTCCAGGGCGTCGTCCAGCATCCCAAGCGACTCGGCGACCGCTGGCGCGTCGTCGTCGCCGGAGTCCGGGGCGTCCAGCGACACGGTGGAGTAGGCATTAGCGGACTCCAGGCCCTCGAGTACCTCCTCCTCGGTCATCTGCAGATGGGCGGCGATCTCGGCGACCGTCGGCGCACGGCCTTCGCGCTGTGCGAGGTCGCCGATGGCCTTGGTCAGCGCGAGCTTCAGCTCTTGTAGCCGCCTCGGAACCCGGACGGCCCATCCCTTGTCCCGGAAATGACGCTTGATCTCGCCCACGATGGTGGGCGTCGCATAGGTGGAGAATTCGACTCCGCGTTCCAGGTCGAAACGGTCGATCGACTTGATCAGGCCGATCGTCGCCACCTGGGTGAGGTCGTCGAGCCACTCCCCGCGGTTGCGGAACCTCCGGGCCAGGTACTCCACCAGCGGCAGGTGAAGCTCTACGAGTTCGCCCCGGATGCGCAGCCGCTCTGGATCGCCTGCCGGCAGGCCCGCCAGCGTCTCGAACAACTCTCTGGCGCGCCCCCGATCCTGCACGGCATGCTGAATCCTCGCCGTGACCGGGACGACCCCCTCGTCGGGCTGGGCCTCGATCTCGCTGGTTACCCGGACGCCGATTTCCTCGGCTTCCCGAGAGTTGGCGCGCCCGGCAATCCGGACCTCGATTTCTTCGGTCACAAGGACCTCGATGGCTCGCGGCTCTTGCCCAGCATCACGGTGACCATGCTCCCGGGTCCCACCCAGGCGTCCACGGTGCCCGCCAGCGCCGACAGGACCGTCCAGGCGAACGTGTCACGGGAGGGTGGCTGGGCCCGCTGGCTGAGCACGGACACCGCGATGGTCATGCTGTCCTCGCCGAGGGTGAAGTCACAGGCCAGGCTGGCGCCCGGCGCTGCCTGGCTGAGCAGCATGCCGCACGCCTCGTCTACGGCGATGCGCAAATCCTCGATCTCGTCCAGCGTGAAATCAAGCCGTGCGGCCAGGCCGGCGGTCGCCGTGCGCAGCACGGACAGGTAGGCACCCTCGGCGGGCATGCGAATCGTCACCTGATCCTTGGCCTCGCGCTCGGACGGGTGCCCACCGCCGTGCGCTGCCGCTGGCACGCCCGCAGCCGCCGGTGCGGTCGTCTTTTCGGTCACGTCTGCCCTCCATTGCCGTCTACCGCCCTGCGCGGCTCGCGGCCATCATCGTCTTGCCATGCAACCTACCGCCCGCAGCGTGCCACACCGACGCACCGCCCCGCGTTCGGGCCTCAAAATCGCATCTGACCTGGGCCGGAGCATCAAATTCGGCGATCATATGCTGGAGGCCGCGCGGTCCTCGCCCGCGCGGCCTCCAGCATCGGTGAACGCTCCTGCTCTTCTTGGGACGTCAGCCCTGCTTCGTCTCCCAGAAGATCTTGTTGATGTCGTCGATCTTGGCCAGCAACGCGTCGGCCGTGGCCACATCGGTGCTGCTCTTCGTGCCACCGCCACCGCCGGCCAGCTTCGTTGCCTCGTTGAAGAGCTGGTTCAGCTGCGGGTACTTCTCGAAGTGCGGCGGCTTGAAGTAGTCCGTCCACAGCACCCACAGATGGTGCTTCACGAGGTCGGACCGCTGCTCCTTGATGAGCAGAGCGCGGGTCCGGAATGCCGGGTCGTCATTGTCGTGGTACTTCTGGATGATCGCCTTGACGGACTCGGCCTCGATCCGGGCTTGGGCTGGATCATAGATGCCGCAGGGCAGGTCGCAGTGAGCGTGCGCGGTGGCCCTCGGCTCGAGGAGACGTGCGAACAGCCTCATCGATCCCCTTCTCTCATGTCGGATCATGGGTACCGGAGTCCGACACTACCCCGTCGGTGTTGGGAGAAACTGGGAGGGATGCGTGCGCTGGCCGTTGTGGCGGGTGGCGGTGGTCGAGCAGTCCATGGCGCCAGGTCTGCGGCCCGGCGACTGGCTACTTGTCCGCCGGGCCGGCTGGCCCGGCAGGCAACTGCGGATCGGGCCGGGCCAGGTGGTGATTGCCACGCATCCGGGCCGACCGGGGCTGCTGCTGGTGAAGCGCGTGGCGCGGCGCGATGCGGCGGGCTGGTGGCTGGAGTCGGACAACCCCGATGCTGTCGGCGCGACCGACAGTCACCAGTTCGGTGCGGTTGACCCGGGTCTGATTGAAGGCCGGGTACTGCTGCGCTACCGCCGTGCGCGGGGAGAGCAGGCCGGTAACCGGCCGGGGGACCCCCGCCCGTGAGCAGAGGTCCCCCGGAATAGCGGTTAGCGGACTAGTGACGGATCCGCTCCGGCGGCTCTTCCCCGGACTGCCGCGCGACCAGGTTGGCCATCTCCTCCTTGGGCAGCCGGGTTGCCATCGCCCAGAAGTAGATGATCAGGCTGAAGGCGGCCACGATCACCATGTCCCACCAGAACGGGATGTTGTTGGTGTTCACCGGCGCCGCAACGGCACCGCCGCTGAACTGGCCCTGCCAGGAGATGATGCCCATGCCGATCAGGTACACCGGCAGCCACACCGCTGACTTCCAGTCCAGCGGCGGTCGGTTCTCGTCGAACGCCATCGCGATGCCGATGATGACGTACCCGAGCACCAGCACGACGCCGAGCTTCCAGATCACCTCCAGGCCCGACCAGTAGATCAGCATGTTCGCGATGATGAACGCGAGCGGGCCGAACACCACGGCCGCCGGCACCCGGTACGGCCTGTCCGCCTCCGGCACCGTTCTGCGCAACGCGCCCATGGACAGCGGTGCGCCCGCGTACATCAGCACGCTAGCGGCGGTGACCAGCCCGACCAGCGCATGCCAGCTGGGGAACGGCAGCAGGAAGAACAGCCCGGCCACGAACGCGACGAGCAGGCTGACCCACGGCACGCCGTTCTTGTCGACCTTGCTGAACACCTGCGGGAAGTAGCGGTTCCTGGCCAGGCCGTAGCCGACCCGCGAGGTCGAGGTCTGGTAGATGAGACCAGTGCCGGACGGCGAGATGAACGCGTCGATCCGCAGGATGAGCGCGAGCCAGGCCAGCCCGACCAGGCCGGCCAGCCCGGCGAAGGGCCCGGAGACGATGTCCTTGTTGTTGATTCCCGCGAACCCGTGGGTGAGCTGGCTGGCTGGCAGCGCGCCGATGAACACGACCTGCAGCATGACATAGATGGCCACGCCGATCAGGACCGCCATGATGATCGCCCGCGGCAGGTTGCGCTGCGGGTTCTTGATTTCGCCGGCCAGCTGGTCGGCCTGCTCGAAGCCGAGGTAGGCGAAGATGATGCCCGCTGAGGGGATCGCCGCGAACAGGGCCTTGACCCCGTAGGGCATGAAGCCGCCGCCCGCGCCGAAGTTGCTGCCGTGGAACTTGAACAGCAGCACGATGATCGCGAAGACCGGGACCGCGACCTTCCACCAGGTGATGCCGGCGTTGACCTTGGAGAACAGGCGCATGCCCAGGAAGTTGACCGAGGTGAAGATCGCCATCAGGATGATCGTCATCACGAAGCCGAGGCCGGTGACGTTCCCCTTGACCGGATCGTAAATGCTGTGCCAGTAGAACGACAGGTAGGTCATCACCGCGTAGCACTCGATGGGCGCCACCGTGACCGCCTGGACCCAGGAGAAGAAGCCGAACGAGATACCGGCCACGCTGCCGAACGCGAAGTGCGGGAACCTCGCGGTGCCGCCGGAGACCGGGTACATCCCGCCCAGCTCGGCGTGCACCAGGGCCAGGATGATGACGGCGACACCGCCGATGACCCAGCCCAGCAGCGCGGCGGTCCCCGCCGCCTGCGCGGCGAACAGCGCGCCGAACAGCCAGCCGGAGCCGATGATCGACGTCTCAGACGCCCAGGTGGCGCCGATCAGGCCCATCTCTCTCTTGAGGCCGACGTCTGCCGGTCTGGTAGCAGTAACGACCGACTCAGATGCCATGGTCGAACCTTCTTCCGGGTCCGCATACGTGGGCTATACGCCCGTGAGTAGGCCTCATGTTATTGATCGACAACGAGCATGAGAAGAAGTCGTTTGGCTTCATTTCGATAACGCAGGTCACAGCCAGGTGCGTCAGGCGACCCGCTCCGGAGCCGCCGCGACCTCCGCCGGCGGAATCAAGGGGCGCCTGAACACATCCATGCCGACCTGCGCTAACCCGGTACCGAGGACGATTCCTAAGGTCCCGGGGGCGCGTCCGGCGGCAGCGGTTCGGGCCATGCTGGGCCAAGGTCCGGCCCATGGCGGGGTGCAGGTTCGGCTCACGACGGGAATAAATTCGGCCCAAAACGGGTGCCAGGTTGGCCCGCGCGAGGGGCGCACGCAGGGCCCGTGCGGGGCTCGCAGTTTCAGCTCGTGCGGGGCGGAGGCTGGCCTGCGGCGATGACTCAGGGCGACCGAGCGTTCAGCCTGCGGCGGTGGTCGCGCGCCGGGCGTCGTGGTTGCGCCGACGGCCGGGGAAGGCCGTGACGTTTGCCCTGACCTTGGCGGCGCAACGGTCGGAGCAGAAACGCCGGGACCGGTTGGTGCTGGCGTCGATGAAGACGCCCTGGCAGGCTGCGCCTGCGCAAGTTCCGAGCCGCTCGGGGCCCATCTGAGTGACGATCCCGGCCAGGCCGATGACGGCGCGCGCGGCATATCTGTCCGCCGCGGAGCCACTCTCGGCGAGGTGCAAATGCCACGATTGGCCGTCATGCTGGGCGATTTCGGGATGGAACGGATACCGGGTGAGGAGGCCGTTGAGGCGCGCGACCACCTCGTCACCCTTTCCTGCCGCGGCGGCAATGAAGATCAGCCGCAGCTCCGCCTTGAATTGCGTCAGAGCCTCGAGGTCGCCCGGTGTCACACGAGAGTTGAGCTGGGGCAGTCCTGCCGTGAAGGCGCGGTAGCCGTCAACGGAAACAAGCCCGTCACGGTGTCCGTGATCGGGGCAGTCCGTATTTACCAAGCTCACCGCCAGCTCGGCATAGGAGGTAAAGTCCACTCCAGTCCTTTGAGTGCCTGGGGATGTCAGGGGGGCCGCTTCCCGCCCCGAGTATGGCACAGACTAAGGGGCCCGGCCTGCTGTTCTCTGGGGTCTCTCAGCTAACCTTCAGCCGCTCTGATGAGCACCCGGCTGGCCTCCTCTCGTGGTCGCGCGGCGGCCGCCCACCGCGCGCCGCGTCGGCGGTGCGGTGGGCGCTTGTAACCCTGCTGACCGCTGGCCGCGACACGCGGCGCTAGTGTGCGGGCCATGTTCGCTGTCACCGCCGCACGTATTGATGCCGAGAATCCGCTGGCTGGCCTGGAACTTGGCGACCACCCTGAACCATCGCCCGAGCCAGGCTGGACCACCGTCACGGTCCGGGCCGCCTCGCTCAATCACCACGACGTGTGGACGCTTCGTGGTGTCGGGATCTCGCCGGACCGACTTCCGATCGTGCTCGGCTGTGATGCCGCCGGGGTGGACGAGAACGGCAACGAGGTCGTTGTGCACGCCGTCATTGGCGACCCAAGCGTGGCCGGCGGGGACGAGACCCTCGATCCCCGGCGGTCGCTTCTGTCCGAACGCTACGACGGGACATTCGCCGAACGGGTGGCCGTGCCCAGGCGGAACCTGGTACCGAAGCCTGCGGCCCTGTCCTTTGCAGAGGCGGCTTGCCTGCCGACGGCCTACCTGACTGCGTACCGGATGCTGTTCGACCGGTCCGGCCTCGAGCCAGGAGCGACCGTGCTCGTGCAGGGCGCCAGCGGGGGTGTAGCCACGGCCTTGATCGTGCTTGGCCGCGCTGCTGGGTACCGGATCTGGGTGACAAGCAGGACCGAGGCGAAACGAGACCGTGCCCTGGAACTCGGCGCCGACCAGGCGTTCCCGGACGGCGCCCGGCTGCCGGAACGGGTCGATGCGGTCATGGAGACCGTCGGCCAGGCGACGTGGGCCCACTCGCTGCGGGCCCTCAGGCCGGGCGGCCGCGTGGTGATTTGCGGCGCGACCAGTGGCGCGGTGCCACCCGCAGATCTGAACCGCGTGTTTTTCCTGCAATTGTCGGTCGTCGGGTCGACCATGGGGACACGCGACCAACTTGGCCGCTTGCTGCGCTTCTGTGAGCAGACCGGGGTGCACCCGAAGATCGACCGGATCCTGCCGATGCGGGAAGCTGCTGCCGGGTTCGCCGCCCTGATCTCCGGCGACGTCTTCGGCAAGATCGTCTTTACCGCGTAACGCCGCGTCCCGCTGGAATGCCGTCATACCGCGTCCCGCTGGAATGCCGTCACACCGCGTCACACCGCGTCCCGCCGCTGCCCGCGGGCCTTTCCATGATCGAAGATTGGTGGCCGCCGACGGGAATCCTTCGTAGTCATGGAAGGCGACGTTCGGGGAGGGCGACTGGGCTGAGCGGTATGTCCAGTGTTGGGGTTGTAGTCCGTTTAGTCGTCGTGACCGTGTTCGGCTGAGTCTTCGTCGCTCGGTGCCCTGGAGGTACCTTCACCGAAGACCTCACCCTTGATCCGGTCGAGAGCGTCGTCCAGGATCGCCCGAAGGTCTCCCAGGGCGTCTTCGCTCACGGCCTGCGCGTGCCAGGCGGCGGTGCGCAGTTCCCTGGTGAAGCGCCGCGCCAGCCGCTCCAGGTCCCGATAGGTGCTGGGGTTGGCCCAGCCGGACGATCCTGGGGGACCGGGCCAGCCACGGCGGCCCGGCCAGTCGGCCCACGCCTGCCAGTCTTGCCAGCTACCCCATCCGTGCTCGCCTTCAGCGGTGGGATCGTGGCGGTCGCGCCCCCGCTTGGCGCCTCCGCGGGCCTGCCGAGCGCCTTCCCGGGCACCCGCGGCGGCCTGCCTGGCGTCGTCACGGGCTTCCCGAGCTCGCTCCCTAGCGTCGTCACGGGCCGCGTGGCCCTGCTCCCTAGCGTCGTCGTCGTCACAGGCCGCGTGGCCCTGCTCCCTAGCGTCGTCAGGGGCCGCGTAGGCCTGCTCCCTAGCGTCGTCTCGGGCCGCGTAGGCCTGGTCCTTTGCGTCACGGTCGGGGTCGGTCGGCTCCTTGGCGTCACGGTCGGCTCGGACGCGCTCCCCAGCATCCCCGGCGCCCGGCCGGGCGCGGGGGGAGTCGGTCCTGGCGTGGTCGCCGGCCCTCCCGGTGGCGGCACCGCCTCGGCCAGCGGAGGCGCGGGCACGGCCACGAGCCTGTGACTGGGTCTCCCCGTACATCTCCCGTGCCGCCCAGGTCAGCTCCTCGCGCAGGCTGCGGACGGTCTCCCGGACGTCCTCGGTGACTTCGCGGGCGATGTCACGCACTGATGCGGTTAGCTCATCTTCCAGTTCGGTCAGGTCGTCGGACCGGTTCCGGAGTTCCTCCCGGCCCTTCTCGGTGATCCGGTACACCTTCCTGCCCTCGGACTCGCCGTGGGTGACCAGTCCTTCCTCCTCGAGCCTGGCCAGCCGTGGGTAGATCGTGCCGGGCGATGGCGAGTAGACGCCCATGAACCGGTCCTGGAGCAGCCGGATGACCTCGTAGCCATGCCGCGGGGACTCGTCAAGCAGCTTGAGCAGGTAGAGGCGGAGCCTCCCATGGCGGAATACCGGGCTCATCGGATCTCACCTTCGGAGTCGGTGCCCTGGTCCCCGGAGGCTGTTGGGTGGTCCCTGGAGTCCACGGCCTGACCCCAGGGGTCAGTGCCCTGGTCCCCGGAGGCTGTGGGGCGGTCCCGGGAGTCTGTGCCCTGTTCCCCGGAGGCTGTGGGGCGGTCCCGGGAGTCCGTGCCCTGGTCCCCCGAGGCTGTGGGGCGGTCCCGGGAGTCTGTGCCCTGGTCCCCGGAGTCGGCTGGCCGGCCCCCGGAGCCGGTGCCCTCGCCCGATGCGGTGTCATCTCGGGCTGATCCACTGTGACCGCGCTGGAGCAACGTGACCTGGCCTGACATCGTGGTGACCGACAGGCGGCCAGCGCAGTCACCCGCGCCGAGGGTCCCGCTCAGTGCGTTGGCGCCGGGTCCGTGGGAAGAGTGCAGACCGCTGAACTCACTGAGCACCCTGCCAGTGGTGGACCGCAGGTCGACTCGTGTGCTGGTCTCCGCGGGGAGCCGGATCGCCACCGCTCCGGAGACTGTGGCGACACGCAGCCCACCCCCGTGGTCCAGGTCGATGTCGGCGGTGATCCGCCCGCTCACTGTTTTCGCTTCCAGGTGGTGCACGGTGCTGTCGGCCAGGGTCAGGTCCCCCGAAACCGAGTTGAACCCGATGCGGCCGTCGACTCCCTGGGCCTCGACGTCGCCCGAGACCGTCTTGGCATCTACGGTGCCTGTCACGCCATCCAGCGTGATGTTTCCTGAGACGCTCTTGACGGATGTCTTCGCGGCGATTCCGGACACGATGGCGCTGGCGCCCACTACCCCGAGCTGGGTTGGGCAGCCCTTCGGCACCGTGATCGTGATGGCCGCCGAATGCCGCTGCGGGTGGAGCCAGCCCAGAAGCCCTTCCCAGGTGAGGTCCTCGTAACTGACGGTCAGGACGCCGGCCTCATGGCTCACCAGCAGAGGCTGGCCGGACACGTTGGCGATGTCGAGGCAAGGGCGCTCGTCGGTGCTGAGCACGGCGACGGAGCCCGAGATTACCCGGACCCGCAGCGCGGCTATGCCGTCGAAGTCGAGGGTTGTCGGAGCATCGATGGTCCAGCGCGTCATCGCGCATTCCTTTCTGCCGGGCCCGGAGCTTCTCCGAGGCCCCAGCACCCGGAGCGTCTCCGAGGCCCGGTGGTCCGGGGGCGTCTCCGAGGCCCGGTGTCCCGGGGCGTCCGGCGGTCCGTCTTGATGGCTGAGCGCCTGGGGAGCCTGCCTACTGCGACACTACTACTGCATAAGATATGTCGCGTCTTCAGGAAGTCAAGATGTATCTCGAGTAGCTGGCCGGGGCCGATCGTCGGGTGGCTGTGGGCCGGGGTGGCTGTGGGCCGGGGTGGCTGTGGGCCGGGGTGGCTGTGGGCCGGGTGGCTGTGGGCCGGTGGCTGTGGCCGGTGGCTGTGGCCGGTGGCTGTGGGTTGAGGTGGAGGCTCTTACTCCTCGTACTCGTCGCCGGCCTCGTCGTCAAGGCGCGCGAGCCAGGTCGCCAGCCGGTCCACCGCCAACTCGGCCTCTGGGTTCAGGTCGACGAATTCGCGTAGCCGCCGCGCCAGCCAGCCCAGGGTGACCTGGTCTTCTGGGCGCCGGTCCTCGAGTTCCTCGATTCCGCGGTCGGTGAAGTACAACTGCCATCCCTAGCCCTAGCTCTGGCCCAGCGCCTGGTCGATGACCAGCCGATGCTCGGCCGCGTGGGCGTTGGCGGAGCCGGCCGCCGGTGCTGAGCTCGCGGGGAGCGAGATGGGCCGGACGTGGCGACCGAGGATGTCCGGGAGATGGAGGGCCATGGTCGGCCAAGCGCCCATATTGGCGGGCTCCTCCTGAACCCAGACAACTTCCTCCACGCCCGGGTACCGAGCGAGTTCGGCCTGCAGTTCCGCGGCCGCAAGCGGGTAGAGCCGCTCGACCCGGACGATCGCGTTGTCAGCCAGGCCGCCAGCGGCCCGTTTGGCGGCGAGGTCGTAGTAGACCTTGCCTGAGCACAACAGCACCCTGCCGACGGTGGCCGGATCGAGATTCCCCCGGTCGCCGACGACCGGCTGGAAGGATCCCCGGACGAAATCGGCGACCGATGAGGTGGCCTGCTTCAGCCGGAGCATCGACTTGGGCGTGAAGACGATCAGCGGCGCGCGCCGCCCGGACAGGGCTTGCCAGCGGAGCAGGTGGCAGTAGTTCGCTGGTGTGGTCGGCATCGCCACAGTCATGTTGTCCTGCGCGCACAGCCCGAGGAAGCGCTCGATCCGCGCGGAGGAGTGGTCCGGGCCCTGTCCCTCGTAGCCATGGGGGAGCAACAGCACCACGCTGGAGCGCTGGCCCCACTTCTGCTCACCGGAGCTGATGAACTCATCCATGATCGTCTGCGCGCCGTTGGCGAAGTCACCGAACTGGGCTTCCCAGCAGACCAGCGCATCGGGCCGGGCGACCGAGTAGCCGTATTCGAATCCCACGGCGGCGAACTCTGACAGCAGCGAGTCGTACGCGTAGAACTTGGCGCTGCCCGAGTTGAACTGCCGCAGGGGGGTGTACTCCTCCCCGGTGTGCCGGTCCACCAGGACCGCGTGCCGCTGGCCGAACGTGCCGCGCCTGGTGTCCTGGCCGACCAGCCTGACCGCGTGCCCGTCCATGAGCACCGACCCGAAGGCGAGAAGCTCGCCGGTCGCCCAGTCGATCGCGTCGTCGGCGACCATCGTGGCCCGGCGCTGCAGCAGCGGCACCAGCCGCGGGTGCGGGGTGAAACCGTCGGGGAGGTTCAGCTGCGAATCCACGATCCGCTTGATGGCCTCCTCCGGGACCTGGGTGGGCGTGCTCTCGTGGTCGATCGGCTCCGGCAGCACCGCCTGGGGCCTGACCACCGCGCCTGGCTCGGCAGGACGCTTGGACGCCTCCCGCGTCTCGGTGAAGGCACGTTCAAGCTGCTGCTGATAGTCCCGCAGCGCGTGCTCCGCCTCTTCCAGGGTGATGTCGCCCCGGCCGATCAGCGATTCCGTGTACAGCTTCCTCGTTGACCGCTTGGCATCGATGATGTCGTACATCAGCGGCTGGGTGAACGAGGGGTTGTCGGCCTCGTTGTGGCCCCGCCTCCGGTAGCAGATCAAGTCGATGACGACGTCTTTCCTGAATTCCTGCCGGTACTCGAAGGCGAGCTTGCCGACCCGCACCACCGCCTCGGGATCGTCACCGTTGACGTGGAATATCGGTGCCTGGATCATCCGGGCGATATCGGTGGAGTACACACTGGACCGGGAGTATTCCGGCGCGGTGGTGAAGCCGACCTGGTTGTTCACCACGATGTGCACGGTCCCGCCGGTCCGGTACCCGCGCAGCTGGGACAGGTTCAGCGTCTCGGCCACTACGCCCTGCCCGGCGAACGCGGCGTCTCCGTGAAG
>Ga0207684_10001588_pt1 | contig 24170 bp, 17 predicted proteins | sample KBSK5501metaG_FD_184342 | JGI IMG/M metagenome (GOLD analysis project Ga0207684, IMG submission 184342) | Corn, switchgrass and miscanthus rhizosphere microbial communities from Kellogg Biological Station, Michigan, USA - KBS K5-50-1 metaG... | ecosystem: Host-associated > Plants > Roots >...
GCTGCGGCGCTACCAGGCGGAGACGGACGGGCTGGTCCCGAGGGGGGCGCGGGAGCCGCTGTGGTGGACGCTGCGCCGTCCCGCCCGCCCGCTGGGCTACCACGCGGTGCACCGCATGTTCGAGCGGGCCGCCGCCGCTGCCGGGATCCCGGTGACGCTGCACGCGCTGCGGCACACGGCGGCCTACCGGATGGCCGAGGACCCGGCTCTGCCGCTGACCGACGTGCAGTGGGTCCTGGGCCACGCGCAGCTGACCACCACGCAGCTCTACCTGACGCCCCGCCGGGAGGACGTGATCCGCCGCATGCTCGCCCATCACGGTGAGCAGGCCAGGCAGGCCGCGGCCAGGCAGGCCCCGGCGCCCGCCCCGGGATACCAGCCCGGCACGCTGGAGATCCTTTTCGGCACGGGTGCCTCGTGAGGGCCGCGAGCGGAGGCCGGGCACTGGCGCAGGCGCCCCCTGGCGCTGGCCGCGCGGTGGACCGCCGGTCGCTCTGGCAGCCGGCCCGGGACCGCTTCCCCGCCCGCCCTGACCTCGCCTCGTGGCCGGCGACCGCAGCGCCGCGCGCGGGGGCGGAGCGAGAGCTTGCATGCCTGGTCTCGTCCTGGGCCGGCGCGCCGAGCACCCGGGCCAACAACAGGCCCGGCCCGGGCCTGCTCCTTGACTGGCTGGAGGAGCAGCCCGGGGCGACATGGCAGGAGCGCTGGCTCGCCAGCGGGGCCGGCGCGCAGGGGGCCGGCTGGCGAGCCGTTCCCGCCGCGTGGCTGGCCGCCCGGGGCCGCTCGTCACGCAAGTGGGTCACCGCCGTGTCCGTGGCGCTGCGGGCAGCCGTCTGCGCTGACATCGTCCGCCCCTCACTGGGCTGGCTGCTCAGCGGCGGCATGGCCGACAACTGGTTCGCCCAGGCGCTCGCGGCGGAGCGGGACCCAGCGGGCTTTGCCCGGCTGCAGGAGCTGCTGGACGCCGATCCCGAGCTGTCGGATGCTGTCCGCCGGGTGTCGGCTCACCGGGCCGCCGTCATCGTCGCGGCCAAGGGCGGGGCGCTCGGCCAGGTCACCATCGGCGACCTGCTGGCCGAGCACACCGCCGAGGAGGAGAGCTTGCGGCGGCCGTGCGAGGGCATGCAGGTCATCTACGGGACGCTGCGGGCCATGGGCGTCATCGACGGCCCGGCTGCCTTCCGCCAGCTGCGGGCCGCCGGCCCGCGGACCCCCGAGCAGATGATCGACCGCTACCGCCTGGCCTGCCAGCCGGTCCGGGACCTGCTCGTGGACTACCTCCGCGAGCGCCAGCCGGCGCTGGACTACTCCACCCTCCAGCAGCTCGGCTACGAGCTGGGCAAGCTGTTCTGGGCCGACATCGAGCAGCACCACCCCAGCATCTCCGGCATCCACCTGCCCGATGACGTCGCCCGCGCGTGGAAGCAGCGGCTCCAGGTCAAGGACGGCTCCGGCGGGGCCGCCCAGGCGGGCACGGAGCGCATCAGCGCCCGCCACTGCCTGACGACCGTCCGCGCCTTTTACCTCGACATCGCCCAGTGGGCACTGGACGACCCGTCCCGCTGGGCCCGGTGGGCAGTGCCCTGCCCCGTCCGCCCGCAGGAGATCAGCGCCCGCAAGGTCGCCCAGCACCGCAAGTCCCGGATGGACGCCCGGACCCGGGAAAGGCTTCCCGTCCTGCCCGCCCTGGCCAGCGCCATCGACAGGCAGCGGAAGGACGCCGCCGCCCTCCTCGCGGCGGCACGGCAGGCCACGCCGGGGCAGGAGTTCACCGCCGCCGGCCAGACCCTGGTCCGGCTGCCCGTCCGCGGCGGCTCCCCGCTCAAGGTCTGGGCCCATGACCCCGCCTCCGGCAAGCGCGCCGACCTCACCGGCGAGGAAGGCTACGCATTCTGGGCATGGGCGGCCATCGAGGTGCTCCGCCACACCGGCATCAGGATCGAGGAGCTCCTCGAGCTCAGCCACCACAGCCTGGTCCAGTACCGGCTTCCCGGCACCGGCGAGCTCGTCCCCCTGCTCCAGGTCGTGCCGTCCAAGACCGACACCGAGCGGCTCCTGCTCATCAGCCCCGACCTCGCCGACGTCCTCGCCGCGATCATCAGCCGCGTCCGCGCCCCGTCCGGCGCCATCCCCCTCGTCGCCGCCTACGACGACCACGAGCGCCGCTGGATGCCACCCGCCCCGCTGCTGTTCCAGCGCCGCTTCCGCGGCTACGACCAGGCCCTGCACGAGGGAACCATCCGCAAGATGCTCGCCGCCGCCATCACCCGCGCCGGCCTCGCCGACCCGGCCACCGGCCAGCCGCTGAGCCACACGCCGCACGACTTCCGCCGCATGTTCATCACCGACGCCGTCCTCAACGGCCTCCCCCCGCACATCGCCCAGGTCATCGCCGGCCACCGCGACATCAACGTCACCATGGGCTACAAGGCCGTCTACCCCGGCGAGGCCATCCAGGCCCACCTCGCCCACCTCGCCCGCCGCCGCGCCCTCCGCCCCAGCGAGGAATACCGGGCCCCCACCGACGAGGAATGGCAGCAGTTCCTCGGCCACTTCCAGCACCGCAAGGTCGCCACCGGAACCTGCGGACGCGCGTTCGCCACCCCCTGCCCCCACGAGCACGCCTGCATCCGCTGCCCCATGCTCTGGCCCGACCCCGCCCAGAAGGCCCGCCTCACCGAGATCCGCGACAACCTCGCCGCCCGCATCGCCGAGGCTGAGCGCGAAGGCTGGCCCGGCGAAATGGAAGGGCTCAAGATAAGCCTCGCAGGAGCAGAAGACAAGCTCGCCCAGATCAGCCGCCGCCCAACCGCCACAGCCGACCTCGGAATCCCCACGATCCCCGCCCGCTAAACAGCAAAACGGACCAGGGGAACAAACCGACAAGTTCAGAGAATCGGAGACGATCAGCTCAGCCGTGTCAGCCGGCACCAAGCCCCACTCTCCGCCGAGAACCAGCCGGGCGTGGAGACGGGCGCAGGGCACCGCGCTGGCCAGCGGCGCTAGCTCCAGGTACGAGCGGAGTGGCCAGTGGCAGGCAGGACCGGCACCGGAGCCAGATTCTAAGGAGCCGGGAGCACCCGGCCCCGCCACAGTGCCGGTCCCGCCGTTCATGGGGGAGATCATTTCGCCTTCACTGGGGTGGTGAACCGCCGCAATCGTGCTGGATAAGCCTCGCGCTGCCGCCGTATGCTGCGCCACAGGCGACCGCAGGTACGACGGGCAGCGCCAGCAAGGTGAAGGGGCGGGAAGGAATGACGGCCAGGGCAGACGGGCACGAGAAGGACGACGACGGCCCGGTGAACGGGCTGCAGCCCTTCGCAGAGGAATTAAGGGCGCAGCGTGAAGCGGCCGGCCTGACGCAGGACCAGCTTGCTGAGCGGATGGGGTATTCAGCGTCCGTCATAGCGAAGCTGGAGACCTGCCGTACACGGGCCTCAGAGCAGCATGCGCAGCAGGCTGACGAGGCGTTCGGCACCCCCGGCTCATTCCAGCGGCTGCGGAAAGCGCTGCTGGCGGCGCGGACATACCCCGACTGGTTCCGGGACTGGCCGGGCAGGGAAGCGGGAGCGCGCCTGATCCGGTGGTTTGAGCTTCTTGTCATCCCTGGCCTGCTGCAAACCGGGGACTATGCCCGCGCGCTGCTGGCGAATCGCCTCGGGGACGGCCAGGAGGACGTTGACGAGATCGTGGCAGCGCGCATGGACCGTCAAGCCATCTTGTCCCGCGACAGGCCCCCGGAGCTGTGGGTGGTGCTGGACGAGGCGGCGCTGCGGCGCCCGGTCGGTGGATCAAAGGTCATGCACGACCAGACGCTCCACCTTGCCGGGATGGCGGCACAACTGCACATCTGCCTGCAGGTCATCCCCGCCACCGTGGGAGTTCACGAAGGTTTGGACGGAGCTGGTTTCGTCGTCGCTGACTACGATGTTGCATACGTGGAGACGGCGGCACGCGGGCAGATCGTTGACGCCGGCGAAGATGTCGCGGCGCTGGTGCGCAGGTGGGATAAATTGCGCGCAGAGGCGCTCCCTCGCAGCGCCTCTCTCAGACTTCTGGAGGAAGTGGCAGAACAATGGACCTGAACCGCGCCGAGTGGCGCAAGAGCAGCTACAGCACCGGCAACGGAGGTGCCTGCGTGGAGGTTGCTAGCAACCTGCCCGGAGCCGTGGCCGTCCGTGACTCCAAAGACCCGCACGGCCCGGCCCTGATCTTCACCCCCGGCGAGTGGCAGACGTTCGCCGCTGGGGTGAAGTCCCATGAGTTCGACCTGACCTGACTTGATCGTCCGGCCGCCAGTTTTCAAGGGGGCACTACTGTGCTTGCGGTGTCCCTGTGGTGTGTCTGAGGCGGGGCGCGGTTCGCGCTGGGGGTTGCAGGTGTGGTTCCCCGCTCGGGCCGGAGGCCCGATGTCTTTGACCTTTGCCGAGTGCGTCCTGCCTGTGCGACGGTTCCGGCCTGCGGTGTCCGGGTTCCTCGCTGGCCTGGCGTCTTGCCGGTGCCACGGTTTGGGTGGGCGTTGATGCGGTTCCTCGCTAGCCGGATGCCTGCCGGTATCACGGTTGTTACCCGTTCACGCCATGAGCACGTGGCGTCACTCGCCATGAGCACGGCTGGGACCGTAATCTCCTGGCTGGTGGCGACAACTTCGTGAGCGTCGCAGCTGCCAGGCCTGACCAACGGGCAGCTTTAAGCCGACAAGCCGACACGCGTCTGTTACGGAGAGTGAGCACTCAAGACGGGGCGGCAGGCCACCGACCCCTGCCGATTACGCGCTATGGTCGGCGGCCAGCTCAGCGTCCGCGCGCAAGCGCACGATCGGCCAGTTCTGTTCAGACGGAGCCATTGCCCAGGCAGATGGCGGAAAGCCTGGGCAGGCGGCGGCGCATCTGCTGGGCGTCATCGAAGTCGAAGTCCTCGCCCATGTCCACGGGGCTGCGGTCATGTTGCTCGCGCGAGGCGCTGTAGCGGTCCCATGCGTCGTAGAAGCCGTGATCGTCACCGCTCACCCGCTCGAACGCATAGGGCGCGGCGTAGTTGACCTCCTCGTAAAACAGGGGGGGTTTGTCCCAAGGACGGTGCACGGCGTCGGTTATAGCGGGATGACCGGCCAGGCTGTCCGGGGAAGCCGCCGCCTTCTGGTACCAGTCACGGCCCTGCGCTAGGAGCCCTGCCTTGAAGTCCGTGAAGCTGTCGTCCGAGCAGCCGCCTGCGATGAGGTAGGCCGCCGCCCACACGTCCCACCGGGACAGGGCCGCGCTCATCTCGTAAAATCGTTCCTGGTACTCCAGGATGTCCTGCTGGGTGCGGGTAGCCAGGTCGTCGACCAGTGCCTCGTGGAACGGCCTGCCCGGTCCGGCGGCTGCCCGCGCTGCGTCGATGATGTCCCAGAAAGTGCTGATGTCCACGGCAGGATCCTGCCAGCGGGGTACGACATCCGCGCGTGAGCCTCAAGCCATCGCGGTGGCACGACTGATAGCGCTGTCGTAGAAGTCTCGCTGCGCGTGTAGTCGGCTGCATCCGCGGCAGACCTAGAACGGGGCCAGAGGTCAGTAGCAGTGTTACCGGCCGGATCGGTCACACAGATCACCCAGTTCGGCCGCTCGAACAGCCAGGCAGATGACCAGGTTGGTCGCCCAGAACAGGATATCGTGTGCTTCGCGGCGGCCTGGCTGTGACCGTCTGTGACGAACCTAATCCCGGGCAGACTCACTAATTTAGGTACCCGGCAGGCTTCGCTGGCCTGGCAGTGCCTGGCGTTTTCCCTTTGGCGTACCGCCCTAAGCGGCCGCGAGTGTTCCGTGATCATGGAACGCCCGGGATCTTGGGCGGATGCCTGGCGTTGTAGACGTAGGCCGGCTCGATCGGTGTCTCGTACCAGGGCCGGTAGAACTCGGGCAGGTAGGGCTCGACCAGGGTGCCGAGTTCGGCCCAGCGCCGTACCTGGGCGGACGGACGGTACACGCGTTTGGCGACCGCCTCGGCGAGACGGTCCCGGACCAGGGTCTCGTCCACGACCGTGACCCGGCCGTGCTCCATCAGGACCCGCCCGCCCGCCATGACCGTGTCGATGTCCGACGACTCCGCACGGTCGAGTACCACGTCAAGGAACGGCTCGGCGTCATACCGGCCAGGCGGGAAGAAGATCCGATCCTTCGCCACGATGAGCAGGTCCGCGTATTTCCCCGGCTCCAGGCTGCCCAGCGTCCCCGCCATGCCGAGCGCCTGCGCACCGTTCGCCGCTGCCGCGCGAAGCACCTGCTCACTGTCCAGGCGGCCCGCGCCGAAGTCGCGCGGCAGCCGCTGCAGGTAGCAGGCCAGCCGGAGTTCGGCAAAGAAGTCGTCGCGATCGGAGAACGAGATGCCGTCCGTGCCGAAGGCGATCCGGCCGCCAGCGTCCATGATGTCGCGGACGCGGCAGATGCCGGTGGACAGCCGGAGGTTCGAGCCGGGGTTGCTTGACGCCACCGCGCCCGAGTCGGCGAAGATGCCGAGTTCCTCGTCGGTCACCCAGACGAAGTGCTCCAGGACTGTCCCTGGGGTGAGGACCCCGAGGTCCGCCAGGCGGCGCACGGCAGGCTTGCCGTAGGTCTCCAGGTTGAACAGCATCTCGGAGCGTGTCTCCAGGACGTGGGTGATCATCCCGGTGCCGTGCTCGTCAGCCACCCGGCGGCACCGCCGGTAGAGGTCGTCGGAACAGGCGGGCGTCCAGTCGGGGGCGGTGACGATCCGGATCCGGCCGTCCCGCCCGTGCCAGGCCGCCGACAGCCGCTCGAAGGTCGCCATCACCTCGTCCACCGGCCAGGCGTATCCCATCGGCGAGTCGCGGACTTCGGCCGCCAGCGCAGCCGGCAGGCGCGCCAGGAACTGGTCATCCGGCTCGTGCGCATAGCTGTTCTGGTCCCTGCTGACCAGGCCGAACGCGGTGCGAAGGCCGGTGTCCTGGTACGCGCGGAGAGCCGGTTCGCAGCCGAAGTCCGGCAGGCTGGGCCGCCCGTAGTACATGTCGACGGTGGCCGTCTGACCGCCCTTGATCGCGGTGATCAACCCCCACAAGATCCCGTAGTAGAGGTCCTCTTCCGCGATCGGCCCGACCCCGCCCTGGATGTGCACGTTCGCCTTCTCGAAGATGTGCTGATACAGGCCCGGGCCGATGGCGAGTTCGGAATGGTAATGGCAGTTCACGAAGCCCGGCAGCACGAAGTGACCGGCGGAGCCGAGCACCCGGTCGAAAGGGCCCAGGGCCTCCATGTCTGCCCTTGGGCCCGCGGCGATGATGGTGGCGTCCTCGACCACCAATCCGCCGTCGGGGATCAGGGTGTGTGCGCCGAGCGAGACCACCGGGTCACCCAGGACCAGACAGCGGGTCATGCACTGGTCGGCGGGACTACCATCCGGTCCAGGATCCGCCGGAATGCGTCATTGGCTTCACGCAGGACCTTCTGCTCGTCCACGGTGGTGAGCTGGCGGTCTTCCATCACGATCTTCCCGTCGATGATCGTGGTATCGACGCAGCTTCCGTTCGCGGCGAAGACCAGGTGCGAGAACAGGTGTGCCTTGTTCCCCGGCATGAGCGGCGTGAACATCTGGCTCTTGAGGTTCACCAGGATCACGTCCGCCTTCCTGCCCCGCGCCAGCTGGCCGGTCTGATGACCGAGCGCCTCCGCGCCATTCCGCGTGGCCATCCGCACGACATCGGGAGCCTGCTGCAGGCTGGAGTCCACCCGGCTGGCCCGGTGAATCAGGGATGCGAACTTCATCACCTCGAAGAGATCCCGGCTGTTGTTGCACTCGGCCGCGTCATGACCGATGCCGATGTTGAGGCCCGCCTGGAGCATCTCCGGCAGCCGGGCGATCCCGTTGCCAAGCTTCGCGTTCGATGACGGGTTATGGGAGATCTGGGTGCCCGTCTCGCGCATGAGCGCGATCTCGGTGTCGGAGAGCCAGACGCAGTGCGCGGCGATGCAATTACGGCCGAGGATTCCGGCGTCGTAGGCGACCTCGGTCGGGCGTCGGCCGAACCGCTGCTTGGAGTTCTCCACCTCGGTCAGCGACTCGTTCAGGTGGATGTGGATGCCCGTGCCGAGTTCGTCCGCGAGCAGGCGGGCGTCCCTGAGCAGTTCCTCCGACGCCAGCGGGAGCCACTCGATCCCGATATAGATCTCTATGCGCCCGTTGGCCGCCCCGTGCTTGGCCTGGAACGCCTCCTTGTTGTCCTCCAGGGTGTCCAGGTTGTGCTCGGCGTCGGCCACATCGTTGGACAGGACCGCCCGGATGCCGATCTCCTCGGCCGCGTCGGCCAGCGCGGCCAGTTGCCGGTACATGTCGTTGACGGTGGTGACGCCGCACTTGATGGACTCGCTGTAGCTGGCCAGCGCGGCCCAGTACGCCGCCTCGTAGTCGAGCGCCCGGATGATCGGGTACCAGCAGGTCTCCAGGTACTCCCAGAGCGGCAGGTGGTCGCTCCATCCCTTGCCCAGGGCCGTGTGGTAGTGCAGGTCGACCAGGCCGGGCAGGACGGCCTGGCCGGTGGCGTCGATCACGCGGGCACCTTCGGCCGGATGGCGCGCAAGCATCTCGGCGGTCTCGCCGACATCGACGATACGGTCGCCCTCGACCACGACCGCCCCGCCGAACAGGACGTCGTCGGTGTCGTTCATGGTCACGACGGAACCGTTGGTGATGATGATGCGGTCGGTCATCGCTGTGCCTCCGGGCTCGCGAGATCGAGGATCTGCCGGCCCAGCACCCCGCGCTGACGCAGCGCGTCAAGCGCGTCGCCGACCCCGTCCAGCGGGAAGCGGCCCGCGATGGGCACAGTCATCGCGCCGGCGGCCGCCAGTTCGATGGCATCCACCAGATCCTGCCTGGTCGCGGCCACGGTGGCCACGAGCGAGGTCTCGGAGAGGATGAACTCGATGGGATGCACGCTGAGCGGCTGGTCGGTGTAACCCGTGGACACGAACCGCCCGCCCTTGGCCAGGCACCTTACCCCGGCAGTCATCGACCCGGTGGTCCCCACCAGCTCGAAGAAGACATCGGCGCCGCGGCCGCCGGTCAGCTCACGGACGGCGGACGGCAGTTTCTCGTAGTCATCGGGCGCCGCGACGACAACACCATCGGTTGCGCCGTGCTCCAGCGCGAACTGCCGCTTCTGCTCGGAATCGGCGACCGCGATCACCCGCGCCCCGGCGTGGCGGGCCGCCTGGGTGACCAGGATCCCGACGCCGCCTATGCCGTCCACCACCGCCGTCTGGCCCAGCCGGAGCCCGGACAGCTTCGTTGCGTGCACCGCCGTCATCCCGGCGCAGGTCGCGGCGGCGGCGGTCGCGAAGTCCACCGTGTCGGGAACAGGCACCAGGTTGCGCTCCGGGACGACCACGTACTCCGCGTCCCCGCCGTCCATGTTGAAGCCGAGCTGCCCGGGCTCGGTGTCGCAGATGTTGGGCCGACCCGCCAGGCACTGCTCGCACCAGCCGCAGAAAAGCTTGTTGTACACGGCGACCCGGTCGCCCGCGCGCAGCGTGGCGCCCTCGCCGGCCTCGGCCACGACACCCGCCGCCTCGTGACCGATCGTCATCGGATAGGGATCGGGCTTGATCATGCCGTCGAGGACGTGCAGGTCCGTGCCGCAGACCCCGGCGGCATGCACCCGGACCAGGACCTCACCCGGACCCGGGGCCGGAGCCTGGACATCGGCCAGGCGCAGGCTCAGGTCCTCGAAGATTCGGGCAGCTCGCATTATCGGCCAGGCTCCTTCCCGGTAGTCGCGCCATCGCCAGCAGATCCGCCATTAGTCGCCGCGCCATCGCCAGCAGATCCGCCATTGCCGACCGGTACGTCGTAGGCCATGTCCCAGAACTGCACTTCGTAGCGGGTGGAGGTATCGAAGATCCACGCGAGGCGGGCCATGGCCGCCGCGTCGTCCGGGTCGGCCAGCCGGTCAAGGAGCCCGGTGGTCTCGGCCACGAGCGCCGAATAGCTGTCGCTCCCGAACATCGACACCCAGTCGGCGTAGACCGGCTCGGCGGGAAGCGCGGCTGCCAGCGGCGCGGCGAGTTCCCCGTAACTCCACTGGCACGGCAGCACGGCGGCCAGCCCTTCCGCGCAGCTGCCCTGGGCCGACGTATAGAGAAGGTGCCGCGTGTAGCCATAGGTGACCGGGAGCATCGTGGTCATGACGCCCGCCGCGCCCGGTGATCCGCCGACCCGGCGCAGGAAGTCGACGTTCGAGGGGATCTCGATGCCGACGATCTGCCGCAGGAACCGGCTGAGCACATCGGCGGCGTCGTAGTCGGGCGCCTTCCCGATGATCAGGCCGATCGCCCGGGCGTAATCCTCCAGGTACAGGATGTTCTGCTCGAAGTAGCGGCGGAAGGTCTCATACGGCAGCGTGCCCGCGCCGATCTGCCGAACCATCGGATGGCTGGTCGCCGCGGCCCAGGCTGGCTTCCCTCGCTCCCGCAGGCCAAGAGACACACGTGAGCCCGGCATCTCCGACATAATGTGCAGCACATCAGATATCATCCGCCGAAGTCAAGCATGATCCACTGCCTGCTCCGGTGCGGAGCGGGGTCACTACGGACCGCGCGGTCAAGCATGATCCACTGCCTGCTCCGGTGCGGAGCCGGTCACCACGGACCGCGCGGTCACGCATGATCCGCTGCTTCTTCCAGCGCTCTGAGCTGGTCGTCGCGGACGCTGCGGATGTGCTCACGCATGTACTGCTCAGCCAGTTGCGGGTCGCGGGCGGCGATGGCCTCGACGATCCTTTCGTGCTCATCTACCGACGCGTCGATCCGGCCGGGGATCTCCGCGGTGAGCTGGCCGATGCGGGTCAGGTGAGCCCGCAGATTCTCGATCAGGGCCTGGATCCGCTGATTGCGGACCTGGTCGAAGAGGACCGCGTCGAACTCCGATATCAGCGCGGCGAGCTCGCCCCGGTCCTGGCCGCGCTGCAGGCGGCGGCTCTCCCGGGCGATGCGGTCGAGATGGGCACGGTCCGGTTCGGTCATCGATTCGGCCGCCGCCCGTACCGCGGCATTTTCCAGCAGCTCACGCAGCTCATAGATCTCGACCAGGTCCTGCCGCGAGTACCGGGTCACCACGGCGCCCTTGAACGAGGTCGTTTCGACCAGGCCCTCCTGCTCAAGCCGGGTGAGCGCCTCCCGGATGGGAGTCTTGCTCACGCCGAGCCGTTCGGCCAGCGTGGCCTCCCTGAGCGGCTCTCCGGGAGCGAGCCGCAGGTCCACGATCGCGCCCTTGAGTTCCTCGTAGACCCAGTCGGTCACTTTCCGGCGGTCGTGCCGGCCGCTGAAGACCGACTCCAGCCGCGCCCTGCCTCCATCGGCAGCCTGATTGGCCACGCTAAGCCCTCGTCTCTCCCTCGCGCACGCCGCCGTGCGCCGGCGCCAATTCTAGATAATCTTCTGTGCGATATGTGATATCTCGATCAGCGGCCTCCGGCATGCCCCGCGGCGACCGCGGCCGACCACGACTGCGCAAAGGCCCGGACGGTCGACATGCGGTCGCGGCCGAGCGGGAAGACATGCACGGAATCGGCCCCGGCGTCGAGCACGGCCCGGATCTGCGCCGTGGCCCGCGCCTGGTTCCCGGCCAGCGCGACCTTGCGGACGAAGTCATCCGGGAGCGCGCGGGCGGCGACGGCCGCCTCCTGGAACTCCCCACCCGCGTAACCGGCCCGCACGGTCTCCACGACCGCCGCGGGCAGCCCGGCCAGGGCGCAGATGTGCGGAGCGGTCTGCGGGAACCAGGCCGCGATCGACCGGGCGTCCTCAAGCGCGGCCGTCTCGTCCTCGGCCACCGCCCCGTACGCGAAGACCGCCACGTGCGGCCGGGGCCGCCCCGCCGCGTCCGCGCCACGGGCCACGTGGGAGATGGCCCAGTCGAGCGCCTCGGGGAACAGGCCCACCAGGAGGATCACGCCGTCGGCGATCCGGCCCGCAAGCTCCAGGGTCTTCGGGCCGCTGGCGGAGACGAACACGGGAATGTCAGCCCGGGCCGGGAACCGCAGGTGGGCCCGGGCCATGCTGAAGTCCCCCGGGCGCATATCGGCCGGGCGCACATCGGCCGGGCGCATATCCACTTCCTCCCTGCGCCACAGCTGCCGGATTCCGTCGATCGCGGCCGCCAGGGAGGCCAGACGGCTCGGCCTGAGCCCGAGCGCGAGCAGCGGGCGGTCACCGGCCCCGATGCCGAGGATCATCCGGCCCGCGGCGATCTCGTCGATGGTGGCGGCCGCGGCCGCGGTGATGGCCGGGTGGCGGGTGGCCGGATTGGTCACGGCCGTGCCGATCAGCAGCTTCGAGCTGCGGGCGGCGGCCAGGGTGAGGTAGGCATAGCAGTTGCGGGCGTGCAGGGACGAGTCCGTCAGCCACAGGTGGCCGAAGCCGAGGCTCTCGATCTCCTCGACCATCCCGCAGAACACCCCGGGGGCGTCCACCCCCTGCAGGACCACCCCGGACCGTGGCTCGTTCACTGGCGTTCCTCTCCGGTCACCGCGATCCCGTCGGCGACCAGGCGGTCGATATCGGCGGAGGTCAGGCCCGCCTCCGTCAGCACGGCCCGGGTGTCGGAACCCAGGGCCGGGGCGGGCGACGGGTAGCCGAGTGCGACCCGGTCCACCCGCAGCGGCGGGCCGATGACCCGGTACGGGCCGGCCGTCGCGTGCTGGAGTTCCTGCACCGCGCCGAGCGCGCCGACCTGCGGCCCGGCCAGAACCTGCGGCACCTCCTGCACCTGCGCGGCGGGCACGCCCGCCTCCCCGAGAAGGGTCAGCCAGTGGGCCGTGGGCCGGGTGGTCAGCACGGCCTCGATTTCCCTGGTCAGCTCGTCCCGGTGCGCCACCCGGCGGGCGTTGTCGGTGAACCGCTGGTCAACCAGCAGATCATCGAGGCCCAGCACGCGGCAGACGCGCAGCCACAACTCCTGCGTGCCGGCGCCGGCCAGCACCACCCAGCCATCCGCCGTCCGGAACCCGCCGTAGGGCGCGAACGTCGGCGAGTGCGTGCCGAGCAAACCAGGCACCGCACCGGACGCCATAACGCTGGCGGCCAGCGTGCCCAGGCTGGCCAGGGCGAATTCGAGCAGCGAGGACGACACAAGCCGGCCCATGCCGGTCCGCTGCCGCTCGATGCACGCGCCGAGCAGGCCCAGCGCGCAGCTCAGCCCGGCCCCGACGTCCAGCACCGGGACGCCGACCTTCACCGGGCCCGACTCGGTCGTCCCGGTGATGCTCATGACGCCGCTTTCGGCCTGCAGGATGAGATCGAAACCGCCCTTGGCGGCGTCGGGGCCGACATCCCCGTACCCCGAGATGGACCCGTAGATCAGCGACGGGAAGCGAGCGTGCACGGATTCCCAGTCGAGTCCGCAGCGCACCAGGGCCCCCGGCCGCGAGTTCTCGACGAGCATGTCCGAGGTGGCCAGCAGCCGCTCGATCACCTCACGGCCGGCCGGCTTCCTGAAGTCGATGGCCACGCTGCGCTTGCCCGAGTTCAGGGCCATGAACAGCACCGACTCCCCATTGATGAACCCCGTGCCCTGCCAGCGGTAGGGATCCCCGGGCGGCACCTCGATCTTCACCACGTCGGCGCCCATGGCTGCGAGCAGCATGGTGGCCTGGGACCCGGAGACGAACCGGGTCAGGTCGAGCACCCGCAGGCCGCCCAGCAGCCCACTGGGCAAGCCATTGTGCAGGCCGCTCACCACGGGGACGGCTCCCGGAACTCGCCGAACGCGGCCCGGAAGACGTCGCACATCTCGCCCACGGTGGCACCGGCCCGGGCCGCCTCGACCAGGGCGGGCATCACGTTCCGCCCCTCGTCGGCGTCACGATGCAGGCGACGGATCGCCGCGGCGCAGTCCCCAGCGTCCCGCGCGGCGATCCGCCGCCTGGTCCTTGTTATCTGCCGCTCCGCGACCGCGGGGTCCAGCCGGAACAGCTCCATGGCCGGCTCCGCACCGGGCTCGCCCTCGTCCTGCGTGACGTACACGTTCACGCCCACCTTGAGCCGGCGGCCCTCGGCGATGTCCCGCTCGGCCTGGTAAGCGGCCTCGGTGATCCAGCGCTGCGGGATGCCGCGCTCAAGCGCGCGGACCGCTCCCCCGGCGTCCTCGATCTCCCGCAGCACCGCCTCGGCCCGGGCCTGGATCTCGTCGGTCAGCTTCTCCACGAAAAACGAGCCCGCCAGCGGGTCCGCCGTCCTGGTCACCCCGGTTTCCAGGGCGACGATCTGCTGGGTGCGCAGCGACAGCGTGACCGCCTCAGCGCTCGGGATCTCAAAGGCCTCGTCATAGCCCATGACGTGGATCGACTGGGCGCCGCCGAGCACGGCGCCCAGGCACTGGATGGTGGACCGGATCACGTTGTTCAACGGCTGCTGCGCGGTCAACGTGGTTCCCGAGTTCCCCGAGAAGAACCGCAGCCTCGCGGAGGCGGGATCAGCGGCGCCGAAACGTTCGGTAGCGATTGTGTACCAGAGACGGCGGGCGGCCCGGAGTTTCGCTATCTCCTCGAACAGGTCCAGGGTCGTTGCGAAATGAAAAGACAACCGAGGAGCAAAACGATCAAACCTCAGCCCGCGGCCGGTCAGCTCCTCGCAGTACGCGACGGCTGATGCCATGGTGAGGCCCAGTTCCTGAATCGCGTCGCAGCCTGCCTCCCGCGCGTGATACCCGGTGATCGAGATCGGGTTGAACCGCGGCAGCTCCTGGGCGGCGTACTCGACCACATCCGCCGCGAGCCGCATGGACGGGCCAGGCGGGAACACGTACGCCTTGCGGGCCAGGAACTCCTTGAGGATGTCGTTCTGCAGGGTCCCGGTGAGCTGGCCGGGCGTTACCCCCTGGCGCTCGGCCGCCACCAGGTACGTGGCCAGGATGATCGGCGCCGTGGCGTTGATGGTGAAGTTCACCGAGACCTTGTCCAGCCGGAGCCCGGCGAACAGGTCCGCCATGTCCTCGGCGGTGTCGATGGCGACCCCCACCCACCCGACCTCGGCGCGGGCCAGCTCATGATCGGAGTCGTAGCCGAGCTGCGTCGGCAGGTCGAACGCAACGGAGAGCGCGGTCTGCCCCCGGGCCAGCAGGAAATGGAAGCGGGCGTTCGTCTCCTCCGCGGATCCGTACCCGGCGAACTGGCGCATGGTCCACAGTTGTCCCCGGTACATGGACGGGTAGGGGCCCCGGGTGAACGGCGGCTGGCCCGGCCGCCCGAGACGGTCCGCCAGGCCGGCCGGCCCGCCCGCCACGTCGTCCGCCGTATAGACGGGGGCGACCGGAATGCCGGAGTCCGTGGTCACCGGGGGGTCAGCGCTCTGCTTGCTTTGCTCGCGCCGCTCGCGGGGCTTGCTTTGCTCGCGCCGCTCGCGGGGCTTGCTTTGCTCGCGCCGCTCGCGGGGCATCACGCGGCCGTCCCGCAGCGGGCCACACGGAGCACGCCCTCGACAACGCGAGGCAGGGGGGTGCCCACGGGGAAGACAGCGGCCACCCCGAGCTGCCGCAGGAGGGCCACATCTTCCACGGGGATCGTGCCCCCGATGACCAGGGGCGCGCCGAGGCCCGCGCCGCCCATCGCGGCCAGCAACTGCTCGGTGATCGGCAGGTGCGCGCCCGAGAGCGAGGAGATCCCGATGATGTCGGCGTCCTCGGCCACGGCCGCCGCCGCGATCTGCCCGGCCGTCACCCGCAGGCCCAAGTAGATGACTTCCGCGCCGGCGTCCCTGAGGGCCATGGCGACGACCTTGATGCCCCGGTCGTGCCCGTCAAGCCCCGGCTTCGCGAGGAGCACCCTGGGTGGCCTCACTGGAGGTCACCCTGGGTCATGATGCACTGGCCGTCGAGTTCCAGCGTGGCGTCGCGCATCACGCAGTCCAGGTGCGCGATCGCGTTGACCTGGCCGCCGTAGGCGATCGAGTTGCCCAGGGCGATATGCGCGGTGCCGCGGGCCGACTCGGTCTCCATCGGGACCTCGCAGATCGTCCCAGCCGGGTTGAAGGCCATCGAGACCTCCGCCAGGTTCGCCATCTGCTCGTCCGCGCAGCGGTCCAGCATCTGGGTCAGCCGGGCGCGCTGCGCGCCCTCGATGCCGACCACGTTCCCGCCGTCGACGTGCAGCACAACGGGGTCCGTCAGCGGGCCGCGGCCCATGAACAGCAGGTCACCGTCGATCACGACCACGCCGGAGGTGGTGCCCTCCACCGGCGCCGTACCCGACTCGATGTCCGGCGGCGCCATGTACGCGCCTGGCTCGCGCGCCATGCCGTGCAGCACCCGCCCGGGCCGGTCATCCACCGAGCCCCGCAGGTCAGTGCCCGCCGGGGTGGTGAGCCGGAACTCGCTGGCGCTGCCCCAGGCCTGCCCGACCCGCTCCGCGTCGTCGCGCAACTGCTCGAAGTCGACGTCGAGCGGCCCGCCGTCGCGGAACGTGTCCAGCACCACCCCGGGCATGGCGAGATACCGGACGCCGCGCTCGGTCGCGGTGCGGCGAGCGAGGCTGGACCCGATGAACAGGCTGGTGAGCTCGATGACGGCCGCCGCCTCACGCATCATCGCCGCCACCGCGGGCGGTGGCTCGGAGCCAGGCAGCCGGGGAACCGGCATCCGGGCCACGAGCGGGACCCCATCGCGGGCCCCGATCGACTCGATCAGGCGGGTGATCACCCGGCCGTCGGTCCCTTCGTCGGCGAGCAGGACAACCTGCTCCCCCTGGCCGACACCCAGGCACTGATCGAGCAGGTTGTCGAACCCGCTCATGCTCTGTTTCCTATGCGCCTCCGGGGCGCTTTGACCCGCCGTCTTCCCTCCTCGCTCAGGCGCTCGTTCCTCGCGCCCTCCCTCGTCAGTCCAGACGGCGGCGCGCCCCTTCGGCGCCTCAGTCCAGGCAGCGCCGCGCCCCTTCTGCGCGTCAGTCCCGGCACCGCCGCGCCCCTCCAGCTCGCTACTCATGGCTGGTCCGTGCCATCTGCCAGGGCGAGCGCCGCGAACGTGGCGTACACCTTCGTCGCCTCGTGGATGTCGCCGACCGACAGGTGCTCGTCCGGGCAGTACACGGGTGGGCCGCCGGGACCGAAGATCACCGTCGGGATCTTCTCGCCGAAGCTGGCGGTGTCCCCCAGCCAGTTCTCCGTGACCAGCGCGGGCTCGGCGCCCCTTACCTGGCGGACCGCGTCGACCATGAGCCGCACCACCTCGTCGGCGGGCCGGGCCAGATAGCCGCTCTTGACGTCGGCCAGGGTGACCTCCGCGGCGAAACGCGGATCGGCCCGCTTCGCCTCCGCGAGGCACCGGTCCACCTCGGCGCGCACCTGCGCGACGGTGACCCCGGGCTGCGGCCGGCAGTCGACCCGGATCACGCACTCGTCCGGGATCATCGACGGGCCCCCGGGGGCCAGGCCCCCGTAGATCCTCCCCGGGACGATGTAGGTCTCCGGGCCGAACAGGTCGGCGACCCCGTCCGGCAGGTCCGGACGCAGCCTGGAGGCGTCCAGCGCGAGCACGGCCCGGGCGGCCAGCGTGTTGGCGTTCACCGCGGCATGCTTGTGGCAGGTGTGCGCCGAGCGGCCCAGCACCGTCACGTCGAAGTAGTACCGGCCGCGATGGCCGAGGCAGACCTGGTTGTCGGTGAGCTCACCGAGGACGCACAGGTCCGATGGGTGAGCGTCGAAGTAGGCGATGGAACCGGCTTGATCGCCCATGTGATCGGCGACCGCCGCCATCGCCAGCGTGCCGGCGAGTGGGAGCCCGCTCGCCCTGACCGCCTCGATCGCGACGATCTGGCAGGCGAGCGCGGCCTTCATGTCCATGACCCCGTGACCGTAGACGGCGCCGCCGATGAGGTCGCCGGAGAACGGGTCCGCCCGCTGCCACCCGTGGGACTCGGGCTTGGTGTCGGTGTGACCGGTGAGCACAACCCGCCGCCCGGAGCCGAAGCTGACCTCGCCGATGGCATTGGGCCGCCCGGGAAGCACAGGCTGGAGGTCCACCGCCTCGAAACCGGACTCCCGCATCACGGACGCGAGGAACGCGGCGAGCTCACCTTCGTCGCCGAGGACGCTCGGGATGCGGCAGACCTGCTGCACCAGGTCCACCGCCCGGTCGAGGTCGACGTTGTCCAGCACTGGAGCGGCGAACCCGGGGTCAACGATGTCCACGGTGATCCGATCTCCTCAAAACATCAGATATGAGATCTTATATGCGAGAGGCTCTCCTGCTGTCAACTTGCGGGGCCCGGGCCGTCCAGCAGATCGGGCCACTGATCGAGCGTGTAGGCCATGTCCCAGAACGAGCCCTCGAGCCGCGAGCTCATGGCGAAGATCTCCGCCAGCCGCTGCCGGAGTGCCGGGCTGAGGCCCGCCTTCCCGGCCGCGTCGAAGTTCTCGCGCATGGCCCGGACCAGCTCCGACATCTCATCGGTCAGGTAGAAGCGGACCCAGTCCGCGTACACGGGATGATCCGCGATCTCGGCCGCCAGGCGCTCGGCGATCTCCACATAGCTCCAGGAGCAGGGCAGGATCGCGGCGATGATCTCCAGGGGGCCGCCGTGCGCCGCCACGGCCAGCATGTAGCTGGTGTAGGCCACGTTGGCCGGGGCCATCCCGAGCGCCCCGCCCCGGTCGGCCGCGCCCAGCTCGATCAGCTGGTCCAGGGTGCGCCGCTGGTTCGGGATCTCCAGGCCGATGGTCGCCTCCAGTTCCCGGGTGAAGAACTCCAGCTCGGCCTCGGTCCGCGACTTCGCGGCCCCCACAGCCATGCTCCGGGCGTAGTCCGGCAGGTAGAGCAGGTCCTGCTCGATGAAGAAGCGGAACTTCTCCAGGGGCAGCGTCCCGGTGGCTAGCTCGCGCAGGAACGGATGCGCGTGCAGGCCCGCCCAGATGCGCTCGCATTCGCCATGCAGGCGGGCGGACAGGCCGACCGGCGCGTCACTCCCCATGGCCGCCCAGGGCCGGCCCGGTTTCCGCCGCGGCCAGCGCCGGGACCGGCGCTGGGTCCGCCACGCTGCGGCGCAGCACCCAGTAGAGGATCCCGGCGACCACGAACCCGACGTAGAAGGCCAGGTCGGCGCCGTCGAGCGCGTCCGCGACCGGGTGCCAGGTAATAAGCGAGGTGTTCATGAACGGCACCATGACCCCGAAGCCCACGACAAAGGCGACGAGCGCGGGCCAGCCGTTGCGCAGGTTCCGGAAGGCGAGCGCGTTGCGCAGGAAGCCGGGCGTGTACGTGTCTTTCGCGTAGTGCCAGTCGATCATCACGATCGCGCAGAACGGCGCGATCCAGTAGCCGATGAACAGCAGGATATTCGTGAACTTCCCCGAGGTGTTGCCCGCGTTCATCCACAGGATGGCCGCGAACGCGAGCACGGCCACGACGGCGGCGATGATCGGCCGCTTCACCCGGACGCCCATCGCCTGGAAGGCCAGTGACCCGGTGTAGTCGTTCATCGAGTTGGATGCGATGGCCCCGAAAACGATCGCGATCAGCGCCAGGACGCCAAGCAGGCCGCCGCCCATGAGCGTGCGCACGCCCGCCGCGGTCTGGTTGCTCAGGACGCTCGCGCCGGCCAGCCCGATGGTCTCCACCCAGACGTAGGAGGCGGTCAGGCCGGCCATGGTGAGCCAGAAGATTGCCGCCTTCGATGACGTGGGCTTCATGTAGCGGCTGTAGTCGGAGGCGTAGGTCGCCCAGGAAATTCCCGCGGCGAGAGAGATGGCCACCATCAGGATGAACGCGCCGATCAGCGCGCCGCCGTGCACGGTGTTATGCGACAGCACCACGTGGTGCTGGAAGATCCGCACGGTAAGGACGAGGAACAGCACGATGAGGACGGCCGAGCCGATGGCCTGCAGGCGGTGCACGAACTCGTACCCGTAGACGCTGACGATCCCCTCGATGACCAGGACGATGGCGACACCGAGCCAGAACGGGACGTGGAACAGCAGTTGCGCCGCCTCGCCGCCGAAGAGTCCCACGAGGGCGTCCCAGGCGATCGACGACAGCCACTGCACCGTGCCGGGCAGGACGATCGTCTTCCCGAACGGCATCCGGGCGAGCGGGACCTGGGCCGTGCCGGTCTTCGGGCCCCACGTGCACAGAATGGCCACCGGCAGGGACCCGATGATCGTGCCCACGATGATGGCCACCAGCCCGAGCCCGAATCCGAGCCCGAATACCACCGCCAGGGTGCCGGTGAACACGCCGGACAGCTCCATGTTCGGGGTGAACCACACCGTGAACATCCGGTGCACCCCGCCATACCTGGCATCCGCGGGAATCGGGGCCATGCCCTGGCTCTCCAGCGCCAGATCACCAGTGCGGGTGGGCCGCACACCTTCGAAGACCCTCAGCTCGTCCGTCGCATCGGCCATGGCGCACCCTTCCCTGGACGGGGCTATCAGATGTCTGATATATCAGATTCCATCCCTTATGGTCAACGGCCGGCTTTATGACTGGGCGTTCCGACCGCGCCCCGCAGCCGCGCGAACTCACCGGCCAGAGATTCCGCGCTCCAGTGCGCGTTGAGCCCCTGGGGGTGCCGTAGACCGCACCCATGCGTGTCGGCCCATACGCCCGCATCTCGGACGATGCAGAACAGCTTGGCCTGGGGGGTAGGCCGCCAGCAAGTGGACACGCGGAAGCTCGTGCCGTGGCCCCGACTCGGGCGGCCGCGCGGGCGTCGGTATCTCTGGCCCGAGACTGGAAGCGCAGATCAAAGCTCTGCTCTTTGCTTACCTGAATAAAGAGATCGAGGCACCTCAGCCAGTCTGGGAGGGTCAAGCCCCGTCTCGAAGAAGTCAATGCCAAGATAGCCGGACTCATGGAGCAATACCGCACCGGGCTGTCCGGTTCGATCGTGTTCCCGATGATTCGCAGGCTGGAAGACGAGCGAAACGACCTGCAAACCGAGCAGGCGAGCTTTAACAAGATCAAGGCCCGTAAGCAAATTACGCTTACCGGTGAATGGGACGATCTTGATCTGTACGCGAAGCGAGAGGTAATCCAGTCCGTGATCGAGGCCGAGATACGCAGGCCGCGTACGTCAGATGCGGATGGCGCGCCGCGGTTCCGACCGAAACGATCAGTCGAGGGTCAGCGCGGCGCTCCGTGCCGCACTAACGCGTTCTGGTTTGTAAGTCGGACAGGGTCATGGTTTCCCGGTAGCCCTGTCCGCTAACCGGGGCGCCGTGGGGGGATTGAACGACGATGGTCGTAGCCGCATTTTCAAACAGTCATGCCTACGCGAAGCTTTCCGGCCGTAGAGGCCCCGGCCGGGGTGCGAGGTCAGTGCGGCGACGGTGGCCGTGCCGGGCCTGGCTTGGCGGCCTGACCTGCCTGCTAGCCCTTGTGGCGGGAATGCTGCCCGGGATTTCCTCGGCCTCGGCGGCCACCACGCCCACCGTCGTGTCGCTGACCTTCGACAACGACACGATAAGCGAGTACACGCTCGGGTACCAGCAGGCGCTGGCGACCCACGGCGCCAACGCGACGTTTTACGTCAACAGCGGAACCGTGGGCCGCACAACGACGATGTCATGGTCTCAGCTGGGCACCCTCGCCGCAGCAGGCGATGAGATCGGCGGCAAGACTGTCGACGGCACCAACCTGACCACCCTAACGGCGCCGCAGCAGATCGCTGAGATCTGTAACGACCGTCAGACAATTCTCCAGCATGGGCTGAAGCCTTTCAGCTTCGCCTACCCCGGTGGCGCTGGCGCGAGCAACACCACCATCCAGAGCGAGGTGCAGAACTGCGGCTACGGGAACGCAAGGAGCGCAGGGAGCCTGTCCCCGGCCGGCCCCACCTACGCGGAAACCCTGCCACCCAAGAGCTGGCTGTCGATGCGCGCATACGCGCCAAGCGGGCAGGTGACCCTAGGCAACCTCGAGTCGCTGGTGAGCGGCGCCGCATCCCACGGCGGCGGCTTGATCCCCATCGTCATCCAGAAGGTGTGCTCCCAGAGCCAGGACCCCGCCAACTACAGCACTTGCACGGCCTCGTCGGGGTGGATCGACTTGGGTGACCTCAACACATTCCTCACCTGGGTGCAGAATGCGGGGCAGTCGGGCGGGGCGCCAGCCGGGGCGGCGTTCAGTACGATCGCGGGCGCGGCAACGTCGGCCGATACGGTCGCACCCGCGACCACCATCTCATGCAACGGATCCCCGTGCCAGTCCAGCACCTACACCGGAACCGTCTCCGTGTCCCTCTCGGCCACCGACCTCGGCTCGGGGGTGGCCAGTACCCACTACACCACCGATGGGTCCACGCCGACCCTGTCCAGCCCCACCTACACCGGCGCGTTCCCGGTCACATCGACCGCCACCATCCAGTACCGCTCCTGGGACAACGCCGGGAACGCTGAGGCCGCCCATAGCCAGCTTGTCCAGGTGCAATTGCCGCCAGACACCACGCCGCCGACGACCACGATTGCCTGCAACGGCTCACCGTGCACCAGTACCAGCTACGCCGGTCCGGTCACAGTGACCCTCTCGGCGACCGACAACCCGGGCGGCTGGGGCGTGGCGAACACCTACTACACCACTGACGGATCCACGCCGACCACATCCAGCACCGTGTATACCGGCCCGTTCACCGTCAAGCAGAACACCACCGTGAGCTTCTTCTCCACCGACCTGGCCGGCAACGCGGAACAGCCGAACTCACAGACGATCAGCTTCAAGACCGTGGTGTCGCTGACCTTCGACGACGGCGACCTGAGCCAGTACAGCCTCGGCTTCCAGCGGGGCCTGCAGCCGCACGGCATGCACGGCACCTACTACATCGTCAGCGGATATACCGGCGTCAACTCCGGTGCGATGACCTGGCCCCAGCTCAGCGACCTGGCCAACAACGGCAACGACGTGGGCGGCCACACCGTCGACCACATCGACCTGACCAGTTCGTCGTATACCCAGCAGCAGAAGACCGCCGAGGTCTGCAACAACTACACCGACCTGGCCAACCACGCCTTGGACCCGGTCAGCTTCGCATACCCGTTCGGCGCCTACGACTCCACGGCCGAGCAGATCGTCAAGAGCTGCGGCTTCAGCTCGGCGCGCATCACCGGTGGCCTGGACCGTAACGGCACCGGCGCCGGGCCGGTTTACGCGGAGACGATCCCGCCGCAGGACCCATACGCCGTCCGGACGGTCTACAACAGCGGCGGCTCCGCGCCGTACACGCTGTCGTTCCTGGAGAACTCCGTGACCGCCGCGGCGCAGAACGGCGGTGGATGGGTGCCCTTGGTGTTCCACGAAATCTGCTCCCAGACCTACGATCCCGCCAACTACAGCTACTGCTCAACGAGCTGGGGGCAGACCGAGCTGGACATCTTCAACCAGTTCCTGGACTGGCTGGGCAACGCCGGCCAGCCCGGCGGGGCACCGGCCAAAGTCGTGGTGCAGACGGTCCGCCAGGTCGTCAACGGCCCGGACCAAACGCCCCCCACGACCACCCTGGAATGTGACGGGTCACCGTGCCAGTCCAGTACCTACAACGGCTCCACCACGGTCTCGCTGTCAGCGGTGGACAAGGGCGGATCGGGCGTCAAAATCACTTACTACACCACCGATGGCTCCACGCCGACCACCTCCAGCCCGGTCTGGAACGGCCAGCCCTTCACCATCAACCAGATGGAGACCTTCAAGTTCTTCTCGGTGGACAACGCCGGCAACACCGAGGCCGTGAACACCCAGACGGTGCAGGTCCAGCCCAACCCTGATCCGGTCATCGGGACGGCCGGCGACATCGCGTGTGATCCGGCGTCCCCGGCATACAACAACGGCAACGGGACGGCCACAGACTGCAAGGCGATGAGCACCGCGGCCCTGCTCACCGGCGTTGACGCAGTGCTGCCACTCGGCGACGACCAGTACGACTGCGGCGGGCTGAGCGCCTTCGAGCAGTCCTACGGCCCGTCCTGGGGAGTGAGGAAGTCCATCACCTACCCGGTGCCCGGCGATAAGGATTACGCCACCACCGGCGGCACCGACTGCCCGAGCAGCCCCGGCCTGGGCTACCAGCAGTACTTCGGCGGCAGCGGCGGTGCCCTCGGCTCTTCCGTGCCATCGGCGGTCAACACCGATGCCTCGACCGCCTACTACAGCTACAACCTCGGAAGCTGGCACATCGTCGCGCTGAACACCGCACCCTG
>Ga0207684_10001590_pt1 | contig 24156 bp, 21 predicted proteins | sample KBSK5501metaG_FD_184342 | JGI IMG/M metagenome (GOLD analysis project Ga0207684, IMG submission 184342) | Corn, switchgrass and miscanthus rhizosphere microbial communities from Kellogg Biological Station, Michigan, USA - KBS K5-50-1 metaG... | ecosystem: Host-associated > Plants > Roots >...
AGCAACATTGATAACACGCCGCCAGTTGGGGTTGCGGACCTTGGCACCGGGTCGGCCACTGGGCAGATTCGTAATGCCACTAGTTCTGCGAACAGCAACTTCGACGCTAACCTGACGACTTACGCGACGGCTGGGGTTGGAGCCAGCGATACGGTCCTCGCGGTACAGGAAGTTGTTGTCACCGCCGCACCTGTTAGCACCAGTGCCAAGCAGGGCACCTTCGGCATCTCGTCCAATCCGGTGATCGCGAATGTCGCGTTGGGTACTGGCGGCGTCTCAGGGGCGTTCTGGTCAGGGACCGCTGCGGGCACTTATGCCACTGGCTGGAAGATCAGCTTCGGTGCATTGACGACCAGTCCTACGGTGACTGTAGGCTCGTCTCCCGTGGCCCGCATTACTCAGGTCACATCCTCAACTCGTATTGCGATGGTCTGCTTCATGGCCTTGTACGTCGCGTGGACCCCAGCCGCAGTCGCCGCAGGTCAGATTCCCTACACTAATCCAATGCTTCAGCTTTTACCGCAGTAAGGAGACGCCGTGTCGGGTAGCTTGTACACAATCACCATGGCGTCTGCGACCGTTATCGCCTCTGGTGAGATCATCACGATCCGCGCCGCGACCGCGCTCTCCTCGCGTGCCTCGATCCTCCAGATTTACTCCATGTCCTGCGGTCAGCATGGGACGAGCACCAGCCAGGAGTTGGGTATCCGTTGGGGCCTGAAGGCTTCGGCGTTCTCGACTATGAGCACCGCTACTCCCGCTCCAACCATTCAGGGCATCGTGGCCTCGGCCATTACTGGCTCGACCTCGGGCGCCGCATCATCGTGCGGTGTGAACTCTTCCTCTAACGGTGGTGGTACCTTCACGGTCATGGGTCAAGAGGGTTTCAACAACCTCAATGGCTGGATCAAGATATTCACTCCCGAGGAGCGGCCGCTCGTCCTCATCGACCAGACCTTCACGCTGGCTTTAGTCGGTACACCGACCACGCTGACAAGCTGGGAAGCCATGTGCACATTTGAGGAAATCACGTAACCTAGTTCTGTCATGTGATAGAATAGGCTCCATGAGCACCAAAGAGCAGCATCGGATCAAGAATGCCAAACGGAGAGCAGAGAGGATCGCGGCCGGGGAACACATCAAGCCTCAGCGGCACACGAGAGAGACGTTGATCGAAACCCTAGCGCGTAGGTCTATCCGAGACGCAAACGGGTGTCTCTTGTGGACTGGGTACGTTGATAAGCGTACGGGCTACGGAGTTATTGGCATCGCTCGACAATTGACTAAGGTACATCGAGCCGCTTGGGAATTGGCTAATGGTCCGATTCCTAAAGGAATGAGTGTTTGCCATCACTGCGACGTGCGTAACTGCATTGAGCCAACCCATCTGTGGCTTGGGACCTACGCAGACAACAACAGGGACATGTTCGCGAAAGGCCGTCATCGCTCAATGGGCGGTTGGAACAAAGGCATACCGCACAGCACAGTGACGAAGGCCAAGATCGCGGCGAAAGCTACGGGTCGTTTGCACCAACCACATACAGCCGAGGCTCGCGAGAAAATGTCTCAAGCGCGAGCGGCGTGGTGGAAACGACGCAAAGAAAAGGAGGCCCAATGGCTAAAGCAACCCTGAAGACCAAGGATGGTAAGCCTTTCGCGGATGGGGATAGCGGCACCTTCACGTTGCAGCACGGCGTCTATGAAGACGTACATGAGGGGCGGCCGGATCACGGCAAGGCGGGCGAACCCGTGCTCCGCACGGTGAAGGGCACCATCCATCACTTTGATCAGGTCGAACGGGTCTACGACTCCGAAGGGATCGCGGTCGGCAAGCGGACCGAGGAGCACTGGGAAATCGTGACCGACGACGGTGCGGTGGGCTTCTTACCGGAGCATTTACTCAGCCGCGAGTAGCGGCGATTGAAATAAGGCCCGCCATTTGGCGGGTCTTTTAGTTGGAGGCGTTATGCGCCGTCATCCTCGGTATCGCAAGGAGCTACCAATGGCACATCCCAAGATCGTACTGGGCGGAGAGGTTTCTACGGAGATTCAGCGTGTCCGCACCTCGGACATCGTGGACTTCTCCATCATGCGTAATCGCAAGGTCGAGCAGCACCTCCATCTCGGCCCTGACCAGGTTCATGCCTTCATCACCCACGCCGATGGGACCATTGATGATCTGGGCGTCAGCCATAACCTGCTGACGAACGTCGGCCGCGACCTGTGGGATCAGGCATTTGGTAATTCACTTGGCAAGGACGGGGCAGCTACCACTGTGACGGCTACTGCTGTCACTCCGTCTGGTGGTGGCATGACCACCGACCAGTACAAGGGCTGGCGCGTTTTCATGCCAGTGACTGGTCTGACTACGGCTCCGGTCTATGGCAACATCGGCACGAACTCCGCCACCATCCTGACCATCGACGGCTGGTGGGTTGGTACTTCAGACACGATGACGGGCACGACTCCCGCCAACACCAACGGCTATCACGTTCAGCCGACCTGCACGCCGCGCTTCATGGGCGTCACCGCCGATACAGGTGGTGCAGGTGCAGGCAACACGACCCTAACCTCGGAGCAGACGGGCAACGGTCTGGGTCGCGCCAAGACGACCTTTGCTCACACTGGCGGCAACAACTTCTACACCGCCGCCAACACATTTGCGGTGACCGGCACCGTGACCGTTCACCGCATGGCGCTGTTCACCGCCGCAAACACGACTGCTGGTGGGGTCATGGTCTTCGAGGCCGTGCTTAACGCAGACGCGGTAGTGGTCAACACGGATTCGCTCACAATCACATCGACGGTGACCACGACGGGTTAGAGCGTCCCCATTAGCCAAGACAGTATCGACCAGAGATGGAGATACTGTGGTGGTAAGTCACAAGCTGACCGACTGGCCGCCGTAAGCGGCCACTCCAATTCAATGGAGTTGACCGAGGCATTACCGTGCCGAATTCTCGCGTGACAACTGAATGAGTCGCGGCCGTATCTTTCGGCGGTATCCACAGCCTTTTGTTCCGCGCCCCGGCGTTCCCGTCAGTGGGCCGAATCAGTGGACCCGGACTACATCTGAGGCTCCGACTACTTCTGATGTTGCGACGCGCGTTGGCTCTTTCAACCGCACTACATCTGAAGCGCCCACTAGTTCTGATGTCGCCATCAGGGTAGGTAGTTTCAATCGGACAACCTCCGAAGCGCCCGTTACTTCGGATGTCGCGACGCGGCAGGTTGCGTTCAACCGTACGACTTCCGAGAGCCCTACCACCTCCGATGTTGCCACCAGGGTTGGCACGTTCCACAGGACCACATCTGAAGCTCCAACCAGCTCGGATGTAGCGACTCGTTCTGTTGCTTTTCTGCGGTCCACGACCGAGGCTCCTACCACTTCGGATGTAGCGACTCGGACGGCGAGCTTCAATCGCACGACCTCCGAGTCTCCTACAACCTCTGACGCCGCAACTCGCACCGGCACATTCAACCGGACGAGCGCAGAAGCGCCCACGACCTCCGATGTTGCCACCCGCACGGGGACATTCAACCGAACAACGTCTGAGGCTCCGACCACCTCTGATGCGGCGGTGGCAGTCAAGACCGCCAACCGCACCACGTCGGAATCACCTACGACATCTGATGTCGCCACGCGACAGGTTGCCTTCTCGCGCAGCAGCACTGAAGCTCCGACGACTTCTGACGCAGCCACGCGAACTGGCTCATTCAACCGGACTGATTCTGAATCTCCGACTACCTCTGATGTCGCCACTCGTACCGGGACGTTCAATAGGACGACCTCGGAGAGCCCTACCACTTCGGATGCGGCGACTCGTCAGGTTGCTTTCTCTCGTTCGACCACAGAATCTCCCACCACCTCCGATGTTGCGACTCGCCAAGTTGCCTTTAGCCGTTCTACGACTGAGGCGCCCACTACCAGCGATGTGGCGATTCGTCAGGTCGCGGCATCTCGAACTACATCTGAGAGCCCGACAAGCTCAGACGTAGCCACGCGGACAGGTTCCTTCAATCGGACCACCAGCGAAGCGCCGACGACCTCGGATGTCGCGACTAGAACTGGATCATTCCAGCGGACCACATCTGAGTCCCCGGTAACCTCGGATGTTGCGACGCGGGTCGTCGCATTCGCAAGGACTACCGCCGAGAGTCCGACTACCTCGGATTCTGCGACCCGCACGGGTACGTTCTTCCGTACCACTTCTGAGTCTCCGACCACTTCGGACGCGGCTCTGGCTGTCGCTGGTGAGAGCCGCACCGACAATGAATCGCCGACCAGCTCCGACGTTGCGACTCGGACAGGTACGTTCAACCGCGTTACTTCTGAGGCGCCGACTACTTCGGACGTTGCTACCCGGTCGGTTGCCTTCACTCGCACAACGTCTGAAGCTCCCACCACCAGTGACGCCGCCACTCGTACAGGTTCATTCCAGAGGTCCACCTCTGAAGCACCGACAACCAGCGATGCGGCCACTCGTACCGGCAGTTTCAATCGGGATGACGCTGAGAATCCCACTACCTCAGACATAGCAACTCGCAGCGTTACTTTCAATCGCAGTAGCACCGAATCGCCACAGACCAGCGATGTTGCAACTCGCACTGGGAGTTTCAACCGAATAACCGCCGAGTCGCCCACGACCAGCGATGTGGCGACGATGCTGATCGGTCACACGACCAGCTTCACCGCAGATGCGGTCATCGCCTCGGGGACTCAGGTAGCGTCCTTCACTCTCGACGCGATCCTGCTGCGGACGCAGAGCGTTTCGCTCACCGCGGATGCCATCATCCTACGGACCCAGGCAGCCAGCCTCACAGCGGATGCCGTCCTGTTCCGCTCGCAGTCGGCGAGCTTCACGGCGGATGCAGTCCTAACCAAGACCCAGGCTGCAAGTCTCACCGCAGATGCGGTTCTGTTCAGGACTCAGGCCGCTTCCCTGACCGCTGACGCGGTTCTGTTCAAGAGTCAGTCAGCGTCCTTCACCGCCGATGCGGTACTCCTGCGAACGCAATCCGCGTCGCTGACTGCGGACGCCGTTCTATTCCGCACTCAGACCGCGGCGCTGACCACCGACGCGGTGATCTTCAGGACCCAGGTCGCCGCGTTCACTCTCGACGCGACGATCATGCCGGTCTTCAGTCTGGATGCGGTCCTGCTGAAGACGCAGACGGCTGCGCTGACGGTCGATGCGGTCATCATGCCGCGCTTCCGGCTGGATGCCGTCATCCTCGCTCCACAGAGCGCGTCATTCACTCTGGATGCCTTCGTCGGCGGAGTCGGCTTTACCGCCTTCAGCATCGACGCAGTTCTCCAGGCCACCCAGACCTCATCGCTTACCGCCGATGCAGTCATTCAGCGGTCGCAGTCGGCCAGCCTGACCCTCGATGCAATTCTCAAGCGAGAACAGAGCGCCGCAGTCACCCTCGATGCAATTGTCCGAGCGACGGTTTCAACTTCGCTCAGCCTTGATAGCGTCATACAACGCACGCAGGCCAGAAGTCTTGCCCTCGACGCTATTGCAAAGCGCGCTCAATCTGTTACATTCACCACCGACGCGGTTCTGCGGCGAACGCAAAGTGCTTCGTTCACCGTTGACGCGATCCAGCGGAAGACAACTTCGGCTTCGATTACAGCCGATGCGGTGCTTCGCAAGGCTCGCCAGGCGAGTTTCACCGCCAACGCGGTACTGCTGTCCCCGCGAAGCGCCTCTCTTACGCTCGATGCCGTTCTGGCACCGACCGCCAAGGCGTTCACGCTCAACGCGGTCATCACCCGGACTCAGGCCGCCTCCCTCACGCTCAATGCGGTCCTGCGCCGTTCTCAGAGCGCGTCATTCACAGCCGATTCCGTTATCAAGGTTGCTCGCTCGGCGAGCTTCACCGCCCATGCGGTTCTATTCAGGACCCAGACTCCTGCTCTCACCGCCGACGCGGTACTCAAGCGAGAACAGGCCGCATCCTTCACCATCGACGCTTGGATCGCTGGGATTCATCCGTCCCACATCAGCGCCGATTGTTCTGCGGCGGTCATCAGTGCCGACCTAACGGTTTCGTCCATCGTCTCAGACCTGCAAGTCCACAGCATCCTTGCAGACCTGACCACGAGTGGTATCACCGCTGATCTGACCGCCACTGCCACTACTTCCGATCTCGGGGTCGCCGTACACCGCAGGTCGTTCAGCATGAATGCCTACATCGCCCATTCATTGACCATTGACGCGGTTATCGTCTAGGAGGGCCGCATGGCAAGTGAAATCCAGCTCGTACAAGGCGACACGAAACCTGATCTGCTGGCGACCCTCAAGGATTCAGTTAGCGGCGATCCTATCGACCTATCTGACGTAGATAGCGTGCGATTCCAGATGCGCGAGGCATCCGACCGCCGCTACACTGTCAATGCCAACGCCGATATTCCTGATGCGCCTAACGGCAAGGTCAGTTATTCATGGGCCGCAGATGATCTCTCGCGTCCAGGTACCTATCAGGTACAGTGGGAGCTGCACTACAGCGATACCACGATTCAGACCACTGATCCGCCTTGTACGCTGATCGTGAGGCGTCAATGATCCGAACTTATATTTTGAACCGCGCGTCTGGGATCGTTCACCTGATGCTCGATTCCAAGACCTCGGAATCCTGCAATATTGATGACATCAAGCGGAAGTCGATCTTCACAGGTGAGGGTGGACGCGGCGACGTGGAGCACCTGATCCGGGCTGGAAACGCGAGAACCTGCCTTCGCTGCTGGACATGAGCCGCTGTTTATGGATTGGCGACTGGGCGGCAACAGGGTTCGGGAGAGCCTCAGAGGAACTGTGTAATCGGCTGGTGGATCGCGGCCACGAAATCACGGTCCTCGCTGTCAATTACCGCGGCGATGCTAAGCCATCGCGGGTCAGCTTGATGATGGCAAACGGCAAAGAACAGAAGGATGTCTACGGCTACAGCCGAGTGGTCGAGGCTTTAGGCGCCGTGGAACCCGACGTGGTAGTCCTGTTCAATGACCCGCCGATTCTGATCCATTACCTGTTCCGCAATTCCTTCGACCCCGAGCTGGTGCTGCTGAAGTACCGCCCGCTGATTACCTATCAGACCCGCGATGGTCTGAACGGGCCGCGAAGCTGGGACGCCCTGCGGTCTATCAAGGTCAACGGCGAGCCGTGGCAGGTGTCTAACGAGATCGCGATGAGCAAGTTCGGCCAGAACCAGATGCCCGGAGCGGACCTCGCCTATCACGGCATTGACCCGCAGGTCTTCCATCCGGCCACGCCGCAGACTCCGGTGTACTTCAAGGATCAGCGGATCACATCTAAGCGTGAGGCCAAGGAAGCACTCGGAGAGTCAGCAGATCAGTTCCTGATCCTGCGTGTGGACAAGAACTCGTGGCGTAAGGATTTCGCGGCGACGTGGAAAGCCCTTCTGCCAGTGATGAAGCGCCACTCCGACATCACCGTGCGTTTCCACTGCGGCAAGAGCGATTACGCGGGCGGCGTGCAGATGCCCGAGCTATTCACCCGCGATACCGAGACAGCGGCGCGATTCAAACTGCCCGAGAACTTCAGCGATTACACCGGCTGGTCAGTCTCAGAGCTGGTGACGCTGTACAACGCCGCAGACTTGTTCGTGACGACCTCGATGGGCGAAGGATTCGGCTTGACGATTGCCGAGGCTCTGGCTTGCGGGGTTCCAGTCATCGCCCAGAACGTGAGCGCCATTCCAGAAGTGGTGGGTCCGGGCGGCATCCTGATCGACGGCGGCTATGAACTGACCGCACCAGGTGGTCAGGATGTGTACGCGGCGAACATTCCAGCCTTCACAGAGGCAATCGAGCATCTGTACCTGAACGCCGGATTCCGAAAGCGCTACGCCAAGGTAGGTATGGCCCACGTCCGCGAAACCTTCAGGTGGGATACGGCCGCAGACACCTTCGACAAGCACATTCGGGACCTGCACGCGAACACGGAGTTAGTTCCCGTCAGCGCGTAGAGGAGGGCAGCAACGTGCCGTACTCCTCGAACTCCGATCTACCCGCCGCGACTTCCCAATATTCAGACCGTTGCAAGACGGTATTTCGTCGTGTCTTCAATGACACGCTGTCTACCCACGGCGATGAGTCCCGCGCCTTTGCCACAGCTCATACCGCCGCGAAGAATTGCCAGGAGGCGACCAAGCAAATGGAAAACTCGAATGCGGCTGAAAACCGCAATCCCGAGGGGCCACACTTCAAGATCGCCTCGGGGGCCATGCATCCACTCTCTCCCACGGGCGACGGTCGTAAGCGGTTGCGTACCATCGCGTCCTCATCCATCGAGGATTTGAGCGGCGATGTCGTAAGTCGATCCGCGCTGGACATGATGGCCGAGTCTGCCAAAGGCAAGACCATCTTCCGCAACCACTCGTACAAGGTGCCGGATGACGTATTCGGCCATGTCGAGAACGCCTACGTCCAGCAGTCCAAAACCTTCGACAACGATGGCAAGCCGATCTGGGACCTCGTGACCGACATCGTGCTGGCGAAGGACGAGAAGTCCGAGAAGATTTACGACCTCGTGGAAGGCGGATCGCAGCTCGGCGTTTCCATTGGGGCGCGGATTCCGAAGGGCAGCGCCAAGAAGAACGCCTCGGGTGGCTACACCTTCGATGCTCTGAAGCTGATGGAGGCGTCCATCGTCGGCATCCCTGATAACCCGCGGGCCTTTGTGCTGAACGCGGTCAAAGCCGTGAAAGAACTGGGTCTGGACGCCGAGGAGCCAGAGGACACCAACGAGGAGTTCTTCACCGCTTCATCTGAGCCCTCCGTGACCTTCACCACATCCTCTCCGAGTACGACCACGACGGTCGATACATCGAAGGCCAAGGTCTGGGTATCGCACGATGGGAAGGGATCAACCGTGACTGTAGATACTGACGGCCCGGTTGATACCGGAGCGCCGACCGAGAACGAGACTGCGGCGTCTAACAAGAAGGCCAAGAAAGATGCCGAGCCCGAAGTTGAGAAGGCTGCTGATCTGGAAGTCGTCGCCGAGCGAGCGCTAGACCGCATAGACGATCTCCTAAAGGACCTCGATGTTGACTGGGAGAACCTGCCAGAAGGCGATCAGGCTGCGGCCGATGCGCTGTACGCCGAGATGGACGCTCTTGAGGCTGGCAAGGAGGAGGTCAGTTTTGCGGCCGAGGTCGAACTGACCAAGGCGCCGCTGACCGGCGAGGCACGTTCCAATCTGTCCGAGTCGCAGTTCGCGTGTCCAGCCAAGCGCAAGTACCCCATTCCAGACAAGGCTCACATTCGCAACGCCCTAGCGCGCTGCGGTGATCCTTCGAACGACCAGTGCGGTTGCGACACGGTTCGTGCCGCAGCACGCAAGGCCGGTATTGGCGAGTCCTCCAAGGAGGCTACTCCCGAACTCATCAAGGAATCCGTTGTCGTCGCGGAAACTCCTGATGAGACTCCAGCGCAGGCGCTTGAGCAAAGCCTACCTGAGTCCGCTGGCTCGGCCGCAGATAGCGGCGAACAGGCCCTGCTGAACGACACCATCTCCCGCTCTGCCATGGCCCTTGCAGACCTCGTGAAGTCTCAGACTTCTGAACTTCATGGGCTTCGCAAGCAGGTCGAGACGGTCAGCGGCGAGCGTGATGCGCTCAAGCAGGAACTTCACGACGCCCGTGTCAATCTGAAGTTGGCAACCGAGATCGTGAAGGGAATTGCCAAGACCCCCCTCGGACGCAAGGCGGTGGTCGCCGACAAGGTTTCGCAGTTTGAAGACCTCGAAGCCAGGTTCGGCGGCATCTACAGCGCCAGCGTCCTCAAGTCGCTGGAGAAATAGCACATGGCAATTGATCCAACCTTGCAGAAGATTTACGAGGCGCTGGAGGAGCACGTCAAGACCGGCGCCCTCGACAAGCTCAATGACACGCCGGACAGCCCCGTCGCCGCGATTAGCGGCTCGGGAAGCGGCAACAAGTTCATGCAGCGCTCCGATCTGATCGACATGCGCGACAAGATGCTCACCAAGAGCGAGTCGCAGCTCATGGCGATCTGGTCTGAGCAGACCCAGCGCCGCGATGTCGGCGTTCCACTCGAATCGTGGGTCGGGCGGCAGGGCAACACTCAGGCGATCTATCAGGCCATCCAGAGCAACGAGATGCTGCTGCGGGCTGTGGATTCGGCTGGTGCCGCACCTCTGATCCGGCAGGACCTCGATCCTGTGGTTCACGCTCTGTTCGTCAAGCGCTTCCCAGGCTGGGAGCGTTTCCGCAAGACCCCGGCCAACGGACTCGTCCACGCCTTCAACCAGCAGCTCACCTACGGCGACGCGCAGTTCATTTCCGAACTGGGTACCGTCGTGGACGACCAGAACACCTACAACCGCGCGACCGCACCCATCTCGGTGCTCGCTCGGCGCATCGGTGTTGGGCTGAAGGCTTCTCTGGCGGTTCAGGCTGGCGGCGCTGGCTATGACCTTCAGGACCTTGAGCTCCAGGGCGGACTGACCGCCATGGCCCACAAGCTCCAGAAGACCATCTTCCAGGGCAACGCCACTGCTTCTGGCGGCACGGCCGACGACGAGAACGGCCTGTACGACGCCAATGCCTTCGATGGGCTGCGGCTGCTGCTCAAGAGCAACACCAACGACGTGAACATCGATATCTCCTCGGCCACTCTTGCCAACAGGGCCAGCGTGACTGACGGGATCAACCTCGCCGCATCCAACATCAGCGATGCTGGTGGTAACCCATCCGTGGTTTACTCGCGCTTCGCCGAGCACACCGAGTGGAACCGCCAGAACACGCAGTTCGTGCGGATCATCAACGCTCAGGATCGCGTGAACTTCGTCCCCGGCGTGGACGTGACCGCGATTGCCACGAACGTCGGAATCCTGCCATTCGTGGGAGTCCCCGGCGATTCGATTGGGTTCTACGACTACTCAGGCAAGGACAACGCCGACATCTACGTGCTCGATGAGTCGGGCTGGGTGATGCCGTACCTCGGTTCGGATACCGTCACCACGATTGAGATTCCGATGGGTGTCGGTGGACAGCTCGTCCGCTACTTCATCGTGTACATCATGGTCGGACTCGCGCAGCTCACGCCTCCGTTCAGCGCGAAGGTTCGCGCTCGCTTCGAGGCGTAGACCATTTGGAGGCGGCTGGTGCCGATCTCAGCCGCCTCCTTCCTCACTCTCGGAGGTAAGCCGTGGTTTCTTATCTGACAACGGCTGCCTACCGCAACTCAGGTTTCGGCGCTGATCTGTCGCCGTTCTCGGATGCGGAATTGCGGGCCATCCTGCAAGGTGCAGCGGCACGGGTGAATACCTACTGCACCACTCCAAACCTGCCACAGCCGCACGATTTTCGCGGCGGGATCACCACCGATGAGCGACACGTCTGGAATATCAATGCGGCACAGCGCCGCGTCTACCCGTGGCACCAGCCACTCAAGAGCATTGACTCCTTTCGCATCTTGGTCACTAACCAGAACTACATCGACATTCAGACCACCGATACGGTCATCAACAACTCCGCGGGCTACGTCGAGATCGTGGCGTTGACGCTGGGTATCGGAATCTTCCCGCAGATCGCCAACCTCGGTCTGTCGGTCCCGATTGCCTCGATCAACTATCACTACGGCTCATCATTCCCGGTGATCGGCGAGGAACTATTCGAGACGGACGGCCAAACCTTCCGCGCCGCGAATCAGTGGTGGGATACGGCCGTGACTCCAACGATCTACATCGACGGTAGCGTCTCGACTGGGAACTTCACCATCGACTACAACGAAGGCACCGCCGAGCACGACGACACCGAACTGACTGCGGGTGCGGTTGTAACTGCCGACTACAACTACACCCTTGCTCCGGCCATCGCACGAGCAACGGGCGTGATTGCTACGGACATGATCGCCAAGAGCCGCATCGCGGCCCGCGGATTGAGTGGTCTGACTGCCCTGCGCGTAGGTCCAGGTGAAGTCGAGATGCGGCCGAGCGTCGCTACGCTGCCTAGGACCAGCAGTTCGGGTATGCCTGACATCCCCGATGAAGCCGCGTGGCTGCTTGAGCCGTTCAGGTTCCACGCGCTGTGATTAGCCCTTCAGAGATCGCGGCGCTACAAGGTATCGCCGAGTTGCAGATGACGACTCCCGTCGTCGTCATGCGTGAGACGATCATCGAAGGAGCCGAAGGCGATGACGTGTCGGTGTACGCCACGGTCGGGTTCCCGTCTGGCTGGCTGTCGTCGCGGACCACGCCAGTCATCACCATCGTCGGCGGCATCCAAGCGCTGGTGAATACCTACCGGCTGTACTTGCCAGTGGGGACCGATATTGAATCAGGGGATCAGGCGATTATCGAGAGCCGCACATTCACCGTCAGCGATACCACGGCCGAATCTACGCTTCAGCCCATGCTCGAAGTTTCATTGAGGAGAGCCGAGTAATGGGTCGGGACTTCATCGGGCAGCACGCGCACGTTTCCAGTCAGGTCTATGCCGATGACTTCGAGCAGCCCGCCTACGCTGCGGCTGAAGGGGCGACAGCCTTCTGGACGTATGACTTCTCTGTTCACGGCGGCGCGCAGGGCACCATCGTTCTTGCTGGCGATCCGGTCCCCGATAAGACCTTCGTGAATGCGGCGTTCGTGCAGGTTATCGAGGGTCTGACCTCAAACGGTTCTGCGATGGTGGCTCTTGGAACAGGTCAAGCGAGCAACGACATCAAGACCGCAGTGGCCTATAACAATGCCGCGTACGCAACGGGGATTCATGCTCTGCTGGTGCATGTCCTTCTCAGCGCGCAGCGTCAGCCGACCATCACCATCTCCGTAGCTGACCTGACTGGCGGCAAGCTGAAGATGACACTCGACAACATCGACGGCTGGGACTAATGACCGTCCGTTTCAACGCCGCGAAGCTCTACGCCCAGTACGCGGCGCGAATCGAAGCTGCCGTGAATGAAACCGCTGAAGCTGTTGCGGCCGATGCACAGAAGCGGGCTCCAGTACTGACTGGTCGCCTGCGTGCCGAGGTCCATGCCGAACCCGCTGCTGGCGGGCCTGTTTTCGTTGCCCGAGTCGTATCGCCCACCCCGTACGCCAAGTACCAGGAGTTCGGGACGCGGCACAATCGGGCTCAACCTTACCTTCGTCCGGCGCTGGCCGCACAGCGGTCTGCTTACCGGGCGCGTCTAGCTAGGGCGATTGGCAAGTGACGACGACCACCGAGCAGCCAATCGTCCAAGCCCTCGTGGCAACTCTGCGGGCCAACCTGACCCTCAAGGCCGCGGTCCATGGCATCCACGAGGAAGTAGCACCCAAGGACACCGACTATCCGTTTCTGACCTATGGCATGGTGTCAGCGCCGTATGACGACGACTTTTCCGGCCGCATCATCCGGGCCAGTTTCGATGTCTGGGCTTGGGCGCGCGATCAAGTTGCAGCCAGTGATCTAGATCAGATGGTTTCATCCACGCTGGAGAACTCGCTGCTGCCGGTAACTGACCAAGGAACGATGTACTGCCGTCGCAAGGAGGGTCTGCGAATCACCGAATTGGATGAGACGGGCAACCGTATCTATCGCAGGGGCGGCACGTACGCCATCTGGACCCAACAGACTTTCGCCTAAGAAGCGAATTCAAGACCTGAGCGTGCCCACGCGCCGCGGTCCCCACTAGGAATGGAGACTGCAAGTGGCAAACAGCGATACCAGAATTTCAGGAGCAAATGCTGCGATCTACATTGGCGGCACGAAAGTCGCAGCCAAGGCGCAGTGGACGCTCAACCGAGCCCGCGACACGATTGAGGTCACGAGCTTCGGCGATACCAACAAGACCTACGTGGTCGGTCTGCCCGACATCTCAGGGTCCTTCTCCGGATTCCTCGACTCCTCGGGTGACATCCTGCTCACCAACGCCGCAACCACGACTCCGGTGTCCATTGCCCTGTGGGCCGTGGATGGCACAACCGAAGTGGCTCACGGCTCTGGCTACGTGGATGCGACCGTGACCGCAGGTGTCTCCGACGCCGTGCGTATCACCGGGAACTTCCGCGCCTCTGGGAACTGGATTCTCGACCTGTAGGAATCCGACCCTCTACTAGCACCCATCCCCTACACTGACGCCAGCCTGATCCGATTACACCCCACGCGAATGAGCGTGAAGTAGTCGGTGATGGCTGGCGTCTTTTTGTTGTATTGGAGGCCCACCTCTTATGCCCGATGATGTCGGATTCTCTATCAACAAGGTCAGCGGCACTGACGGTTCGGTGCGATTGCCGGATGTCGGCGTGCTCGTCGGCTGGTTTTCCACTTGGAGCCTGTCCAAGAAGAACCCGCTCGATTCCACCTACGTCCTCAAAGCCACCTTCGGCCATGTCAACGAGACGCTGTGGAACCAGGATTACCGCAAGGAATTCACCGTTAAATTGTCCAAGGACAAGGTGTATTCACTGGCCCAGCCAGATGGTGCGAAGGTTGAGTTGAATGGTAATCAGCTCACGATGGAGCAGGTATCTCTAACGGCGATTGACAATGGATAGCGAGGAAGAGCGTCGAGCTAAGCATGCCACTTACCAGAGGGCTTATTGGAATTCTCACCCAGAATTTCGAGAGCGGCAGAAAGAGAAGCGCAGACAATATTTCCTCAAGCCAGGGGTCAAAGAACGGTACGCAGCTCACCAGCTTCGGTACCGTAATAACAACATAGAAGCTGCCAGAAAGCGGGCTCGGCAGTGGCACATTGACAATCCAGAAAAGGTTAGAGCGCAGATTCTGGCACGTCGTGGAACAACACTAGAGTGGTTCAGAAACCAACTCATTGGGCAAGCAGGTCGATGTGCGATCTGCGGGTTCGTGTTTCCCTCGTCCAAAGCTACCCATGTGGATCACGATCATAAGACGGGACGTGTAAGAGCACTACTGTGTAGTCACTGCAACGTACTGCTAGGAGCGGCACGAGACAGACCTAAGATTTTGTTCAAGGCCGCAGCGTATTTGAGGAGTTCAGAATGCCCGCCAGACGATCAGGACTCGCAGTCGTGAGCGAGAACAACAGCCTATTCGCAGCCAAGACCGTCGAGATCGGCGGCACCACCTATACCGTCAATGAACTCGATGGCGGTACCTATGACGAGTGCATCGAGAAAGCCAAGACCGAGACTGGCATCGACACCAGCGCTCTCCTCAAGTTCATGACCGAGAAGGCAATCAGCCCCAAGCTGACGATTGCCGAGATCAACAAGCTGCCGTTCACCAAGCGCGGTCAGTTGTATGACGCGGTGAATGACGTTCATTTCCCAGCCCGCGAATCAGTGGGAAAAGCGGACAACGCCTGAGCGACTCGGAGTTCTGGCAGCACATCGTTGCAATGGCGTATGGCAAATGGCCTGACGAAGTAGCGTCGCGCCCTGCTGCCCAGTATCGAAAGATGCTCTGGGCGGTGCTCGACAAAGTTGACTACGAAGCTGAGGCGTGGCAGAAGAAGCCTGAAGACGAGATCGACGTGGAGTAACGAATGGCCGAAGACGAAATCTCGGGCCTAAGCGCCGAGATAACTGGAGACACGACTGGCTTGCAGGCCGCTTTTGAGCGGGCTGCGGGTATGTACCGTGCCTTCGACCAGAAATATGGTCGCCTCACTGTCCAGATCACCGCCAACGTCGCGCCGCCCAGTCAACAGGCTGTCGCCGCTACAGCTCGTGCGGCAACCGAGGCCACGGCACGCGGCGGGACAGCGGTTGCGATTCCCACTGCTCTTTCGGCTCCCACTCGTCAGCAGGCCGCGGTCCTTCGCGAACAGACCACGCGGCTGCTTCAGGCGGAGGCTGCCGGAGCGTCCATCGTTCCGGTCTTCCGTGCTCCGTCTGGAGCACCGGGTGGTATCGGTGGGCGGTTCATCTCTCCAGCACAGGCCGCTTCGCTCACGCCGCAACTCGACCAGGCGCTCAAAACTCACGATGCCCAACTGGCGACCGAGGTCAACGCCGCTTCCCAAACGGCACGTAGCAATGTCCGCCAGTCTTTGGTGCCGATCATCTCGCGGCCGCAGATCGCGGTCCCGGTAGCTAACCAGATTCCCGAGGAGGAGATAAGAGCACAGGCCCAGAGCCGCGCTAATGCTCTAGGACGCGCGGTCCAGTTCCCAACCGCCGCAGGCATCGGGCGTGTCTTCCCGACTGGTAGAGGCGGTCCTGTTGGGGCAGAGGGCGTCGAATCAATAGGCGGCGTGCCGCTACCGCCAGGAGCACGAGCGTTCACTAGAGGAAACCCACAAGCGGAGGAAGAAGCTGCTCGATTCCGTGCTGAGAACATACAACTGCGGCAAGCCGCTGGACTCACTGCTCCAGGTGGCGCTTGGAGGAATACTCCACAGGCACAAGCAGGGAATGTCTCTCTAGTTCCAATCCCGCTCCTCAATCGGATGCGAGAACTTGAACGCTCTGGACCTCAGTCCCGTGAAACGATTGAGAGAATAAAGGCTTCGATACAGCAGCGCGGTTTGGATGAACCGCTTGGAATCGACTATAGCGTGGCCGATAGGGCTGCTTCCCTTACTGAAGGTCACCATCGTCTTATCGCGGCCCAAGAACTTGGCTATACGGCTCTCCCCGCCCATGTAATGCGTCGGGAAGGACCACTAAGCGGACGCTCTGGGAAGCTTCCTCCACTTCCAGTCGAACAGCCAATAGAGCCTGACGAATTTGGCTATGTGAAGGGTAACTTCCCGCCATCTCGGATATTCCCTCCGACTCGTGGGATTCGCGGTGCGCAGGAAGCAGGCGCCGCACCCGGATTGAGCGAGATCGTCCGTTCTCAAGCTGCACGGATCACCGAGCTTGAAGGGCAATTGGGACGCGGACGACCAGTTCAGCCCGGAGCGCTATTCGATCCTCGTCTCGCGGCCACTGGCTCACAATTCCGCGCTCCTGCTGGAGCACGCGGAGCAGCCGGAGAAGCCATCGGTGGACGGGTCGTTGCGGCTCCAACCGACACTCCAGCACAGCAGGCCCTCCGCCGTGTCCAGACCGAACTGACTCAGAACGAGGAAACCCTTACTCGGGCGCGCCGCACTGAACTTACCCAAACTCAGCAGTTCCTCCAGCAGATCGTGCGGCTTACGCCGCGCCAGCAGATCGAGACTGCCCAGACCGCCTCGCTGCAACGACCCGCTCCAGGTGGCGCAGTCCAAGCAACAGAACTACTGCGTCAGGCGATTACTGGAAGCCTTCTCCCGGCTCCGGTATATCCAGCGGCTAGGGTTGCTCCCATCGTTCGTCCCGCGATCCAGGTTCCGGTTGCAGCGGCTGGACCAGCAGCCCCAGCGCCTGTCACCGAGGAACATCTGCGAGCCTTTGCCAACGTGCCATACGGCGGTCGCAAGGTAGGAGAACTGCCACGCGAGCAGCAGATCAAGACCATTGGCTCGTTGCTGGCATCGGGAGTTCCGGTACCTCAGGTGCCACGGCCGCTGGAGGAAGTCGCGGCTACCGGCCTTCCCACCGCAGGTGAGGCACTACCTGAGCGAGCTGCCCAACTTCCTGAAATCGCTGAGGCTCGCGCGCAGCGAGTCACAACTGCGGGCGAAGCGCGTGTCGGTAGCTTGCGTTCCACGATCTCGTCGTTGTTCTTCACGATCTCCGGTGCCCGTGGCAAGGTCGCCGAACTTGAAGATCAGCAGCGCGATTTCACTTCCAAGATCGTCGCGAATATCAAGGAAGAAGAAAACATCACCAAACGGCTGCCTGCCGAACATGCGGCTGCCACGGCCGCTATCGGTGAGCCTGAGAAGTTCGAGAAGCTCAACGCCCAGTACGAGTTATCAGGCAAGCGGCTCGGTGAACTACGGGGTCAGCTTCCGGCGCTGCGCGAAGGTCTGGCAGGTGTCAATAAGGAACTCGGCGCGCTGAATACCGGAGGCTCGGCGCTGGCCGCGTCCTTCGCTGGTGGTGTGATCGGTGGACTCGCCTTCAGCGTTGCGATGCAGGGTGTCACGGCCGTTGTAGGACTGGCAGCCAAGGCTCTTGATCCAGCCATTGAGCGGGTCACCGGCTTCACCACGCTAACGAATTCGCTGACCGATGCACTTTCGGATCAGAGCCGCGCTCTGAAGGGTAATACTGAACTAGCGGTGGCGGCCAGTTTTGCGCAGTCTGGACTTTCCGAGAGCGTCGCCGCCAGTATTCGTCCTCTTATTGAACAGCGCACGTCTTTGGAGGCAGGCGGCAAGGCACTTCAGGACCAGATCGACCAGATCAATGCCGCCTCGCAACTCCAGAATCAGCTAAGGCTGGCTGGCACGGGTCAGGCGGTTGGCTTTGGACAGACGCCGGGTGCTATCCCTGGGATCAGCACGGGCATCGGCGGATTCCTCAATACGCCGCTATTCCAGACGCCAGGAGCCATAGAGCAACTTGCTCGTCTGACACCGCAAGGCGCTGCACAGCAGCGGGCTATCGGTGGAGCAGCCATCGGCGGCGGAGCTGGCATTCTCGGTGGTGCCCTTGCTGGTGGTGTAGCGGGTGGTATCGCAGGCGGCGGAGTGTTCTCGTTGCCTGCTGCTGGCATTGGAGCAATCCTTGGAGGCTTGGCTGGGGCTGGTATTGGCGCTGGCACCGCGAATGGCCTGCCGAGTATCGGTCTGCCGGGAATTTCTGGGAATCCTGCCGACTTCCAGAGGAACCTGCGCTCTCAAGCTCAGACTGGTCAGGCCGCTCAAGACCTGTCGGTCTTTACGCTGGCTATCAAGGACCTCGATGATGCTGCCAAGCGGGGTTCCCCAAATGTGCGGGACCTTGGAACCGCGATCAGCGGCTCTACCAATCAGAGTCAGATCGACCAGACGCAGAAGCTCCTCGAAGCACTCAAGGTTCCCGAGGACCAGCGAGAGAATCTCAAGCAGGCTGGATTTGTCCTACAGAATGCCTTTGGCGGCGTACAGAATGTCCGACAGGCTACGCAATTCTTCCAAGGTGCAACTCGTGGCGCTGCCATCCCTGCCCCACAAGAAGCCCTTGCTCAACTGCGCGAGCAGACCATTCCGGCGCGGCAGTTCCAGGTCCAAGCTCAGGCTGCGGCCCAGCGCGATCAACTTCAAGCCCAGATTGCCATTGCGCGCGCCGCACAGCCGTTCCTGCCAGCAGGTGTCACGGTTCCAGGTGGACTGAGTGCCGTCAGTTCCCAGATCACCGCACTCATCGGAAACTCGATCAAGGGTATTGACACCATCCAAGCGCAGCGGATTGAGGCTGGACGGGTCCAGATTCAGAACATCACCTCGGGTCTGGGGCCGCAGGCTCAGGCTGCGGCGGGTGCCGATTTCACTAGGATTCAGCAGCTCGGTGGACAAGCTGCCGCACTTCAGACAGGGATCACCCAAGAACAGGTTGGGCTACAGACAGCACAGTACAACGAGCAGATTCGCCAGCAGAAGCTGGCCCTGACTGACCTTGCCCAGATCACCGGGCGCATCGGGTCAATCGCCGGAGACAATCTCGGCATCTACGAGAAGCAGGCGATTGTCCTTGGGCGGCAGAGCGCCGAACTCACCCTTCAGTCGCAGCAACTCCAGCTTCAGAGTCAGTCCCTCCAGCTTCAACTTGCCCAGCGCCAACTCAACTTCCAAGTCGCCGTCGCAGGCTTCGCGGGCGGCCCTGGTGAATCTCCCGAGGAAGCCGCACTGCGACAGGAAGCCGCCAAGCAGCAGGCAGCCTTCGCGCAGAAGCAGCTCGACATTCAGAAGGAACAACTGACTCTCGGCGAGAAGCAGGTTGCTTTAGCAGGCCGCGCCCTGCCGATCAGTTTCCGCATCGAGGACATCCAGCACAACCGCGACTACATCACCGCGGTCCATGCCCTGTCACTACTTGAACGGGCGCGGCAGGTCACGATTGACACGGCTGGCGCACAGGAAGCCTTACAGCGTATCCAAGCCGAGATCGACGCTTCCACCGCCGACCTGAATACCTATCTCCAAGCTGGCGAGCAGTTGATTCAAGGTGTCATCAGCGACGCCGCAGGCTTCATCCAACAGTACAAGCAGTCCGCTGAGACTCTGGAGCAAAGCGCCGCAGCCTTCTTCTCGGGCACCTCGACCGCATTCAGCAGTGCGTTCAACACATATCTGAAGAACGTCACGGGTCAGATCATAAACGTCACGTCTCAGCTTGCTGGAGTAACAACGGGCGGTACACCTAGTCGCGGGTTCTTTGCCCAGACCGGCTATCTAGGTAGCGTCAGTAATGACACTACGTTCCATGCTGGTGAGGCGGGGACCGAAGCGGTAGCAGTTCTAGCTCAACCGCGCGATGTCACGGTTCATCCGACTGGCGCAATGCAGATGACGGTCGGACAAGCCAAGGGCCAGACCGTCGGTATCGTCAAGAACCCTCCGAAGTTCGCGGAAGGCTATGTCGGTTACATAGACCATCGCTCGATTTCTGAGACGAATCGGACGAACCAGGTCAATAACACGGCTCGCTACGCGACTGGCTATGTCGGATACGTGGACCGAACTTCGCGCCTTTCTGACATCTCTCGGTTCTCAGATATTGCTCACCACGCTAAGGGTTACGTCGGGTACCTGAGCCAGCGATTCGCTGATGGCTATGTCGGTTCCATGCCTGCGGCTCCGCGCTATGCCGAAGGCTACTTTGGTTCGATGGGCTCAGAGCCGCACTACGCCGCGGGCTTCGCAGGCATTACCTCGCCGCAGACCATGTTCTCTAGCTCTAGCGGCGTCACGGTCAACATCACTATCACCGGAAATACGATCCGCTCCGACGAGGACATCGACAAACTCGCCGCGAAGGTGAGTGACATCGTGACCCAGCGCTTCGGCCGCACTTCCTCACTTCTCGGCTTCCGCTTGCCCAGCGGGTCCTAAATGAACATCGTGATCTCGGTGGATGGCACCGACATCACCAATGACGTTGTGCTCGAAGCGGCGACCTTCACCTCGATGGCGAATGGCCGAGCAGGTTCCTGCAACTTCCGGGTGAGGGATTCGGCGCACGTCTACACCTTGGTCGTGGGCAAGCAAGTCACGCTCGATATTGACGGTGTGCGGACATGGGGCGGCTTCATCAGCCAGATCGAGCGCGGGTACTTCTTCGATGCGTACGACTGCCGCTGCCGCGTACATGCCGTGCCACGCTACCTCGAAGTGCATGGCACCGACTACAACGTCCTGTTCCAGAAGCGGTTTCTGGAGGATTTCTCCGAGCCGCGCAATGTGATTATGACCAGCTTCCCGGCCGATACCTTCGACTCGGTGGTCATCGACTACTACGTGGCGAACCACCTCGATCTCTCGGGCGACGGGATCAGCACGTCTCTGGTGCAGCACGTCTCGACTCCATCGACCGACGAGCTGATCTTCGGGCAGGCGGGCATGAACTGGGATGCGTTCATGCGGCGCATGGCCTTCAATACCGGGGCGATCTGGTATCTCGATCCCGATAAAAACCTAGTGTACGCCGACGTAGAAACCGAGGATGCGCCATTCGGAATCTCCGACGATCCGGGCGTGGGGCAGATCGGCTGCCGCGACATGGAAATCCTGTTCGACGGCGCGGACCTTATCAACGACGCGCTGGTTTGGGGACTGGACCAGGCGACCACGAGCCCAGTGTTCTCCCGCGTAGAGGATGCAACCTCGATCAGCGATCACGGCCGCTGGCAGCACGCCGAGCCCACTATCAGCGCCTTCAAGCAAGCGACCGTGGATCGCACCGCGAGCACCTTCGTCAATGGCTCGCCGCAATCCCTTCGCGGCCACAAGGACGATGCCAAGGCCATCAAATGCGCGATCTTCGTTCCAGGTTTCCGCGTGGCCCAGAAGGTCCATGTCGTCTCAGATGTGTTCGGCTTCGATGACACGATCCCGATTCGCGCCATCAAGGTCACTTTTCCGACGACTGAGCAGGCTCGCTGGGACCTGACGATTGCGACCGAGTACGACACGCCGTGGATCGGCTTCGACGTGGTGCCGTTTCATTTCGGCATTCCAAATCCGATTCCGTTGAACATCACCATTCCGCGTATCGGTCCTGTAATCGGACCATGCAGCGGGTTTGTTCCCAGCGTATGCAGCACGGTTGATACCTTCAACCGCACGTTTGTTGGCGGATGGGGACTCAGTGAGATCGACGGCTTTCCGTGGAATCCTTCTGGCCCTGCTTCCAAATTCTCGGTAACTCCGAGCGCGGCAATCGTCAGCGGCACGACCGATTACAAGCACATGACTCTCGCTCTGCCAGAAGGTTCTACGACTTCGCCTATCGAGATTCTGACAACGATCATCATTCCGTCTGGCGGCAATAACTACGTAATGAGCGTGGCGCTAGAAGGGAACGGTTTTGATCCCAGCTATGACATCGACTTCACTCGGAATGGCACAAGCCTAGACCTATATGCCTACGGTCAGAACCAAGGCGGCGGCTTTTTCGATGCGAGCCTGAACGGGCAGCTCACTGGCTTCGCGGGCCAGCCGATCAAGGTCAGGATGCGAGCAGACGGCAATCTGCATATCAAGACGTGGTTCGCGTCTGCCTCGGAACCTGGACCGTGGACCATTGAGATCACACTGGATGGGACCGTCGGCGGCGGTCACTTTATGCGCTACTACTTCGGAAATACGACCGACGCCACGGCGACGATCTCATACCTGGAATTCGTTAGCGGCTATGCCTGCGGGGGAGCATTTGTCGGCGGCACGCCCACCACCGTTTACGCGGTTCAGAACGCCGACATCAACCACATTGGCGATGCACAATGGTCATCGCTCACTACTGGCGTGCGAGTGCTGTATAACGGAGTCAACACGGCGATCCTTTATACCGCTGTAACGCCTATCAGCGAATGGCCCGCCAACCCATTGCGGGAATGGCTGGTCCTTTCGACTGGAGCCGTTCCCACGACGTATTCCTTGGCATTTCACAATGCCGCCTATGCGACACGGCTTGGCGTCTACCAGCTCGGTGACGTGACGACCGGAACGACCGCTGGTAATTCCGCTGCTCTGGCCCTGCTCAACATCGATCCTTTATTCACGGTCGCCGCTGGAGAAAGTTTCACCTTGACCAGCGGGACCTATCACCTGTCTCCTCAAGGCGGAACACCGATTGTTGGAACGGAGACGTACTGGCTCGGCGATGCTGCCAACGAATTCGATATACCAGGCCATGACGCTTGGATACTGACCAGCGACTATCTGTACGGGGCAACATGGTGCAATCAGGTGACTCCTGTGACCCCACCTAACGGTCCAACCTGTCTGGTTCCGACTGCGGCCGCGAATCCGCCTGACACCAACTATCAGTATTTCAATGTCGGCGGCAGCTATCAGGCTGGGACATCTCAGCTCTGGGTGGATGGGCTGTTCATGCGCGCCGCGAACCAGTACATCGAACTGCCCGATCAAGGGCTCATCGGTATTGACAACCTGATCCCGATTACCGGCGACTCTACCCTGTGGTTCTGCGCCAACTTTGAAGTGGCCGTGATTGCATGACCGACCTGCCCTCGACAATCTCGATCACCTATGACGGGAACGAGATCAGTACATCAGTCGAGTATTCCAATTGCTCGTTCGAGTCGCAGCTTTCGGCGCAACCTGGAACCTTCGAGCTGACCGTCAATGATCCAGATCAGGTCTATACCTTCGTCACTGGCAAGGAAGTCACGCTGACCATTGATGCGGTGCAGATGTTCGGCGGCTACGTGACGCAGGTCAGCCGCACCTTTGCGACCATCGTGGACACCTCGACTCCTTCACAGGTCAAGGTCCGCCAGTGGGTGCTGCGCGGAGTGGACTACAACATCCTGTTCGACAAGCTCGTGTTCCGGGTCACGACCGATTACACCCACGCGCCGCCCAATGAAGCCAACACCTCCTACGACGGCGATCTGGTGCAGCTTCTATGTTCGACCTACCTCGACATTCCGGCTGGCTTCGATACCACAACCCTCGTTGCAAACACGACCCAGCCTGCTATCGACGCCGCGTTCTTCCAGTGGAAGTCCACCGGGCAGAATATTCAGGGCACGACATGGCGCTACCAGATGGACTATCTCGCGATCAACTGCGGCACGATCTACTACATCAACGCCGCGAAGCAACTGGTCTATAAGGCCATCGAGGATGCGGTCGCCATCTGGGGCTTCTCT
>Ga0207684_10001591_pt1 | contig 24133 bp, 19 predicted proteins | sample KBSK5501metaG_FD_184342 | JGI IMG/M metagenome (GOLD analysis project Ga0207684, IMG submission 184342) | Corn, switchgrass and miscanthus rhizosphere microbial communities from Kellogg Biological Station, Michigan, USA - KBS K5-50-1 metaG... | ecosystem: Host-associated > Plants > Roots >...
TGCGCAGATCCCGCTCCGCCTGATTGTTATCGAAGGGCACGGCGAAGTCGTCGAGGAAGCGCAGCGCCTCGTGTTGGTAGGTCCAGAGCCGGTCGAGGAGGTGGCGCACCGGGCTCTGCTTGCGCCGACCACGTCGTGGCGCGCCGTGAGGTGGGGGCAAGGGATTCTGAGCGAGTCCTTCCCCCAGCAGCGCCTCATACTGCCTGATGAAATCGTCGCGGACCGTGCGCTGCAGGCAGGAGGCTCCACGTGAGCGGGCGTGGTCCACTGCCATGCGCATCTCGCGCAGCAACTCCTTGAGCTTCCCTGCCCACACTTGCTGCAGCTCCTCATGGACGAAGGTCAGTTCGCGCAGGTGGTGGGCATTGCACAGCGCATGACGAGCGGTGTGCAAGTGCCGATAGCTCGTCCAGCCGTCGTGGACGCTGACGCCCCCATAGCCCGGCAAGATGCCGATCGCCTCCAGCGCAGTCGCGCCACGAGCGGCATGGCGCGCCTAGTGGGTCAGCGTCGGCGTGCACGTCACATGGGTCCACTCCAGCCGTGCGCCCTCCGCCCCCACCACGCGCCGCCCCGTCTCGTCCTGGTGCAGTACTGGCGCTTGGCGCAGCGCGGCTTTGATCTCGCACTCAACCCCGCGCACCCGCTCAGCGCCCTGCCGCACGAGGTTGACCAGCGTCCCCACCGACACCGCCGCGCCGAAGACGTCAGCGAAGAGCTCACGCACGCGGGCATAGGGAACGAATTGTTGCTGCGCCAAATAGGCGCACAGCGCGCGCAGGCGCGGTCCATATTGGTGCGGGGCCTGCACGCCGGTCGGCGCCGCCGCCTCAGTCGTCGCCCCACAGGCAGGGCAGCGCACCTGCAGGAGGCGGTGCTCGCTGACCTGCAGGCGCAGGGGCGGAAGCTCGCTCACCTGCCGCCGCTCGACCCAGCTCGGCGCATCGCTGGAGAGCTCCTGCTGGCAGACGCTGCACCGGCTTGGCCGATGGATCTCGACCGTGTCGGGCGCCGCCACCAGCGACACGCGATGGCCAGGGTGCCCCTGCTGTCCTCCGCGCTGCTTGCCACGCTTCTCGCGCAGACTCTTGGGCTTGCGCCTCAGCCCATCGGTGGAAGGCGGCTTGCTGCTGTTGTGGCTGTCCTTAAGGGCGGCGGCTAGACGCTCCTTGAGCTCCTGCGCCTCGGCGAACAGCGCCTGCACCTGCTCACGCAGCGCAGTGTTCTCTGCTCGGAGGACGGTCTCTTCGTCTGGCGTCATGCGCCCAGTCTACCAGGCGCTGCAAGCCCGTCTTGAATGGTTACAGCGCAGGTAAAGCACGTGCGTGGATGTGTGTGAGATTCGACATGAGGACCACGAATTGTGATGTCGATCACTTGTTTGCAGAGGTGAATCTTGCTATACTCGGCATCACCCGTTTCTTGGTCGTCATCATCTGCCGACGACGAGGCCTAGTAAGGAGTGTCCAGATGCGCTGCCCCACCTGTCATCGACCGATTGTTCTGACATCTGCTGAGGACCTGCGCTGTCCTCAGTGCGCCGCTGACCTCCTGTCAGCCCTGTCGCGCCGTGACTTGCTGGCGCGCTCCGGCTTGGTCGGGTTGTCGTTGCTCAGCGTGAGCGCGTTAGGCTGCGCGCTCAACACCACATCTACGGTGCTCACTCCAACCCCCACACCCAACAGCCTCGGCCTGCAGTGGGCGCTTGCGAATCCCTGGGGCATTCAGGTCGACAGCGCGAGCAACGCCTGGGACGCTGGCCATGTCAACGACGTGCTGGAAGCCTCTGGCGCCATCCTGGTGGCAAATCAGAGTGGCGGTGTGACGCTTATTACGGATGGCGGGACTGCAACCTCGCTGAGCCACGATTGGGACTCGCCGGATATGAACGCCCTCGCCTACGGCCCAGATGGCGGTGCTCATGTCTTTGCGGGTGGGATCTCTGTGCGCACGGGGATGGGGGTGCTCTATGTCACCAATCCCGCGCTCGATGCGCCGTTGCTTGCTCCCTGGGTGAGCGTGCCCTTGCCCAATATTGGTGTTGTCAATCGGATCCTGGTCATTCCCGATGCGCGCTACGTGGTCCTGGCGACGTCGAACGGACTGTGGTGGTCGTCTATCCCCCCACGAGGCAGCACGACCTTTGCGTGGCAACGGGCGAGTGGGCTGCCTGTGCCTGATGGCGCCTACTGGGGACTCGCAGCTGGATCTCCGCAGAACAACGTCCAAGTCACCGCCTCCGCATGGGGACCCGATGCCAGTCGGGGACACTACGGCATCTTCTATGGGCAGTGGGCGAGCGGCCAGCTCCAGATGCAGCGCGCCTCGATCGCTGCCCCGTCCAGCGGTGGCATTGATCAAACACAAATGGCGGCTACCTCACTGGCATCTGCCCCGTCGGCGCACAATGTCATGTTTGCGGTGAGCTCAGATGCTGCCGGGTTCATCTTGGGGATCCTCTACTCGGTCACCTCCGGTCGTGAATGGAATCGCGCTAGCGCCCAGTTGCACGACGCGAGTGGGGCGGTGTACCGAGACGCCACCTCCCATGCGGTGGTCTCGCTCCGCGACTTTGCTGGTGATCAAGGCAACGCCTGGAATAACTGCATCGGCATCTCGGCCACCGACACCCGCACGTTCGCCATCGGCTGGAGGAATGGCCCCTTCCTCACGCAGGATGGTGGTGTCACATTCAAACCGGTCACTGAGGGGACCGGCGGCCATCAGGACATGCACGCCATCCTCTTTACCGCGACAGGCGGGGGCAGGATGTATGTCGCTAGCGACGGTGGTGTGCATCTCGCCAATGTCAGCGCGCCACCCACAGCGTCAGGGCAGAACCTCGCCTTTCCGTTCACCTCCTATCACAACCAGAAGCTGGCGAATCTGCAGTTCCTCGGACCCTCCGCACGGCAGTTCTGGGGGGCATTTGGCGTAAGCTACACCACGGCGGGACTGATTGGGGGTGGGTTGCAGGACAATGACAACGTCTACTCTATGATTTCTGGAGGGAGCGCGACTCCCTGGCGTCACCTCTATGCGGGCGCCGATGGGGGGCCATTGGTCTTCTTGCGCACGGGCGGCGTGATGCAAGCGGACATTGCCCAGAATCTGATGTATGGGCGGCTTAGCGGCGCAGGCTTCTCCGACAACGCCACCATTCCCATCCGCCGTGCGAAGACGGGCGGACCGAGTGGGAATACGGGTATCATGGCGGTGGTGGAGATCGTCAATGACCCTGCCTTTACCAACAACTCCGGGCAGCTCATGTATGCCGTCGGTGGGACGGGTGCGGATGTCTACGGGCTGTTCGCCAATCGCGACGGCGGCGACATCCACTGGGACTACCTTACCTCACTGCCCATCACCCAGGGGCAGAGTATCTCGGCCATTTCCTCAGGCAGTGGCGCGAAGATCTTTGCCGGCGTGCGTGGGAATGGGCAAATCTATATGTTTGCCCCATCCAATCCCACGAGTATCACCGCTTCTACTGGCCTGCCGACGACAGTCGATAGCTACAACCGCATCATGGTCCTCCGCATCATCGTCCAAAGCGACAGTTCGAGTGTGGATGCCTTCGCGGTCTATAACGACTTCTCGACGAACCCTGTGACAGGCCAAATATACCGCACAACCAATGGCCGCGATTGGAATGCGGTTGGGACAGGCTTGCCGGGCGGTCCCTATTACTACCTTGAGACCAATTGGCAGGCTGCTCCCAAGACGCTCTACATCGCGACGGACGATGCTGTCTATGCGAGCACCAATAACGGAGGCGCCTGGTTCCGGGTATCCAACGGCTTGCCCGCTCGACCACATTGCTCGGACTTTCGGTATGTGACGGAGCCCGATGGTACACACTATCTCTACCTTGCGACCTTCGGTTGGTCGGTCTGGAGGACGCGCGTTCGCTAGTCGTTATTCAGTGGTCAGGCCTGTATATCAGAGGGCACCTGTTAGCGTCGAGAGGGAGCTGGACATGAGCGCGCGAACCACCATCCGCATCCTGCTGACCGTCACCCTGGCAGCGACCTGGCTTGCCGCGTGCGCGCCACCGCCACCGCCGCCACGGCCCACAGATGGGCCGCCGGTGGACGCCTCTCTTGCAATCAAACGAGGGTGCAACACTGATGACCGGAATGATGTCTATGTCGCCGGTCCGATCGATCCTGAGTGGGTGCGGGTGAAGGACGCGAATGATCCGAATACCCCGCCAGACCCGAACCATCCCAACCAGGCCTTCGATCCCATGACTATCATGGAGGGGACGATTGCGCCGCTCGCCAATGAGAAGGCGGACAATCAGGCGCCAAGCGAGGTGGCCGAAGAGGATATTCCGTGGAACCACTACACCCATGACAAGACCTCCAATGTGATTCCTGATCCGGGGTACCACCATCTCCTCGCGACCCATCTCTACAAAGACAAACAGGGCAATGTCGTGCGAGGCGGACGTCCAGATTTGGAGGTGGAGTGGGACAACGGCAGCCGGATGGATCGCCCCTGGGGTGCTTTCCCCGAGTTCGTCTGGCCCTCGGTCCACGATCGTGTCTGGGTTGAAGGGTCCTGGGTCTTCGACTGTGGGCATGGCGGCGATAATCCGGATCTCCGCTTCGTGTCCTACGATACCGAGATCCACCCCCCACGTGCCGTAGTGACCTTTCGCTTGAATCGTGGGGCGATCTTGCCCATCAATGGGTCGCCGCAGTGGGCTCCGGTGACTACCGCAGATGTGTTTGTCAGCGGCAATGGCGGTGGCGCCATTGATCGCTGCAACCTCATCACCCGCCACATCAGCGTGCAGAATCTGCATGTGGATGATTGCGTCCATACCGGGCCGTTCAGCCCCGTCAACGATCGCAACTATGTCTTCGACATCTACCCCACAGGGACGGATTACACCACGTACGAGCAGAGTCTAGCGTTCCATGTCACCCCGCCGAGCGCCAACGCTACCTTACAGGCGAAGGTGACGGATAAACTGAGCGAGGTCAACTTGATCGCGTGTGGCCTGAACCCTTGCAAGACCGTGCAGCCGCTGCTTTGCCCTGTGGACGCGGCGACACCGCCACCCACGCAGCAGGAGGTCGCCTGCCCCGCCGCGCCAGCGCATCCGACCCACATGCGTGTCATCTTGCCCTTTAAAGGCTCCAGTGCCAACATCTTCGCCCAGGAGATCCAAGTGGGGTGGACTGTAGCGCAGACCAATCCCGTGCGGACGTTCAAGATCACCCTGCATCGGTTCAGTGTCTATCACAACGGCGAGAATTGGCCGCTCAATGGAGACTGGCGGGTCTTCGTCGACGTTGGCGGGCAATGGCGCTACATGAGCGACGCGGCGCTCTATGATCGTGATCAGAATGGAAACAACGCCTGTCATGGGGACCCGTTGACGAATAATGGCGATGGCGACTGCTACCAGTTCGATGGCCATCCCTGGATCGTCAATGTGTGGAACTACCAACCGATCCATATCGCAGTAGGCGGGTTTGAATCCGATGCGGTGGATTCCGAGTTCTGCCGCAATTCGAGTGGTAGCGGCTGTGATCCAGGAGTAGTGAAGGCTGGGGCGCTTTTTCTGGAGAACGGCGACCGTATCGGCACGCTAGAGTTTGACCTGGATCCCGGTCGCGCCTACGAGGTCGCCAAAGATGTGACGACCGACGTCGCCCATCCAGACCGATTCACGTTCACCACTCCGCAAGTGAGCGGGGATAAGATGAACTATGGGGTCGTCTTCACCGTGCTCGAGATTCCCAATCATGGGCTCGTCCCGCCGCCACCCCCAGGGCCGACCGCGACCCTAGGGCCTCCTGGCCAACTGAGTGTCACACCGAGCGCAGCGGATGTTGCATGCGCGGTCACGCCGCAGTACCCACCAATCACGGTGAGCAACACGGGGGGCCAGGCGCTGACGTGGCAGGCGACCACGGATGATCCGAGCAAGGCGGTCACTGTGACACCTGCCAGCGGAACTCTGGCGGCAGGTCAGTCGCAGACCGTCATGGTCGGTGGCCGGCCTGTAGGGAGTGAGGTGACGGTGACCTTCACCTCAAGCAATGGATCGGCGCGTACGGTCTTTACCTGCATCGTGGGCTAACAACGCCGGCGAGCGCTTGCGGCCTAGTGAGAGTGGGAGGGTCACCGCCGTACGGCGCAGCGGTGAGGGGATGGCGGTGGTGTGAAAGACAAGGTTGTTGTATATCAGAGGGCGCCTGTTAGTGAGTTCGCGCCCTTAAGCCATCGCGCGCTACCTGGGGCGGAACGGCTCGCGCGCGGCGGCATCCGTGCCTTGCGCGCTCGCCAGGGGATGCAGAGAAGAAGGTATCGCCATGAGCGAGAGGTTCTACGCTTCAACGGTTAGGGTCCGATGGTAGGGAATGCCGCTGACTCCCTCTCGCATGGCGTGCGTCCCCTGCCTCCACTCGTGGCTCGCACGCAGCCTACCAGCCCGCCCGTGCCACTACAAGGTCGCTGCGTTCCGTTGCTCTCCACTCCGCTCCCTGTTCCGCGTCGACGGGACGGCCTGGTCACGGCGCTCTCGAGCCACGAGGGATGGGGGACGGCCCAGCGTGGAGAGACGTTCCATGTCAAGGCTGTTCCATGTCAAGGCTGTCTGCCAAGGCTCTCTCTCACCTCCATCTGTCGCGCCAGGGGAAGAGCGCTTTCTTTCTTTTCTTCTAGCGGAACGAAAAGAAAGAACGCTTGGCAAAGAAAGAAAAGAACCGCGTTCCTCTGCCTCCGGCGGCCAGGGAGGGGCGAGCGGAACTGCATTGCGAGACCCGCTCTCCCCTCCCTGGACCCTCCCCTCTCACCCGCGCTAGGGTGGGTTGCTCGCAGCGCGCTGCTGACGCCTCAGCAACCGATACGGCGACCAGCAGATACCGCGCCACCGAGGCCATGCCGCCGCGCGCCCATGCGCCGCTCGGGCGGCGTGAAAGATGAGCGGAAAGATGAGCGGATCGTAGGGGGTGGAGGCGCGCCACATCGCATGGATGACGCGCACCCACGGACTTGGCCAGCGCGCGCACGGCCACACTATGGCTCTTGCCTTCACTCCGTTTGCGGGTGTAGTAGGCTTGCGCCCAGGCGTCTTTCTCTGTCGAATGCCAAGCAAATTGGTGCAAGGTCTGGCGCAACGACGTATCGCACGCGGTGCGTCGATGCGCTATACGGTACTGCCCACTCTGCCACGTCACCGGCGCGGTTCCTGCGAGCCCCTGCATGCTCGCTGCGCTGGTAGAGCGCTCTCGATCATCTCCCCACCCGACCAAGAGCCGGGGCGCGAGGCGCTTGCCGGCGCCCGGCAGGCTAACGAACACCGCATGGTCCGCATGCAGGGCAAACAGCCGCGCAATCTCGGCATCATAGCCAGCGATGTGCTCGAGCAGCGGGAGCAACTGGCTGAGGAGCGCCTGGATAAGATATGCCTTGGCGCGCGCTGTGGCCGGCGGGACGACAAGCTGCGCCTCATGGAGGCGCGCAGAGAGCCGTTGCGCCACGGTGACCGCGCCGGGGAAGTAGGGCATGGTCCGCAGAAACGCGGTCAACTCCTCGACGGTGGCGGCTTGCGCCTCCTGCAGAGTGGGAGAGCGTTGCAGAAACAGCAGCGTCGCCCGCTGCTGCAATGTGCTGAACAAGGTGAGTCCGGCGGGATAGGCGGCGTTGAGGCACGCCGTGAGCTGGTTCACCAAGCGCGTTTGCATGTGAATGAGGTGGTCCTGGTCCCGCGTGAGGTCCTTGAGGTCCAGCAGCAACGGACTGGGGAGGGTGAAGCGGCGCAGCAGGCCGAACGCACTGCGCCCCGTCCGTGCGAGCAGAAACGCGTCGATTTGGTCGGTCTTGGCCCCAGCCGCGTTACGCCGCTGTCCGAGGGTCTTGGGATTGACGGGGTAGACCGGAAACCCCGCTTGGAGCACCCCCGCCACGAGCAGTCCGGAACTGGTCTCGATGACACACGCGACACGCTCAGGGTCGACGGGATGCACAGCCTCTGCGCCGGCGCAGGGACGCGTCGTGAGCTCCTCAAGCCAGTGCACCAACTGTGCCAGCCCTTCCGCCGTGTGCGGCACACGCAGTGTCCCTCCACGCGCCCCCGTCTCGTCGATGGCGACCACTTCATGCGCTCGATTGCCCCAATCGATGCCGACAAACCACATGGCGCTCCGCCCGTCTTCCGCCCGTCTTCCGCTCCCAGTGTCAACAGCGCTTCACTACGCGACGGTCCCAACTCCTCGTGGCCTTCTCTATCGGCGCTCGCAGCGCGCCGTTCCATCAACGATGTTGCTGGGACACACGACTGGTGAGAAGGAAGATCTCTCCAAATCGATCGCGTCGTCAGGGAAGCCCAGCCTTTCTCACCACCCGCGCGTCCCTCCACCCTACTCTCTCCCGCTCCACTCTTGCTCTACCATAGAAGGGAAGCCGCTTGGATCGGCCTGCCATGTGTGCTGAGCACGCATAGAGCAGCATGGGCCAGAGATGCGCAGATGGGGAGTTTGGGGCAGTCAGGGGAGACAGATCTCGCGGAGAGGCACTCGCTCCCAGCGGTCGCCGACCTTCAGCCACAGTGTGGTGTCATATTGAGATGAGCGCTGTTCATAGTGAGCAGCGCAAGCCTCGCACCAGCCGCTCTGGATCTGACCCCGCTGCAAGCGAGCATGTTCGTCGAGCCATCGCGTGGGCTGGCCAGGACGCCAGACAATGCGCCCTGTACACCCTTCAATGACACACAACACACGCCAATGCGGTTCCATGTCAGTTCCTTTCCAATGTGTTGGCATGCGCTGGCGGCTCATTCCACCCTTGGCGTGACGCCATAGCGGCGAAACAGTACAGCGCGACGACGACGCAGGCGCGCCTTCTCTGCGTCGCTCATGGGATAGGATGGAAGAGCCGCCATTTCAGCTGCAGAGAGGAGTCGCACCTCCAGCTGGGTGGGTGGATCTACCGGGGGTGCTGGCCATTCGGCGCTGGGGCGAAAGGGAGGCGCGCGTCCGTGAGGCTCGTGTCAGTAGGAGAGCGATCCTCACCACCTTCACCATGAGAGGCAGTGACCTCCTGACCATGCGCGTGCAAGTCGTCGAGGAGCTGCACATCACCGCCAGCGCGTCGGACATTGAGGCGCGCTGCCTGCACCGGGGTCAGTCCACCACTCGTCGCTGCCTCAAGGACCGCGATGCGTTCGGCGGTCTCATGCGAGGCCAAGGCGGCAGCAACAGCACCGAGGGGTTCTCCTCGACGCATCATCCCCTCAATCTTCGCCTCGGTTTGTAGCCGCCACAATTCGAGCGCCCGTTGTTCGAGCGCCCGTTGAGTCGCCAACACCACCTCCTTGGCGCTTCTGGGCCGTTCCCCATAGATCCCGGCGAGGAAGAGCACCAGGGTATAGGCCAATGCGTGAACAGCATAGTACAGCCAATTCCATGGCGAGGGGAGATTGTCGAGGGGAAAGGTGGCGGCGCTGCCCGATGTGCTGTGCCAGGCAAGGGCGAGAAAGTAGAGCACGGAGAGGAAGTTGATGAGCGACGAGACAACAAGCACCAGGTAGCCACGCCTGATGAGCTTGTCTGCGCCGATCTCGCTCTTGATTGACGCATCGAGCGTGTGTAGATCATGCAACTGGAAGATCGTGCTGACCTCAAAGAGCGCGAACGCGACCGTCGAGCAGACCGCCGAGAAGAGCAGATAACCCAGCAGAAAGGCGGAACTCAGCACAAGTTGGCCAGCCGAGTTGTAGAGCAGCTGAGCCACCATGGTGTTAGCGACAAGAGCCAGGACCACGACCTTGGCCCCACGCGAACGTACGGCGTATTCCATCCGGTCCACCCACGGTACACGAGCCCGCTCAGCTGGGGTGGAGCGCGACGAGGGAAGGTGTCCAGGGTCGGCGGTTGGCGTGGTCATAGTCACTCCTTCGGTTTGGGGGAGAGGCTTTTGGGGAGAACGCCGAAGGGACAGCCTCCTCGCCATCAAGGAGACTGCCCCTCCGAAAGGTGAGCGCTGGCTAGCGCCTAGGCAGACTGACGTGTGTTGGCCTGCTGAGCCTGGCGCTCTGCCTGCCGCTTGGCACGTCGCTCCTTGGCGCGCACCTTCGCCTCACGGCGCGCCTGCGCCAGATCACGGCGCTCATCCGCGGTGGCTTCACGGACGGCGGCTGCCTGGAAGGCAAGCATGGAACCAAATGCGCTCTCCCCAGGACGGGCATTCGAGCGGGCGAAGGCCATTTGGCGGAAGCCGGAGGCCTCAACGACGACCCAAGACTCTTCCAGCTCCCAGCGTTCCAAGTCGGCCTGCGGGATGCTGGCGTCGCGGGGCAATTCGCAGCGGACCTTGTCGCGCAGTCCGGGGATCTCGAGAAGGAGTTCGGTACGGGGGACGATCTCGCCAGAGCGCTTGTCGGTGTAGCTGGCGTCGTTGACTTCGCTGGTGCGGCCCAGGATGGTGATGTACTGCATGGCTGGTATGCTTCTCCTTGGTGCAGTGAAGGGGATAGGGTTGGATGGAGCGTGGGTAGACGAGATGTCTACAGGACTCGGTGCATGGTGGTTCGACAGCTGTATGGGGGCTTGATAACGTCGGGCGGCGCACGTGAACGTTGCGGCGAACAGGGACACCTTGGCATGAGGATCTTCCAGCGCGACTAGGACGGCTACGTGTGCACGCTGATCGAGTGGCAACCATGTGCGGGAGGCTACAGACGACGGATCTGGTGGCGCTGTTGTATGGTCTCGCCGCGTTGCTGCGCTCCATCGAGCAGGAGATACCAGACGACGTAGAGGCCAAGCAGCGTCGGGCGATAGGCCTGCAGGTAGCCTGCGGAGAGAGGGGCCAGCGCACCGACTTCCTGCCTGAGCCATTCAGCAATGCGCTGAACCTGAGGATCAGTGGGGGCAAAGGGGGTAGGATGCTCGAACAGGATGGGGGCTGCGGCCTCGACGAGGGTGCGGCAAGCCTCCCAGGGAAGCGTCGACGCGAGTTGCTCCGCACGTTGCTGCAGCGAGGGACCTGACGCTAGTTGAGCGGACTGGAGGGCGAGCGGCTGGGTACTCGCGTGGGCAGTACGAGAGGCATGCGAGCGGCCAAACATGCGTGGGCTCCTTATCATGCTGCACAGACAGATCAAGGCCTGTGCCCCAACGATGGATACTAGGGGATACAAGGGGATGCGAGGACTGTAGGGTGTGCTAGGACTGCGCAAAGTGCTCTGCGAGCCGACGCCAATCGATATGGCGGAGCGCCGCGCGCAAGAGGTCGGATGCCAGGTTTGCTTCCTCGAGCGCACACAGGTGTTCCTCGACAAACTCCTCAAGCGCGTCCGCCGCATCGGTGAGGGTCGAGGCGCTCTTGGCGAGAAGGGAGCAGGTCTCGTCCACGACAGCGTCGTTGCTGAGCCAGGTGTAGGTCAGCCAGGTTTCGTAACTGGGCCATCCATAGTAGGTGGACATTGCCCACTCCTTCTTGCATGCTCGTGGGGAAACGAACGCTACGCCACTTCATCGGCACTGGTGGACGGTGTGCCATCGAGCGAGCGGCGGAGACGGAGACGCGCCCGCCGATCCGCTTCCTCCACCGTCGTGAGGGACAGGCCGAGCAGCTGCGCCACTGCGCGTTGTGTGCGCTCGACGCCATCAGCGAGTCCGTAGCGCAGGATCACCACCTGCCGCTGCCGATCAGGCAACTGCGCCACCCGCGACCGGATACGCGCCGCTCTCCCGGAGGAGGCGTTAGTCTGCGCATTCGCCATACGCTCGACCTCATCTAGTGTCAGGCGCTCGATGCTCACGATCTCGACCTGCTGTAGGAGGAGCAGTTGCAAGATCGTGCGCATAGGAAGGTGCAGTCGCTCCGCCAACTCCTCAGCCGTTGGCTCACGCCCCAGGGTCCCGAGCAGATCCTGCTGCGCCATCGTCAGCCTCGCGACCGAGCGCGCCTGGCGCTCAGGTAACGCGCCTCGTCCCTCGAAGCGCCAGAACGCTTGGCGCATCTGTCCACGGACCCACCAGTACGCCCAGGTACGGAACGCGACTGGTTTGGTGAAGGTCGCGGAATCGGCGTGGCGTGCGATGGACTCCAGCAAGCCGACATTGCCCTCCTGCACATAGTCGAGCAAAGTCAGGTGCTCACTCCCGGCGGCGTAGCGTCGGGCGAGCGAAAGGAGCCAAGGCTGAAACGCCAGCACGAGGCGATCCCGCGCCGCCGTGTCGCCTGCATGAATGGCGTCGAGGAGCCTGCGCTCTTCGCCGTCGGCGAGCGGAGCAATTCCGCGCATCTCGCTCATGTACTGGCTCATGGCGTCGAGGGGCGCCTCAGGCGCTGTGTGACCTTGACTGCTCATGCAGTGTGTGGCCGTCGGAGTGGCCGGGGCCGTGGATGGACTTGTCGGCACTGTCACTGCGGATGTCATGCGCGCTTCTCCTTCTTGGTATGCTCGTGACAAGGAGACCTCCCCACAGCAGCACGGTGCTACAATGGAGCTTGCTGGCGAAGCGCCTCTGCGCTTCCTCGGTTCGTCATCGGCGAAAGGGTCGTCGACGATTTGCCTGTCTACTTTCATGATGTGGAAAAACCGAGCGCGCTCCCAGGACCACTTCGGTCCGGTCGTGCGCCAGTGAAGCCATTGACAAGAGGACCAACGCATGCCAACAACGCGCTCCCCTCGCAGCTCCGTAAGCGCTTCTCCTGGTCGTGCCAAAAAGCGCGGGAGTGCATCGCGCTCACCAGCCAGGAGCACTTCTGGGACGCGCCGAGAGCCCTCTATCGCTGGAATCGCGCTGAAGGACTATCGATCGGAGCATGGACTCTCCCAAGAGCAGCTGGCCGAGGAGCTCGGAATCGAGCCACGGACATTGCGACGCTATGAGACTGGCGAACGCGCGCTTGACAATGTCGTGGAGTTGCGGCGCATCGCCGAGACGCTGGGGCTCGCGCCAGACCGATTGGGGCTCGCTCCGGCGCAGGAGAGCGCGCGGACTGCTGAGCAGATCGACACCGTGGTGGAGCGCGTGTGGACGCTGGTTGAGGCCTCACGCATGGTCGAGGCAACCAATGTCATTACCCGCCTCATCGATGACACCCGCACAAAGATCACGCGGGAGGATCCGGACTTCCTGCGCAGCCTTGCTCACGCCTACCATGCCGCTGGCTATGTGGCGGCAGTCAGCACGCGCGCGCATGAGGCGCATCGCGCGCTGCCCGCCTATCATGAGGTCGAGGTACTGGGCCGCGCCATTGAGGATCCAACGCTCATCAACATCGGTCTCACCTATCAAGGTGACATGCATCAGCGCAGAGGCGATGTCATCACGGCGCTGACCTATCTGGAGGCGGCGCGCGACGTCAAAGGCGCAGACAGCGCAGCGATGGGCAACGGGATCCAGCTGCTGGGGCGAGCCTATCTGCGGATGGGGAATCTCGGTGCGTTCGAGCGCGCGATGGCGCAGTCGGAGGAGATGACGGCGCTCTTCGATCCCGCCAACAGCAGCACCCGCGGGCACTACAATCTGGGTACCGTCTACGAGGAGTATGGACGCAGCTATGCTGGGTTGGGCGTCATGCCCAAGGCGCTCGACTATCTCGACCGTGCACAGGCGGCGCTCCCAGCAACGACATTTTGGGAGTTACTCATCGTCACAGCGCGGGCGATTGCCTTGGTCAAGGGAGGCGAATTGCGCGCCGGGGTCGACTTGGCGGTCACCGCTGCAGAGCAGTGTCGCGCGACCGGCAACATCCGCTTCCTTGATCGTGTCTACATCATTCAGGCGCATCTCGACCAGATGGCGCGCGATATCGCCACACTCGCCAGTCCCCTGCGCGAGGCCCTGCATGGTGGATCCGTGATCGACTACTAGCGACGGCCGTGAGGCGCAGAAGCAAGAAGAGCAAGAAACCTCTATGACACCATCCGGGCGGGTGAGTTTTGGCATCAAGACGGCGCAACAGCACACATCCTATGAGGAGATCCTGCAGATCTGGCAGGCGGCGGACCAAGAGCCCTTGATCGAGCATGCCTGGGTCTTTGATCACTTCATCCCCCAGGATCCACCGTTCGATGGGTCGTGTCTGGAAGGCTGGACGCTGCTCGCGGCGTTGGCGGCGCAGACCACGCGGCTGCGGGTCGGGGTTCTGGTAACAGGCAACACCTATCGTCATCCTGCGATACTGGCAAAGATGGCGGCGACGGTGGACCAGATCTCCGGTGGGCGACTCGACTTCGGCTTAGGCGCGGCATGGAACGAGGCCGAGCACTCGATGTATGGCATTCCGCTCCACAGCGCGAAGGAACGTATCGCACGGCTGGGTGAAGCCTGCGAGGTGATCCAGCGGCTGTGGACCGAGCCTTTGGCAAATTTCTCAGGAGAGTATTATCAACTCACTGACGCGCGCTGCGAACCGAAGCCACTGCAACAGCCGCGGCCGCCGTTCGTGATCGGTGGCGGCGGCGAGCGCCTCACACTGAAGATCGTCGCGCGGTACGCCGACATCTGGAATACCATCCCGCGCGCGGTCGAGGAGTTCGCTCGCAAGTCGGCGCTCCTGGATGAATACTGCGAGGCGATCTCGCGTGATCCGGAGAGCGTGCAGCGATCCGTCCAATTAACTGCGTATGACAAGGTGCTAGACCAACTGTATGAGGAGATAGGTGACTACACAGTTGCAGGCGCACAGCACATCATATTGGAGTTGAAGCCTGGATCTTCCCCACAAGTGCTACAGCGCATTGTTCGCCGAGTGATCGTCCCGCACGCTACTACCTCGGCTACATCTCCAGATGCGGGGGATACCGCAACCTAGCATTGTCTCTCATTCTCCATGGACCTGTTCAGGGAGTTGGTCAGTACGGGTCACGGGTACTATATTTCTTCCCATTCGTGAGACACACCCTAGTCCATCCTGTACGATGCGGAGCAGCAATACCAAGTTTCCATAGTATACTGCAGGTACCTTGCACGCCTGATACGCTCGTTTCTGCCCACCACCAAGGGACGAATTCGCTATGTCCGAGCCCAGCCCAGCCCTCTTGTCTCCGGACTTTGAGGCACTGCTGTCCGATATTGCTCATAACCCCCGATCCGAGCCACTCCTCAACTTGCTCCCGGCTACCTTTGCCGAGTTTGTTGGCTACTTGTTCACGTGTGCAGGGTATGAGGCGGTAAGTGTCGAGAATCAATTCTATCCTAATGGGGTTGGCGTCGACTTCAATCTCTTTGCCGATCTCCTGCACACTGACCTTCTCGCCCGTGTTGAGGTACGTCGCTATAAGCCTGATAACCCCTTGAGCGCTGATGCGGTCTTTGCCTTTCAAGGGAAGCTCGGCGGCAAACATGCCGGTGGGGTCCTAGGCTTCCTAGTAACGACGGGGACCTTTACGGGCCCTGCCTACCACGCGGAGCGTGAGCATCCCGGGCTCGCGACGCTCATTGATGGCGCGCACCTCCTTCGCTACATCACCTATGTACATGGTTCCCGCATCCCACAAGCTGATGGACGGTATCGCCTCCCCCGGCCCTTGCCACCCACGTGGTTCCGCATGGCCGACCTGATACAGCGTCCCCTACACACCAAGACCAAAGTCTTAGCTGTAGGCAACAACCGTGGTGGGGTGGGCAAGACCGTGACGGCCCTTGAACTCGGTATCGGACTCGCCAAGCGCGGCAAACGCGTTGTGGTGGTAGATCTCGATGGGCAAGGTAGCCTTACTCTAGCTCTCCCCCCGCCTACGCCCGCGCCTGCAAAGAAATCCGGGAAGAAATCCGGAGATGAAGTGCTCCCGGAGTCATCTCAAGCGCTGTCCACTGGAGATATCTCCCAGTACTTTGCGTCCTCATCACTCCCTGACAACGAACGCATCGCGCTTGCCAGTCTCGTGGGAGCAACCGTCTTTCCACACCTGTGGCTCATCGCCTCTGGAAAACTCATCCAAGATGCGAGCAGTGTACGGGTCCGATCCTCACTTCATGCGATGGATACTGGAGGCAGTGCCCATCCCGAGGACGAAGTGGCATTCGTGTCAGCCATCGCGGATCTCTCACGTCATGGTGCGCCCGATGGAACACCATACGATTGGATCTTGCTTGATACACCGCCAGCGCAGTCACGCTATACGCGAGCGGCGCTTGCAGCCGCCCATGAGGTGTTGCTCTGCACGGGAGTGGAAGCGTTCGCGGCTCAGGGTGCCAATGGTCTCCTGGACACTGCAGATGCGATGCGCGCTCTCATGGGTTCGGGAACCGAGCTGATTGGCGCGCTTATAACCCGATTTCCAGCGAGCCCCAAATCCACCTTGCAGGACGAGAAACTCAAACTCATCAATCAGCTTGCTAAGCAAGGCGTGCCCGTGATCGGAGAGATTCCCCCTGATGACAAAGTTGACCTGACCAACCGAAACGCAGTGCAGGGTGGGGTCTTTGACAAAGTGAAAGGCCTCTTTGGGTTCGCCACTAGCTCCGCTGCCATCGCGTATGGGAACCTGATTGGCCACTTGCTCCAGGAGGCGCCACATGACGACAGCTAGCACGACTAGGACATTGACTCCGTCGCAACGGTCCGCAGCAGCAGTGGGACGAGTAGCCCAACGACTCGCGATTGAGGAAATCCGTGCGCTTTCCGCAGCGCTTGCCGAAGTTGCTGCTGACGAAGTAGAGAAGAACACAGGATTCGCTGAACGTGTCAAAAGACGCTACCAGGAAATGAAGGCAAAGCCGAGTCGGGCGTCACAGTCTCCCAAGTCGTCCCTGCCCAAACGAGGGGGCCCACAGCCCCGAGTAGCTGCTGGACGCACACCAGGAGAGCACATCGATATCGTCTCTCCCACCGATCCTCGCACGCTAGTGCCCCTCTATGGCCAAGACCTCGAAGCGCATCTCGAGGAGTATTCGGTGCGAGCGCTGTGGGACATGGCTCGTGTGCTTACACCACACGTTGGCGAGAAGGCACCGGCGCAAAAGAGCGGTCGTGCTGCGCTCATTGCATATATCCTGCGCTATGTGAGATGAGACGTTCAGTACTACGGGAACCAGCCATCCCCACGGGACAAGAGCTGAGAGCGCTGCTTCGACGCTAGGTGCGCTTGCGCAGATAGACAGTGACACGCCAAGAGTGTTCCCACCGAACGCGGTTCATGATTGACAACTATTCTGACAACAACCCATAGCGACACAGGCGGACACAAGACGACACGCCACACCGCAAAAGCCGCTAAAATTCGGCGTCAGTGGACGCATGCCGACAGAAGTGGACGAATCGAGGTGACCCCCAAAACCGCAGGTTGCCGGTTCGATTCCTGTCCCACCTGCCCGCAATCCTGAATTCATCTAGGCTGCGGCCACATAGTGCGCAGGCTGGTACCAAGATGTCTCAATTGTCAGCCTTCCGGTTAATTGTGAGATCTTGATTATGAAATGAGATTTGAGAGGCCACATACTGCGATTACAGCGCCTACCAAGCAGATCTAACTGATCGTCTCAAAACGGGTGGAGCCTGTTGAAAAACCCATCTGGCACTGTTAGGCTGCTGGCAGTGTCTGGCACGGTACTCGTGGCACACCGAGTTTCGCGAGTGCGCTCAATCGCACCTCTCTCCGCAGCCACCACGTGCTCGCGGCGAAGGACCCATAAACATGCGACCGCGGCCGCCACTCCGTCTGGGAACGGTCGACGACCCCAGCCCCGCTGCTGGAGCAGGCGCTTGAGGTTTTGTCCCGCTGCGAGCAGGAGCGCCTCGCTATTGACGCGCCAGAGCCGTCGCAAGCGGAACCGTCGCATGCCATGCCACTGTTTGCCTTCTGCGAAGAGCGGTTCGACCCACACCTTGCGCTTGCGCATCGCCTTGGCGTAGGGCTCGCCCTGGTGGTATGCGCGGACCCGGTCGAGGAAGGCCTCGGCGAAGTGGCGGTGGACAATGCGCCCGTGAGCGCTGGGGGTACACTGGCCCTTCACCGGGCAGGCATTGCAGGTGGCGGGAGCCGCACGGTACTCCACTTTCTCGGCGCTCAGTTCGCGTCGGTACGGACGCAGCGGCTGGCCCTGAGGGCACATATAGACATCGCGCGCGGCATCATAGCTGAAGCGTCTGGGACCATAGTAGGCGGTCTTGTGCTCCCAATCAGGCAGCGGCATGTAGGCGTGAATGCCCTCTCGTTCGAGCGCCGTGATGTTCTCCAGGGTGCCATAGGTGGTGTCCCCGGTGGCGTGGTGTGGCCGCACGTGGAAGCGAAAGCGGACGTGCCAGGCGAGATCGAGCATCGGTTGGTTCTCCATGACCTCGCCGGGGCCACCAGCACACCCAGGATGATGCGTCGTTTGCCCTCATCCACCACGTAGTGCGTTTGGTACCCGAGGTGGACGCCACCGCTTTTGAGGCGCAGGGGCGTGGCGTCGGGATCTGTCGTGCTCACGCGGAAGTCGGCGACACGCTGGTAGTAATTGTTGGGACCGCGGACCTCGCGCTGCGGTCTACCTTGCGCCGCGATCCAGTCATGGCGAGTGGTATTCGCCTCGGCGAGCTCTTCGCGCTTGGAGTCACTCAGGACGACTGGCAGCGGCGTGGGCTCGGCTGGGTTGGCCAGAGACGCAGACCCCGTTCGCTCCCCTTCCTGCGCTGCCTGCGGCTCGTCCTGCGGCTCGTCAGAGAAGAGAACGCGCAGGTGGGCCTGGATCGCGGCGCGCGCCTCGACGGCAAAGCGGGGCACGAGTGACTCCAGTGAGGCATCAGCCAGTACGTGGGTGGCATCGACGTAGAGTTCACGGCCCCAGGCCAATCCCGCTTGCTGGCACTGCTCGACAATGGTCGCAAAGAATCGGCGGAAGACCTCCAGGCCGTAGCGGGTGCGGATGCGGGTTAAGCTTGAATGGTCGGGTAAGGGCTCGCCCAGGTTGTAGCCCAGATACCACCGGACGCTGAGCCGGTCGGCGACCAGGCGCATGAGGAGCCGTTCCGAGCGTACCCCTTCGAAAAACATGACCAGCTGAAGCTTGAAAAAGACCATGGGATCCACGCTTGGTCGTCCACAGGGGGCGTAATAGTCCTGGACCAGATCGCGCACGAAGGAGAGGTCGAGCACACGGTCGAGGGAGCGGTAGAAGTGGTCCGCGGGGACCAGCTCGTCGAGAGAGATAGCGCGCACCGGCGTGAAGATCCGTGCTTTCGTGCCCATCATGGCGATCTCGTGCCTCCCGCTCACCCCAAGGCGCAGACCTGCCGCCAGGCGCCTCCCGCATGCGACAGCCGCACCTGCTCGGCTCATGATAGGCTATAGAGGGGTGGGACGGGCTATCCCCACGGATCCGCGGAGCGTTCACTGGAGCGCTGGCCACCGCGCGGGCAGAAGGAGGAGGAGACGCTGCATACCCGACGTTCCCTGGCCATGCCCCAGTTGCCGCCGCCCGAGACGGAGCGCTTCTACCACATCTGGTTCGCGCTGCTCCACTACGTGAATACCCAGCGGCGCCTCGCGCCGGACTTCCCCGCTACGTGGGAAGAGGCGACGGAGGAGGGGTCGATGCCCCTCGACGTCGTGCAGGCGCTGCGCGACACGTTGTGGGCCGAGGACGCGTTGCGTGAGCAGTTCATCGCCGATAATCCTGCGAGGCTCCCCACCGCGGATCTGGCCCTCGTCGCCAGCTGGCAGCATCGCGTGGCGGGTCCCTTTTACATCTTTCGCTACTTGAAGAAGCACACACTCTTCCTCTCCGCGACGAGCCCGGTCCAGGCCTATGGCGTGCTCGGGTTAGTCAGCCCCATCGAGGAGATCGTCGGCCCAGTGCTTCCGGTCTACGTCGAGGCCGTCTTGCTGCCGTTCGGCCAGCGGATCATCTATGACAGTTTGCTCGCGCCCTACGCCATCTACTTCGGCCCTGGCATTCGGCGCGACCTGCAGCAGACCTATCGTGACCTGCTGGAGCGCCACGGCGTCATCACCAGCTTGCCATGGGAGCCTCGTCCTACGGACCGTGAGGAGGCCCGCGCGGGGATCGGCGCGCGCAACACTCGGGTGCTCGCCGCGTTTCGCCGCGAGCTCGGCTACGCTGGGCTCACTCCTACCAAGACGGCCGCCCATTGCGCTACCATCCACGCCCTGGCCCAGACGATCCTGTTGGACCAGATCCCTCCGCGCGGCCTGTTGGATCTGCGACCGACCGATCTGTCGGCGTACCTGCGCACACGGCGCGACCGCGACACCCTGATTAGCCTGCGGCGGTTCGTCCGTTTCCTCGTCAAGACCGAGCGCCTCGATGCCGAGCAAGCGGAGGCCTTGCGCACGCTTCTCGGCTAGCCTCCCTGCGAGCAGCTCATTCCTGACCGTCTGGAGGCAGCTCCCAGGGACAGCACGCCACCATCAAGAGAGCGACGAGCGCCGTCAACCCCCTTAACCACCGGGCGACGTTTACCGCTTTTTCAACAGGCTCGAACGTTTTTGAGACAAAAAATAGCGTACCCACGACGGAATCCTCAAGACGATCTTCATCGACACCGTCGACTCTCGCTTCGTCGCGTCGGACAGCCCTTAAGTGCCTGAAATTCGCGGTTATCGACGGGTATTCAAATGCCAGTGGGTTCAAACTCACCACCGCTCGGTGGCAGATAGTCGACGTCAGCTTGTATAAATATGCTTCCAGGCGCTAATTAGGGTAGCAAGTTCGCTTAATGACGGGGCTGAGCAGTGTAGCAAGCGCCCTGTTCATTTGACCTAATCCTTGACATGTGATATTCATATGAAATGCGCCCCGCAAGGTGGAGCTTCCAGAAACAATGGCAAGCTCTGTCTGGCGGGTTTTTGTATGCCCTCTTCCAGATCTTGGCTTTCCCGTTTCTGAGGAGGAGGATATATGAGCAAGCCACGTTTCAAGGACGAACTTCGTGAAGAGCGTCGTAAGGATCCCAGACTAGATTTCACCATTCGCTATCTCGATCGAATGAACAGTTCGCAATTGCTTACAGCTATTTTGCTGACCCTGCTTGGCATCGTTATCGGGTGGCTCATCTCCGGCGCTCCATACTGGAGTGTCATTGTCCACTTCTTCTTCCGATAGCGCCATGAAGACGTTGACGACAAGCAAACAGAGATGTTACGCTGAAGTCATGCCCTCCCGCGAGCGTCCAGGATCCCATCGGCCCGCTGAGCGACGTCCTGCAAAGGAGCTGCTGGGAGAGCAAGAGCTCCACGGCATGATCTCGACAAGCCTTTCCGAGCTGGGCCAGGAGCTGCAGGCTGGCAAGTCTGAGCGGCTCTTGCAATATCTGGACTTTGCTTCTCGATTCCACCACTACAGCCGGGCAAACCAATTGTTGATCTCTCTCCAGCGTCCCAATGCAACTCGTGTCGCCTCATATAAGAAGTGGCAAGAAGAGGGCTACCAGGTCGCCAAAGGTGAGACTGGCATTCGCATCTTGGCTCCCAGTTTCAAAAAGCAGACCAATGAAGAGACCGGCGAAGAAGAGCGTGTCGTGAGGAGCTTTGTCGCGGTCAGCGTGTTTGACGTCTCGCAGCTGACCCCCGATAAACGCCCCCCAGAGTTCTTTGAGCCCCTCGAAGGTGATCAAGAAGCGCTCTGTCAGGCCATCGTGACTGCGGCATCAACCGACGGCTTCCAGGTCGGGATCAGTGCCGACACTGAAGGAGCGCAGGGCTACAGCGTCGGCCGGCGTATCGTTACCCGAGAAGGGATCGACTCTACCTCACGGGCGCTGACCTTGTTTCATGAGTGGGCGCATGGCGTGCTCCATCAAGGTGTCCATGCCCTCGCCGATGAACGCCAGCTGACCCGTGAACTGAAAGAGTGTCATGCGGAAGCAACCGCCTGGGTCGCAGCTCGGCATTTTGGCGTGGAGACCCCATACTCGTCTGATTATTTACTGCAGTGGGGCACAACTCCGGACCTGCTCCGAGAGGAGCTGGATGCGATCGTAAAGGCGGCAAGCCACATCATCTCATCTGTTCATGCGGTGACCGGCGAAGAAGAGATACACGAAACTGAGGCGGAGGCCTAAGAGGCTTCCTAACATCCTTTCCGCATGGACCTGGTTTCGCCTTGTAGCCGACCAACCAATACCAGGTGAGAATTTCAGGCGAGATATGATACAACCACGAGGCAGGCGACATTGCGAACTCGAAGGTAAACTTGACCTCTGCTTGTACTGAACACAATTTGTGACGAAGGCAACGAGTTAGACAGGTGAATTCAGTGAGGCCAATCAAGCTGGACGCTCTCGTTGCTGCCCTCGCGCCCTATGACACAGTCGATCTCTTGACAGCTGTCGCTGGCTTACAGCTCTTGCCAGAGAATGCCGAGCGAAGCAATCGTCTCATCGCTCTTGCACACGCGGTTGCCTCACTTCCCGACATCACTGACAAGCCGAAGATCGATCGACGCCACCTCAAACGACTCTGCAGCGCACGTCCATTAGGCCATGGAACGATCGCCAAGAGTGAAGATCCGTATCAGAACCCATTTACCGAGGCGTTCACCTTCTACGGCGGATCTTATACTCTGTTTCCTGGCCAGCACGAGGAGGCTACGTTTGTTCTACGACATCTCGCCGAGGCATTGTTTCTTCGCGAGGACTCCTTCTCCGATCGCACTTTCGTTAGTGAAGCACGCGACATTCTCCTGGTGTCGCTTGCCTTAAGCGACGAGGTAGCGCGCCGCGGCAGCATTGATCGCAACCTCGCGCCAGCATCGGCGCCCGGACCCGGCGTCGTCCTGCCGGATGTTGAGCGCTTTCAAGAGCTCCAAGCGGCAGTCGTGTTCGACCTTCCCTCGCTGCAGAAGTTTCTCGCTGGGGAGAACATAGGAACCTCGGGCCTTGACATGCTTAGTATCGCCCAGGGCTCCGTGTCGTGCGCCTCCTATCATATCGATCAAGGGGACTTGTTGCGGCAACCACTCGTGCGCTCAGGAGACCGTCTTATCGTGGCGCTGCCATCACTGATGGCAGATGCGACACGCCACGCGATCCTACGGCTGGCATTGAAGCGGGGCATGATTGATGAATTAGCCGCACGTTACACGGAAGTTGTATGGGGTACGGTTGAGGAGGTACTGCACTACACCAACAATCTCCCTACCGACTGGACATCAGGTCGTCCAGAAGGGATCTCTAATTCTCGGCACGGCCTCTTTCACCTTGACGCGGATAAGTTCCTCTACGTTGCGCTTGTGACTGATCCACTGACCGGATATCAGGAAAATGAGGTCTTCGGAGAATGGCGTGTTGGCGCACTTGTGGATGCCCTCCAAGAACGGCTCGACCTTACCACTCGTGGCATTTTCAGCCTCACTCACCCGCCAAGCGACATCCTAGTGCTGGTGCTCGCCCAAGGCGTGGGCCGATTGTTCCAAGGGATGTTCCACCGCAGCAGCGATTCTTCAGACCCCGAGCTGTTGCCCATGAGCGTCGCTGACTTGGAAACAATTACCTTCCTTGAGCGAGGCGATTCGCTGGCACTATGGAAGTATGCACAAGCGCTCAAGCGCGCATGGGATCGTGGCCCGCTTTACGCGCCGACCGTGCTAGACCTATTCGCGTTCTATCGCATGAACCACCACAGCTTCTTCTCACCAGAGATAGCCCTGTCTCCGCCGCCAGTGATCGTCGGTCTGCGCCCAGGTGGAGCGGGTGACCTCCGCTGGAAGGCGCTGCAAGACCAAGATTGGCACGCCGCTCCCTCATACATCATAGGCGCCGCCACTGAGGTCGTCGCGTGGCATGGGACACGTGAGATCCCGATCTATGCTGAGCGGGGAAGCATGCGGCACAGCCTCTCACTGCTGGTAGAAGCGCTGCCGCTGCCGATCTGGGTCACTGTGGACCGTCCTTTGAGTTCCGCAAATGGCGCTGGTTCTCGACATGGGGCAAGGCGCGCGGCCGCAGGCACTGCAACCTCAGACAACCGGTTGTATAGCATCGCATCCGATTTTGTCGATGCCATTGCGTATTGGGTCTGGCAGTGTTCACCGGCGCTCCAATCAATGCTTTCGCCGTTGGAGACCAGCGTCGCGAGGATACTACTGATCTCGACACCATCGCCTAAACCGAGTAACCGCGGTGAGTCGAGAAGCTGCGGATGGTGTGCCGTCGTGAAGTAGCACAAGCCCGTTGACCCCGAAGTGACAGAGCCGTCAAGAACATCTCT
>Ga0207684_10001593_pt1 | contig 24116 bp, 25 predicted proteins | sample KBSK5501metaG_FD_184342 | JGI IMG/M metagenome (GOLD analysis project Ga0207684, IMG submission 184342) | Corn, switchgrass and miscanthus rhizosphere microbial communities from Kellogg Biological Station, Michigan, USA - KBS K5-50-1 metaG... | ecosystem: Host-associated > Plants > Roots >...
ACGCCCTCAGCTCCGCCGCGTACGGCCCCGAAGCCGCGCTCACCCTGCTGATTCCGCTAGGACTCGCCGGGGTCGCCCACATCGTGCCCATCAGCGCGAGCATCATCGTGCTGCTCACGATCGTCTATTTCTCCTATCGTCAGACGATTGCCGCCTATCCGGGTGGGGGTGGCTCCTATACGGTGGCTTCGGAGAATCTCGGCACTTTGCCCGGCTTGCTCGCCGCGGCCGCACTCATGCTCGACTACATTCTTACCGCCGCGGTCGGGATCTCCGCGGGTGTCGGCGCCTTGGTGTCCGCGGTCCCGACCCTCGAGCCGCACACGCTGTCGCTGTGCCTCGGCATTCTCGCGCTGATCACACTGGTGAACCTGCGCGGCGTCCGCGAAGCCGGCATCGTCTTCATCCTTCCCACTTGCCTCTTCGTCGGCACGCTGCTGCTCACCATCGCCGTTGGCCTTTCAAAAACGGTCCTCGCCGGCGGACATCCCGTCCCGGTCGTTCCCCCTCCGGCGCCTCTGCCGGCGGCAACCGCCGTCGTCGGGCTGTGGCTGCTGTTGCAGGTGTTCTCGAACGGCTGTACCGCGATGACCGGCGTCGAAGCCGTCAGCAACGGCGTGCGCGCCTTTCGGGAGCCGACCGTCAACACCGCCCAACGCGCGCTGACCGTGATCATCGGCCTCCTGATCGTTCTGCTCGCCGGCATCGCCTACCTCGTCCGCGCCTACGGCATCGCCGCCACTGACCCCGGCCAGCCCGGCTATCAGAGTGTCTTGTCGATGCTGGTCGCGGCCGTCGCGGGCCGCGGATGGTTCTACTATGTGACCATCGGCTCTGTCCTCATCATCCTCTCGCTCTCTGCCAACACCGCGTTTGCCGATTTCCCGCGTCTGTGCCGCGCCGTTGCACAGAATAACTTTCTGCCGCACGCGTTCGGCTTCCGGGGCCGCCGGCTGGTGTACACCGAGGGCATTCTCGTACTCGCGGCACTCACGGCCGTACTCCTCATGCTCTTTGGCGGCGTGACGGACCGGCTGATCCCGCTCTACGCGATCGGCGCGTTCCTGGCATTCACGTTGTCGCAGGCGGGCATGGTGGCGCACTGGAAGCGCGTGGGAGGGAGCGGCGCCGGGCACAGCATATTCGTCAACGGCCTCGGGGCTGTCGCGACGGGGATCACGCTGCTGGTCGTGCTGGTCGCCAAGTTCACGCAAGGGGCATGGGTGAGCGCGCTGCTCATCGTCGCCATGCTCTCGGCGATGCTGTGGGTGCGCCGCCACTACGGTCGCGTCGCGCAAGAAACGCGAAGCTCGGCTCCCCTTGCGGTCGTCAAGCCGCACGCTCCCATTGTGATCGTCCCCATTCAGGACTGGGACCGGATCGCCCAGAACGCCCTCGAGTTCGCGCTGACGTTGTCCACCGAGATCACGGCCGTGCATGTGGCGATGGAGGACGAAGACCGGCACCTCCAGCGAGAATGGGGCCGCATGGTGGAAGCGCCGGTGACGCGCGCGGGCATCGTGCCGCCGAAGCTGGTGGTGCTACCGTCACCCTACCGCTTGGTCGCCCTGCCCATTTGTGATTACGTCCTGAAGGTCGAAGCCGAGAACCCCGGGCGCCAGATCGCGGTCATCGTGCCCGAGTTGGTGGAGCGCCACTGGTACCACTATCCGCTGCACAACAAACGCGCCGAAATCCTGAAGTGGTTCATCCTGTTGAACGGTAACGAGCGTATCGTCCTCATCAACGTGCCCTGGTACATCAAGGCTTGACGCCATCCGCTGCATACGCCCGACGAACCGCCTTCTCGACTGATGGAGAGATTCAGAAGAACCGGCGTGGCGTGTCTCACTGTGCGGAGGCATGGCCGCCCATCCATAGGGGCGGAGCGGAGGCCGCGGGGCCCCTACGAGCTATCGGGTCCTTGCGGAAATCCGGGGGTTTCGATTGTCTGCAACTAGACGAGGGTAGTATCAAAGGCTGGGACCCAAGGAACAACTCGTAGTCTACCCGCTCGCTCCCTTGGTATAAGGTCGATTCGCTGGCTGCCCCGTCGCTGACCCTCTTAGACGAATCGGCCAGGTGGAGAGCCGGAATTGGATCGGCGCACGTTCCTGAGTACGCTGGCTGGCGGTCTTCTCTCAGCGCCGGTCACTGTCAATGCGCGGCACGTACGCAAGTCGTGGCGCATTGGCTACCTGTCGCCAGCCGAGGGTCACAATCCAATCGACGAGGCATTTGAGCGTTCGATGAAGGACCTCGGTTACGTGGAAGGGCAGAACATCCACTTGGATCGTCGGTACACAGCCGGACGGCCGGACCGAATCAACGACATCGCTGCTGAGTTGGTTCGGCTCAGTGTTGACCTGATCGTCGTCTGGTCTCCATCTCTCACGCTGGCAGTGAAGAATGCGACGCGCACTGTCCCTATAGTCTTCCTCGCTGGCGGATTGGGCGTCCTTGAGGGTGCGGTAGCGAGCCTACCCCGACCGGGCGCGAACCTAACGGGAGTCACCTTCCAGGCAGGCCAGGAAAACCTGGAGCCCAAGTATCTAGAAACGCTAAAGGCGGCTGTCCCTAATCTTTTTCGCGTCGCTCTTCTACGTTTTGCAGCGGACGACGATGCACAGCCAGATGAGGTGGTTGAGAGGGCGGCCAGGTCACTCGGCATCCGTCTGTCGATCACTAGGCTTCAGCGCCCGGAAGACCTGAACGCAGCCTTTGCCAGGATTAAGGCGGCCCGGCCGCAGGGCCTTATTGCTCCTCCAAACGGCTTGCTTTATGCGCACCGCCGTGAGGTGATCGAATTTGCGGCGGGCATTCGACTGCCAGCGGTCTACGGCTTCCGCGAGTTGGCACAAGAGGGAGGGCTTATGTCGCTCAGCCCGAGCTTGACGGAGATCGCAGCTCGTGGGGGGCTTTATGTTGACAAGATTCTTCGGGGGGCCAAGCCGGCAGATCTTCCTGTGGAGCAGCCCACCAAGTTCGAGCTGGTCATCAACTTTAAGACCGCGAAGACCCTCGGTCTGACGATCCCGCAATCCCTCCTGCAGCGGGCGGATCAGGTGATCGAGTGAGGAACCGCCGCCGGCGGCAGAACCTCCAGGGCTGGATGCGCCAAAAGACGAGCCCGGCGCGGCCCGGCCCGAAGCCGACCCGTCCACCCTCCCGGCCGCCGTCTCGATCACCCGCTCCTCCTCGGCCGCGCTGAATCCGCGTGGCCACGAGTTGGCCGCGGTGGCGCGTCGTAGAGCCCCACGGACCAATCGATGTGATGGCGCTGAAGCGGGCAGGGGCGTGGGCAGAGCGGCTCAAGCCAAGGGCACAGCTGGTACCGCTTCTCCTCTTCAACGGGTTCTGGCCCTGTGAGTGTTGGCTAGGAGCCGGCCCTGGACTCGAGCTGTTCGCGCGGCGCCCAGTGCTCGGCCTGCGCCACGATGTCCACGCCGACGATCTCACTCCATGTGGCGAGGAGCCGCCGGGCGACCGGGCCGGGGGTGCCCGCACCGATCGGGCGTCGGTCCACCCGGGTCACGGGTAGGACGCAGGGACTCGTGCTCGTGAAGAACGCCTCGTCGGCCGTGTAGACGTCGTAGGGCTGGAGATCCTCCTCGAGGATGGGGATGCCGAGCTCGCGCGCCAGGTCGAACACCATGGCCCTGGAGACCCCCTGGAGGATCCCGCGGTCGCCGGCCGTGCGGATAACCCCGCCGGTGACGATGAACACGTTGTAGCCGACGCCCTCGGTGATGTTCCCGCGCCCGTCGGTCAGGATCGGCCAGCCCTCCGGGTCCACGTCGCCGGCCTCGAGCTCAGCCAAATTGAAATTCATCCGGCTGAAGTGCTTGACCTTGGGATCAAGGGCATCCGAGGAGAAGCTGTGGGTGCGCACGATCACGCCGTGGGCGCCCACCGAATAAAGGTGGGCGAAGCGCGAGAAGCCGACCTGGCGCGTGCACACCCCGACGACGGCCGGCCCCGCTTTGTGGGCCCATCGCCCCCGCCCTCGCGTGACGAACTGCCAGATCTGATAGTCGCCGACATCGGCGCGCAGGTGCTCGTTGCGCGAGATCACCTCCTCGCTGATGTGCTCCATCTCCTCCGGAGAGAGACCCGGGTCGATGCGCACGAACTTGAGCGAGCGGTACAACCGGTCGACGTGGGCCTTCATCCGGAAGCTCTTGCCGTTGAAAGTGCGAGCGACGTCGAACACGCAGTCGCCGACCAGGAACCCGCGGTCCATGGGATCGATCTTGACCTCGCTGAACGGGAGCCACTGCCCACCGAAGTACGCGACGTAGTCGGCCACAGGTTCCTCCTTCGGGATCGGGTGAAAAGCCGCCAGCCACATAGTGCCATGGGCGGGACCGCCGCGGTACACGTGACGATCGTGTTACCGTACTCGCGCGGCACCCGAGCCGTCATCGACCCTGGCCGGAAGGAGACCATCATGGGCACGAACGAGAGCAAGACCGTCCACCGGGTGGGTTGCCGCTTCGACGCGCAGCCATGACCCTCGCGCTCGATGGTGTGCGCGTGCTGGACCTGACCCAGTTCGAGGCAGGCACCTCGTGCACCCAGCTCCTGGCCTGGCTGGGCGCGGAGGTCATCAAGGTCGAGGAGCCCGGCAAAGGGGATCCGGGCCGGTACGGCCGTGCCGAGAAACCGGGCGTCGACAGCAGCTACTTCCTCACGCTGAACAGCAACAAGAAGAGCGTCACACTCAATCTCAAGCACCCGCAGGGCAAAACTATGCTGCTGGACATGGTCAAGCAGGCGGACGTGCTGGCCGAGAACCAGGCGCCGGGCGCGCTCGAGAAGAACGGCCTCGGCTACGACGCGCTCGCCGCCCTCAACCCGCGGCTCGTCTATCTCTCGGTCAAGGGCTTCGGCACCTACGGCCCGTACAGCCAGTACAAGAGCTTCGACATGATCGCCCAGGCCACCGGTGGCGCCATGGCGCTGACCGGCTTCCCGGGCTCGCCGCCGCTCAAGCCGGGCCCGACCATCGGCGACTCCGGCACCGGCGTGCACGCGGCGTTCGGCGTGATGGCCGCGCTGTGGCAGCGGCAGGCGACCGGCCGGGGTCAGCGCGTCGAGGTTTCGATGCAGGACGCGGTGGTGAACCTCTGCCGCATCGCCATGCGCTTGGCCTACGCGGGCGGCGACTTTGAGCTCCGCCGCGGCAACGAGATCCCCAATACGGCGCCCTCGGGCATCTACCGGTGCAAACCCGGCGGCCCCGACGACTACGCCTACATCTACCCGCAGCCGGTGCGCCGCCACATGTGGGACGCGCTGCTGCGCTCCATCGGCCGCGAGGACCTGATCGGGAACCCCGAGTGGTCCGATCCCAAGTGGCGCAGCATGCACAAGGGCGAGGTCAACGCGCTGGTCGAGCAGTGGACGATGACGCGCACGAAGCACGAGGTCATGGCCGAGCTGGGCGCGGCCGGCGTGCCCGCCGGCGCGTGCCTCACGCCGAACGAGATCCTGGCCGACCCGCATCTCAAGGCCCGCGGCATGGTGACGACGATCCAGCACCCGGGCTGGGGCGAGTTCACCATGCCGGGCAACCCGGTGCAGCTCTCGACGTCACCGACCGAGGTCCGGCCGGCCCCGCTCCTCGGCGAGCACAACGCGGAGGTCTACAAGGAGTGGCTCGCGCTCGGCGGGGACGACCTCGCCCGGCTCAAGAACGACGGCGTGATCTGAGCCGCCCGCGATGCGCGAACCGGTCACGAGCTAGGGGGAACGGCATGGTCCGCATGAGCACCGCGCCCGACCTCACGAAGACGGACGGGCTCAAGCCCCTTGAGCGCGCCGCTCGTCACCCGCTCATGCTGGGGCTCTTTATCCCGCTCCAGCAGGGCGCCTGGAGCCCCTCGACCTGGACGCGCAGTACCTCGTGGAGCTTCGAGTACAACGCGGAGTGCACGGTGCGGGCCGAGGAACTCGGATTTGACCTCGTGTTTGGCCTGGCCCAGTGGCTCGGCAAGGGCGGGTACGGGGGCGACATGCGGTTCCGCGAGAATGCCATCGATCCTCTCCTGGTCACCGCCGCCCTTGCGCCCCTGACCCGCAACATCATCCTGGTCTCGACGGTCCATATCCTCTACGGCTGGCATCCGCTGCATCTCGCGAAATTCGCGGCGGCCATCGACCACATGAGCCACGGTCGGTGGGGGCTCAACGTGGTCACTGGCTACAAGACGAGCGAGTACGAGATGTTTGGCATCGTGCCGATCGCCCACGACCTCCGCTACGAGATGGCCGATGAGTTTTCGGTCCTGATGCGCCGTCTGTGGACCGAGGACGAGAACCTCACGGTCGAAGGCCGGTGGTGGCGGATGAAGAACGCCTTCGTGGCGCCGAAACCGGTCAATGGAGCGGTCATCATGGTGAACGCCGCGTCGTCCGGAGCCGGGCTGGACTACGCGGCCAAGCACTCCGACCTCATCTTCGTCACGAGTCCGGCTGGGGCCCATCTTGACCGTGCCTGCGAGGCCCTGCCTCCTCACAACGCCAAGATCAAAGCGCTCGCGCGACGCCATGGGCGTGAGGTGAAGACCATCATCAATCCCCACGTCATCTGCCGGGAGACGGAGAAGGAGGCCCACGCCCAGTATCGCGCGATCATGGAGCACCAGGACCCTGTGGCTGCCGACAACTTCTACGCCACCTTCATGGGCGGCGACCAGCAGTCCTGGAAGGCAGCAACGCGCAGTGATTGGGTGATCGGCGGCAACGTGCATGTGGTCGGATCGCCCGAGCAGGTCGTGGACGCCTTCGTGCGGCTCCACAAGGCCGGCTGCGACGGGGTGCAGGTCAACTTCTACGACTACCTCTCGGACCTCGAGTTCTTCGGCGCCCGTGTCGTGCCGCTTATGAAGCAGGCCGGCCTCCGGGCCGGTTGACAGCTTCCGCATGCGAACAGGAACCGCAAGGCGCCGGACGCTCCCAGGCTGAAATGACTACGGGTGAAGGGCCTTAAGGTCTCCGTAGGCCCGACGATACCAGACCGGAGCCTTCCGGAACTGTCTGCCAACTGCCTCCCCGCCGGGTCTGTTACACGATAATGACCATGCGCTGAAACCGCTGTGACGCTCCGAATGTATCTGGCCGAGCCCGCTCTTGGCCCCTCACGGATGATTGCAGCGCTCCATCAGGTTCGCTAGGAGGTGCATTGCGATCGATCACGCACTTGAGGCAGTGCTGAATCGTTAGGCGCCCTGCCGACCGAGGCAGCAGGCTGGGTCGCGCACATGTAGAGAAAAAGCTCGTGGACACGACACCGGCAGCGGATGGCGCTCTCCGTGCATCTAAACAGGCGGAGGGATCCATATGCCCACGAGAAAAGCCGTACCCGGCCACTACCTCATCGCCAGCGACTTCGACCAGACCTTGAGCTTCAATGACTCCGGCATTGTCCTGAGCGACCTCATTGGCGCCTCGAACTTTCGAGAGAAGGTTCGGGGCCTCTCTGACATCCACCTGGTCCAGCAGGGGGCCGAGCTCGCGTATCTCCTTCGTCATGATCCTGAGTTTCGGTGCGTACGCCGCGCGCATCTGATCGAGGCAGGAACGCAGGTGCGGTTGAAGCAGGACATCAAGCGCTTCGTCGAGTGCCTCAACGCCGGCGTCGAGGGGTATGAATTCTCGTTCTATGTCATCTCGGCGGCACCCAGAGCCGTCGTCCAGTCCGCGCTCGAGGGTATCGTGCCCGCGGACCATATCTTCGGCGCGGAGTGTGACTATGATGCGGCAACCGGCGAGATCTGCGCCATCACACGGGTCCCAGCGGGCTATGGGAAAGTCGCGATCCTGGAGAAGCTGGCGACCGAACTCCAGGTGAGCCCGGACCGGACGATCTATGTCGGGGATGGCAGCTCCGATCTCCACGTCATGCTGCACGTCAACAGCGGCGATGGCGTGACGATTGCGGTGTCAGAGGCCAAGCACATCACCCGAATCGCGCAGCGGACCGTCGTCAGTGACAACGCCCTGAGCGTCTTGGTGCCTATCCTCGAGGAGGTGGTGGGCTGGGACGCCGCGCGGATTCGCCAGCTCTTCGCCTCCCACGGACTGGTCTTGCAGGAGTGGGACAAGGCGCGAACGGACTGGGTGACCGTGCGCGCATGTCCCGAAGTTGGCGCTGGGGTGGTCCGGTGAGCGCCGGGTTGGAGCGGGTGGAGGAGACATGACGATAACCGCGGCGTTCCAGAAAGGTGATCGGGTCGAGTTCAAGGAGTTCCCGGAGGTCGCTGCGGGAAAAATTGTGGGGTTGTGGAAGCGCGGCTTCTATAAGGTCGCCTGGGAGAGCGGGCTCACCTACCAGGGCAAGACCACCATCGTGAGCGGGAATGTCATCCGAAAGGCGGGCTGAACCCACACCACATCGGATAATGCATCGCCTGGTATGCAACAAAGACTGCCCATCCCGTGGCTCACTTTCCAACCAGGGCCCGATCGTGACCGTACTTCGAGATCGCCGGAAGGCCCGACACGATACGGCGCCACGAATCGCCCTCATCCGCGCTGGCGTAGACATCGCCGGCCGTCGTTCCGACGTAGAGGGCAGTTTGGTCGCCGTACTCCTCGATGGTCATCGCCTCGACGGCCGCATCGAGGTGGGCCGACAACCCGCCGTCGAGCACTCGCCACGTCCGGCCCCCATCGCGACTCCGACACACCCGAGCTTCCGCTCGGTGGGTCTTGCGCCAGGTCGGGGGATCGGTGCGGGCAGCCCCCAGGAACATCACGTCAGGATTGCTCGGCCGGAACACGAGTGCGTCCGGGTAGGCGCCGATCGAATGGGCGCGGGTGGTGCGGTGCTCCCACGTGACTCCCCCGTCACGGCTCGCGTAACAACCATTGCCGCCAGAAATGAAAAGCCGCGCCGAATCCCGTGGGTCGACAACAAGGAAGTGGACGTCCTCGTCCACACCTCCCAGTTCCTCCCAGCTGGTGCCTTCGTCGCGGCTTCGGAGCAACGCGCCCTGTTCGATGCATGCATAGAGGACCCTGGAATCCTGCGGACTCACCACGATGTGTTTGACGTGGGCGTGGTGAGGAGGGGCCGGGAACATCCATCGCGGGTAACTTGGGACGGCCCGCAGCGCCGGCCGTTCCATCCACCGTTGACCGAGATCGTCGCTGACGAAGAGATGCGCGGGCTCGGTGCCGGCATACAAGCGCAGGTGGCCCGCCCGCTCGACGGCGGCGACGCTGTATACGTTCGCTGGTTCAAGCCCGTCCCCGCGCCGCTCCCACGTCTCTCCGTCATCGTGGCTGACATACACCGAATCGTGAAATACGCCAGCTACGACAAGTGCGGGCGCTGGGGTGATCAGGGCGCTGATGTGCCGCTCAGCGAGTGCCCGACCGACCACCCGCCACTCGTGGCCGGCCGACCGTTCCAGGATCGCCACACCGCCGGCGGTGCCCACGAGCAACCGTTGGGCCGCTGCGGTCGAGACATACATGGTCGTGCCACCGTGCGACAGCGCGACGGTCATAGTGCCCTCCCTCTCTGGTTCCTAGCCGAAGCTGGACGCCGCGTCGCCCGCATCAATGCAGGTACACGCGCGCGAGTCCGTCGGCATACTCCTCGAGCAGCGCGTGGAGCCGTCGCATGGACGCCTCTCCGACGCGGCGATCCTCAGCGGTCCGGATGTGCTTGAGGATCACTTTCTCGGTCTCGTCCGATTCTTCCTGCTCGGCCTCGAAGTGAACCGTGTAGTTCATGCCGCCGTGTTCCGGCCGGCAGCCATAGTGCTTGAGCAGACCCTGCCCGACGATCTGAGACAACTCGATGACCTCGGCCTCGAACAGGGCGGTCGTACAGAGCGCGGCGGGCCACGGCACGTCGTGGGACAGCTCACGACAATACTGGATCAGCGCGGCCGTCTCCGGGAGTGGGCGGAGCTGCTCGTACACGTCGCGGGAGTATCCCATGTCATCGCCGATCCACCGGTACAGCTCCAGATGATCGGGGGTCGCCCCGATCTTGCCCCGAAAGTATCCAAGATCCTCGACGAGGAGGTGCCGGGCGCAATCCTTGCGAATCTCGAGCTCATCGCAGCGCGCATGGATGCCGCTGAAGATCCGGGGGAAGTAGACAACAATAAGATAGTTCTGGGACACGTGCCCCCAGGCTTGGGCCCTCGTCAGCGTCCCCGTTCCAAACCGCTTGAAATATTCCGATTCGCGATAGGGGCACACGGCCAGCAGCTCGTTCTTCAACCGCGTGAACCATTCATGCACGTCCGTCACGGTGTTCTCCCCTCGTGATGAGCCCCTGGCTACGACCGGAAGAACGGCTGCCCCGTCGTCAGATCATACGGCGCTGGACAGAACACGAGACCGATGCACAATTCGTCGCCGATCGCGTCCGCCCGATGCTTCACGCCGGCCGGTATGTAGAACAGGTCCCCGGCGCCGGCCTCGAACTCGGTGGCGACTCCTTCCTCCTTGCTCCCGATCTGTACGACCATGCAGCCCCCGATGATGAATTCGACTTCCTCGTCGTCATGATGGGCCCACTGCTGCGTCGCGAGATCGCCCCGCCTCTTGCGGGTGAAGACCGACGCGTACGATTTCTCGGCGTTCTGCTTGCCAATCAGCCAAACGCGGCGCTGGAGGTCGGCCTCCGTACCGGACAGCCGCCCCATGATGTCGGCTCGACGAAAAAGCAGGTGATTGGGTGCCATATGAACCTCCTCAATGCGCCGGACCCACAGGACCTCGCATCGAATCTAGGGTGCGCTTCAAAGTCCGGCGGCGCCGGCGGCCTCCCCCTCCGGAAAGACGCTGGCCACCACATCAGACTCGATCAACTTCCAGATGTGCGTATAGAGCTGCTGAAAGTGGAGGTCTCGTCGCACCTCGGGGAGCCGCGGGCGGGGAAACGGGACGCGAACTTCATCCCGGATTCGCCCGGGCCCGACCCCCAGCACCACCACGCGGTCGGCAAGATAAAGAGCTTCCTCAATTTGGTGCGTGACAAACGCCACTCCCACCATCGTCTGCCCAAGGATCCGCAGAAGTTCCTGCTGCATCAACTCGCGCGTCTGCGCATCGAGGGCCGCAAAGGGTTCATCCATCAACAAGAAATCCGGGTCCACCACGAGCGCCCGCGCCACGTTGACCCGTTGGCGCATCCCCCCCGACAGCTCGCTCGGGTACGAGTTCAGGGCACGCTCCAGCCCGACGAGCTTGAGCATGGCGGCAGCGCGCACCACCGCTGTCGCGTGGGGGACCTTCCGCACTTCCAACCCAAAGAGAGTGTTCTGCAGCGCGGTGCGCCAGGGGAAGAGGCGGTCACCTTGAAACACAATGGCCCGCCCGTTGGCCGGAATGCCCGTCACGTACTGATCGCCGACGCGGACCACCCCACGGGTCGGGTGGAGCAACCCCGCCAAGATCCGGAGGAGAGTGGTCTTGCCGCATCCGCTCGCGCCCACGAACGCGACAAACTCGCCCCGCGCGATCTGGAGCGAGATCTCCTTGAGGACCCACGCCGCGCTCGACGGGAAGCGGTGGGACACGTCGGAGCACGCGAGCGTCACGCCGGACGTCTTATTCGACATCGGCCTGCTGATGCCTCTGCTTGGATTCTTGCCACGGCGACAGCCGAGCCTCGAGGCGCTCGAGTCCGTCGCTCGCGAGCACGCCGATCAGCGCCAGCACGAGGACCACCGCCAGCGTCTTCGCGGTCTGAAAGGACTCGCTGTACTGGACGATGAGGAAGCCCAACCCATGCGTGGCCCCGAAGATCTCGCCGACCAAGACACCGATGATGCCCCGCCCGACGGCGAGTCGCAGCCCGGTGAGTATCCCGACGAATGCGGCCGGAAAGACCACCTTGCGCAGCACCTGGACGCGACTGGCCCCGAACGCAACCGCCGTTTCCACGTACTCGGGGTTGATGGACCGGAAGGCACTCTCGGTGCTGATCAGGATCGGGAAAATAGCGAGGAGGATCACAATGATGATTTTCGAGCGAACGCCAATCCCAAAGAGCACGATCAGCAAGGGGGCGACAGCGATCAACGGGGTCGCGTAAGCGGCCTGGACCACCCCACTCAGGAGTCGGCCCAGCCACGGAACAGCCGCGAACGCGGCGCCGATCGCGACGCCGGCGACAGCCGAGATGAGGAACCCGATCGCAAATTCCTCTGCGCTGACCACGAGATGCGGGGCGAGGGTCCCAGACCGGAGGAGATCCCAGAGCGCGACAACTGTGGAGGAGAGGGGCGCGAACAGCAGCTGACTGCGGACCACCAGCCGGGCCACCAGCTCCCAGGCGATTCCGGCTACGAGAAGCCCGAACACTGGCAGCGCCTGCCGAAGAGCTTTGGTCATATCCAGCCCAGAACGGACCTCGGGGTTCCTCGCCGTGACAGACTACTCAACACGTCCCTCACTAGGACAACGGCACCAACCCAGGCGGCTGACCGCCGAGGTTCCTGGTTGAAATGCGGTTGCGGCGGCCTACGGCCCTTTCAGGGCTTGCTCGCGATACTCAGGTGCCACCGTCGCCTCGTATTTGGGGGGCGGCGCGCTGAGCAGCCCGAGTGTCACGAGCTCATCGCCGGTCTTCTTGACGACTTGCGGATCCCACTCCCCGTTCTTGCTGTAGATGGTCCCCGCTTTCGTGAAGTAGAGGTCGTAGCTCTTCGCCACGAGTTCGGGCGCCATGGCCGTGTACTTCGCCAGGATCTCGATTACCTGGGGCTTGTTGGCGGGATTGAAGAGCCAGTCATGCGCCTTGTTGAGAGCCCGAATGAGATTGATGACCCCGACCTTGTGCTGCTCTGCCCAGCCGCGGCGCACGACATAGAAGGTCGGGACCTGGCCAAACGTGAGTTGGGTGGTGTTGAAGATCTCCACGAGGCCTTGCTGCTGGGCCACGAAGTTCGCTGGCGGGTAGAGGGGCGCCGCATCGACGTGGCCTGCGACCACCGCCGCGAGCTTGTTGTTGGTCGGCCCCGTCGCCAGCAGCGTATAGGACGCGGGCTTGAGCCCGACTTGCTGCATCATCTGCCTCGTGTACACCACATCGAGGTCCTGCAGGCTAAAGACGCCGATCGTCTTGCCGGCGAGCTGCCGCGGTCCGGCCACCCCGGGCTTGGCCACCCAAACCTCGTACGTGCTGGCGGGGGAATAGATGGCGACGAGGTCCGCCCCTTGAGCATCGGCCACGTACGTGACCGTCGGCTGTCCGGAACTGATCTGGGCCGCGCCGCTGATGAGAAGTGTACCCGGACTGTTCGAGGACGCTGTGAGAGCGACCTCGATCTGCTGTTCCTTAAACAGCCCCTTCTCGATCGCCGCGTAGATGTCAGCATACTGGATACCCTTGGTGCCAAGGTTCCAGTTCACCGTCAGCGCCTCGACGGACCGCGGCGGGACCGTACTCGAGCTGGAGGCCGTGCCGTCCCGGGCCCCGACCAGCAGCGTGCACCCGAGCAACAACCAGATGAGCGCCGACCCCTGATGCGGCATCATGACTTGATCTGCAGGAGCTTCGCGATGTTGTCGCCCATGATCCCCTCGGCCTTGTCCTCCGGGAGCCTAATGCCGATCGGCGGAGCCCAGGTGAGAACGTCGATCACGCGGAGCTGCGACCCGATCTCCTGGATCGGACAGTCGCTGGCGAAGACCAGCCGCTCCGACCCGATGGCGGCAATGCCTTCCTTGATCCGTGGCAACGCACCCCACCCGGTTTCGAGATACACGTTTTTATTCTGGCGCGCCACGTAGATGGCCTCGTCCGCCAGCACCACGCGCTGGGTCGCGAAGTGCGCCAGGATGAAGGTGATGCGGGAAAAGGCTTCGATCATCGGTGCCATCTGGCTCGGGTGCCCAAAGGGCGGATCACCTTGATGCACGATGACCGGCACGCCCAGGGAGGCCACCTCTTCCAGGATCGGATCCAGCCGGTCCCGCGATTTGAAGGGCATGTAGCCGTGATTGCTGGGGTGCAGCTTTACCGCGCGGAAATCGCGGCTCTGGATGAGCTCACGCATGACTTTGATCGTTCTGGCCGTGTCGAGCAGCGGATTGGCAACGAAACACCCGACGAAGCGGTCGGGGTGCAATCGGATCTGCTCGTGGATGTAGCGGTGGTGCTCAAGGGGATCGCCCGACTTCGTCGGCGAGATCATGGGTTGAATCAGTGCCCGATCGACCCGCCGCGGCCGGCCCATGATCGAAAACGGGCCGTCCATCAAGCCGAGCAGCGCCTCGCCATCCAGAACCGCGGCCCGAAAGCCGGCGTCGTCGGGTTCCTTCGCCACGTGGATATGACCGTCGATGATCACACCGGGTGCCCTCCGATGAGAACCAGGGAGTCCTGCGTGTCGGGATGGCCGAGTCGGACCGGCCCGTCCGGCGTCACGATCACCGTATCGGCGATATAGGCGCCGCGGATGCCCGCGGAGTCGACGACATGCGGATGGAACCCAAACACCATGCCCTCGCTGATCACGGTGTCATCGGCGGCCGTCAAGCGCGGCTGTTCCAAGGTATCGAGCCCGATGCCGTGGCCGCCCCAGATCCCGGCTTTGTGATTCGATGCCTTGAAGGCGTCGACAAGGATTGAGGCCACCGTGGCACACTTCTGCCCCGCCCGAATCGCGTTGATGCCCGCATCGAAGGCGCGCCGACAGGCTTCGTAGGCCAAGGCTGCCGGCTTATCGACGTCGCCGATCGCGAGCATGCCACCGACTTCGACCCAATAGCCACTCGGCCCACAGAGCTCGACCGAGAACATCTGAAAGTCGCCGGCCTGCAGCTTCCGAGCACTGGGGCTACGCAGGTACGGCCCCTCTGACGTCAGAATCAGCGTGGCGCCAGCCCCGCGGGCGCGAACGACCCGCTCAACTTCACCAACGAGCTCGAACTCCTGAATGCCCGGGCGCCCATACTCGCGCAGGACGGCGAAGCCGGCATTGGCGACGTCGGCGCTCTCGCGTAATTCAGCCAGTTCTTCCGCGCTCTTTTTCGCCCGCACGCTCTGCATCACGTCTGTGGCGTCCACGAGCGAGAGTCCCGCGGCGTGCTCGCGCAGATGCTCATAGTCCAACTGGGGCATCAGGTCCTTTAACCCGCTGATCCCAACGGTTTGGCCGGGCCTCATCAGGTCCCGCAGCGTCGCGACGACCTCCCGGACGGGCGCGGGGGACCACTTGACCTCGGTGGCCCAACTGTCCTTTCGCGCCCAATAGTCCTGCGACGCCATGGCCACGACCAGGATCGGTCCAGCCTCCTGCGTCATCACCACGTAGCCCCGCTGGCTCCAGATCGTGTGATTCGTCAAGTAGTAGACATCACCTTTGTGGTGCGCATCGGAGATTGCGACCAGCACGTCGATCCCGGCCCGGTCCATTTCCGCCCGCGTGGCACGGTGTCGGCGCTCCCGCTCCTTGTCAGAAACCATGTGCGGTCCTCCCGGCTGCTTCACAAAGCCCAGTCTCCGTTCGTCTGTCCGGGCCGTCGGAGGTTGGTTGCGCAACCCGCGGATCACGCGGCCCCCTCCAGCGAGCCGAGCCCGAGCTTGCCTCACATGACCGAAGCGTCGTACATCTTGAGGTACCCGTCCGGGCGCGGTGTCCATGACACGCGCTTGTTGAGCAGCGCCGGCGTAACCTGTGCTGCGGGTTGCCGATACGGCTCCGAATACTCGCATGCGCGATTTGCCAACGTCAAGCTGAACCGCGCTCCTTTTGATGCGCGCTCGGATCAATTGCGGACTCGAAATTTGCAGAGCCGCCAAGGCGGGGCGGCCGGGCGAAGGAGAGCAAATGACCGTCGGGGTCGGATAAGTGAAAGTATCGCTCACCCCACGCGGCATCCCGAGGCGGCGCCTCCGGCACGAAACCCTGGGTGAGGACATGGGCATACATGGCATCAACGTCGTCCACGTAGAAGATCACGCGCGTCCCATCTTCGGGCGGCAATGGGGCCTCGGCCTTCGCAAGATTCACAAACCCGCCGCCGATCCGGAATGATGCGAAGGCATCGGTCTCACCTCCGTAGGCCAGCCGCAAGCCCAGAGCTTTATAGAACCGAACGGCACGGGCCATATTGGATGTCGTGAACGTGACAGCACTGATCGACTGGATTGTCCGGCACGCGCGAATCCTCTCACCTCGTCGGTCGGTACACCACCCGGCCAGCAGCTCAAGCGTGGCCCCTCTATTCACGACGCTACCCGGATAGCGCGGGGCGGTCCTCCCCGGAAATGGCGAATGCGGTGCCCCGGCACCTCGTGCCACGGTCCACGCCATCGGCCGGGATGCCGCAACCTTCGCCCGGCTCGGCGAGTATGTTAGTTTCGGCATCGTGACGACTCTCAGCGGAAAAGTGGCGCTCGTGACCGGCGCCTCGCGCGGCATCGGCCGCGCGTGCGCGATCAAGCTGGGCGCGCTGGGAGCCCGCGTCGCGGTCAACTACAACACCAGCGCCGCCGCGGCCGATGATGTCGTCGCCCGCATCAAGGCGGGCGGCGGCGAGGCCACGGCCGTGCAAGGCGACGTGAGCGACTTCGCCACCGCGCAGGCCGTCGTCAAGACCGCCATCGCGGCCTACGGTCGGCTCGACATCCTCGTGAACAACGCCGGGACGACTCGCGACGGCCTGCTCGCGACGATGACGGAAGAGGACTTCGACGCCATCATCCGGCAGAACCTCAAGAGCACGTTCAACTGCAGCCGGGCCGTCCTCCGGCAGATGCTGAAGCAGCGATACGGCCGCATCGTCAACGTCACCTCGCTCGTGGGAATGATCGGCGGCGCGGGTCAGACGAACTACGCGGCCGCCAAGGCCGGGATCATCGGCTTCACGAAGGCGATGGCGAAGGAATACGGCGGGCGGGACATCGCGGTCAACGCCGTCGCGCCCGGTTTCATCCCCACCGACCTGACGAGCAGTCTGCCGGCCGAGATCACGGAGCACCTCGTCAGGCTGACGGCCCACGGGCGGGCGGGGACCCCGGAAGAGGTGGCCAACGCGGTGGCGTTCCTCGCATCCGACGAGGCCAGCTACATCACCGGGCAGGTCCTGGCCGTCGACGGCGGCGTGACGTAAGTGCCCCCGCTGGAGGTCGCCCTGGCCCGTGCGCATCCGGGCCCTGCCCTCCGGTTCGGGGTGGACACGTTCGCGTTTCGGAACGACAGCCGGATCCACCACAAAGGCAAGCCCGATCTCTACGCCAGCCGGTGCTTCGTGCTGGGGCGGGCCGTCGTGCAATTCCAGCGCTTCGCCCATTTCGAGCCGGAGGCCCCGCGCCTCGCCGCGGAGGAGTACACCGGGCTGGTTCAGCGCATCACGCGCCGCGCCCCCTGGCGCGCGCCGCTACCGAGGGCCGAGCGGGTCGTCATCCCCGGGTTCCAGTCGCTGCACGAGCTGACGCGCGAGGCGGAGACCGCGGTGAAGGCGGGGCTTCCGAGGCGGCTCTGGACGATCCTGCACTGGACGAACTGGCGCATCATCGTCCCGCGCCCCGGCGCGCATCAGGAGCGCGTCGCGGCCCAGATGGTCACCGAGCTCCAGGCCGGCAGACCGGTGCAGCTGCTGATCTCGGACTTCCCTCGGATTCGCGTCAACCACTCGGTGCTCGCCTTCGATTTCCGGGCGAGCGGCCCCGAGACGGTCGACTTCAGCGTCTACGACCCGAACGACCCGACCGTTCCCGGAGTGATCCGCTTCGACCGCCCGAAGCGCCGGTACCGTCCCGCACCCCTCTGTGGAGTGGACGTTCCGCACTTCAGGGCCTTTCGCATGTACTGCTCGCCGTTCCTGTAGAGAAGGCCCGTCGGATCGTGCTAGGCTGACGCGTGGCCGTCCGAATGACGTCGACCATCGAGGACGCAGCGCCGCGCTGGTACTCGCACCCCTACAATCGCGGTAATTTCTACCGGCTCGCGGCGGCGCTGACCTGGGTGCCGCGTCGCTTGCGCCTCGGGCTCGCCCGGCAGATCGGGCGGCTCGCCCCGTCGCTCATGCCGAGCGAGCGGGCCGCGATCGAGACATCGATGGCGCGCTTCACCGGCGCCACCGGTCCCCAGCTCGAAGCGCTCACGCTCCGGGTCTTCACCGACTTCGCGATGTGCTTCAGCGACCTGGTCTCGACCAACCGGCAGCCGGCGGCGCTTCGCTCCTCGCATCTCGGCCACGTGGAAGGCATCGAACGGCTGACCAACCTCTCGCAGGGGCTCATCTCGCTGACCGCGCATGTGGGCAACTGGGAGCTGGCCGGGCGCCTCCTCGCCGGAAAGAGCGCGCGGCCGACGCACGTGGTCGTCGCCCCGGACGAGGCGCAGGAGCTGGAGCGCTGGGTACGGCGCAATGGCGAGGGCGTGCGCTTCGTCTCGCGGTCGCGTCCCACGGTGTCGCTGGAGCTGCTCGCCGCGCTCCGCCGCGGCGAGGTGGTGGCGGTGCAAGGCGATCGGGCGCTCGGGACCAAGGGCGACATCGAGATTCCCTTCTTCGGGCGACCGGCGCGCTTCCCGCTGGGGCCGTTCCGCCTCTCCAGCGGGGTCAAGGTGCCTCTCCTGCCCGCCTTCTGCCTGCTGGACGCGCAGTATCGGTACGTCGTTAAGATCGTCGAGCCCTTCGTCGCCGGACGCGGCGAGGAGGAAGCCGCGGCGCACAGGTGGGTGGCGGCCCTCGAGGACATCGTGCGGCAATACCCGACTCAATGGTTCAACTTCTTCGACATCTGGGAGCCGTTCGCCCGGTAGGACGCGACCAGCTCGTCCACAGGAGATGGGTGTGGAGACCGACAAGGTGCTCGAAGAGCTCAAGGACATCATGGTGGAGCGGCTCAAGTTCTCTCCGAGCCGGCTCCCCGATCTTTCCCTGGCCACCGCGCTGCCCAAGGATATCGAAGGATCGCTCGGGCTCGATTCGCTCGACTTCATCGAGCTGTCGATCGGCATCGAGGAGCGGTTTGGGTTCGTGATCGATGAGGCGCAAGACCTGGCGCCTCACTTTCACACGCTCGGCACGTTGGTGGAGTACATCAACTCGCGCTTGGCCTAGCGCGAGCCGACGCGAGTCACGCGGCGTTGCTACCGACGAGCGCCTTGCCCCAAGCCGAAGCGGTCGCCGGGCTGCTCCGGGAAATGCTTCCTCCGTATCTCCTGGACGTCATCGACGCCTCGTTTCTCCGGTCGCACTACCTCTACGACGAGTTCGTCTACCGCCTGGTCCTCCAGGTCATCCGCGAGACGGGGCTCGAATCGGCCATCCAGGAGGGGGGCAGCGCGGAGGCCATCGCCGCCCGGGAGAGACTGGAGGTCGGCCAGGCCGTCGTCCCACTCGACTGGATGCTGCGGCTCCTGGCCGCGCGTGGAGTGCTGGAGGAGCTGCCCGGCGCGCCGCCTCACGAATTCCGGGCGCGGCGTCCGTTGCCTCCAGCGGATCTGGCCGACGTGCGGGACGAGCAGCTTCGACACGATCCTTCATGGATGCCTTCCTACATCCTCGCGGAGACCGTCGCACAGGACTACCCGGCCTTCCTGCGAGGAGCCGTCGGCGGCGAGGAGGTGTTGTTCTCGCCGCGGCGCCTTCGGCTCTGGGTCGACTTCTTCTCGAACCGCAACGGCTTGTACGCTGTGAACAACCGGATCGGAGCGGCGGCCGTCGAGCAGTGGCTGCCACCGGACGGCGGGGTGGTTCTCGAGCTGGGAGGAGGGTTGGGGAGCGGGGCGATCGCGGTGCTGGAGCGCCTGGGAGCGGCCGGCCGGCTTGACGCGATCGAGGAGTATCGGTTCACCGAGCTCGTGCCCGCATTCCTCAGGCGTGGTGAGCAGGCCTTGCGGGCGCATCGGCCTGAAAGCGTACCCATGAGGTTCGACACCCTCGATATGAATCGTTCGTTCGAGGCGCAGGGCATCGCACCGTCCAGCGTCACCGCGGTCTATGCCGTGAACACGCTCCACGTGGCACACGATCTCGCGTTCACGCTGGCCCAGATACTGCTCACGCTCCGTCCGGGCGGATCGTTGATCATCTCCGAATGCGTACGTCCCTACCCGCGCCAGGCGATCTATGCCGAGTTCATCTTCAACCTGATCCAGACATTCCGCTCTCCGCGCCTGCACCCGGTCTACCGTCCCAATGGTGGATTCCTCACCCCCGACCAGTGGAAAGCAGCGATCGAGGTCGCCGGGTTCGTGGACACGCGCTTCGTCCCGGATGTCACGCGGATCCATCGACAGGTCCCCGACTTCTTCGTCAGCGCGATCGGAGCGACCCGGCCGACCTGAGCCCGCCCGCGCTCGTGGAACACGGTGTTGTCCGCCACCACCCGCCGCCGCTCCCGCCCGATCGCCTCCCCCGTGTTGGGATTCACGTCGAACCGCGGGAAGTTCGAGCTCGACACGTCCAGCCGGATCCGGTGCCCTGGCATGAACAGGTTGCTGGTCGGATAGAGCGTCATCGTCACCTGCACGGGCTCCCCCCGGCTTCACCAGCTCCCCTCGCTCGCGCCCGTTGCGGTAGCGGAGCCGCGCGATGCTGTCGGTCAGGTTCAGCGCGTACCCCTGCGGGTACCACGCACTCGGCGGGTCGACGTCGATCAGAGGTGGCGGGAGCTCAATCTGGGAACCGGACCCGTCAAGGCCGCCTTTGGCGGCCGCCAGAGGAGATGGCCGGCACCGGCCGCTTCATCAGGCGCTCGCAGCTGGAACTTGACCGCCATCGAGCACACGTTCCCGGTCCGACCTACCGAGCGATCACCTGCAGGCCGAGCACCAAACTCATGCGCGCAAGACTGAATCGATGATCCCGGTAGATCGCGCGCGCGAGCGCCGACTGCTTCTCGGCGGAATCCTGTCCGCTTCCGAGCCGCCTGGCGTTCGGCACGGTACGGGTGAGTGTGGGGATGACACCGCTTCCGGCAAGTGCCAGCGACCCCCATCCGCTCCACCCGGGATTCGCTCCTTCGACGATTTCCGCGCCGATCGCCAGCAGAGTCAGAACCATGACCAGCGCGACCAGCCGGTTCATGGGGTACGCGTCAGTCGTGACGCGCCGGTAGTACGCCGAAATCGACGCCAACAGTTCGGGCGGCAGCGTATTCTCGACGCGCTTGCGGGTCTGCACGTCGAACATCAGATCAAACATGATTAGCGACAACAGAATAGCGCGGCGCATACTACCAAGGCGGCTGCTCATCGGGGGACCCCATCTGGGCGAAGCCGCACCGATCAGAGTCCGTACAGCGCTTTCGCGTTCTCGCAGAGGATGCGGCGCGTGGTCCGGGGAGGAATGCTCGTGAAGTTGTCGGCGATCGCCTGCTGTGATTCGGGCCACGTGCTGTCTGGATGCGGGTAATCCGACGCCCACATGACGCGCTCCTCACCGAGGAGGTCGACCACGCGCAGGCCGACATGATCAGTCTGAAACGTCGCCCAGACCTGTCGGCGGACGTAGCCGCTGGGCCGCATCGTCAGCTGGAGTCCGCCATGCGTGCGCCAATACTCTTCCGCATCCAGAAACTTTCGATACGTATCGTCCATCCGCTCGAGCATGTAGGGCAGCCACCCAATACCGGTCTCCGCGAGGACGATCTTGAGCGTGGGGAACCGCTCACACGCCCCCGAAAAGATCACGGCGGCCAGTGGCTCGTCCATCTGGAGCGTGGCACAGGCTACCCGGACCCCGATGTTCCCCGCCGTTGTCGCCTTTGGGCCGCTGTCGACGGTCGTGCGCAACCCCCCGCCTAGGTGAAAGCCAATCGGCAGGCCCGTCTCCGCCCCGGCCTCCCACAAGGGCTCCCAGCCCTCGTCCCACAGCGGTCGCTCGACGCGAGCGGCCAGGAACATCCCCGTCCGGAGTCCGACCTGCTTGAGGTAGCGGACTTCGTCGGCCGCCTCCTTCGGATCATCGATCGGAATCAGGCCGGCCCCCACGAAGCGAGCGGGCGCGGTGGCACAGAACTCCGCGAGCCAGTCGTTATACGCGCGATAGCACACCCGCCGCAGCTCGGGATCCTTGATCAGCAGCGGCACGATCGGTCCATACATCACGGTGGCGTCGACGCCGTCGCGATCCAAGTCCGCGAGGCGCAGCGCGGTCGTGGTCGGCCGCAACACCCCTGGCTCGAGTACGCCACCGCGCTCGAGCGCGGAACGTCGACCGCTGAGCGCGCCGACCCCGCCTCGTCGCCCACCCCACGCTTCCCATCGATCCTCGCCACAGTACCAATAAGGCCCGTCTGCGGTGTCGACCACCCGCGGGACCCGCTCACGCCACTGGATTGGGACACGCTGCTGCCAAAGATCGCGTGGTAGCCAGGCCATGTCGATGTGATCGTCCGCCGAAATGATGCGATATTCCATCGCGGTCTCCTTTGTTCCGAGCTTTCTTCAGCAACCTACGCTCGGCGAACGTGTACGAGACGCTCGCGCCCACACCGCGTACAGCGGATCCCCGCCGTCGCCCGGCGACCGGTCTTCCCCGGTCACGTCCGACCACCCCGCGGCGCGTTCGAAGTAGGCGCGGACGAGGTCCACGTGCTGCTGGTCCGTGGTGCCGAGCCAGACGGCGACGGCCTTGGTGGGGAAGCAACGGTTGGAGAAGGACACCACGAAGGGCGCGCCCGGCCGCAGCACCCGGCGGAGCTCTCGAAAGACCAGCAGCGGGTGGGTCACATACTGGATTGACACGGCGCACATCGCGCCGTCGAACGCTTCGTCACCAAACGGCAACCGCGGGTCACGGTTCACGTCATGGACGATGGCGCTCGTCAGCTGCGGGTTGTCGGCCATCTCTTCGGCGTTCAGTCCCAGCCCCACCACTGCGCGGGAGCCAAAACCCTCCGGGAGATGGCTGCGCCAGCTACTCATCAGATCCAGAAGGCGCCCGCCGCCGGGCAGCACCTCGGCATACAAGCGGCCGAGCGCACGGATGGCTCCATCATCGATGTGGACGACCCTCCGGGGCGCGGCGTAGAACCGGTCGTCCGGCGACTCGTCGTCCCGCGCGTAGGCCGCAGGCAGGAGGAAACCGTCACCTACCATGCCCTCGTCGCGCCGCCTGGCTGTCCGTGTGTGACACTGCGCGAAAACGCTACTTCCTGGCGTACTCGAACTTCGGCAATGCTTTGATCGCCGCCTTGGTCGCGCCGGGCAGGACGAACTTGCCGTCCTGTTGCTTCAACTGGGTCACCGGAATCGCGACATCGTGCTTCCCGAGGCCCACGAAGCCACCCGCGCCGACGATCACGAAGGAGACGGCCGTGTCGGGCGCAATGATGAGGTCGTCGATCTTCCCGACCCGCTGCTTCTGCTCGTTGTAGACGGCCTGACCCAGGATCTGCTTCCTGACGCTCCAGCCGAGCGCCACTGCCTTCATCTCCTCCACCGCCACGCCGCCGGTGGTCGATCCGGCGACTTGGGCGGCGGCATACCCACCAGGTACGAGCACAAGAAATGACACTGCCACGGCGGCCATGCGGTTCATCTTCCGCTCCTTTGGGACTGGCTGTCAGTCCATCCTCTGTTACTGCAACGGCGAGAACGCCGAGGGCATGACGATCTTGACCACCTCGACGTCCTGATCCACGACGAACTCGCGGATCTTCGGCGGCCAGTTCGGATCCTTGGCCGCCTCGGCGCGGATGCGGGCCGCTCGGCCAGATCGGTATACCCCCACACGTGGCTGATCTCGTTGAGCGGGCCGACCTCGGTATGCCAGAAGGCGGCGAGCGGCGAGTACTTCCGCCGGTACTCGTAGGCCTCGCCATACCGCTTCTCGACCTCGGCCAGGCTGCGGGGCTTCAGGGTGTAGGTCCGAAACTCGTAGATCATGGCCGGTCTCGTTCTTCCTGGCTCACCTTCCGACCGCCGCGCGGGCCCTCTCCGCGTCGGCCCGTTGAAAATCGGCTTCGGTGAACCCGTAGAGATGCGCGCCGCCCAGCAGGATCTGGGCCGCGAGCTCGCGGGGAATGTTCTTGAGGAGGTTGTCCGCCACGTGGGGAAAGTTGGAGTCGAAATGCGGGTAGTCCGTCGAGATGCACATCCGGTCGGCGCCGATGAGCCCCGCCGTCGACTCGATCTCCGGCTCACTCCCCTCGACGGCAGCCCAGCAGTTGCGCCGGA
>Ga0207684_10001595_pt1 | contig 24099 bp, 25 predicted proteins | sample KBSK5501metaG_FD_184342 | JGI IMG/M metagenome (GOLD analysis project Ga0207684, IMG submission 184342) | Corn, switchgrass and miscanthus rhizosphere microbial communities from Kellogg Biological Station, Michigan, USA - KBS K5-50-1 metaG... | ecosystem: Host-associated > Plants > Roots >...
GGCGTTCACCGTCGGCGGCGTCATGCCCCATTCCGTGCGATCGACCGGTTTGCCGATTTTGTTCAGCTCGCGTTTCGATTCAAAATTCTCCGCTCGCAGCTCATTCAACACGAATGGCCCGCGATCGATCATCAAGGTCGAATAATCGCGCCACTTTTCCGGGTAACCGATCTTCACCTGAAACGCGGCCAGTTTTTCCAGCGCCGCTTTTTTCGTCGGCTCGTCCATCCACTCGAGTGTCTTGATCCGATCGGCCAGTGCTTCCTTTAAGTTGTTGATCAACTCCAGCGCGCGCGCCTTGGCTTCAGGCGGAAAATATTCGGCCACGTAAAGTTTGCCGAGCGCTTCGCCAATGGCGCCGTCTTCGGAAAGGATCACCCGTTTCCAGCGCGGTTTGATCTGTTGGGTGCCGCGCAACGTCTTTTCCTTGAAATTAAAATCCTCGTTCACGAAATCGCTCGAGAGCGCGGACGCGGCCCCGTGGATCAGGTGCCAGCGCAAATAAGTTTTCCAATCGTCGATCGATGTCGATGTAAACGCGGTATTGACCGCTTTGAAGAAATCCGGTTGATGCACGTCGATGTCGCCCGGCACGGTCAGACCGATTTCTTTGAAGTAATCGCCCCAGTTCCAATCCGGCGTGATCTTCTGGAATTCATCCGGCGTCATCTTGTTGTAATTCTTTTGCGGATCACGCAGTTCGACGCGGGTGCGCGACGCCTGCGCCAGCGAAGTTTCGAGCGCGAGAATCTTTTTCGCGTCGGCGCCGGCTTTTTCGGCGGACTCGCCGAGCAGCGTCAACATCTTGGTCACGTGCGCGACATACGCGTCCCGCAATTTTTTCGAAGCGTCGTCGTCCTTGGTGTAGTAATCGCGGTCCGGCATCCCGAGCCCGCCTTGGACCGCTTGCGCAATCTCGCGGGTGCTGTCCTTGTCGTCCTGCCCGGAACCGAAATTGAAAAACGCGTTCACGCCGATCAGGTGCAGGTGCGCGATCTCTTTCAGCACATCTTGTCGATCCTTCATGTTGTCGACCTTGCCCAACTCGTCCTGCAACGGCTTGGTCCGCATCGCCTCGACTGTTTTTTCATCCATCCCGCTCGCGTAATAATCACCGACCTTTTTCCCGTCGGGGTCATTGCTTTTTGCTTTTGCCGCTTTTTCCGCAATCGCGTGGAGCGCGTCGTTGTTGTGCTCGATCAGCTGATTGAAACTGCCCCAGCGCGAATATTCCGGCGGAATCTCGGTGCGCTTGATCCAACCGCCGCTGGCGTAGAGGAAAAAATCGTCCGCCGGTTTGACTGACGGATCCATGTTGCTCGGATCGATTGGCTTCGCGTTCTCATCCGTCGCCGGTTTCGAAGTCGCTTCGCCACTCTTAACGCCGCTGCTTTGAACCGGCGGCGGGTTCTTCGCGGTCTTAGATTCGGGAGCAGCCTGCAACCCAAACGCGATCAACACACTCAAAAGAGAAACGGACAGGAATTTCTTCATCGTGGAATGTAGAGACGGGCGTCTCGCCCGCAAGCAACGTGACGTTGCATCCAGTTGTAGGGGGCGGCAGTGCTTGCCAGGTCGTAGCCTTGGCGAAGACTGGTCGGCCGCAGTTTTTCTCCCAGTAACCACTAGCAAATAACAGATAACTCGCGCGCAGCGCGTCTTCTGTGGTGGCAGGCGTCGCGCCTGCATCCAATAACCATTAACTAATAACTATTAACGTTGCCCTGTCAGCGGCGTCCGCCTAGTCTGCGCGCAACCACCGAAAGGACTTATGAAAAAATATATTGCTTACACAGTGATCGCACTGATCGCCACGATTGGAGTTTCCATCGCCGCCCCGGACAAGGCCGCGATCGAAGCAAAAGAAAAAGCAGCCTGGCAGTCTTTCAAAGACAAGAAGCCTGACGACTTCAAGAAAGTGGTGAGCGCGGATTTCCGCGGAGCTTACGCCGAAGGCATCTCGGATATGGATAAGGAGCTGTCCGACATGAAAAAGTGGGACATGAAATCGTTTACCATCAGCGACTACAACGCCCTCTCTAACGGACCGAACGTCATCGTGACCACTTACGTTGTGAAGATTGAAGGGACGTTTGACGGCAAGGATGCTTCCGGCACTTATAACGCCGGGTCCGTTTGGAAACAGGAAAAGGGCGCGTGGATGGCCATTTTTCACACCAATGTAAAAGCCGAAGAGGCAACTCCGCCCAAGCCCGCCGCCAATCCATAGCCCGGGCTACCGATTTAGAGCTGGTCCAACTTGTAGCCGCGCCCTTGCAGTTGTGCGATCACGCCACGCGGACCGCACAAGTGTAACGCGCCTACGATAACCATCGTTGGTTTTCCCGATTTGATCTCGGCTTCGATGCGCGGGACCCAGAGCGAACTGCGCTTTTCTATCCAACGCCAGTAACCGCCGGGACCATTCCCATGCGGGGCGTAGAGCTGATAAATGCGCGCGGTGCTGCCTGATTTCCATGCCGCGATTGTTTCGTTGAGAAGTTCAGGCGAGCGTTGGCCATATTCGATCGCTTCGAGAAGATAGGATTCGCTCTCGCGGTCGTTCATCTCGTAAAGACTGCGAGCAAATTCATCAATCGTCTCCAGCCCGCCTATTTCGCCGCGGTGGCGCGTTTTTTCATAAACATAATGATCGATGCTGACCCGCGAGCTGACGGTTTCCATTCCTTGCGCTTTGAGATTGAAAACCGCAATCGCCCACGGTTTCTGGTTTTCAAAGGCTGAGAGCGGAACGCGCGCGATGCGCTTGAGCAGCGCGAAGGTGGTGGGATTCACTCTCTGCTGAATTGTCACTCCGCGCGGATAAGACGTTTGCGGAGCGAGCTTGCGCGAAAGGAGCGTCGGATCATTCATAGTCGGATCTCGCTCGAAGATGAACTTCGCCGAATCATTGACCGCTTGGTCGAATTCTGCCAGGGCCGGATAATCGGATTTGCGCAGGGCGTGCATCGACCCGACTAAATAAAAAGGCGCCGTCGCGTTTACGACCCGCCACAGAAAATGCCTTTGCGTTGGCCTGCCCTGGGCGACGCAGAAATCGCCGGCCAGCGCCAAGACAACAAACAGCAAAATAAATCGGCGTTTCATTTTCCAGTTGTCGATTCTTGTATGTTGGGAAGCGGGTTTCACCTGCATTTTAGCTACAATCGACTAATAACCGATTCGTTTTATGACAGAGATCACGAAGGACACGAAGCTCGGCAATGTTAGGTGTAGAGGCGGCCATGCTTGCCAAGTCGTAGCCTTGGCGAAGACTGGTCGGCCGCGATCTTCTTACAAATAACCAATAACGAATAACTAATAACTCTTTCACGCGATTGACTTCGATTTTTGTGGCCGTAGCTTCGCGTGAAAGTGCGGGGGAGCCGCTGTTGGCTGAGACGTCCTAGACGAACCCCTTGAACCTGATGCGGGTAATGCCGCCGAAGGGAGGTCCGAAGGCGGACTGCCAGTATCTCAGCCATGCGAACTTTTCCGCGCATGGCTTTATGAAAAAACCGGTCTTATCCACAGATTCCGTCGGCCCCGATTTGCACAGATCAAAGAAAAAAAATCTGCGAAAATCTGCGAAATCTGTGGAGAAAAAGTCTTCTTTGCCGAACTCGAAGAAGATTTACGTCGCCGGCAAATTGCATCCCGACCTTCGGGTGCCGTTCCGCGAAATTTCGTTGGCGCCGACAAAAACAATGTCCGGCGAGATCGAAGTGAACGAGCCGGTGCGCGTTTACGACACCAGCGGTCCCTGGGGCGACTCGGAATTTCGCGGCAACGTCGAGCAGGGACTTCCACCGTTGCGTGCGAAGTGGCTCGAGAGCCGCGGCGATGTCGAAGAAATCCAAGGACGCGCCGTTCGTCCACAGGACAACGGATTTTTATCTGAGAAGCACGCTGCGGAACGAAACGGCCAGAAGGCAGAGGTCAGATTTCAGAGGTCAGCGAAGAACAACCCGCTGCGCGCGAAATCGCATGCGGTCACACAACTCTACTACGCGCGACAAGGCATCATCACGTCCGAGATGGAATACGTCGCGATCCGAGAAAACGGATCGCGAGAGGACAGAGGACACAGGTCAGAGGACAGCGAGAAAAATCTGGGGAGCGCGCGCGATTCGCGGCCGGGATCGCGACCGGGTGGAGCGCTCGTCTCGCCGAACGGCTCTGAAATCACGCGCAACGATCTCGCGCAGCAGCATCCCGGCGAATCATTCGGCGCGAACATCCCAAAAGAAATAACCCCCGAGTTCGTCCGCGACGAAGTCGCGCGCGGGCGCGCCATCATCCCGGCGAACATCAATCATCCGGAAAGCGAGCCGATGATCATCGGCCGCAATTTCCTGGTCAAAATCAACGCCAATATCGGAAACAGCGCCGTCGCGTCGTCGATCGAGGAAGAAGTCGAGAAGATGCGTTGGGCCACCAAGTGGGGCGCCGACACCGTGATGGATCTGAGTACAGGCAAAAACATTCACGCCACCCGCGAATGGATCATTCGCAATTCGCCCGTGCCCATCGGCACCGTGCCGATTTATCAGGCGCTCGAAAAAGTCGGCGGCCGCGCCGAAGAACTGACCTGGGAAATTTATCGCGACACCCTCATCGAACAGGCGGAGCAGGGGGTCGATTACTTCACCGTCCACGCCGGGGTACTATTAAGATACATCCCGATGACGGCCCGGCGCGCCACCGGCATCGTCTCGCGCGGCGGCTCGATCATGGCGAAATGGTGCCTCGCGCATCATCAGGAAAGTTTTCTCTACACCCGTTGGGACGAGGTCTGCGAGATCATGGCCGCCTACGACGTCAGCTTTTCCATCGGCGACGGTTTGCGGCCGGGTTCAATCGCGGACGCGAACGACGAAGCGCAGTTCGCCGAACTTTACACCCAAGGCGAGCTGACCCAGCGCGCCTGGAAACAGCACGTGCAAGTAATGAACGAAGGTCCGGGCCACATTCCCATGCACCTGATTAGAGAGAACATGGAAAAACAACTCGAGTGGTGCGACGAAGCGCCGTTTTACACATTAGGTCCGTTAACGACCGACATCGCGCCCGGCTACGATCACATCACCAGCGCGATCGGCGCGGCGATGATCGGCTGGTACGGCTGTGCCATGCTTTGCTACGTCACGCCGAAAGAACATCTCGGTTTGCCGAACAAGAAAGACGTCAAAGACGGCGTCATCGCCTACAAGATCGCCGCGCACGCCGCCGATTTAGCGAAAGGCCATCCCGGCGCCCAATACCGCGACAACGCCATCTCAAAAGCGCGCTTCGAATTTCGCTGGGAAGATCAGTTCAATCTGGCGCTCGATCCCGAAACCGCGCGCGAGTTCCACGACGAAACACTTCCGCAAGAAGGCGCAAAAACCGCGCACTTCTGCTCCATGTGCGGACCCCATTTTTGTTCGATGAAAATTACTGAAGACGTGCGCAAATACGCGGCAGAGCAGGGGATCACAGAAAACGAAGCGCTCAAGTTGGGAATGCAGGAAAAGGCAAAAGAGTTTGTCGAGCAAGGCTCGGAAGTTTACGCGAAGACGTAAAACGGCTGTGCTCGTTGCCGCGTCCTTTGGTTTAATGAATCGAGACCGCGACGCCGGCTTTCACTTTCTGCGCAAGACGGACGACGTCCCAGTTTGCTAGCCGAACACAGCCATGGCTGACTGAGCGACCGATCGTCTCGGGCTCGTTAGTTCCATGAAGACCGATGCCTTTTTTGTTGAGCGCAATCCAGATCACGCCGACCGGGCTGTTTGGACCCGGTGGAAGCATGTGGAAATTACCGCTACGCTTGCCGTGCTTGAGCATTTGTTTATCGTAACGGAACGTCGGTAACTTTGTGATCCTGCTCACTTTCCATTCACCAATCGGCGAAGTCGTCTGCGCTGAACCGACTGTAACCGGATAAGCGGCGACTAGTTTATCGGCTTCGAAAACTCCAAGCATATTTGTTTTGGTGTCAATTTTCACGGAGACCGCCGGTCGCTCAGGCCCGCCCGATTTCTCCGTTGTTGCGGGAACTGGCTTATCATTTCCTGGATTGGCCTCGTCTGGCAGGTCATTTGCGGCTGGAGCCCCAACTTCACTGCCGGGCTTAAGGTCTTTCACGCCGGCGAGTTCGAAAGGTTCGACGTTCGGCACCATGAGCTGGTCGCCCGCTTTGATTGTTTTCGTCTTTCCGGGATTCAGTTGTTCAAGGAAATGAACTTCGCAATGAAATTTTTCCGCGACTGCTTCAGCGGCATCGCGATATGCGAGGAATTTTAATTTCGCTTGCGCAGCCACCGCGCTCGGCAACGGCCCGATATTTTTAAGATCGGCGTCAGCCACCGTGTAAGGAACAATGGCAGGACCAACGCCGGCGAGGTCGAATCCACTGACATCCGGCGCCGTATCAGGCTTCGCTGGCAATGGCGGCGGCTCGCCGCGGGACTGACGATAAAGCGCAAGCGCCTTGATTGTGAATCCGCCGTAATGTCCATTGATTGCGCCCGGACTAAAGTTCGCGCGGTCGAGAAACACTTGCAGCCGCGTGGCCGCTTCAATTTCTGCAGGGTTACGCTGCGGCTGAGCCGCCGGTTTCGGATGAGCTCCCGATTTTTTGCGGCCCTCCGCCGGGACGGCGACCGTCGCGACAATTGCGGCGACGAGTGCGAGCCAAAGAAGAATCTTCACACAGTTGCATCGTCCTTCTCATGCTTGGCGGCTGTCTCTCTGATTTTTCTGTCGCTTGTGGGCGCGTGACCGTGTTATCCGTCTCTGCTGTCGGTATTCTATTTAAAGGAGGAAACATCATGCTTCATCTGATTTGGTACATCATCGTTGGTTTGATCGCCGGGTGGGCTGCGAAATCGGTCATGCATATGCACATGTCGCTTCTCTGGACGATCGTGCTCGGTGTCGTCGGTTCAATTGTCGGCGGACTAGTGACGCACATCTTTTCGCGTCCCAAGCCGGGCGCGCAATTTCATCCGGCCGGGATAATCGTTTCGATTCTTGGCGCGCTACTGGTGTTGTGGCTCTGGCACAAATTCAAGCTTCACATTCCCGCTGGATAATTGGACAAAGCCTTGATAGCGCACTCCTTCATCGCGCCATAGCCTTGGTGAAGGAGGATGTTCCATGTGCGGCCCACACTTTTGCAGCATGAAGATAACGGAGGGCGTGCGGAAATATGCGGCGGAGCAAGGCGTCTCCGAACAGGAAGCTCTTCAAAAGGGAATGGAAGAAAAATCCCGCGAGTTCCAAGAAAAGGGTGCGGTGCTTTACGCGAGAACAAAATGAAAACCAAAACAGAGAAAAACCAAACGAACCATCCGAAAGCGGTGTCACGTGAAGAGTCGCTCGCAGAGCGGCTCGAGCTGCTCGCCATCGCCACCACGGCCGGCCCGGCGCCGGCCGGCGACGTCGTCGCCACCGTGTACAAGGACAGCAGCGGGAGCAACATCTACGTCGAGCCGTTGCCGCCACAGTCGCTCACGTGCGTCAAGCCTTTGGGGCAGCCCGGGTGCCCGGTGTCGCGGGTCTATTACGGTTTCGCCAACATCACGCCCCAGCAGCAAGCCGACGCCGAGTGGTTTTACCGCAGCGCCGACCTCGACCGGAACTGGGTCCTCGTCGTGGGACACCTGGCGACGGTGAACGTGAGGGATCATAGGACCGGCATCACCAGCCAGCAAACCTGGTTCATGGTCGACAAGCTCTACCTGGTCCCCAACCGGGGACGTGTCATCGAGTCCCACTCGACACAGTTCTTCTATGCCACGGGAACCACGGGCAACGCCCAAGTCGTCGCGATCAGCCGCGGCGAGCAGTCGCCCCGCGCCGCGTACATCACCTGGACAGGCCTGGCCGCGTACGGCAGCGGCGGCCCCACCAGCGTCGAAGACATGTTCGTGACGGGCCAGGCCGACTTCACGCGCTCTCCCCTGCCCGTCAGTGCAGACGAGTACTTCGTCCGGCAGACCCGCTAGCTAGACAAATTGCCCAGGCAAATCGTCCGATCCCCGCGCGGACTGGACGGCCTCTGGGGCATGTACCAGTGGCTCGATCGCGCGGCCAAAGGACGCAACGAGACCGGCGTCTGGTGGCGCCGCCACGACGAGTACGATCGCGAATCCCAATCCAAAGGCGCGGCGTATTAGGTCAGTGTGAACCCCTAGAGCGAGTTCAATATCCGCGTTGCGATAAGACAAAAAGATATCAAACTCCGCGTAATCTGACGGAAATTGAAAGTCGGACGCAAGTACTGCGGCACTTGTCAAAATCGAATTCAAATCGGTGGCATTCAAAATCGAAGCGCGATGAAAGAAAATGGGGTCGCGTCTAAACATTTACGATCCCGCTAGTGCACCGAGAGTGTGCCCGAATGTAGATTGCCGCAGAGCGGCCTGGTTGACATTTGCTTCGTTGAAAACTGAAACGCGGAAAGCTGAAATGCTGAAACGCTGAACGGTCATGCATTGCGATCTTGAAGTATGAAGAAGCGCAAACTTGGAAAGAGCGGTCCATCAGTCTTTCGCTTCAGGGCACGGCTCTTTCGGCACCCTAACATGGCGAAGACCGGTTGCTGGACCCTGCTCAACGTCCCGAAGATGGTCAGTAAGAAGCTGTCCTCGCGCGGCATTGCCAAGGTCGAAGGCACGATGAACGGTCATCCTTTCCGAGCGGCACTGGAACCCAACACGTCCGGAAGCCACTGGCTGCGTGTGAACAAGGCCATGCGCGAGGGCGCTGGTGCCGACGCGGGCGACATGGTGAAACTCATTATCTTGGGACCAGAGCCTGAACCGACAGTCCCCGCCGATCTCCGGGTCGCCTTTACCGCTTCCCACGAGGCGAAGACGTTGTGGAAGGACCTCACGCCCATCGGTCGCCGCGATTGGATCCGCTGGATCGATTCGGCCAAGAGACCTGAGACCCGGGCCCGCCGAATCACACGGAGCGTCGAACAGCTTTCCTCAGGAAAGCGGCGCCCTTGTTGTATGAATATCTATGAATTTATGATGCGCCGCATTCCTACTAATGTGAGCAGACGGAAGAGCCTCTAAGGAAAGCAGGCGGGGTCAGATCTATATACTTTCGACATTTGGCGCCGCAAAATCTGAAAAACTGAAATTGATTAGTAATGCGCGCCGACGTACTCCCACATCTGGTGATGCCAGTACGGCCATTCGTGCCCGCCCTCTGGGCCCCAGTCATCCAGATGATGCGGAATGCTGCGATTCCTGAGGATCTCGGACATTCGGTAGGTCGGCCCGCTGTTCTCCCACGGACCACAGCCGGTCACGAGTCGGATGTCGCAACTCGCGTATTGGTGAAGAAACCAGGGATCACTCTGGTTAGCCATATAGTCGACCGGGTTATTGAAGTAGAAGTTGTCGTCATACATCCCGTCCATGGAGTCCCGCATATCGTAGATGCCCGAGAGCGCGTAGCAGCGCTTCACATGGTCGGGATGCTTGAAGAGAGTGTTTGCCGCGTGATAGGCACCGAGTGATGCGCCCAGCGTGGCAATCCCGATGCCCGGCGTCTGGCACTGGGAGTCGATGAACGGGAAAACTTCGTTCGCCACGTAGGCATCGTACTGCGCCTGCATCCAGCTCCGATGGAACGGGTGCGCTCCCTTGTTTTGGAATGAATCGCTGTTCACGCTGTTGATGCAGAAGATTCGGATTCGCCCCTGCTCCAGGTAGGGACTGAGGGTGCGAATCATTCCCTGACCTTCCTGCTCCCACTCGTCGCCGCAGCTCGTCGGGAAGGCGAGGATGGGCCCGCCGTAATTGCCGTAAATAGCGACGCCCATGTCCCTATTGAGACGGTGCGAGTACCAACGCTGATGGTCACGATGCATGCCGTGCGAGGATAGCGGGTTGACGGTCGGGCTCAAGCCCGGTGTGATCATCGCGTGCGGTGCAAAACACTGCGTCGGAAAACGCGGTGGAATCGCCGGCGTCATTTAGCATCAGCGAATCCGCTAACCGAGGAAAGTAGGCGGGGTCGCATCTAAACATTTGACATTTCAACCAGAAAAGGCTGATACGCTGAAATTCTGAAAGGCTGAAATCCGGAGATCAGAGGACAGAGGACAGAAACAGAAAGACGTGTCAAAAGACTGCTGCACTTGAGAAATGAGAATCGTTCTCCTTGCGATATCTTTGTTGTGCGGTCTCGCGCTTCGCGCGCAGGAGTCTTCAACGACTCCGAGCCCTTCTGCAGTCCAGGCCGATACTTCCCAGATTCCGAAAGATTATGAAATGCTCGAAGACAGCGCTGCACCGGACGGCCGCTTTGCCGTTCTCTCGCCGGTACGGAATGAAAAGAACGATGAAGAGAATGGCCCGCCGTATCCGCCAAATCTTCTAGTGCGGCTGAACCCCTATGCTCTTCTTGCGAAAGTCAGAACACCCGGACTTCCGAAATGTTGGCGGAACACACTTCTTGTAGAGTGGAGTGGCAACGCCGTCGTCGCTGTCTGGGAAAACGCGAAGTGGGGAATCGCGGATCTCTCGGTTTATGAGATCGCGAATGACAAGTTGAAGCGCACCCATCCGGTATTTCGTGAAGCGCGCAAATACTTCGATCGCGATTTCCACCAACGCTTTCTGAAAAAGTATCCGAAGGAATACCCCAGTTATACATTTACGTCAGACTGGAAGGGGGAAGAACCCGACTTTGAATTCAAAGGGCGCAAGTTGTTGCTCAATCTCTACGCCGAGAACAAACCGAATCTTGCTCCCGGTCCGATTTGGTCGGCGCAACTCCGTGCCACCTGGAATCTGGACACCGGAAAGTTCGAGAAGGTGGATTTTCCGCCCGGTGAAATCGGGATCCGCAAAGCGGAGGACTGACTCCGCGGTCGAAGCTGAAACGCAAAGAAGAAGTTGAGACGTCAAGGTCCGAGCCGGACTGGCCTTTGACGAGGGTAGGAGCGAGTGAGTACGGGCAGCGAACGAGTTTCAAACGCTGAAATCCTGAGGTCAGATCAGGAACGCTGGAAACGCTGTCGATAAAAGAGTCGCTCGTTCAGGCGGGCTTTCCGCAGCGCGGAGTCGTTAGGCCAGAAACAAAGGCGCTTATGGTTGCGCGGTCAAAGCGTTTCGCATTCTCTTTCTAACGCTATATCTTTGGCGGACATGGAACGGCGTTTGACTGCGATCCTCGCCGCCGATGTTGTCGGCTACAGCCGGATGATGGGCGCGAATGAGGCCGGGACTCTCGATGCGCTCAAAGCCGTGCGAGCGGATTTCGTGGACGGGAAGATCACGCAGCATCAAGGGCGCGTTGTGAAGCTGACCGGTGACGGCATGCTCGTGGAATTCCCGAGCGTGGTAAACGCGGTTACGTGCGCGGCTGAGATTCAGCGTGGAATGCGCGATCGCAATGTCGATCTTCCGCCGGATCGCCGCATTGAATTCCGCATTGGCGTGAATCTGGGCGATGTGATTGTGGAAGGCGACGACATCTACGGGGATGGCGTCAATGTAGCGATGCGCTTGGAGAGCATCGCAGAGCCGGGCGGAATTAGCGTTTCATATTCGGTGCGCGATCAGGTTGGGAACCGGCTCGATCTCACCTTCGAAGACAAGGGCGAACAAAATTTGAAGAATATCGAAAAACCGATCCGTGTTTACAACGTATCGCTCGACGGACCGGCGGCGCGAAGTGAGAGACAATCCGCCCCAACCAATCGCGCAAAACAGCGCCCGCCGGAAAAGCCATCCATCGCGGTGATGCCATTTGCCAACATGAGTGGCGACCCTGAGCAGGAATATTTCAGCGATGGAATGACGGAGGACATTATCACCGACCTCTCGAAAATCTCAGGACTCTTCGTGGTGGCGCGCCACAGCGCATTTATTTATAAAGACAAGCCGATAAAAGCGCAACAGATTGGGCAGGAGCTCGGAGTCGATTTTCTGTTGGAGGGAAGTGTCCGAAAAGCGGGCTCGCATGTACGCGTTACCGGCCAACTCGTTAATTGCAAAGACGGCGGCCATCTTTGGGCGGAACGTTTCGACCGCGACCTCACCGATATCTTCGCGATTCAGGACGAAATCACTCACGCGATCGTGGAACAGCTAAAAGTTAAGCTGTTGCCGCAGGAAAAGGAATCGATCGAGCAGGCGCCGACCGACAACGTGGAGGCTTATACTTATTATCTGAGAGGCCGCCAGTTCCTGCACCGACATTCGAAGTCGTATTACGACCTGGCGCGGCGGATGTTCACAAAAGCGGTCGAGCTGGATCCGCGCTATGCTCGTGCTTATGCCGGCATTGCCGATTGTGATTCGTTTCTTCGTTTGCATTACCATGTCGATGTTCCGCTCCAGCAAATTTTCGAAATGACCGAGAAGGCGCTCTCGCTGGACGATCAGCTGGCGGAAGCGCATGCATCACGAGGTCTGGCACTCTCAATTGAGAAACGATTTGAGGAATCGACGGCTGAATTCGAGAAAGCCATTGCGCTCGATCCCAATTCCTTTGAAGCACACTACTTGTATGCGCGGGGAAGTTTTGCGCAGGGAAAACTCGAGCGGGCGGCGGAACTGTTCGAGCGTGCCGCCGCGATCAGCCCCGAAGATTATCAATCGCTGGTTCTGCTGATTCAAATCTATAGATCGCTGGGTCGTGACGCCGAGAAGGACAATGCCGCCCGACGCGCGATCGCGCGCGCGGAGCGCGAGTTAATCCTCCATCCCGAAGATCCGAGGCCGGCATACATGGGCATCGCGGCATTGATTGAGATGAGGGAAGGCACTCGAGCCAGAGAATGGATTGAGCGAGCTTTGGTGATCGGCGCCGACGATCCTCTCACACAGTACAATGTGGCCTGTGGCTACACCAAACTTGGCGATACGGAGCAGGCTTTGGATCTCCTCGAGCGCATGTTGCCGAACGTCGGCGCTGAGATCAGGATGTGGATCAAACACGATTCCGACTTCGATGCTCTCCGAAATAATCCGCGTTTTCAAAAACTGCTCAAGGCAAACGCGTGACCCAGTTTTATTCCGGCGCCGCCTAACAAAACGGGCGAGCCGGCCTAACAACTAAAAGATTGTCCGCAAGCTTTCATCCATCATAAGCGGCTTATGATGCATCTTCGGTTGTCGCCGCCGTGGTCTCATTTTTCGTACGGCGTCGTCAGTTCCTTCTCGTCCGTACCGACCACGAACACGGCCAGCAGCTTAGCGGGTTCGGTCTTGCTCGCGTTCTCACTAACGCTGTGCCGGTCACCAGGCATCTCGGAGAAACTCTCTCCGGTGCGATAAGTAACGACCGGCCCATTATTGACCGAACTTCGGATCTCTCCTTCGAGAACGGTTGCGTAGATAAAAGCAGACTTGGGATGGTGTGGGCCGACGACGTACCGCCGGGACCATATTCGACGAGCACACCCTTAATACTTTTGCCAGGCACATTCGGCAGAGCGTGCTCGTAGACGAGCGTGACCTTTGCATTTTTGTCAGCGGCTATCCCTGAGCCCACGCCGAGAGTGGCGACGAGGGGTGCGCAAACAATAAGTGCGTAGATGAAGCGCGGCAGCCCGACTGGTTTTGAAGTTCGGATTTGTTTCATTGTGCTGCTCTTTCTATCCGAGGTGCTTTCCATGATGCGCGGCAGACCGCTGAGTATCATGCGATCTGCCGCCGCGTCCTAAGTTCATGCTGCTTTTCGCGCCGTGGAGCGGCTGAGCCACTCCTCGAAACGCGTCGGGCCGAGGCGCGCGTTATCGCCGGGGATAAGGCTTTGATCGTTCAGCTCTGTGCCGAAGTAGAGGGCGTGGAGGTCCGTGGTCACCTTCCGCGGGTCTCGCGTTGCGCTCAAGAAACGCCGGGCGAATTCATCCATTCGGATCGGTTCGGGACCGGCCACCTCGACCGCATCGTTTAATGGCTCGGCGACTGCCACGTCAGTCAGGGCGGCGGCGACGTCATCCGCCGCGATGGGCTGCATGAGAGCCGGTGATAACCGAACCGTTGGCCCTTCGGTGGCCGATTGGACGAGGCCCTTCGCGAACTCGAAGAACTGCGTCGAGCGGACAATGGTGAATGGAATCCCTGATGCCTTGATCAGGTTTTCCTGAGCCACCTTCGCGCGCAAATACCCGCTCGCGGGAAGCCGGTCGGTGCCGACGATTGACAGCGCCACGTGGTGCCGTACGCCGGTGGCCGCTTCCGCAGCAAGTAAATTACGTCCTGCCGTTTCAAAAAACTCCAGCACGGCCTTGTCCTCCCACGATGGCGCATTCGCGACGTCAACAACGACCTGAGCGCCTTTAAGCGCTTCAGCCAGTCCCTCACCAGTAAAGGTGTTGACGCCCGAGGAAGGTGACGCAGCAACTACCTCTTGGCCACGGTGGCGAAGATTGTTTACCAGTTTTGTTCCGATGAGGCCAGTGCCTCCGATGACCACGATTTTCATTTTCTTATCCATATGTTTTTCTCTTTCTGCTTTAAGACTCCCTTAATGGTAACGGTTCGATCGCGGACATTGGATTCGGGAAAATCCGGAAACCGGAAAGCGAAAGACGGAAACTTGACGAGCTGAGCCCTGATCAGAAGCAGACTCGCAGCAGCACGCCAGGCCAGCCAAAAAGAATGACCAATGTATTAAGGAAGGTCATCGCGATCGCGATTTTGGCGATCAATGGCAAAGGAAGCGTCGTCGATAACGTTGGGCCGCTACCACGACGGAACGGCGCAACGCTTACGAGAAGGAGTAGCAGAGTGACCGCGAGCACCGCGGCATCCCAGACGCAGAATAATCCAACTCTGTAGAACGGCATGTAGCGCCAGAGGCCGTGTCGATCTACGATCGTCTCTTCAAAGATGACCCACGTATTAATGAACGTCGTGGCAATCGCGATCTTGGCGATCAGCGGTAAAGGAAGCGTTGTCGATGTTTTCATACTTTGCTGCGACGCTCGGGCTTGAAGTGCGCTTTAAGTCAAGCGACTTTTTCTTTTCATATGGCGAAGATCACAATTGGCGAAGTGGCGCGCAGGGCAGGTCTGAAAGCTTCTGCCATCCGGTATTACGAGAAGATTGGCCTGCTGCCGAAGACTCAGCGCATCGGCGGGCAGCGCCGTTACGAAACCGGCGTTTTGAACTATTTGGAGGTCATCGACGTGGCCAAGCGCGCCGGGTTCCGAATGGATGAGATCAGGCATCTCTTCCACGGATTTGGCAAGGGGACTCCGGCGTTCCGCCGCTGGCAATTACTCGCGCAACGCAAAATAACCGAAATGGACGATCTGGTCGCGAGAGCGAAGAAAATGAAACGTCTGCTCAAAAAGGCGGATCGCTGTAAATGTCTTGATCTGGAAGATTGTGGTAAGGCCTTTCTCGCACGCTCAAAGAGAAGTGACGAGTGACATGTGACCAGGGAGAAGAAACGGGGTCAGATCTAAACTTTTGACATTTGGTCGGACTGAAGCAGTCCCGTTATCGGTTAATTAATCGTTATTGGACGAGCGATGGCTACTCGCTGGTTATTGGTTAATTGTTAAGATTAAGAAAGGCGAAGATGATGGCTAAGCATAAAACTGGAACACGTGGAGAGTGGCTGGCGGCCCGGCTGGAGTTGCTCAAGGCCGAGAAGGAATTCACGCGCCGGAGCGATGAGCTGGCGCGGCGGCGGCAGGAGTTGCCCTGGGTGCGGATCGACAAGGAGTACCGATTCGAGACCGATGAAGGAAAAGCGTCGCTTGCTGATCTCTTCCGAGGGCGCTCGCAGCTCCTCGTCTATCATTTCATGTTCGGGCCCGACTACAAAGTGGGGTGTCCGTCCTGCTCGGCGATCGCAGACGGGTTCAACGGCATCGCGGTTCACTTAGAGAATCATGACGTGATGCTTTGGGCGGTGTCGCGGGCGCCGCTCGAAAAGTTGCAGAAGTACAAAAAGCGAATGGGTTGGACATTTCCATGGGCGTCGTCGGCGGACGGCGAGTTCAATTCCGACTTCAGCGCCTCGTTCACTGAGGAGGAACAGCGCAAGGGGATCGAATACAATTACGAGCACGAGGAACCTGTCGCACCGATATCGTCGCGCTCGACGTCCGACGGCGCGAGTAAGTTCGCAGCCATGTGCGGGACCGACGTGAACACGTACGTTCGCGAGCGGCCGGGCGTGAGCGCATTCGCGCTCGAGGACGGCGTCGTTTATCACACCTATTCCGCCTATTCGCGCGGAGTGGACGGTTTGTGGGGAATGTACCAATGGCTCGACCGCGCGCCGAAGGGACGCAACGAGACCGGCGTCTGGTGGAAGCGCCACGATGAGTACGAGAACTCGCCGCAAAACAAAGCCGCATCAAAAGATTGCTGTCACTAGTTAAGCCGCTCGCGAAGTTCGACGGTAATGCGCTTGCCGGCTTTTTTGCCGATTGCTTGGCGGATTTTGGCGCTGACCGGAAGCTTGTGAGTGCCGTCACCCAATGCCATGAAGGAACTTCTGAACGGCTCGCCGTCCATCGTGCCGCGCACTTTCACAAGGCCGCGCGTCCCGAAGAACCTGGCGGAATCTTTCATTTTCACATAAGTCCATCCGCCTTTCGCCGGACTCTTTTGCAAAATAGCGGTGAACCGTTTCTTTAGTTTCACGATCTACATTAAAAGAGAATCGCGGTCGGATCTAAACATTTGACATAGCAGCTCGGAGCAGGGAGCGAGGAGCTGAGAGAACATGGAAATAAAAAGAAAAGGCTCGCAGTCTTCGAACAAGGGGCCAACCGATTGGTTTACGGGTACCGTTCGAATTGAGCCGCTGTTCGAAGCGCCCGAACCCGCACGTGTTCGCGGCGCAAGCGTCACGTTCGAGCCGGGTGCCCGCACGGCCTGGCATAGACATCCGCTCGGTCAAACGTTGATCGTCACGTCCGGCCTTGGGTGGGCGCAACGCGAGGGCGGCCCGATCGAGGAAATTCGGCCGGGCGATTTAGCCTGGTTCGAGCCTAACGAGAAACATTGGCATGGCGCAAGTCCGACTTCTGCGATGACGCATATAGCCATTCAAGAGGCTTTGGACGGAAAAGTCGTTGAGTGGATGGAACACGTAACCGACGCCGAGTACCGCTGTAGCTAGACAGGATTTCCCCAATTTTCACGAAACCCAGCAGAAAAATCTTCACCACAGAGATCGCAGAGAACACGGAGTCGGGAAGAGGAGCGTCCCACAGTGGTTCGTATCCACAGATACCTTGGTCCCGATTGACACAGATTCAGAACAATCTGCGAAAATCTGCGCAATCTGTGGATCAGCCATGAACGCAGGAAGCGAATTCGTGGATTTCCTGGATTCCTGATTTCCTTAGAGATCTCTCCGGTTAAGTGTCAGTCGCAGTCGGACAAGCCGATAACTAAGCGCGCGATTCGATTCTGCGCCGATTTTTTAATAAGAAAGACAATCTCAAATATGCAGAAGCGCAAACTTGGAAAGAGCAACTTAGAAGTCTCGGTGATCCGACTCGGCAAGCGATCACTAAGCACTTCCGCGAGCGCGTCAGGCGGCGTCCGATCATTCGGGTTTGTCCGCGCGCAACTGATGAACTTAATTGGTGTTGAACCAAAGGGGAGACTTTCTATGCGTCATGCGACTGCTAAGAATTTTTTCAGGTTAGTGAAACCATCAAAATCAATATGAACCTATGAGCACAAAACGACTTCTTTCAGCGGCTTACCATTCACGATCACTCTCGTCTGCTCGACCGTGGATAGCGGCGACCATGATCACAACTGCAATCGTTATATTGTTGCTTGCGGTCATGGTTCCTGCGCGAACCAGCGCCGCTCCGAAATCTGCTTTCACGATCACACCGCTCTTGCTCCGGAACGGCACGAGCGAGCCTGAAATTTCAATCGGACTCGATGGCACGATGGGCATGGTTTCGCTGCAGTGGTTGTTCGATCCATCAAACTTCGGGACCGATCTCTGGACTGGGCCGTTCGGTTCGACGCCGACTTTTCAGGGTGTAATCGACGCAGCGCTGCAGCACCCCGGCAAATCAGTTTTTGGCGCCGGTGACGCCGACGTCGCTATCGGTTCGAGTGGCAGGTTGCACGCAACGACGCTCGTTTTTCTTTTCAATTCAACTTTTAACAATGCGCAGCTCGGCGTCTCCGCAATCACGTGTCCGAGCCCAGCGAGCGGATTCTCGATCAGCCAGTGCACGGAACAGATCATCGACACGACTGGCGACGACCGGCCATGGATCACGTCGGAAGGACCTCACGTTTACATTTCGTACCATGATTCGGGTAACTCTTCATTGATCCATGCGCAGCGCTCCGACGACGATGGATTCACGTGGACGAAAATCGGAGACCCGGTCGTCGGCCAGGGCTCAACAACGGGCCAGTCGACGTTCAACAATATTCAGGGAAACCTGGTGGCCGATCCGCGAACGCATAACGTCTACGACATTTACGCTGCGGGTGAGACCGGCGTGCTAAAAGGCCGCACGTTCACACCGAACCACATCATCGTGTCGCGCAGCAGCGACATGGGCAAGACCTGGACGGCGAACGTCGCGTTTACCACTTCTGCTGGCACGAGCTTGGCCAACATATTTCCGGCTTTGGCCGTCGACCCGGTGAACGGAAATCTCTACGCGGTGTGGTCCGACGGGAAAACCGTCTCATTTAGCAGCTCAACGGACCAGGGGAATACCTGGACGCCCGCCATAGGAGTCAGCCAGTCTCCGGCAACTACGGCGCTGGAGCCGTGGGTCGCGGCACACGACGGCACTGTCGATGTTGTTTATTACGGTACCAGCGCCACGTCCAATCTGGATTCGAGCGCGAGTTGGCATGTTTACTTCGCGCAGTTCAACGGCACGAGCTTCACCCAAACTCAGGTGGACGCTACCGCCAATCACGTTGGCGTCATCTGCACCGGCGGCACTGGCTGCGGTCCGGGCATGCGCAACCTGCTCGACTTGTTCAAGGTCGCGATCGATCCGCAAAACAGCAAAGCCGCGATCATTTATACGGACGACACGCTGTCGACATCGAACGATCCGAATAATTTCGCGTGCTCGCCGAATCAGAGTCCTCCGTGTCCGTTGCCGCAGGCTGTTTTGGCACAACAGAACTGATCGGAAGACAGAGGTCAGAGTTAACCGGTCAGAACGTCTCGTTATCAGTTATTCGTTAATCGTTAACGAACAGAAGAAAACAAAGACTGCTCAGAGGCCAGAGGTCAGAAATCGGATCTTCGTTTACTTCGTCGTCTTCTGTTGGAGTCCGATGGCCTCTCTGATCTCCGTGACCTCTGTGGTTAAATGCTGGTCCGGCTCGGACAAGCGCGGCGTGAGATTCTGTTGCGATCCTTAATAAAGGAGACAAGCATCAGATATGCATCCAACTACATTCAACGCGAAGGCTTACTCCGCTGGCAGCGCAACATCAGGGCTCGCCTCCACTAAAATCAAGCGTCGCGATCCAACTGACCGCGACGTCCAGATTGAGATCCTCTTCTGCGGCATCTGCCACTCCGATCTCCATTCGGTCCGCAACGAGTGGAGCGAGTTCATGGCTACGAATTACCCGATTGTTCCCGGCCACGAGATCGTCGGCCGTGTGACCAAGGTCGGCTCGGCAGTTACCAAGTACAAGCCCGGCGATCTCGCCACGGTCGGTTGCATGGTCGATTCGGACGGCACCTGCCCACAGTGCAAGGCCGGCCTCGAGCAATTCTGCCCGAACATGATCCTCACCTTCAATTCACCGGACAAACACCTTGGAGGTTTTACGTATGGCGGGTACTCCGAGAGCATCGTTGTCGATAAACATTTCGTTTTGCGTCTTCCATCCAATCTCGATCTCGCCGCAGCCGCGCCGTTGCTCTGCGCCGGGATCACGACCTACTCGCCGATGCATCATTGGGGCGTGACCAAGGGCAAGAAAGTTGGCGTGGTCGGCCTCGGCGGACTGGGCCACATGGCCGTGAAGTTTGCGCATGCGCTCGGAGCGCACGTCGTCGTTTTCACCACCTCGCCCGGAAAGAAGGAAGACGCGGTCCGCCTCGGCGCCGACGAAGTTGTCGTCTCCCGGAACGCCGACGAGATGAAAAAGCACGCCGGCAGTTTCGATTTCATCCTCGATGCCGTCTCCGCCGATCACGATATCAACGCCTACATCAATTTACTCGGCATTGACGGCAATCTTACGCTGGTCGGCGCTCCCGCAAAGCCGCTGAGCGTCGCCGCGTTTAACCTCATCATGCGGCGCCGCAGTTTCTCCGGCTCTGCCATCGGCGGCATCCCCGAAACCCAGGAGATGCTCGATTTTTGCGGCAAGCATAATATCACCGCCGATGTCGAAGTCATTCCGATCCAGAAAGTCAACGAAGCTTACCAAAGATTGCTCAAGTCCGATGTGAAGTACCGGTTTTCGATCGACATGGCTTCTCTTAAATCAGAGTGACGAACAATACCAAAGAGGTTGAGATGTTACGCTCCCGCTAGTGCATCGAGAGTTTGTACCCGGCTTGTAGATTACTCATCCCTGCTAGTGCGTTCATAATGAAACCCGCTGATAGATTGCCGCAGTGCGGCAGGATTGAGCGGTTGAGGTGTTGAGGGGAAAACTGAGACTTATGCTAAGACGTAAGCGTGCGATGATTTCTTTATGAACACGCGGGAGAACGAAGGATTTAACGGCGCGGAGCTGAGCGAATCTGTGCTCGCGCGCGATTGGAACTCACCAGAAGAGGATGCCGCGTGGTCAAACCTGTAGCCGGCGAAGTCGTTGTCATTCCGTTTCCGCGGGCTGATCCTGCCGCCGGAAAGCGCCGGCCCGCTTTGGTGCTTGCCGATCTTCCAGGCGCGGATTTGATTCTTTGCCAGATCACGAGCCGCGCGCACTCAGATGCTTACTCCATTCCGCTCGATCGGACCGATTTGGAACGCGGCCAACTCGCTCAGCCGTGCTTCATTCGTCCGCAACGCCTCTTCACGGTTGAACACCACGTCATTCTTTCCTCAATTGGAAAGGTGCAGACCGCGAAACTCGGCGAGGTATTGAGGAAAGCGCGCGCGTTTTTTGATTAGCGATAATTAATAATACGAGCATGTCAGCCATCTTTGATCGCGTTCTGGTATTAAATCTCGTCGCCAACACGGCGATTTTCTATGTCGCGGCGCGGCTGTATTTGCTGCCGCAACTGTCACGGCTTCGGCCGAAACAGGTTCTTGTTCCCATTCTTCTTTTGCACTCGACGCGACATCTGGGAATGATGTTCCTGACTCGCGGCGCCACCTATCCTGGATTGTCCTCGGAATTCGCTTATCCGGCGGCGTTCGGCGATTTGCTAACGGCCGTACTCGCGTTCGTAGCAATTCCATTGGTATTGCGCAGCTCTTCGCTGGCCAAGCCGGCAGTGTGGCTCTTTAACATCGTCGGCACACTGGACCTGGTGACGGCAATCACTCTGGCCACAATTAATAATGCTCCCGTGGCCATGGGACCAGCTTACTGGATCCCAGCGTTTTGGGTCCCGCTGCTGTTGGTGACCCACTACGTGACCTTTGTTCTTCTTCTACGACGCGGCGACTTCTGATTCAGGATTGGCCGATCCCGCGACTGCGGGACGAGACCGTAATTTAGTTAATCCCGTCTGAGGATGTTCGCGACTTTTTCGATTGTGTTCCAATTGCGCGTGGTGGCCGGCACACCTAGGAGCTTCTCGATCTTGCCGAGGTAGCTGATCGCCTTCATCTGCCGGCGATACAGACCCAAGACGAATTGGTCCTGGATCGCGATGATCTTCAGGAGCCAGTCATCGTCCGAGGGCAGACTGAGAGGAAGAGAAGGCGGCGCGCGAAGTCGCTTGTGCAACACATTCACGAAGCGCGTTATGTCAGGGACAGATGGGTGTCGTGAGAACGGATCTCTTGATGCAAGTTTAATGATGTCGCTTGCGGGACAAATCATGATCTCGCACTTGAATGACAACTTCTTCGCGATTGCGGCGCGCAGAGTCGATTCGCTCACATCTTCCCTCACCACAAACGTGCCGACCGCGCCGATGTTGACGATGCCAAACTTCGCCAACTGCTTCGCGATGAGCGCCGGTTGGCATCGATTCGTTCCACCGACGTTCACCGCACGAAGAAATACGACCGAAGGCACGGAAGAAAGTAAAATTAGGAAGTAGAAATTAGGAAGTAGGAAATTCGGAGGACACAGGACAAAGGACAGAGGACAAAGGACAAAGGACAGGGAATCGCTAAAGTAATTATTCGTGAGCCGAATTGTTTCGCTCGTGCCGGCCGCGACTGAGATCGCAGCTGCGCTTGGATTGATGGATGACGTGGTCGGTGTCTCGCATGAATGCGATTTCCCGGCAGAGGCTAACAAGCGTCCACGCGTGACGCATTGCCCGGTACACAATGCGGGACTAGCCAGCAAGGAAGTGGATGAATGGGTGCGCCGCGCTCTGCGCGACAACGGCACGATCTATACGATCGATGAGTCGCTCCTGCGCAAGCTGCGGCCGGACGTGATCCTCACCCAACAGTTGTGCGACGTATGCGCCGTCGGTTATGGAACAGTCGCGCGGCTGGCCGAATCTCTTCCGGGACCGCCGCGCGTGCTGAATCTGGAACCAACCAGTCTCTCCGATATCTTCGACGATATTCGTCATGTCGCGCGGGCATGCGGCGTTCCGGAGCGCGGGGACGAAGTCGTTGCCAGTTTATCGGCGCGAGTTGCGAAGGTTTGCGAGCGAGCTGCACAGATCGCCGATCGACCACGATGTTTTCTGATGGAGTGGGTTGATCCACCGTTCTGTTCGGGGCATTGGGGACCAGAGCTGGTTGAGATCGCGGGCGGACACGATCCGTTAGGCCGCAAGCATCAGCCGTCGGCGCAGATCGATTGGCAGCAAGTGCTGGACGCGCGCCCGGAGATTATCGTGCTCGCGCTCTGCGGCTATGATGTCGAACTTGCGCGGCGAGATTTCGAATTGCTCCGGCGTTTTCCTGGATTCGATTCGCTTCCAGCGGCGCGCGCCGAGGAAATTTATCTCGTCAACGCTAGCGCTTACTTCGCACGGCCTGGGCCGCGCATCGTCGACAGTCTTGAACTGCTGGCGGGAATTCTCCATCCGGAAGAGTTTTCAGAATTTACCGGCAGTTCATTCAGCGAGAGATGTTCAAGAGTTCCGCATGTCGTGGACATGTCACCAAGTGATCGTTGACCATGCCGGTTGCTTGCATCAACGCGTAGCAAATCGTTGAGCCGACGAACTTGAATCCGCGCTTAACCAAGTCGCGGCTCATGGCGTCGGATTCGGTTGTGCAGGCTGGCACCTGAGCCATTCGTCGCCAACGATTCTGCTTCGGCTTGTCGCCGACAAAACTCCAGAGGTAAGCGTCGAAACTGCGGAACTCTTTCCGGACCGAGAGAAACGCCTTCGCATTCTGGATCGTTGCCGCAATCTTCAACCGGTTACGCACGATCCCGGCGTCGCCGAGCAGCCGTTTCACATTGCGTGCGTCGTAGCGCGCGATCTTCTCCGCGTGAAATCCGTCGAACGCTTTGCGATAATTCTCTCGTTTCTTGAGAATCGTCGTCCAGCTCAGCCCGGCCTGCGCCCCCTCCAGAATCAGAAACTCAAACAATATTCGATCGTCATGAACCGGCACGCCCCATTCCTTATCGTGATAGGTAACGTTCGGTTCAGTAGTCGCCCAGGGACAACGCGGCATATGGGATCAAGGATGAAGGATGAGAGCTGAAGGATGAAGGGCAAAGATTTTACGTGAGATTCGTCTGGATAAATCGCGGACTAGCGTGGATGTCGATTTGGTGCAGGACCGTGTCACCGGAGTTAACGAATCGATGCGGTGTGTTCGCCGGAATGACGACGATGTCGCCCGGTTTCGCCTCGCGCTGTTCGTCGCCGACTGTGATGGTGGCGCGGCCTTCAAGAGTGAATGCGACTTCGACGTACGGATGCTTATGTAACGGTGGGCCTTGCCCGGGCCCAGCCTTGACGATGTAGGCCGAGAAGGGCGCGCCTTGAGTTTCGCCGACGAATTCATACGACATTCCAACAAACGGCAGTTGCTCG
>Ga0207684_10001599_pt1 | contig 24074 bp, 20 predicted proteins | sample KBSK5501metaG_FD_184342 | JGI IMG/M metagenome (GOLD analysis project Ga0207684, IMG submission 184342) | Corn, switchgrass and miscanthus rhizosphere microbial communities from Kellogg Biological Station, Michigan, USA - KBS K5-50-1 metaG... | ecosystem: Host-associated > Plants > Roots >...
GGCGGGTATGGTTGACGCTTACAAGTTCATACGTAAAGGCGTCGATGAGGGCGAGTACGCGGACGCTGGGATTACAGAGAGTCTCCGGCAGCTGAGAAGGAGAGTCCAGGGCACCGCCGAAAAAGGCCTCGGAGCCGCCGGTCGAACCCCCACCCTGCCCTCCCCCAGAGGGGGAGGGATAGAGCAGGAAAGTAGGCCGAGCCGGATGGCCCCCGTGATCGGGCTGGAGTCTTCAGGCGGCGGGCCGCGGACTCAGAGAGGTCGTTCTTGCGAGAGAACGGCAAAGTCGGGTGGTACCACGAGAGAAGGCCTCTCGTCCCGGTGGACGAAGGCTTTTTATTTTTCGGAGGTGCCATGACCATACAAGCGTTCAAGATCATCGAATCGACGCTTCGTGAAGGTGAGCAGTTCGCCCCCGCCCACTTCACTCCCTCGCAGAAGATCGCGATCGCTGAGATGCTCGATGACTTTGGCGTCGAGTACCTGGAGCTGACCTCGCCCTGCGCGTCACCACAGTCCGAGGCCGACCTGCGTGTTATCGCAGCCCTGCCACTGCGGGCCAAGGTGCTGACCCATGTCCGCTGCCACCTGGATGACGCTCGCATTGCAATCGACACCGGCGCGGACGGCATCGACGTCCTCTTCGGCACCTCGTCCAGCATGCGTACCTTCTCGCACGGCAAGACCGTCGATCAGATCATCGAAACCGGCACCGAGGTGGTCCAGTTCATCCAGGGCCAGGGGCTCGAAGTGCGATTCAGCAGCGAGGACTCCTTCCGTTCGGAGCCGCGCGATCTGCTGCGCGTCTACCAGGCGATCGACCGCCTGCACCCGCAGCGGGTCGGGCTCGCCGACACCGTCGGCATCGCCACCCCGAATCAAGTCTTCGAGCTGGTCTCGATGGTCCGCAAGGCGGTCGACTGTGACATCGAGTTCCACGCTCACAACGACACCGGTTGCGCGATCGCCAACGCCTTCGCCGCCCTCGAGGCCGGCGCCACCCATATCGACACCACCGTACTCGGGATCGGCGAACGCAACGGTATCGTGCCGCTGGGCGGGATGATCGCCCGCTTGCTCAGCGTCCGGCCCGACCTGGTGGCCCACTACCGGCTCGACATCCTGCCGGTGCTCGACCGGATGGTCGCCGACATGGTCGGGATCGCGGTGCCGTTCAACGCATCGATTACCAGCGAAACCGCTTTCCATCACAAGGCGGGGATGCACACCAATGCGGTCTTGCGCGACCCCTCGAGCTACGAGATCTTCGACCCGGCGCGCTTCGGACTGGAACGGACCGTGATGACCGGCCATCGCCTGACCGGGCGTCACGCCGTCGCCCATCGCGCCAGCACGCTCGGTTTGGACCTGAGCGAGCACGAATTGCGGTTGCTGACTGCCGAAGTCAAGCGGCGCGCCGATTCCGGCCCCTTGACCAACGACGAACTCGATGACTTGCTCCGGGGTGAAGCCCCCACCCTGCCCTCCCCCAGCGGGGGAGGGAAATTCGAAGCAGCCCCTACCCTACCCTCCCCCAACGGGGGAGGGAAATTGGAAGCAGCCCCCACCCTGCCCTCCCCGAACGTCTCAAACGCTCGCCTGGCACTAAAGCGCCGCTCGCGTGGGCCGACGGGCCCGGCAAGCGGGGGAGGGAGTTTCTCCCCTCTGGTTGCAAGGAATTTGGAGGAGAGCAATGGGCACGCTGACTGAAGAGATCTTCTCGCGACGGCTCGGGCGGCCGGTGCACGCCGGCGAGATCGTGGTCGCGCCGGTCGACTACGCGATGGCCCACGACGTCACCGGGCCGCTGGCCATCGAGGCCTTTCGCAAGCTCGAGGTGCCACTCTGGGATCCGGAGCGGGTCATCATGGTCTTCGATCACATCCTGCCGGCGAACACCGTGGCATCGGCCGGCCTCCACAAGATCGTTCGCGATTTTGCCGATGAGTACGGCGTCACCCACGTCTTCCAGGAGGGCATCTGCCACCAGCTGATGGTGGAGAAGGGCTTCATCCGGCCCGGCGGCATCGTGGTCGGCGCCGACTCGCACAGCACCACCTACGGCGCACTCGGCTGCTTTTCGGCGGGCTTCGGATCGACGGACATCGCCGTGACCTTCGCCACCGGCCGGACGTGGTTTCGGATCCCGGAGACGATCCGGATCAACCTGCGCGGGGCGCTGCCCCCGGGCATCTTCCCCAAGGACCTCGCCCTGAAGGTGATCCGCATGCTGGGAGCCGAGGGCGCCAATTACCTGGCGGTGGAGTGGGGAGGTGAGGCGGTCGAGGCCATGGGCGTGGACGAACGCCTCACGCTCGCCAACCTGACGGTGGACTTCGGCGGAAAAGCAGGCCTGTGCGAGCCGGACGAGCACACCCGGGCCTACCTCGGCGAGGCGGAGGTGCTCGACCTGCACCCGATCGCACCCGTCTATCGCAGCGTCATCGAGGTCGACGCGGAGAAACTGGAACCGCAGATCGCTTGCCCGCCAGCGATCGACAACGTCCAGGACCTGAGCACGGTCGAGGGGACGGAACTCGACGAGGTGTTCGTCGGGAGCTGCGCCAACGGCCGGATCGAGGACCTGGCCATCGTCGCCGGGTATTTCAACGGGAAGCAAGTGCACTCGCGCACCCGGACGATCGTCGTCCCCGCCTCCAAGCAGATCTACATGGAGGCGCTGGCGCGCGGCTATATCCAGACCTTCATGGAGGCCGGGGCGCTGGTGATGAACGCCGGCTGCGGCCCGTGCCTCGGCCGCCAGCACGGTGTGCTCGGTCCCGGCGAGCGCGCGCTCTCGACCAGTAACCGCAACTACGCCGGGCGGATGGGCAGCGCTCAGGCCGAGATCTACCTCGCGAACCCGGCGGTCGCGGCCGCCTCAGCCCTGGCCGGGATGATTGCGGATCCGCGGGACATCTCTGCCGGCGACCGCCCCCACCCTGCCCTCCCCGAACGTCTCAAACGCTCGCCTGGCACTAAAGCGCCGCTCGCGTGGGCCGACGGGCCCGGCAAGCGGGGGAGGGGAATGGAAACGGAGAGTGAATTGGTGGGGGGGAGGAACTGATGGCCAGGGTCTTCAAGTTCGGCGACGGGATCTCGACCGACGCTATCATCCCGGGCCGGTACAACGTGACCACCGATCCATTGGCACTGGGCAAGGCGTGCTTCATCGAGGCCCGGCCCGACTTCGCCACCACCGTCGTGGCGGGTGACGTGATCGTCGGCGGCCGCAATTTCGGCTGCGGCAGCTCGCGGGAGCACGCCCCAATGGCGATCAAGGCGGCCGGCCTCCAGGCGGTCGTCGCCCGCAGCTTCGCCCGGATCTTCTACCGCAACGCCATCAACATCGGCCTGCCGGTGATCCAGTGCGACGCGATCTACGACGCGGTGGCCGACGGCGACCCGGTTTCGATCGACATCCATTCCGGCGCCATCGACGCCGGTGGCAAGATGTTCCAGGGGGAAACTCCCGGTCCGGTGGCGGTCGCCATCATGGAAGCCGGGACGCTGATCGACCTGATCAAAACGCGCGGCTGGGCCGCGATCGAGGAGGTGTCATGATGGCAACCGCTCTAACCGCGAAATGCCCGGAATGCGAGGCCGAGGTCAAGCTGGCGGCCGACGTCGAGAAAGGCGAAATCGTTCCCTGCGCCGAGTGCGGCGCAGAGCTCGAGGTGGTCGAGCGCGACCCGATCGAGCTGCGCCTGGCGCCGGAAGAAGAGGAAGACTGGGGCGAATGAGGATCGGGGTTCTCTGCTCGCGGATCCGGGCGGAAGAGAAGCTCCTCTTCGAGAGCTTCGCGAGCCGCGGGCTTGGGATCGAAAAGATCGATGACCGCGCGCTGGTCTTCGACCTGGCGGCGCAGCCGGCGCGCTTCGACGTGGTGCTGGAACGCTGCCTGCATCACTCGCGGGCGCTCTACGCGCTGCGCATCCTCAACCAGTGGGGCGTGCCGACGGTCAACACCTACGAGGTGGCGTTGACCTGCGGCGACAAGATCAACACCACGACGGCGCTGATCGCCGCCGGGGTTCCCAGCCCACGCACGCTGGTCGCCTTCACGCCCGAATCCGCGCTCGAGGCGATCGAGACGCTGGGGTATCCGGTGGTGCTCAAGCCCGCGATCGGATCCTGGGGCCGCCTGCTGGCGAAGATCTCGGACCGCGACGCGGCCGAGGCGCTGCTCGAGCACAAGGACACGCTCGGCTCCTACCAGCACGCGATCTTCTACATCCAGGAGTACGTCGACAAGCCGGCGCGCGACATCCGTAGCTTCGTCGTCGGCGACGAAACGATCTGCGCGATCTATCGTGAGTCCTCCCACTGGATCACGAACACGGCCCGTGGCGGCAAGGCCCGCAATTGCCCGGTGACGCCCGAGATCGACCGCCTTTCGCGCGCGGCGGCGCGAGCCGTCGGCGGCGGCGTGCTCGCGATCGACCTGCTCGAGCATCCCGGTGGCATCGTCGTGAGCGAGGTCAATTACACAATGGAATTTCGCAACAGCATCGACACCACCGGCGTCGACATCCCCGGCCGTATCGTCGATTACGTGCTGCGGGTCGGCGCGCTGGAGGCGGTGCCGGCGTGATCAGCTCAATGCGCGCCGAGACCGAGCCCGTCACGGAAACGGGCATCGAACTGCTGGAGGAGATGGTGTCGATCCCCAGCGTCTCGACGCAGGAGCGCGAGCTCGGGCAGTGGCTGGTCAGCCGGCTGCGTGGTATGGGCTTTGCCGCCAGGCGCGACGAGGTCGGCAATGTGGTGGCCTTCTGGGGCAGTGGGCCGCGTGAGGTACTGCTCCTCGGGCACATCGACACGGTCCCTGGCTTCATCCCGGTGCGCCGCGAGGGCCAGCGCCTCTTCGGTCGTGGCGCGGTCGACGCCAAAGGCCCATTGGCCGCGGCCATCACCGCGGTCGCGCGCCAGCCCGCCGGGGCAGCCTGTCGTTTCACCATCATCGGCGCGGTCGAGGAGGAGGGCAGCTCCCGGGGCGCTCGCCACCTCGTCGATCGCCGGCCTCCGGACCAGCTGGTGATCCTTGAACCGAGCGGATGGGACGCCGTCACGCTCGGCTACAAGGGCAGCCTCAAGGTGCGTTACCGGCTGTCGCAGCCGATGGGCCACGGCGCCGGCCCCAACGAGAGCGCCGCCGACCGGGTGATCGCCTTCGTGCGGAAAGTTCAGGACCATGCAAATGCCCCCACCCTGCCCTCCCCCGCAAGCGGGGGAGGGAAAAAGATGTTGGACGCCTTCAAGCGGCTCGACGTGCGTATTCTCCGGTTCCATGCCGATCACGACGGTTTCAAGGACACGGCCGCCATGACGGTCGGCTTCCGACTGCCGCCCAACTTCGACGTACCGTCCCTCCAGCGAGAGTTGCAAAGCTGGGCCGAAGACGCCGAGCTGCGCTTCGAGTATGCGGATGCCGCGGTACGTGCGGAGAAGAACACCCCGGTCGTCCGGGCTTTTCTCAAGGGCATTCGCGACACGGGCGGCACGCCGAGGTTCAAGATGAAGACGGGAACCTCCGATATGAACATCGTGGCCCCGGTCTGGGGCTGCCCGACGCTGGCCTACGGACCCGGCGATTCCAAGCTCGACCACACGCCGGACGAGGCGATGGACCTCGAGGACTTCGCGCGCGGGGTCAACGTGTTGACCTCCGCGCTCAGCCACCTGGCGCGATGAAAGCGGCGATCATTGGCGCCGCCGGATACGCCGGCGGTGAGCTGCTCCGTCTCCTCCTTTCCCATCCGGAAATCGAGGTGACGCAGGTCACCTCCGAGCGCCTCGGCGGGAAGTTCGTGCACACAGTCCACCCGCACCTACGGCGGCGGACGGAGCTGAGATTCCAATCGCGGGCATCACTCCAGCCGGTCGACGTCCTGTTCATCGCGCTACCTCATGGCGAGACCAGCAAGGAGATCGATCAGCTCCAGACGCTGGCGCCCACCATCATCGATCTCTCGGCCGACTTCCGCCTGCGCGACAAGGCCGGATACCCAACCTGGTACGGCTGGGAGCACCCGCAGCCCGCGCTGCTGAACGATTTCGTCTACGCGCTGCCCGAACTGCACCGTGAGCAGATCCGTAGCGCCAATCGCCTGGCCTCGGGCGGCTGCCTCGCCACCGCCGCCATTCTCGGCCTTTATCCCCTCACCCGCGCCGGCGTCGTCGATCCGTCGATGCCAATCGTGATCGAGGGCAAGACCGGATCATCGGCCGGGGGTGCCGAGTCGGGACCTGCCTCGCACCATCCGCACCGCAGTGGCGAGATGCGATCCTTCGCCCCGACGGCGCACCGGCACACCGCCGAGATCATCCAGGAGCTGGGTCTCCAGTCGCCGAACGGCCACGGGCCCAACATCGCCTTCTCGGCGACCGCCGTCGAGGCCGTCCGTGGCATCCTCGTCACGGCCCACGTCTTCCTCAACGACGACCTGGCGGAGAAGGATCTCTGGAAGATCTACCGGGCCGCTTATGCCGGCGAGCCGTTCATGCGGATCGTCAAAGAGTCGCAGGGCATCCATCGCTACCCAAATCCGAAGATTCTGTCCGGCACGAACTACACGGACGTCGGCTTCGAGCGGGACCCGCACTCGAGGCGCGTGGTCGTGATGAGCGCCCTCGATAACCTGATGAAGGGCGCCGCCGGCCAGGCGGTGCAAGCGCTCAACGTCCGCTTCGGATGGGACGAGCGGACCGGCCTCGACTTCCCCGGCTTGTACCCGATCTAGCGATGCTGGTCATCAAAATCGGCGGCAGCCTGACCGACTTCGATCCGCTGCTGCGAGATGTCGCCGCCTGCCAGGAGCCACTGGTGCTGGTCCACGGCGCCAATAAGGAACTGAACGAACTGTCAGCGCGGCTGAACCATCCACCACGAATGGTCACCTCCGAACGAGGTGAGATCAGCCGCTTCACCGACGCGACCACGATGGATCATTTCCTGATGGCGTATGCCGGCAAGCAGAACAAGCGCATCGTGGAACGCCTTCGCGCGCTCGGAGCGAACGCGGTTGGCCTGACCGCGATGGACGGCGGTATCGCGATCGGACGGCGCAAGCCCGATCTGCGCATCAAGGAGGGCGACAAGGTCAAGGTCCTGCACGGCGACCATAGCGGCAGCATCGAGCGACTCGAGCCGAAGCTCCTGCGCCTGCTGCTGGAGAACGGCTACCTTCCGGTCGTTACCCCTCCGGCGATCAGCCACGAGGGCATCGCCATCAATGTCGACGGCGATCGGCTGGCGATGGAGATCGCCACATCCCTTGAGGCGGAGCGCTTACTGATTTTTGCCGACACGCCCGGATTCATGCGCGATGTGAGCGACGAGCGCACCGTGATCCCCTTGATTCACCTCGACGAGGTGGAGAAGGTGGCCGAGTACGGCAAAGGACGGGCCCGCGTTAAGCTGCTGGCGGCGGCGCAGGCGATCGGCCGCGGCATCCAGACGGTCGGCCTGCTCGACGGCCGTGGTGAGCACCCCTTGATAAGGGCATTCGAAGGAGCGGGGACATGGGTGACGGCGTGAGGGTCGGGACAAGACTGCACCCAATTCCACTGCACGTCGATCGTGGCATCAGCCTGGCTCGTGGTGAGGGCTGCTATCTCTGGGACGACCAGGGCCGGCGATATCTCGACCTGATGACGAACTACGGCGTCAATCTCCTCGGACACGCGCATCCGCAGGTGAACGCAGCGATCGAACGCCAGGCGTCCCTGCTAACCAACGCGCACCAGAGCTTCGATACGCCCGTCCGCCAGCTGTTTCTCGATACGCTGGCCGGGTTTCTGCCACCGTCGCTGAGCCGGATGTCGTTCGCAAATTCAGGGGCCGAGGCCGTCGAGGCGGCGATGAAGTACACGCGGGTCGCCACCGGCCGAACCGGCATCATCGCCACCCATCGCGCCTATCACGGGCGGACCTTCGGTGCGCTGGCGGCGACGTCCGATGCGAAATACCGCGAGCCCTTCATGCCGATGCTCGAGGGTACCCGGCACGTCCCGTTCGACAATCTTCCGGCGATGGAGGAGGCAATCGACGAGTCGACGGCCGCCGTCATCATCGAGCCGATCCAGGGCGAAGGGGGAATCCGCGTTCCCACCGATGGCTATCTCAGAGGCTTGCGTGAGCTGTGCACCGAGAACGGATCCCTGCTCATCTGCGATGAGATCCAGACCGGATTCCGGACCGGTGCGCCGCTCGCCTTCACCCGGGAAGAGATCGCGCCCGACATCCTCTGCCTTTCGAAGTCGATTGCGAACGGCCTACCGATCGGCGTGACCATCGTGACCGAGCCGGTCAGCGAACGAGTCCCCAAGGGAAGCCACGGCGGCACTTTCTCCGGCAACCCGCTGGTCTGTGCCGCTGGCGTGGCGACCCTTCAAGTGCTCGCCGACGAACGTCTTCACGCCCGGGCCGGTGAGAAAGGCGAGCGCTTCCAGCAGCGCGTCCGCGAACTCGGCTTGAGTCAGATCCGCGAGGTGCGCGGGCGCGGTCTGTTGCTGGCGGTGGAGCTGAAGAAACCGGCGACGCCAGTGATCAGGGCGATGCAGGAGCGCGGAGTGCTGGTCCTGCCGGCCGGCGGCACCGTGATCCGGTTCCTGCCCTCGATCCTGATCGAGGATGCCCAGCTCGATGAGGGAATCGATGTGCTGGCGGAGGCCGTCCGCCAGGCCAGCTAGGCCTACAACCCCGCGAGCAAGTCGCGCAGCGCCGCGGTGTAGGTCGCGAGCGCTGAGCGGCCGCGGTTGCTGAGTGCGACCGAGGTGCGCGAGGCGACGCCGTTGCCGGTTCGGAGAAATACAAGAGCCGCCCGATGGCGGCTCTTCCGGACTGCCGGGAGACGTTACTCGACGACAGTCGTGCTGGAGGAGGACGATCCTGTCATTAGCCGGATGAGGGAAACGATGCCCCAGCCGATCAGGGCGTAGATCGCGATCGCGACCAGCGACTCCGGTTCGAGCACTGAGCGGCTCTCCTGGAGGGTATTGAAGATGCCGTGAAAAGGCGCGACGAGCGGCCAGGTCACGTCGTACATGAAGCGGACAAACGGCGCCGGATTGGCACCAAACAGCTTGAGCAGGAACCGGATCGCGATCAGCGTGTCGATGAAGCCGACGATCCACCACACCGCCTGGATCGCACGGTAGTTGCTGCTGCGCCGCCGATAGATCGAGGTGCTACTCGTGGTCGTAACGGGCGCGACCGGCCTGATCGGAGTCACCGGATCGCCCGCAGCGGTCGTCTCCTGTCGGACGACTTCGCGGTCGTATGAATCCGCCATGATGCTTCTCCTCATGAGCCCGCAAATAGGTACGGAGCGTGGCTCAAACGCTACAGACATAATAGCATGTTTTATGGCAACGCGGGCGCTACATTAGCAAGCCGCGGTCGGGGTCCATTTGCAGGGTTCCGCGGTCGCCACTCCGCTGCTATGTAAGTTGTAGGGCTAATGCCCCAAACCATCGTCGTCTTTGGCGCCGGAGCGATCGGAAGCCTGGTTGGCGCGCGACTTCACGAGGCCCTCGTGAACGTTCGCCTGATCGGTCGGGCCAACCAAGTCGACACGATCCGCGCCAGGGGCCTTCTGGTCAAAGGTAAGAACGAGTCGCGTTTGGTCCAGCTTCCGGCGGCAACGACACTAGGAGGGACCGCCGACATCATTCTGCTAACGGTCAAATCGCAGGACGTGCAGGACGCTTGCCGTTCCATCGCGGCGATGCATTCGGACGCCACCGTCGTCACCATGCAGAACGGCGTCCGCTCTGACCGGGAAGCGGCGGACATCCTGGGACGCCATCGCGTGGTGGGTTGTGTGCTGAATATCAGCGCGACCTACCTCGAGCCCGGTGTGGTCGAGCAGAACACCCGCGGCCTGTTTCAGGTGGGCGCTCCCTTCCCGGAGTCGAAGGGTCGCGTGGATGCCGTACTCGAGCTGTTAAGCCTCGCGATTAAGACGGAGCCGGTCGCGGATATCGCTCGTTCCCGGTGGACAAAGCTGATGGCGAACCTGAACAACGCCATCATGGCGATCACCGGTCTGCCGATCGGCAAAGCCCTCCGCGACCCGGGCCTGACCCGGCTATCGATCGCGACGATTCGCGAAGGTGTCAAGACCGCCCAGCTCGGTGGCTTTGGCCTCGACCAGAGCCAGCGGGCCCGCACCTTTCGGCTGATGTCGACGCTTCCGATGCCACTTAGCTATCGCGTCTTCGGCGGTAGGCTCGCCGGCAACTTTCCTCCGGACAGTACGTATGGCCCATCGACGCTCCAGAGCCTCCAGCGAGGCTCGAGCAGCGAGCTCGATTACCTCAACGGGGAGGTCGTCACACTTGGTGACCGCATCGGCCGCCCGACGCCGTACAACACGGGCCTGCTCGAGTCGGGCCGCGCCGTCTTCGCGACGCATCAATACTTGACGCCCGAGGAACTGCTCAAGAAATTCAGGTTTTGAGCCCCTATAGGCCCCCACCCCGACCCTCCCCCGCAAGCGGGGGAGGGAGTCTCTGATCGAGTGGGGGAGGGAGATTTGACGGGTAAACTGAAGCCTATGCCCACTGTCCTGGACCTGTTTTCGCCTGCGGCCCGGGCCTGGTTTTCAGGGGCCTTCCCGGCTCCGACCGAGGTCCAGGAGGGGGGCTGGCGCTCGGTCGCTTCCGGTCAGCACACGCTGATGTCGGCGCCCACCGGCAGTGGCAAGACCCTCGCGGCCTTCTTCTGGTGCATCGACCAGCTGGCCAATGAGCCGGTGCCGGCTGAGGCAGAGCGCTGTCGCGTGCTGTATGTCTCGCCCCTGAAGGCGCTGACCGTCGACATCGAGCGCAACCTGCAAGCGCCGCTGCGTGGCATCGCCCTCGAGGCGGAACGAATGGGCCTGAAGCGGTCGCCTATCACGGTCGCGATCCGAACCGGCGACACACCGACTCGAGAACGTCGCCAGATCGAGCGCCACCCGCCGGACATCCTGATCACAACGCCTGAATCGCTGTTCCTGCTGCTGACCAGCGCGGCGCGCCAGATTCTGCCGTCCGTTCGCTGGGTGATCGTCGATGAGATCCACTCCATGGCTGAGACCAAGCGCGGCGCGCATCTTGCGTTGAGCCTGGAACGGCTGTCGGCGCTGGCTAGGCGGCGAGCCCCCACCCTGCCCTCCCCCGCGGGCGGGGGAGGGGAAATTGAGGGGAGTGCCTCCTTCCTGTCCTCCCTCGCAAGCGGAGGAGGGGAAATTGAGGGGAGTGCCTCCTTCCTGTCCTCCCTCGCAAGCGGGGGAGGGGGAATAGAGCCTCAGAGGATTGGGCTCTCGGCGACGCAGCGCCCACTGAGCGAAACGGCACGTTTTCTCGGTGGGACAAACCGCGAGGTGAGCATCATCGACGCCGGCCGAGTCAAAAAACTGGAGATCACCGTCGAGGTCCCGGTCGACGACATGGCCGATCTCGAACGTGGCACGGAAGTGTATAGCGGGCCAGCGGCGGTGATCGGGGCCGAGCCAGAGGGGCCGCGGCGCAGCATTTGGCCAGCGATTCACCCACGCATCCTGGAGCTGGTCCGCGACCACCGCTCGACCATCATCTTCGTCAACTCCCGTCGCCTGGCCGAGCGGTTGGCCGCGGCCATCAATGGTCTGGCCGGCGAAGAATTGGTCCGCGCGCACCACGGCTCGATCGCCAAGGAGCAGCGCCTCCTTATAGAGGATGCGCTCAAAGCCGGCCGACTGCCGGGACTGGTCGCCACCTCGAGCCTCGAGCTCGGCATCGACATGGGCGCTGTCGATCTCGTCATCCAGGTCGAGTCGCCCACCAGCGTCGCGAGCGGCATCCAGCGAATAGGCCGGGCCGGCCACTCGGTGGGCGAGCCATCGAAGGGCACCATCTTCCCGAAGTATCGCGGCGACCTGCTCGAGACCGCGGTGGTCGTCGATCGCATGCTGCGCGGCGAGATCGAGACCACGCGCGTGCCGCGCAACCCGCTCGATGTCCTCGCCCAGCAGATCGTGGCGATGACGGCGATGGAGGAGTGGAGCGTGACCGCGTTGTCCGAGCTGGTCCATCGCGCCTATCCCTTCAGCGACCTCGGGCCGCGCGCGCTGGAGTCGACGCTCGACATGCTGAGCGGGCGCTATCCGTCCGATGAGTTTGCCGAGTTGCGTCCCCGGATCGTCTGGGACCGGTTGGAGGGCAAGATCCGTGGACGTGCCGGCGCGCAGCGCTTGGCGGTCGTCAGTGGCGGCACCATCCCCGACCGTGGCCTCTTCTCCGTGAATCTGCTGGACGACGGCAAGAAGGTTGGCGAACTGGACGAAGAGATGGTCTACGAGATGCGGCCAGGCGAAGTCTTCATCCTGGGCGCCACGAGCTGGCGCGTCGCGGATATCACGCCATCGCAAGTCATGGTCACTCCGGCACCGGGGGAACCGGGGCGGATCGCGTTCTGGCACGGCGACGCGTTGGGACGGCCGGTCGAGGTCGGGCGTGCGATGGGGCAGGCGATGCGCGAGCTGACCGCGATGGAGCCGGACGCCGCGATCGCCCGACTTCAGGAGCGGTCACGCTTCGATGACCGGGCGGCGTCCAACCTGATGAACTATCTCTCCGATCAGACCCAGGCCACTGGTACGGTGCCGACCGACCGGACGATCGTCATCGAGCGCTTCCGCGATCAGCTCGGGGACTGGCGGTTGTCGGTGCTGACGCCCTTCGGTGCCCGCGTGCACGCTCCGTGGGCACTCGCCGCGCGAGCCCGGATGCAGGAGCGGCTCGACCTCGAGATCCAGATGATCTACACGGACGACGGCTTCGCGCTGCGGCTGCCGGAGGCCGACCGCGCGCCGGACATCGACGACCTGCTGCTCGATCCGGAGGAAGTGCGCGAGCTCGTGACCTCGCAGCTGCACGGGTCGGCTCTCTTCGCCTCGCGCTTCCGCGAAAACGCCGCCCGCGCGCTATTGCTGCCGCGACGCCGTCCGGGTGAGCGCACACCACTCTGGCAGCAGCGCCAGCGCAGCCACGACCTCCTGCAGGTGGCGAGCAAGCACGCCGAGTTCCCGATCCTGATCGAGACCTACCGCGAATGCCTGAGCGACGTCTTCGACATGGAAGGCTTGCGCGACCTGATGACGGCCATCCGCGCGCGGCAGGTGCGCACGGTCGTCGTTGACACCGAGCGCGCCTCACCCTTCGCCTCGACCCTGGTCTTCGACTACATCGGCCAGTACATGTACGACGGCGATGCGCCACTCGCGGAACGGCGAGCCCAGGCGCTGACGCTCGACAAGGAACTGCTCGCCGAGCTGCTCGGCACGGAAGAGCTTCGTGAGCTGCTCGATCCGCGGGCCATCGAGGCATTGGAGCTGGAACTTCAGGGTCTGCTCAAGGAACGCTGGCCGCGCGACCCCGATGAGGCCGCCGACCTCATGCGGCGACTCGGCGACCTGACGACCGCGGAGGCCGACGTACGGGGTATCCGGGGAGAGTGGCTCGACCAGTTGGAGCGCGAGCGCCGCGCCATCCGGGTCCGCATCGCGGACGAAGAGCGATGGATCGCCGCCGAGGACGCCGGGCGGTATTGTGAGGCGCTCGGCGTGACGCTGCCGGTTGGACTCCCCGACGTCTTCCTTCAGCCGGTCGAGGCACCATTGTCATCGCTGCTCGTTCGCTGGGCACGCACGCATGTGCCCTTCTTCAGCGCCGACCCGGCCGCCCGCTGGCGGCTCCCGCTCCGTGAGGTCGAGGACGCCCTGCGGCAGCTCGCGGGGCGCGGCGATATCGTCGCCGGCGAATTCCGCCCGGGCAAGGCGGGTCGCGAATACTGCCATCCTGACGTGCTCAGGTCGCTACGGAGGAAGTCGTTGGCCGCACTCCGGCGCGAGGTCGAGCCGGTGCCGGTCGAGACCCTGGGCCGCTTCTTGCCGGCGTGGCACGGCGTCGGGCTCCAGGCGACCGGGTTGGACCGGCTCGCCGAGATTGTCTTCCAATTGCAGGGATGCGCGGTACCGGCGTCGGTGCTGGAGAGGGACGTTCTCGCGGCACGGATGCGAGACTATCGCCCGCAGCTACTCGATCAGCTGATCTCGATGGGGGAGGTGGTCTGGGCCGGACGTGGATCGCTCGGCAGCTCTGACGGCCGTGTAGCACTTTATCTCCGTTCCGATGCGCCTCGGCTCATTCGAGAGACGGATGAGCGCCCGAGTGCGGAGATCCACGAGCGGCTGCGCGGGCACTTGCAGAGTCGCGGTGCCTCGTTCTTCCGCGACCTCTATTACGCGACCGGCTCGGGCGACGAAGACGCGGTGCTCGACGCGCTCTGGGACATGGTCTGGGCCGGTGAAGTCACCAACGACACCTTCCTCCCGCTGCGCATGCTGGGACCGCGGGCGCGTCGCAACCCGCGCCGCCCGGTGATGCGCCTTGGGCCGCCGGCGGCGGCCGGCCGGTGGTCGCTTGTCTCCGATCTGCTCCGTCCGGCGGTGTCGACGACGGAACACCTCCATGCGATGGCGGGCGTGCTGTTGCAGCGATACGGCGTCCTGACTCGCGAGGCGGCATTGGGCGAAAACATTACCGGCGGCTTCGCGGCGCTCTATCCCGTGCTCCGCGCGATGGAGGAGGCCGGCAAGATTCGGCGCGGTTACTTCATCGATGGCCTGGGCGGCCTGCAGTTCGCGCTCCCCGGCGCGATCGACCGGCTGCGGGGCGCGCGCGATGAGGACGGGAAGGTCGTGGCACTCGCCGCGACCGACCCGGCGAGCCCCTACGGCACGACGATTCCCTGGCCGGAGCACGAATCGCGGATGGCGCGGGCGGCCGGCGCCTACGTCGTGCTCGATGGCGGCGAGCTCCGGCTGTACCTTGAGCGCGGTGGACGGTCGTTGCTCACGGTAGGCGACGCGCACCCGGCCCACCTGCAGGCGCTGGCCGGGGTCGCGGCTCGGGTGGACAAGCTGGAGATCCAGAGCATCGACGGCGCACCGATCAAGGGCTCATCGCTGGAGGGGATGCTGCGCGAAGCCGGGTTCGGCACGACACCCAAGGGCGTCGTCCTCTGGCCAGAGCGCCGGCCCGTGCTTGCCTGAAGGCGACACGATCTGGCGAACGGCGGCCGCCCTGCGGCGACGCGTCGGCGGCAAGGTGGTCAGTGACGCCCGTCCGCCATCGATCGCGCGACTGAAGGGAAGGCGCCTGGAGTCGGTCGAGCCCAGCGGCAAACATCTCGTGATGCAATTCGAAGGAGGGCTCGCCCTCCATTCTCACATGCGGATGACCGGCGCCTGGCATCTCTACCGGGTGGGGGAGCGCTGGCCCCAGCCGGAACGCCGTGCCACGGTGGTGCTGAGTTTCGACGATGTGGTAGCGGTCTGCTTTGCCGCGCCCGTCATGGAGCTGGTCCGTGATGGGCGCGAACCGGTAGCGCACCTGGGGCCGGATATCCTGGTTGACCCATTCGATCTCGAGGAGGTCATCCGCCGCGCTCGCCGCTCGGACGCGCCCACCCTTGGGGAGCTGTTCCTGGAGCAGTGTGTCTGTGCTGGGATCGGCAACATCTATAAGTGCGAGTCGATGTGGGCGCTTCGCCTGGATCCGTGGATGCGCCCGGCCGACTTGGATGACGAGCGCCTTCGCCAGCTCTATCTAACGGCCCGGGACCTGATGCGCCGCAACCTTGTGACGCCAATCGCCCGCCAGCGGCATGCGGTTCACGCGCGCGGTGGACGACCGTGTCCGCGCTGTGGGACGCCGATTCGAGTCCGAGCCCAGGGCCACCAGGCCCGCCTCACCTACTTCTGTCCGCGGTGCCAGGACAGCCCGTCCGCGCCTAGCGCCACAGGCCCAGATCGCCCTCGCCATGCTTAGCTGGGCATCGTGTCGTCCCATGCTTCCCGGTCGGGACGAATGGCCCCGCGGAAATGTTAGGAGTGCGATTTTTAGGCGGCTGGGAATTGCCTTGCGAGGTCCTCGTAGGAGCTGGCGTCAGTCCATCGGCCTTCAACCGGAATCTGAAGCACATCCAAGACGGACCGCAAATCAGCTTCCTTCCAGTAGGCCATAGGCAGGGTCACCAAGAGTCTTCCTGCTCGATCGAGAAGCAGAATCAGTCGGTCCGGCGCGAATCCCATCGGTGATAGCCTTGCGCAGCGTACGATCCGCGCCAGCTCTTTTATCTGCCATTCCCTCCGTGAGCCGAAACTGACCAGTTCGAGTCGATCCCCCTCTAACGAAAGCCTAGTGGTCAGGAAGTAGCCAGTCCCAACGATGCCCAACCCGGCAACGAAGAATGCGATACATCCGGCCACGATTAGCAACACAACTGCGATCCGTCCTCGCCCAAATGCAAGGGCACCCGAGGCCGCACCAATGATCAGTCCAATCATCGGGACGAAGAATGGCCTTCCGGACCTGGCCCGCTCGCCCATCCACCGCAACAGCACGCCGGGTGACGGTCTAACTTCTATCGCCGTCGGCATCACACAATGTAACGATTCAATACCCTAATGCATTGCGCTAGGGCAGGCAGTCGTGTATTTCGATCGGTCCAAGATCCTGTCCATGCCAAAGCTACTACCGAGTCATTGAAGCTTTGCACAGCGTTTTGAGCGGCTGCCCCAGTCCGCTCAGCCTTTGAGCGATCGATCGAGCGACACTCCCGGAGTCTAGCGCGGCAATCCAAGGATTACGGCCAGGACGGGTGTCTTCGCGAGTTCATCGCCCGAATGGATCGCGTAGAGCCTCCATGGATAGTGCTCATGGATAACAGAGCCCACGATGCTCGTGGCTTGAAACCCAATCCACACCGTGGTGCGGAGACCGCGGATCCCTTGCCCATTGGTGAGCTGGCTTATGAGCTGCGAGCGTGCCAACCGTACAGGCAAGATGGCGCGACCCCGAACGTTACAGGTTTGGGAAGCTCCCGTGCAACAGCTCGAACCCTCCGCACCAGCGAATGCTAGTCATGGCACCGACCGTGCCGACCTCGCGGTTGTGTTGCTCGCACCAATGCTATGGCCCGTCGGCGTTGCCGCCATGTTTTTCACCAAGAATTGGTCGCTCCGGAGCAAGATATCGGCGGTGGGTGTGATTCTCGCCGTCGGTCTGATCTTCTCTTTCGCGCCAAGGCTTAGTGGCGGCGCAGCCGCAGCTGCCGTCACGGCGTTCCTGTTATCTAGGCACTCGGCGCCGTCGCGCACGCTAAAGATCGCTGGATGGAGCGCGACCGCTGCCGTGGCAGTTCTAGGCATCATCGGCTTGTATCTACCGCCTCTGATCCGCGTAGGTTGGCACTAGCTCGCTGATAGAGCCAGTTGAGTCGCATTTAATGGTGTAAACGCCGGGCGCGTTGACAAAGAGGGCCACAGTGTCAGTTTCAAGTGAGTTGCTAGACCAACACTTGGGAGGACCACCACGATGACCAATTCAGAATGGCGATCTTAGAGCGCTGCGCAAGGACGAACAGGGCGCGGATCCGCATGTTCTTCGGGACGCGGGACGGCCGCGCCCATGACCTACGCGGCACCACGTGCTACCACGATACCGATCGCCATGGCGACAAGTCCCAACGCGAACGCTAGACTTCCAGTCCACCGGTAAAAGTTCCTTATGGAGTTGCGCGGCCAGCCTCTGTTCCGGCTCCTTTTAAGATTTGCCTGAGCCCACGCAGTTCCAGCGCCCCCCATGTCCCTGAAGATGGTTACACCGGAAGCCGATATCCCAAGCCCGGCAAATATCAACACGTAACCTCCTATTGGGCGAGCAGTTAACGCTGATACGAAGCCGCCAATAATTCCACCGAAGAGAAGTACCCGAGCCCAGAAATAAGCGTCTAACCTCATTGGCGCGAGCGCGCCGGCGGCGGTGTTACCACTCGATAGGGCCATGCGCGAGCGGCCAGCTATAGGTCGCCACCCCGGAGGCTCCTCACCCGCCGAAGCCGACTCCTGCTTTCGGCGCTAACAGCCGACCGATCGTATCGACCGTTTAGACCGAGCACGTGTGGATAGCCCCCGGTGACGCGACCGGTGGGACCGAGACCGTCGGGTGCAAAGGCGCCGCTTCCCCTAGCTGACCACTGAGCGATGAACTCGTTGACTTCACAAGACGTGTGTGGCCCCAATATCTTTCCGCCTCGTACCTTTTCACTCACTGCTGCTCCCCTAGAAATTCCTCCGCCCAACACCGCCGCGCCAATCGCCCCACCCGCACCAAAGATGACCACATTCTTTTCTCGAGCAGCATGTTCGGAGTCTAGCGCCACACTCCCAGGATTACGGCCATGACGAGGGTCTTCGCGAGTGCGTCGCCAGTATGGACCGCGTAAAGCTTTAAGGGATAGTGCTCGTGGATGACAGCGCCCACGATGCTCGTGGCTTGAAACCCGATCCACACCGCGAGGCCGAGATAGATCGCGCCCACCCAGTTGACGACCCCAAGGTGGACAATAAAGCCGGCGAGCATGATCGCGACGATGAGGTTGCGAACGAACTCGGCGAGAATCTCCGGCGGCCGCATTTGGGCGCCACCGGCGCCGGCCGAATCGATAACGCGCAACTCCGCCCACGGCTTGCCGAACAGTAACGGCGAATACCAGAGTCCGCCCATCACAAACGCGACCACCGCGGCGACGACCACTGCCAGGTAGTTGACGCCAAGCATGTCGTTCTCCTTATGACGTCGGCGGTGTGCCGCTCTGTCAGTACGACGAACGACAAGGAGGCGGATCGACAGTCAGAACTTGCCGTAGACGGGAACCACGGCGCCAGTGATCGCGGCGGCGGCATCGCTGCAGAGATAGAGGATGACGGCGGCGATCTCAGCCGGAGCCACCGCCTTCTGCATGAGCTTCTCGGGCAACGATTTCCGGTTCGTCGGAGTGTCGATGACAGCTGGAACGACGACGTTGACTCGCACCCCTGATGACTTCAGCTCGGCCGCCAGCACCTCGGTGAGCTTGATGACGCCTGCCTTCGCGATGGCATAGGCGGCGGCTCCGGGCTCTGCAATAAGCGCCGAGCGCGACGCGACATTGACAATGCCCCCACCCTGCCCGATTTGCATGCGCCGGGCGGCGGCGCGGCACGACCACCAGGTCGTGCCGAGATTGAGGTCCATCATGGCGGTGAAGTCGTCGGGCGTGCTATCAACAACCTTGCCGCCGCGATAACCGCCGGTTGTATTCACCACCCAACGCGGCACACCGACATGGTCGATCCGCTCCCACAGATCGTCCACATCCTGCCGCGAGGTCATATCGGCTGTGTCACCGGTGACGCCCCCACCCTGCCCTCCCCCAAAGGGGGAGGGTGATGTGACCTGCCCTCCCCCAAAGGGGGAGGGTGATGTGACCTGCCCTCCTCCAGAGGGGGAGGGAGATACGGGATATTTCGCGGCGAGTTCCGATACGCCAGAGCGCGAGCGAGCGACGGCGATGACGCGGTCGCCACGCTTTGCGAACGCGTCGACGACGACCGTCCCCAGTCCACCGGTCGCGCCGAAGATCACGGTTAGGTCTGCCATGAAGCCCCCACCCTACCCTCCCCCGCACGCGGGGGAGGGAAACGATCTCGGGCCCCGCAAGCGGGGAGCGGGGGAGGGAAACGATCTCGGGCCCCGCAAGCGGGGGAGGGGAAGAGGTCGGTCAAGCCCCCACCTTGCCCTCCTCCGCGAGCGGGGGAGGGAAATCCTCCAGACTCTCCCGTCGAGAGGGAGGGACACGATCCAACTGGTAGCGGAGAAAGAGATAGGAGTCACTCCGGCGGACGCTCAGGAGCTGGCCGCCTTTGAAGGTCCGGCCGAAATCGACTCCCCGGATCACGCCGAACGATCGATCCTGATGGCCAACGAGTTTTGGAGAGACGGTCAGGAACAGTTCGTCGACACGATTGTGGTGAACCAGCCGGCCAAACAAGTGTGGACCGCCTTCGGTGAGGATGGTCCGATAGCCCTCTGCCTGAAGCACCGCGAACATCTCATCGACGCCTACGCTGTCTCCGGCGGACACGGCGCGGACCTCGCAGGCCTGCGGCAGCGCCTTTCGTAACCGCATGGCCGCGGCCTTCGTGGTCAGAATGAGCGCGCCGGCCTGGAAAGCCCGTTGGGAAGGATCGAGCTCGCCGCGCGCGGTGACGATCACGAGTCGGGGCGTTTTCTGCCGCTTTAGTGATAGACGGAGCGCCGCGAAAGCCTCAGCGGCGGCCGGAAATACGTACTCGGGCGTCCAGAGCGCTTTGCCACCTTCCGCGCGGACGGTACCGGCGCCTACTAACACGGCATCGGCGAAGGCGCGCAAGAGGCCCATCACGAAGCGGTCCATCTTATTGCGTCCGCTGATAATTCCTCCCGAGGCGGCGGTGCCGCCCTCGAGCGCAACGATGCCATCGAGTGAGCTGACGAAGTTCGCATAGACGATGCCCTCGGCGATCGTCAGTCCACCGCCGTAGATTTTGTCCAACGGTGCCGGCAAATCACCGGCTGGCAGGTCATCGGCCTCGAAGAGGCGGTTGAGCGAATTCAGCTCAGATGCCTGTTCCATGCGAGCGAGCAATATTCAAGAACTCCTCTCGCAGCTGCGGATTCGAGGCGTAGTTCCCGCGCCAGAAGGTCGTCCGCGTGGTCGACTCGGACTCGCGAACGCCGCGCATCTGGGTGCAGAGGTGAATCGCCTCGAGGTAGACCGCAACGCCGTGGGCCTGCAGGATGCGCGAGAGCGTCTCGGTGATCTCGCGGCCGAGCCGCTCCTGAACGGTGAAGCGCCGAGCGAAGAGGCGCAGCAATCGGGTGAGCTTGGAGATGCCGATGATGTGCTCGTGCGCAACGTAACCCAGATATGCATGACCGAAAAAGGGGAAGGCGTGATGTTCGCAGAGCGCATAGAACGGAATCGGGCCTTCGACCACCTGGCTGACCTCGCAGTCGGGACCGCCTTCGCACTCGGTTGGGAAAGCGGTCACCAGCTTGGCATCGCCCTCATAACCCTCAGTCGAATCGAACAACGCGTCCAGGTAGCGCTGCGGTGTTTTGCTGGTGCCCGGTGTGTTGAGCGGCATGCCGAGCGCCTGAAGGATCTCACTCATGTACCCCTCGAAGCGTTTCCAGTCGGCGTCACTGATGCGTCGGGGTTGAACCCGTTCCCAGTCGCGACCCTCGACGTCCTCATCACGGAGGCCACCTACGGTTGGATCCAGCTCTCGCTCGGCCATCAGTTCGGTTGCAGTGTATCTTCCGACCGCCGGACCTCGATCTGTCCGTTCTGGACTCGGGTTTCGTAGCGAACCTGGCTGATGGTGGCCGGCCCGCCCCTGACCTGGCCGGTGCAGACATCGAATCGTGAACCGTGCCAAGGGCACTGGACCAGGTTGCCGTCGAGCTCGCCCTCGGAGAGTGGACCGCCGGCGTGCGAGCAGGTCTCGCTGATGGCACAAATCGTATTGCCTCGCTTGAAGAGGAGGATCGGGGTGTCGCCGGCCATGGCCTTGACCAGCATGTTGTCGGTGAGCTGCCCCTCCAGCATCACCCTGGTGAACTTGGTCGGCACCTCCTGCCAGGCGTGGTGGTTGACGCCGGTTCCGATTGAAAAGACCAGCTCACCGCCAAGGTAAGCGGCCGTGATCACGACGCCGTAGCCAATCAGGGCGAGTACGATGGCCAGACCGCGGCTGCCACCGGCGACCCGGATGATCAGCGAGACCAGGTAGATCACGATCGCCGCGGTGTTCAGCAATCCGTGGGCGATGCCGACCCGGCGCTCGCGATCAACCGTTTCGTTCCAGTCGGTGTAGCCGGTGACTGCGGCGCCGAGCGCGGCCAGGAGGCCGACGAAAATCGTCACATCGGCCGCCGAGCCCCAACTCTGCGTCCTCTGGAAGAGATAGATGATGTCGAAAAGAACGGCCAGTGTCCAGGCCCCAATCGGGATATCGGTGAGGACCGGGTGGAGCGGATGGCCCAGCCAGGTGCCGTGGGCGAAGGTCTTGAGATCATGCCCGGGTTTGCCGAGCAGCTTGTAGCTACCACCAACAACCTTCTGGAGGAAATCGGCGACCGGCTCGAGCCAGCGCTGCCGCTCGATGAAGCGGTTAACAATGTAATTGAGCATCGGCGTCTCCTATTCGAATGTCAGTTCCGCGGAAAATAGTATGGGCTTACAGGTCGAGCTCGAGCCATCCGGACATCCGCCTCCACGCGCGGGTCGCCTCCTGCATATGGACGAAACGGAATCGAACGGTGTCGCCGGGCCGCGCCTGAGCCACCAATGGGAGGTCGGCGTTGATGACGGTCGCGATGATCGGGTAACCGCCGGTGGTCTGGTGATCGACGTGCAGGATGATCAATCCGCCTGATGGCGTGACCTGGATGGCCCCGGTGGTTATCGGGACTGTCAGGATCTCCTCAGACTGCAGGCGCAGTCCAGGCGTCTCGAGGCGCAGACCCATGCGATCGATCTCGGGGGTTACGCGACACGCCGTCGCCGTAAGGCGTTCGAGCGCATCGCTGGCGAAGGCAGCAGCCTGCGGACCGGCGATTACACGCACTTCCCATGGACCCCGGAGCGGGAGACGATGCGACGGCGGCCATGGCGCAAGCACGGGTTCGTGCGCGACCAGCTGGCCGATGGGCAGTCGATCACCGGTGGCGAGGGGCCGGCCAAACCCCCCGCCAAAACCCCCGCGCTGGCAGAAGGAGCGGCTGCCGAGCACGACCCGAACGTCAATCCCGCCGCGAATGGCGACATAGGCCCGCAAGCCTGGGGCAATCGCTCCAACCGCGAGGCTCGAGCCGCGTGCGACCCGAAACGCCCCCCAGTCTGCGATCGAGGCGACCTGACCACCGGTGACGGCGACGATCGCCTCATTGTCGAATCGGAGGGTGGGGCCAATTGAAGTGCATTCCACCAGGGCGGCATCCGGTTGATTCCCGACTAGCTCGTTCGCGACGCGCGCCGCGAACCAGTCCGCAGCGCCACCAGGCGGAATGCCGTACCGCTCGAGCCCCGGCCGGCCGCGATCCTGGATCGTCGTCCAGCGCCCGCCGGCCACCAGCTCGATCACGGGATCGGGATGAAGCGCAACCGATCGCCGGGCTTGAACCGCGCCGGCGGATCATCCTTCGGGTCGAAGAGGCGCAGGGTAGTGCGGCCGATGAGGTTCCATCCGCCCGGACTCTCGACGGCATAGATTCCGGTCTGACGACCCGCGATGCCGATGGATCCCGCGGGGACGCGCAGGCGAGGCGACGCCAGCCGCGGCACCGCGATCTCGGCGGGCAGCGCGCCGCAGTAAGTGAAGCCCGGCGCGAAGCCGACGCAGTAAACAAGGTATTCGCGGCCCGCGTGCTGCTCGATCACGCCCGCCGGCGTCAGGTTCGTTTTAAGGGCCACCTCGGGCAGGTCGGGTCCGTCGTATCGGGTCGGGATGTCGACGATCGTGCCGGACGGAATCGAATGCTCGACCTTTCCTTCGAGCTGGCGGATGCTCTCTTCGAGGCGAGCCGCGTCCGTGACGCTTGCGTCGTAGTGGCACAGCAGCGATGCGTACGCGGGCACCGTACTGAGCAGTCCCCTGGGCCGCTTGTCCTGGAGGGCGCGGTCAAGCGCGAGGACCTGACCCAGCAGCGCCGGATCAATGACAGTGCCGATGGTGATCAGCAGTGCCCGATCGCCGGCGGGTGAAACGCGCCACATCCATCGACTGTACTGGTGCAGGCGTGGCGGCACGCGGGACTGGTTAGGGTCTGACGACGAGTTTACGGCCGACGCCGTCAGCTAGTCTTTCGGGTTAATGGCAGGGCCGCTCCTGCGCGAGACCGACATCCGCTCGAGCTATCCGCTGACCTCGTTCCGCGCACAGGTGCCATACGCGGCCGCCATCATCATTTTCGGCGTGCTGAGTGGCGCCCTGATCGCAACGGCCGGCGCGGCTACCGGCCTGGCCGCGCCCTGGTGGATGCTCCTCGTGGCGCCGACCGGCGATCTCGCCTGCGGGCTGGTCGCGGCAATCGCCCTCCGCTGGTTCGGCCACGCCGCCATGTACCGGTTCCCCAACCTGCCACCAGCCGTGGTCTTGAGCACATTGAGTGGG